>ERZ869936.1155-NODE-1155-length-20174-cov-4.357374_pt1 | contig 20174 bp, 17 predicted proteins | sample MGYA00520876_ERZ869936 | MGnify/ENA primary metagenome ERZ869936 (study PRJEB32218, sample SAMN09650985) | biofilter metagenome | isolation source: enrty point of leading RO module | place: Saudi Arabia: Thuwal, RO plant located on Red Sea | collected 2016-02-17 ...
GTGGTGCGATCGCAGCTGCGTTCACGCCTTCGGCTCTCGACGCGAACGGGAACTACCGCTGGGTCCCCGGCAAGGACATCGAGCTCGGTGGCGCCATCACCGCGATCTCCCAGCGTCGCCGCGACACCGATCCGGTGCTGTCTGGCGTCCTGAGCCTGACTTTCTCGTCTCCGACCTTCCCGGTGAGCCTCGGGCCCCAGAACCTGCCCGAGGTGAACGGGACTCCGAACGTCACCGTGACACCGGTGTGAGGTTGCCACATGGCATTCATTCACATCACAGACGCAGGAGACGACGGCACCGGAGACGGCACTACCTTCGGCACGGCGTTCGCGACTCCAGAGAAGGGGCTGACTGACTCGGCGGCGGGTACCACGTCGTTTGGTTCCAGCGCGGACATCATCCTCCTTCACTACTCGGCGACGCCGTACCCTGGTGCATGGAGCCCGGTGATCAAACGGGGAACCGTGATGACCGGGGTCGACAGCGCGGGGATCCGATGGGACAACGGCGAGCACTGGAACACAGGGTCCCCGGACTGGGTCGGGCTGTTCACGCGAGATGAGAGACCAACGATCCAGTCAACCAGCGGCACCGTGGTTGCGGCCTACGAGTGGACGTCGTGGCACGGACTGGTCCTCGATGGTGACGGAACTGCAACACTTGGTCTGGCCGGCGCGGGTGGAAATCGAGAGGTCTTCTTCACCGACATCTTGGTGAAGAACATCGCCGGTGTCGCCTTGTCTGCTCTCGAGTCACAATCGGTTGGCATCCGATACCACGCCATGGATTGTGATTCTGGCGCAGTGAACACATCGAGGCCACAGATTGAGATTCATGGCCTGATCGCCGAACGCGTGTCTACGTCTGGGGCGGTGTCGCCTGTCAGCATGGGTGGTGGAAACTGCATCGTCGCTCAGGGGGTGGTGTACAACTGCGGGAATGGGTCGGGCGCAGCATTCAACTTGACGGCTGCAAGCTCCGAATGCAGGAACAGCATTGCGTTTGATAACGATACTGCGTGGGGATTCAGGTCAAACCCAACCAAGACGAATTGCAACTCGTACAGTTCAAACCCTGCCAGCTACCACACGACCGCAAACTACGAAGGAGGCGGAGTCCCGGCGACCTGCCTCTCCGTGGATCCCGAGTTCGTCGACGCAGCTGGCGGCGACTTCACGATCCTACCAACCGGCCCGATGGCAGGGTCGGGCGCCGCGCTGGCGACGCCGCCGACGGGAACCTTCGCGCGGGACTTCGTCGGAGAGACGTGGTCCTCTCCACCGTCGATTGGGGCCTACGAGGCACCGCTCGTTGCCGCGCCGGTGATCGTCTTCCACCGCGGCGACGCCTCCGTCGCCGCCAACGGCACGTGGTTCTTCCGGGCCGACGAGTACGAGTCCTCGTTCACGGTCACCACCGAGGACTCGATCGTCGAGTTGCAGTACCGGCTGAACGGTGGCCCGTGGATGGACCTCACGGCCTCGGCCGGCACCCACACCGTCGAGCTCGAACTCCGAGATGGATACAACAACATCGCGGTCCGTGCAGAGGACAGCGTCGCCCAAGAGACCGTCGCAGCTGCGGTGGTTCGCCTTGTCCGACTGCCGGCGGGTCTCCTGACACCGGAGATGGTCCTCGACCATCTGCCGAAGTTCATCTCGGAGGAGTTCTAAGATGCCGGCGAACCGTGTCACCGTGGCGTTCGCGCGCACCGTAGCGCGCGTGCTCAACGTCCTCCGCGAGAAGCGTCGCCGGATCCGAGACCTGCGCAACGCGGACGAGTGCCCGGAGCGGTTCTTGTCGGAGCAGTCGTGGAACGTCGGGGTCACGGATGACCTTGGCGTTCATGGTCGGCTGGCGACGGCGACGGACTTCCGGCGCGTGATCAAGAACGCGCCGGCGATCTGGGCATCGAAGGGCCAACACGACGCGATCGTGGACGCGATCAGGATCTTCGCGCGTGCCCGATCCTGGGTTGGGGACTGGCACAACTTCGTGACCGTCGCCGGGACGTCCGTCTTCCCCTACTTCGCCACGCCCCCGATCTCGACGGGCGGAGAGTGGGTCTCCAGCGTCCACGTGGAGGACTTCGACGGCGCGTTGGACCGCGACCTTGTCATGGACGCCCTCGAGCTCGTGAAGAACACCGGAGAGGACCTGCGGGTCGTGTTCGTGGACTACGTGGAGAGCTGGGAGAACCTCTATCGCTGGCAGAACCAGTCCTCCGGAGGGGTGACGCTCGGAGAGCACTACGTGGACCTCGATTCCAGCGTGGTCAGCCCCGCCTTCATCCGGACCTCGGCGGGCGACTTCTCGGGCTGGGACCACGAGATCATGAACTCGCTGGTCCGCCTGGGCGCCGGAGAGTCCATCTCCTTCCGGTTCCGGGACGATGGCACGGACTACTACGAGGTGACCCTGACCGAAGGTGCAGGGCCCACCAACGTCACGCTGAACCAGAGCGGCGCCGGGCTGACATCCGGCACCCGTGCGATCCCGGTGGATGCGACGGTTCTGCTCACGGTGGTCGTCAGGCCCGTCGCCTCGGGCGACGAGATCGAGGTCGTCGTCAACGGGACCCCCGTCATCAACTTCGTCGACACCACGCCGCGGTCAGAGGCTGCGGACCGTGGCGTATCCTTCCGAGCTTCGGGCGGCGATGCGCCTCGTGTAGAGTGGTTCGACGCCATGGCGTACGGCGCCGAAACGCGGACGCTCCCGTAGGAGGGCACGTGGGAACGGGCAACGAAAGACTCAGGATCGTCGAAGGCCAGGTCATCGACGAGAACGACCACCAGCTGGTCATCGACTACCGGAAGGAGGAGGCGAAGGACCTGCTCCAATCGCTGGTGCGTCAGGATGGAACGACGGCCGGCGAGAGCTCGTTCTTGCTCGGTTGCACCGAGTCCGTGACGATCGGGGCGGCTACCGGAAGCACCCGTCTCGCAGGCGTGTCTGCGTCGGGCTCGATCCGGCGCAAGGCTGCGTTCGTCGCCCGGGGCCACAGCGACGATACGGAGGCGGACCCGACGGCCGAGATCGTCAACTGGGACCAGGCCGACGATGGCTTCACGAACGCCCCCTTCGAGCAGGACGGTTCGTCGGTCTATCAGATCGCGCTGACCAGCAACGACTACCCGACGGCGGTTCGAGTCCTGTCGATCTCGGGGCCATCCTACACGTTCGCCCGCTGGACGAATGGGGTCGGCGACCGCTTCGACGGAGACGCCATCTCCGAGCACTCGGGCGCCGGGAACGGGCTGCGAGTCGCGCTCGACACCAGCCTGGCGACCGTGATCCCCTGGACCGACGCGACCGAAAGCCGTCCGTGCGTCGTCTGGCTGAAGGACCCGGTCACGGGCGGGGCCGATGCGATCACGACCGGGACGCTCGAGTCCGACGGCGCCGACGTCTACGTCGACGTGAACCACTACTTCGGCCAGACGGCCGGATCTCACTCGACGACGGGCTCCGACTATGCCGTCTTCGTGCCCGGGCTCACCATCGGTCACAAGCCCACGACGGACCTCTCCGGGGTCACGAAGGGTGGCGTCAACGACTACGTCCTCTTGGCGGAGTACGATTCATCGGTCCCGCAGCTGTCCCACGCCGTCCAGCGTTCGGTTCCATCGCTCCAGGGGCTGAACGACGCGATCGCCGGCATCTCGAACATCGAGCAGGCACTCCACGCCGGGATCAGGCTCGGTTCGTACGAGGACGTCAGGGACTGGAACGCGGCGGCGAACATCACCGTCAACACCGGGGTCGACCCGGTGACGTTCACGTTCACGAACCCGTTCACCGGCATCGACGGGGGGTGGGTCTACGCTGGTACTGCGGCGGGCGGCGAACTCAACTTCGCCGCGAGCTTCGTCGACCTGGTGGCGCGGATCGCCAAGAGCGAGGCGACGGCCAACTACACGATCATCATCGAGGCCACGGAGACCGACGGGGCGGCCTTCGAGATCCTCTCGACGACGGCCTACAACGCACTCGCGTACGACAACGCCCGGCGAGTGCTGCCGGTCGCGACCTTCGACTTCACCACGAGCACCGGCGCGGTCGCCAACCTCACCCCCTCGAACTTGGCGCTGTATCGCGGGATCGCGCCGGGGACGCTCATGATGGCGTCGAGCCTCTACAACGACGAGAAGTTCGCACTCGACGTCGCGTCGATGTCCGATGAGGAGTTTCTTCTCTACGGCCGCTCGGAACTTGCGGCAAGCGGGAACGCCGAGGACGTCGCGTTCCAGTTCCGACGCCAGCTTGAAGTCGCAGACCACAACACCGAACTCATCCTCGCAGCTGTCGGGGGGCTGGCGTCGGACTTGGACGACACTGCCGTGTTTGGTGTTTCTGAGTCTGCCGCTATCCGTCTCGGTGGTGACAACGATTACGAGATCGGCGCCTACTACGATGGATCCGATCGGTTTCTCGATGCCAACTATGGTGGCGGTAGCGCGTGGCTGTGGCATCGGCGGACAAACGGGAACTCTCAGGACAGCACCGGTCGGGTACTCGTTGAGGACTTGCATATTCTCGGTGGCAACGGCAAGAGAATCTGGCACCCTCTGAACATCGCCAACGGGAAGGGCCTGGGGAACTGGACGTTCGTTGCCAACGGTTCCGACGTGTATTGGGAGAACACGGGTGGCACCGCCGATCGGTTGCTGATTCCGATCGCTTTCCCCTTCGAGCCGGCCGAGAACCAGATGGGCATCAACTTCCGGATCGCCTATGCACTCTCAACCGCTGGCGGTGACTCGCTCGACGTCGACATCATCGGCTGGGACCCATCTGGGATCACGACCTACGAGAGCGTTTCGCTCGGGTCAACGGCGATGGTCTGGACGTCGGACTTGCCGATCAATGATGCACCGATGAACATCGCGCACAAGGACCAGTTCTACGTCGAGATCGTCAACACGGGCGGGGGCGCCACCCATTGGCGTGTCGGTGGAGTGGAAATCCAGATCGAACACCACGAGTTCACGGGGTAAGACATGGGACTGAGCAAGATCATCGACGAGAACAGGCGCAGCGCCGACCAGCTCGGGTGGGATCCGTCCTGGTTCGGCGTCGAGGACTGGGGGACCGCGCTGGTAAAGGCCATCACCGCCTTCCAGCGTGCTTTCGAGATCAAGCCCGACGGCTGGTGCGACGAGACGACCTTTCGCCGGATTCTCTCTGAGCGTGACGAGGTCGAGACGCCGAAGCGTCCGGAGGTGCTCAGCGACCACTTCATCTTCGCGGGTGAGCGGATCCCGGTGCCGGGCGCCAAGATCATCACGATGGACGAAGACGGAGCGCTACCGATCCGTCTTCAGGGGGAGCGGCGCCGACGCTACAACGCGGTCGAGCGTCCCCCGGAGTCCGTGACAGCCATCATCGTCCACTGGGACGCGACGAGCTCCGCGGCGGTGACGCGCCGGGTCTTGGAGGCCAAGGACATCTCGTCCAACTTCTGCATCGACTGGGACGGGGTGATCTACCAGTACGTGGATGCGGCGTGTGAGACCTATCACGCGGGCATCGGGATCGTGAACGACGTCGCGATCGGCATCGACCTGAACTGCGAGGTCGGCGGTGGCGAGAAGACCAAGGAGATCAACAGGCGCCTGGTCGACAAGGGGAGGCTCCCCCGTCCCATCGTCGACGGCGTCAGGATCAACGGCTGGCGGCCGAAGCCTTTCCTCGGGCTGTACGGGGAGCAGGTCGCCGCCCTGACCGCGTTGGTCTCTGCGATCACGAAGCACACCGGCGTTCCGCTGGAACGCCCCGCGTCGACCGGGGATGCCAACGACATCCGGTCGCTGCGGCGCGCTCGAGACTTCGGGCCCGGCATCTACCATCACGCCGAGGTAGACTGGAAGCGAGAGATCAAGGGCAAGTTCCGCCGGTCCGGCAAGTGGGACACGAGCAACCTGGACCTCGACGCCGTGGTTAGGCGGGCGGCGTGACGACGCTCGAAGCGGTGTGGTCGGCTCCGCGCCTTCGCGCGGTCTGGACGGAGAGCATGGCGACGGCGAAGCAGGACATCGAGATCGACCTTGAGGAGACCCTCACGATGACCGGCCGTCTGCGGGACGAGGACGGGAACCCGGTGGACATCACCGGCGCCTCGGCGTGGTTCACGGTCCGCGAAGACGCGACCGAGGCGAAGCTCATCGAGAAGACCGTCGGCTCGGGGATCACGCTGACCGCGGAGGCCTCCGGCGACTTCAGCATCGCCATCGCCGCGGCGGACATCGAGGACATGCTCGGGACCTACATCTTCGACCTGTTCTTCCAACTCGGCGCCGAGGTCCGGAAGACGCTGCGAGGTCGGTTCGTGGTTCGCCAGAGCCTCCATTCGTGACTTGACGCCTTGGGCGCCTCCGAGGACCCTGCCGGGCCGAAGGAGGTGTCCTATGCGACTCATCACGTTCATGTTCGCTCTGCTCACGGCGGCGCCGGCCGCAGCGTCATCCGACCTGGCGCTGCTCATCGAGGCGGCAAAGACCCAGTGCCCATTGAACCATTCGCCCGACGGCGAGCTCGTGGAGGCCCTGTTCTCGCTCGAGGACCGGGTCGGGCTCGCGTCGGCGGCCCGGGGCCGCCTGGCCGCCGCCGCGTGGCAGGAGGCCGCCTACAGCCCGGACCCGGGCGCAGGCGACGGCGGTGCCTCGATCGGGATCGTGCAGTTCCAGGGCTGGGCCCGGTCTGGCATCAGGGCCATCCAGAACGCGGCTCACTGGCTGGGGGGGAGACCGGTTCCGCCGGGGGACCCCCGACTCGACTGGGAGGCCGCTGGCCTCTACTGGCTGACCAGGGTCCAGCGGTCGTACGACGAGGTCCGGACCTACTGCCGCGGCCGCCGCGGCTATCGGACCAGGGCCTTCCAGCTGTGGGCCTCAGCGAACCTGACGGCTGTACGGTCGCCGAAGTACGTCGACGGTCGCCGGGTGCCTCGGTGCGCTCGCCGTGGTAGCCGCGTGAGCGAGACGAAGCACATCAGGCGACTCCGTTCCTGGAGGAGCTACGTCAGGAACCTCGAGGACAACCGCGACAGCACGAAGGCGACGCCGATGCAGATGGCCTCGCAGGAGTCCTCGGAGAGGGGACCATCCCCCGAAATGGCACGCGGCAGGTAGAGGTCCGTCGGGCCCGGCTTGCGGGTGGCCGGGTCCGACGCCAACCAGCGACACACGCCGCGCGCGGCTTGCTTGGCCAGGCGCCGGTTGTTTCCCGGGATGCCGATCGCGGACCGCCAACGGGACGCGTTCATCTCGGTCCAGATCGAGACGCCCTTCGCCTTGGCGAAGCCCTTGATCTGGCCCCTGGCGTCGGCCAGGACGATGCCGGTCGAGACGTTCTTGCCGACGTAGCCTGACTCGATCACGACTCCGGAGAGGCCATGCAACGCGGCCCTCCAGGTCGGCCAGTCCTGGCCCTTGACGTCGAAGACGTCGACCAGGTCCTTGCCGTCCCAGACGGCAAGGCCTGACACTCCCTTGGCTGCATCGATCGAGGCCCAACGCATGGTCCGATCATGCGGGAGGGAGGCGAGCGGTGCAACCCACTTGCCACGCGGCCGCAAAAAATTGCAGGATGGGCGGGCCCTGTGATTCCGTGAGTCAGAACGACGTTGGAGGGACGCGTGTCCGATGACCTGTTCGCCGAGCTGCGACGCCGGCTCGACACCCATCAGGTCGCCGCTCATCTCGGTCTGAAGACTCGGAACCGAGGTGACTACTTCGAGTGTCCCGATCCGAACTGTCCGTCCCGCAAGAAGGGCCGCCTCACGGCACGGAGCGCGGGTCACGACACCTGGACGTGCCAGGCCTGCGAGGCCAAGGGCGACTCGATCGACCTCATCGAGATCGTCAAGGGGGTGTCGACGGGCGACGCCGTGAAGGAGGCCAAGGCCCTCGCCGGTATCGAGGACGATCCCAGCGTGAGCCAGCCGCTCCCGCCGCGGCCGCCGCCGCCGCCTGAGCACAAGATCGCGCCGGACGAACTCCGGGACCGCCAACGAGCCTGGTCGATCGCGACGGACCACTACGCTCGGCTGCGGATGGAGGACGCCGAGTATCTGCGGACGCTCGACATCGGCGACCGGGACTACGATCTGACCAACCGGCGGCTTCGGATCGCCCGGACCTACGTCCAGGCGCGGGGGTTTGCTCCGCTGAAGGACCACCCGGTCCCGATCGGCGTCTGCCCGCACTGGCGGACCGGACTCGCCGAGCGCCTCGCGGCGGAGTTCGGCTCGTTCGAGATCGGGTTCCGCGCCGGTCTGCTCGGCGGCAAGGATAGTGCTCGAGGCTTCTTCGAGCGGTACCGCGGCCGCCTGTGGCTGCCGTGGCGTGACACCCAGGGCGTTACCTGGGCGGCGAAGGGGCGGGCGATCCCGGAGCTCGCCGAAGCCTGTGGGCTCGGCCGAGACGGAGCCATCGATCTCCACATGCTCTTTCCCAGGACGAGCAGGACCGGATCGAAGCCGCCCCACGTCTACAAGCCAGAGGTCCCCTTCGGCTGGCGCGTTTCCCGCGACATGCTCGAAGGGGGCGGCGAGAGACGCGTCGTCATCGTCGAGGGCGAGCTCGACGCGCTATCCGCGATCGTGGCTGGCGTGCCAGCGGTCGCAACAGGCGGCACCAGCGGCGTTGATCCGGACACGCTGTTCGACCTGCTCCGGACCTACAACCCGCTGATCGTCTTCGACGGCGACGAACTCGACAACGGGAAGCGTCCAGGTCGCGATGGGGCGATGCGCCTGTCGCAGAAGACGGGCTTCAAGTGGACGACGATGCTGAAGGGGGACCTCAACGACGTCCTCCAGCGCGACGGTATCGGCGGCGTCGCGACCGCGGTGCGAGAGGCCTACAACCGGGCGCTCGAGCCGATCGAGAAGCTGAAGTCGAAGCCGCCCGAGGTCGGGCCCACCGACTGGCAATTCGGCATGCCTGCCGGCTACCGGCTCCGCAACGATGGGACGCTCTGCCAGGTCACGGTGACAGAGGACGGCAACGAGGAGTGGGTCCCCCTGGGCCTCCGCGATCCACCCGAGATCATCTGGCGCGGATACGACGTCGGTCACGAGCGCTCGGTCCTCGGGCTCCGGGTGACTCCGATCGGGCGAGAGAGCTTCGAGGTGAAGGTGGACCGCGAGGTCCTGAAGTCGACAAGGGAGATCGTGGGTGCCCTCGCGGGCCACGACGTCGACGTCGACTCGACGACCGCCCGGTCCATGGTCCAGTTCCTCTCGGCTCAGGAGCGCCACACCGCCGATCGTCTGCCCGCCGTCGCAGGTTCGAAGCAGATGGGCTGGCACCTGAAGAAGCTGCTCGACAAGACGGACTTTCGCGCGAGCTTTCTATACGGGCTCGACAGCTACGGCGAGGAGCGACTCACCTATCTTGGCGCCGAGCCGGAGGTGTGCAAGGCCCTCCGCTGCGAGGGCACGCCGACAGCGTGGAGAGACGGCGTCCTGCGCGTGTTGGAGCGGTACCCGAAGGCGCTGTTCGGGCTGTACGTCGCCCTCGCCGCCCCGATCATCGAGTGGGTCCCCGACATGACCGGCTTCGCCGTCGAGTACGCTGGTCTGTCGTCGCACGGCAAGTCGACGACGAGCAAGGCGATCGCCAGCGCCTTCGGCGACTCCGGCGAGAACGGGGGCCTTCTTCGGCCCCCGTACGACACGGCCAATGCCCTCGAGCTCCACGCGCAGACGATGAACCACCTGCCGTTGTTCCTCGAGGATCACCATCTCATGGACCGCGTCCAGGCTCGCAACCTCGTGATGAACTGGGTGAACGGACTCGCGAAGGGGCGATCTGCTCGCTCTGGTACTCGGCGTCAGCCGACGCGGCGTTGGGCGACGACTGCGATCCTGACCGGCGAGGCCCCCATCGCCGACACGACGACCTATCTCGGCGTCGGCGCCCGCGTGATCTCGCTGGGCACGCCGATCCCGGTGTACGAACAGGCTGACATGCGGGAGTCGGTCGTCGACGACATCGCCCGCCTGTCTGAGACGCGGATGCACCACTTCGGTCACGCCGGACGGCAGTGGATCGAGTGGTTGGCCAACGGCCACGTCGGCTACGTGATCGAGCGGTACCGGGAGTACACGGGTACCCTCGCCCGGCTCGCGAAGACCGACGGCCCCTCACAGCGGCTCGCCAGGTTCTGCGCCTTGGCGGCGGCCGTGGCCGAGGTGGCTGCGCCTGTGATAGGCGGAGCCGACGGATCGGAGACCGACGTTCTCGAGGTCGCCGTCCAGTTCCTGGGCGGCGGAAGGCCATCTGACCAGGTCCACGACGCCCTCGATTTCTTGCTCTCACAGGTCGCGATCGACCTCGCCAGCGGCGCCCACGGCGACGAGGACGGCTACCGAGACCACCAGCGCCAGGTCTGGTACCGCTACATGTCCGACGGAACGCTCATGGTGGCTCGCGTCCGCGCCGATGCGATCCTGAAGCAGCAGGACTACTCCCTGACGATGCTCGAGAAGGAGTGGCTGGCGCGCGGGTACCTTGGGTACCGGGGCATCAACACCGAGAGCCACAAGTGCCGCCTCGGATCCGGGTCGGCTCGCTGTCTGCCGTTCAACCCTGTCACGACCCCTGGGCTCGGAGAGACCGTGCCCCGCGAGACGTCCGAGAGCCCGCCCCCGCTCGAGGACCGATGGAACACCGGCACGTCCGGACCGCACTGAGAGGCTCACCATGGCCCGAAGACCTGCCGACTACTACCCGACGCCCCCCGACGTCGTGGTCGGCCTGCGCCACCTGCTCCAGGCCAGGCGGAACGCGTGGAACAGCAAGAAGCCGTTCTTCGACCCGTGTGCTGGGATGGGGTCGATGCCGGCCTTCCTCGATATCCAGGCGCCCTGGATCCTGTGGGAGCTCCGAGAGCAGTGCCGCGAGGTCCTGCTCCGCTACAGCGACGACGTCAAGATCCAGAACGCGCTCTGGGACGAACGCGGCGCCGAGCGTCGGATACGTCGCTGGCCGATCGCCAACATGTTGACGAACACCCCGTACCAGATCGCGGATGAGTTCCACGACCGGATGATCTGGCGGGCGCGCCGGCACGAGGTCTTGGCGGCTTCCCTGGTGAGGACCTCCTACTGGCAGGTCCCGACCGCAAAGCGCGACCTCCCGCCGCCGGACGTGATGGGGCTTCTGCGGTGGCGCCCGGACTTCACCTCGACGTCGGCGAAGGGTCAGGGCTACATGCAGTCGTTTCAGTGGTCGGTGTGGCTGCCGCGGCCGCTGAAGAAGCCCCAGGTCTTCTTCATCGATCGCCCGATTGTCCCGCAGTCCTACTGGGACCTCTACGCGGAGATGCAGCACCCGACGGCCGGCCGGCAGGGGAGCCTCCAGATATGCTGACCGCATACGTGGGGGAACGCCTGGTGCCACCGGGACGCAAGGGCGAGAAGGGGCGTTGTCCGGCCTGCGGTAGGCCGGTGTGGGGCAAGAGGGCGCGGCGCGGCCTGGTGGCGTGGGCTCACGATGAGGCCGGCTGCGCTGGCGCACAGGATGGGTGGGCGGAGAAGATGGCGGCGCTGCTCGAGGAGCACTGCGAGCGAGAGCAACGCCGCTTCTCGATCATCATCGAGTCATGGCTGGCGCCGACTGCCGGCCTGAAGGAGTGGATTGAGGACCAGATGGACACGGTCCTTCTGGTCGTCGACGCCCGCTACGCCGACCTCCGGACTGGCGACTACTGGCGAAACGCCGACCCACCGAGTCACATCGCGGCACCCGCCTACCACCCATCGACCCAGCTGTTCCTCCGCCACGCTCCGACCGTCCTCGTCCAGCACACGGGCTGCTTTCTCGTCCAACGAGAGACCGACGGCGAGGAGCGGGCGCCGCGTGGCGGCGGTCTTGTCGCGATCGACTGTCTGTTTGCGCGCGGTACCAGGTTCTCGTCGGTGCGCGGCGCGGTCGTTCAGGCTTGGAGCGATTCGTGGTCAAGCTGACGCCGCACCGAGACGCGCCGCCTCACGTCCGAGATGACGTAGGCCGCTACGAGATCGGCGCCGTCTGGCGGGTGCCAAGGTCGTACACCGAGTGGCAGGATCGGCTGGCTCGGATCGAGCTGCGGGCCCTGGTGGAGAAGTTCGACCTTCTCGTCGAGAAGGTCGAACGGATCCCGGCGCCGACGGAGGACGGGGTCGAGATCGTCGAGGCCATCGTCCGCACCCAGCGCCAGGCGCTGCTGAAGCTCCTGTGGAACGACGAGGAACAGCGGTTCATGCGCGTGTTTTCCGAAAAATTACAAGAGCTTGTGGAGCAAGACCTTAGCTAGCGCTTGATAGCCAAGTGGCGGAGTGCTATCGTCCCGACGATTTCGGGCGCGAGCCCCGCTGACCAAGGAGTACGACATGTCGGAAGCCCCGGCGATCATGAACCTCATCGCCACCCCGATCACAGACGTCCGGCAGGCGAACGAGCTGCTCGCTCACCTGTACACGCTCGCCGCCAACAAGGCGGCGCACGTCGCTCGGGGTCGGTCCCGGATCTCCAGCATCATCCCCGGCTTCGCCCTCGTCGTTCACGAAGTCTGGCCGGTGACGGAGGGCCAGGACAACGACATCACGGACATGGGCGGGAAGGGGAAAATGTACCGCTCGACGTTCATGCGGACGCTGGCTCAGACGGCGGGCCTCCGCGTGAAGCACTCGGTTCGGATCGATGACGGGCGACACCCCCACCTGGCGGCCTTCGAGGTGGTCCTGTCCGGTCAGGACCTCGCAATGCGGCCGCGGCAGTGGGTGGGCAACTACGAGCTTGACCTCCGCGACGGCTCCAGTCGACTCGAAGGCCTGGCCGGCGAGGAACTCGCCGCCGCGGCGAAGCGGAAGGGGGGCGGTGGGCTCAAGATGATGATCGAGAAGCGCAACCACATCGTGAGCCTGGCCGAGACGGGAGCCTTCTGCCGCGCCGTCGTCGACGCGCTCTCGATCCAGCGCGGGTTCCGCAACATCCAACCCCTCGCGCTGCCGATCTACATCCCGACGATCGAACTCCACACGGAGCCCGCGCCGGACGAGATGCGACAGGCGATGGGCATGGCCGCTCTCGGGGCGATGATGGGGTGGGGACCGCCGGCACAGCCGGCCGCGCTCCCGACTCAGCGTCAGAACCTCCCTGCCCCTGCCCCGACGGCGCCGGCCGCCGCCGGTTCGGGTCTCCAGAACGACATCATCGACGAGGACGGGTTTCCGGTAGACGACGAGCCCGACGACGGTGACCATCCGTTCGAGGACGAGCCCGACGACAGCGACGAGGAGCCGGAGGCCCCGGCGGATGACACTCCCCCCGACGACCCGCCGGCCGGCGGCCCCCCCGACGACCCTCAGATCACCAACGCCCAGAAGGAGGAGCTGAAGGAGCTCGGGTGCTGGCGGAAGGGCTGCTTCTTCGATCTCGGCTGGAAGGAGGGGCAGCCGGTGACCGAGTCCATGTACGTCGCGCTGAAGAAGAAGTACGGGGGCGCATGATGGACGCCTTCGACCACATCGACCTCTGCTCCCGGCACGGTGCGCCACGAACCATCCGCAGGATCCTCCAGATCGGCGACCTCCACATCCGCGAGGGCGAGTTGGATGACCAGCTGCCGGTCCTCGAGTTCGTTCTCGATCTCGTCGCCGGCACCGGCGGCCGCGAGAGGGTGGACCTGGTCATCGTCGCCGGCGACCTCGCCGGTACCGCGACACCGCACCTGTCCTCGCCGGCCGAACGCGAGGCGCTCGTCAACTGGATCGTCGAGTTGGCTGGTCAGGCGCCGGTGATCGTCATGCGGGGCAACCACGACCTCGAGAAGGACTGGAACTTCCTGCGGCACGTCCGGAACGTTCACTGGGTGGCCCGGCCAGCGATCGTCAGGATGAACGACGGCGCGGACGCCCTGATCGCCATCCCCTACCCAGAGCGCGGATGGATGCTCGGAGCATCTGGCGCGTCGACGTCAAACGACCTGGCACAGGCGATGGAATCGGCCGTCCGGACGGTCCTCGCCGCCAGCCAGCTCGGCAACGCTGGACGCCGCCGCCGGATCGTCTCCGCCCACATGAACACGCGCGGAGCCCTCGCCTCGACAGGGCAGCCCCTGATCGGGACCGACTTCGAGCTTCCGGTCGAGGACCTCGACGTCGCCTCGGCGGACGTCGTGCTCCTGAATCACATCCACAAGTCGCAGCGCTTCCGTACGCCGAAGGGGGCGGTCGTCCAACATGTCGGGTCGCCCTGGCCCGAGGACTTCGGGGAGACGGAGGACAAGTTCGTCGGCGTCCTCGACCTCGAGTCCCTGGACATCGACATGATCCAGACCCCATGCGTCCGTCGGGTCACCGCTCGCCTGACCTGGGCCGGTGATCGGTGGGATGGCGATGACGTCGCAGTCGATGATCGTACCCATGTCCGGGCCGTGTTGACGTTCCACGAGGACGAGCGACCGGACGTGACCACGATCCGCGAGCGATTCGCCGGAGCGCGGAGTCTGACCATCCAGCGCAACAAGATCAGGACTCGTCAGGAGCGGGCGCCTGAGGTCGTTCAGGCCTCGTCGATGTTCGATCGCTGGGTGGCGTTCGAGCAGTCGGAGGGGCGCTCCGTGGACGACTTCGATCGCCAGGTCTTCGACGAGATCAGCGCCGGCTGACGGCGCCGCCACAAAGGGAAAAACATGCGACTTCGACGTGTGATGACGCGGGATATCGGTGCGCCGGGATCCAGAGAGCTGAACCTGGATGATCTGCCGCCCGGAGTGATCGTTCTCGAGGGAGACAACGGCTCGGGCAAGACGATGTTCCTCGAGGCTGTCCCCGCTTCCCTGTACAGGTCTATGCCCAGCCGCGACGGCGGGCTGTACGACCAGGCGAAGAGTCACGATGCCGCCATCGAGACCGAATGGGTGGACGGCAAGGGCCGGTCCGTTCGAGTCCAGCTTCTGGTCGACGGCCCTCGCCGCAAGATGGAGTCGTTCGTCTTCGTCGACGGGCAGCCACACAGCGTCCGCGGCATCCAGTCCGACGGCAAGGTCGGACCGTTCGAGGCCTGCGTCGCCGACCTCTTTCCGACGGCCGACGTCTTCATGGCCTCCCGTTTCATGGCTCAGCGCTGGGTGGGGTCGCTCACCCAGGCCGACGTGAAGGGGCGGCGGAACACGCTGCGCAACCTGCTTCGACTCGGCGACTATCAGCGGATCTCAGACGTAGCGGCAGACCTCGCCAGGTCCACGGAGGCAGAGCACTACGATCAGGTCGTGAAGCTGCGAGAACTCCACGAGAAGGAGTCGCGTCGCAACGAGCTCCGGTCGACGCTCGAAGACGCTCGTTCGGGGCTCACCGCCGTCGAGAGGCGTTGCGCCGACCTGAACGAGCGAGTGGATGCGCTGACGACCGAACTCGCGGCGGCGGAGTCGGCGGCGACGCGCTCGGAAGCCCATCGACTGCTCCAGACCAGGGATGCGTTGACGACCGAGCTCGATGAGCTGGTCCGCAAGCTCGAGACGCTGCGCGCCGAAGGCGAGGCCGCCGCGAAGGCAGAGCACGCCGCCAGGGAGAGGCTCGACCGGTCGAAGCGGGCGCGGGAGGAGTCGATCAGGCTCCAAGAGCAGAAGGCCGCGGCGAAGCGCGAGCTGAACAGGATCACGACCGAGCTCCAGGAGCTTCGCCGTCAAGTCGATGCGTCGGCGGCGCGCCAGGACCGCGACGAGATCGATCGGATCATCGCCGGCCACGAGGCCGCCGTCGAGAAGACGACGGCCGAGCTCCAAGAGATCGCCGTCAAGGAGAAGGAACTCGACGGAGTGACGGACCGGATCGAGCGATCTGCCCGGGTGGCGTCGCTGATCGATGATGTTCCGTGTCGCGCCGAGGGCGAGTTCGCTGGCTGCAAGCTCCTGGCTGACGCGGTACGGGCTCGAAGCGAACTCCCGGAGCTCCGGGAGGAGGCTGGATCCCTGCGCGCCGTGTGTGAGCGGCGGCGTGACGTCGAGGCCGTTCTACCCGAGCACCGGACGAACCTTGCACACGGGCGCTCCTACCGGGAGCGGGTCGTGGCCTCTAGAGCGGCGGCGGACAAGATCGAAGGCCTCGAGATGGACGAGGCCGACATCCGCGTCCGCGCCGAGGGGACGATCACGGTCCCGGACATCAGCGCTGACGAGGCCGCCTTCAACGCAGCTGCGCAGAAGTGCGCTGAACTGCGCACTGCCTACGGCGAGACGGCGCGACGCAAGACGCGCGTCGAGAGTGAGCTTCGCGCGATGCCGGCGCGGGAGGAGTTGGTGTCGCGGATCGACGGCGACCCGTACGATGGCCGTCCGGCGGCCGCGGTGCGCAAGGATCGGGACGACACCCAGAGAGAGCTGACCGAGGCCGGGAACTCCCGGGCATCTCTGACGACTCGGATCGAGATGATCAGCGAGGAGCTCGAACGCCTGGCCGACCTCGAAGAGGCGATCGCGACTGCAAAGGCGGCCGCGGAGGAGCTCGACCGGAAGCTCCAGACCGTGAAGCGCATCAGGCACGCCTTCGGACCTCGCGGCATCCAGGCGGTCCTGATCCACCATTCTGGGCCGGCTATCGCCGACGACGCGACGAAGATGCTCGAGGCGGCCTACGGCTGGCGCCGGTTCGTTCTCAGCGTCGAGACGCTCAAGGAGAACGTCTCCAACGACAACCTACGGGACGTGCTCGACGTCAGCGTCTATGACGCCGACAAGGACGTCTCGGGGACCGTGGCCAACCTCTCCGGTGGCGAGGAAGACATCGTGTCGACGGCGCTGGCGCTGGCGCTGGCGATCCGAGAGGGGGAGGCCACGGGTCATCGCGTCGAGACCATCCTCGGCGACGAGAGCGACGCGTACATCAAACGGTCGCTCAAGGAGCACTGGATCGGTATGCTGCGGGCGTCCATGGACGCCGGCGGCCCTCATCAGGTCGTCATCGTGAGCCACGACGACCAGGTCAAGAAGCTGGCGGACAAGGTCATCCACGTCGACAGCCTCAGCCTCTGACCCACCGGAATCGCAATGTTCAAGCTCGACATCGAGGGCCGAGTGTTCGACCGGCCCTCGTCCGACACGCTCACGATCGCCGTCCCGCACCACACCGAGGGATACAAGGCACCCGTTCTAGTGTCCGGTCGCTACGAGGGCCGGGAGGCGCTGTGGGACGAACTCGAAGAGGGCGAGACGATCTGGGTCAGCGGGAACGGCTACCAGCGCAGGGAGGACGGCTTCGTCGACCTCTGTGTCGACATCGAGCGCTTCGGTCGACCAGGGTCCGGCCTGACGCCCGGCGTCAACGCTGGCATCCAGGCATCGTGTCACGGCCGAATCTTCGACCGCGTGACGCGCGAGCTCGCCGGCGGTGGACGTCGGGCCGGGGAGGACGTGAGCAAGTTCACGCTGACGGTGAACGTGCCAGAGATGCGGGCCGGGCAGTGCGTGATCGTCAGCTGCAAGGTGTGGGGAGCCGAGGCAAAGTTCATCGCCGACCAGCATCGAAAGGGTGATCGCATCAACGTGGAGGGCCCGCTCCTGGAACTGCGCTTCCAGGCCGCCGACGGAACCCCGCAACGTACTCACCAGCTCATGGTGAAGCGCTGGACGTACGGGAAGGACCGTCCAGGGTGATCGACGACGACGCGCTCGAGGTTCGCCAGCGCGGCGACGACTACGAGATCATCGTCCGGGATCCCGACCTCGCGGATGCGCTCCGCGAGATCCTCGGAGTCGCCGAGGATGACGTCGTTGTGGTCGCGACCCTCGAGCAGACCTTCTCGGCGGGCGCGCCCGCCGCGCCAACCAAGGAGAGCACGGATGAAGAAGACGCCGAGGCCCTACCAGACTGAGCGGATCGACGGGACGATCCAACGTCTGCGACAGCTAGCGCGCGGCGAGGCTGTGAACCACCCCGCGATCGTCATCCCGACCGGCACAGGCAAGACGTTCACGGCGCTCTGCATCGTCGATCGGGCGCTGAACGAGCCTTGGGCACACGCGGGCCGCGCTCTCTGGCTGACCGACTCGAAGCCGCTCGTCACCCAGACCGAACGGGCGGCGGCGGCGGAGGGCATCCCGGTCGAGGTGAGGACGATCCAGGGGATCCACGCCCGCTCGAAGGGGATCCGTCCGGGCGAGTACGACCTCATCGTGGTCGACGAAGCGCACAAGTTCCTGACGGAGAAGCGGCTCGAGACGCTCCGGCAGGCAGAGACTCCGCTTCTCGGGCTGACGGCGACGCCGCGCCAGGGCGACGGCCGACACATCAAGCTCCTGTTCGGCGAGGACTACATCTGCGGTCCGTACACGCTCGGCGCCGCCGTGTTGGATGGGTACCTGTGCGATTGCGAGGTCCATCGGATCGAACTCCACGACCTGGACCTCGCGAAGGTGAAGAAGGGCAAGCGCGACTTCAACTCGAAGTCGTTGGCCAAGGCGATGAACGTCGACAGCCACAACGAGGAGATCGTCAACCGGTGGCGCGACATCGCCGTCGCCGGTCGCGACACGGTCCCCCTGAGCAACTTCTTCTGCGTCGACACCGCCCACGCCGACGAGATGGCGGAGACGATCAACAGGATCATGGGCAGGGAGATCGCGCACCCGATCCACAGCAACCTGACGGACAAGGACCCCGGGAAGCTGCTCGACGAGTTCCTGGCCGGCGGGATCCGTGTGGTCACGAGCGTCAGCATGGTCGCCGAGGGGTTCGATCACCCTGCTCTGGAGGTCGGTGTTCTCGCCCGGCCGACGCGGTCTGAGAGGTTGCTCGTCCAGATGCTGGGCCGGTTCCTGCGCAACCATCCCGACAAGAAACACGCCGTGATCCTCGACTGCGACGGGGCCTACGAGCGGCTCGACCTGGCTCGAATCTATGACGTCGTCGAGCCGGAGTCGGGCGACCAGGAGCGCTCTCTCTCCGAGCCGTCCGACTCGCCTGGTGACCGCGACTCGAGGTGCCCGATGCCTTCCGAGTTCATCTGCCGCGTCCGGAAGGTCGCCCTGGTCCGGCCGCCGTCGGCTGACGCCCGAAGACTTCCGTGGGCACGCGTCGGCGAGCGCTTCGCCATCGCGATCAACGGAGGCGACAAGCAGATCGGCGGCCACGTCGTTGTAGGTCGCGAGCGCGGCGCCGAGACGGTGGCCGCGGCCTGGCTGTACTACGGTGCTCGCCAGAGGTTCCAACACGGCGCACTGGCCTATGGTGGGCACCCGCCGAGGATCAGGGTGTTGTGCAGGGGCAAGACCGAACCGGAGGCCTTCCGCGAGGCGGAGCACTGGATCAAGAGGACCTTCCCCGAGGCCTCCTGGTCGGACCAGCGGTCGGTCTCGAAGGCTGACCGCTGGTTTCGAGACCGCGGGAAAACCTCGGCGGGCCAGATCCGTAAGATCGCCGAAATACGCGGGATCCGCGACGCGGAACCACCTGCCGAGAGGTGGAGAGCTCAGAGCCTGATCAAGGCCGCGTTCGCGTCAGGCCGCGTCGGCTGACGCCTTCACCGTTGTCCCGGCGTCCCCTCGTGCCCTATGCTTCACGCGACGGGCTACGGAGGGGCACCCATGGATCGAGCAGAGGTCGCGGAGGTCGTCAAGGAGGCCCTCGACCAGAACGACGCCAAGATCGCGGCGGTCGTTCAAGATGTCATAGACCAGAACAACGCGAAGGGCTGGCGCGCGCGCGTGAAGTCGTTTGCGGGTCCGGTCTTGGGGTTTGGTGTCGCGTTCGCGACGGGCATCTTCTCGTTCGGTGCGGCCTCCGGCGCCGTCGATACGAAGGTGTCAGATCACGCCGAGAAGATCCGGAAGCTTGAGGAGCGTCAGACGGCTGACACCAACACGGACCTGGCGGAGAAGGGCGAACACATCCGCTTCGAAGCGGCCATCCAGGGCAACAACACCGCGATCCAGAGCAACACGTCGGAGATCAAGAAGCTCAGGACCGACGTCCTCGCAAACACGAAGATGCTCTATCTCGTCCAGGCCCAGACAGCGCAGTCCACCGAGGCCCTGAAGGCCAACACCGACATGTACAAGAGGGGCCAGCGGGTCCTGAACCACGGGGAGAAGAAGACATGCTCACCGAGACCCCCATGTCCGCCGCCGGCCCGACCCGGGCGGCAAGCGCACCGCGCCCGCGACCCCGCCCGGCATCGCCGGCG
>ERZ869936.1156-NODE-1156-length-20157-cov-5.100488_pt1 | contig 20157 bp, 24 predicted proteins | sample MGYA00520876_ERZ869936 | MGnify/ENA primary metagenome ERZ869936 (study PRJEB32218, sample SAMN09650985) | biofilter metagenome | isolation source: enrty point of leading RO module | place: Saudi Arabia: Thuwal, RO plant located on Red Sea | collected 2016-02-17 ...
ACGTGACTGTGGTGACGACGAACAGTAATTTGGTTGGAGACAACGTGACTGTGGTCACGACGAACAGTAATTTGGTCGGAGACAACGTGACTGTGGTGACGACGAACAGTAACTTGGTCGGAGACAATGTGACTGTGGTGACGACGAACAGTAACTTGGTCGGAGACAATGTGACTGTGGTCACGACGAACAGTAACTTGATAGCGGGTAACGTCACCGTGGACAATGATTTAATCGTAAACACCGATGATTTTGTGGTGGATACGGTTAATTCAAAGGTTGGTATCGGAACGACGAGTCCAGATTTGGAACTTCATGTACACGACGCAAATAATACCGATAGTGGAATAGTACTATCATCTACCTCTGGTTATCATAGATTATATGATTCCGGTGGTCAATTGTATTTTCAAAGTGGAACTGCGGCGACAGCTGATAGCAGGGCTGATATTAATTTTACGTCGATGTACAACTCTACAAGTTATATGAAGATACAGGGTTCTAATGGCAACGTCGGCATCGGAAGTACGTCTCCAGCTCAGAAATTGGATGTTGATGGTTCCGTACAGCACAGGGGTCTGGTCACGACAGATGGTACGAATATCGACCAAATAAAATCAATTACTAGGAATCTTGCAGTTACTACATCTTGGATGGATACGGGTATATCGGGAACTAATTTAGCTACGGGTTCGTACATGGTTCAAATTGATGATCACACGGATTCCGCAACTGGTAATAATAGAAACTACGAGGAATATTATACGGGGTTCATGTCTTGGTTTTCGGGAGCTACGAATGATACAGACGCCAGTGAAATCATACTTCACGCGGCCGGACATTCAACGGAGGATAATCACATATATTTGCGAGTATTACGAGAATCAAGTGGTGTGCTAAAATTACAAATACGAAGAGATTTTGATAGATCGGGCACCGGCGAAAATGTTGATTACAAATTTAAATTTAGACGAATGATTTAAATACATTCTCATTATCATGACGTGACATCCATCGAATAATAATGAGTAATAAAATATAGCTACATTACAGATGAAGATAGACAGTGTACACACAGAATTTTTGTCCGGTAACGCGGTATCTTCTACCGTTAGTACTCATTCGGTTGTATCGCGGGACGGAAGTGGTGACGTACACGCCAATAAATTTAAATCGGTGAACATGGAATTGACGCATACCGTGCCAACGTCTGCGAGAACCACCGACAGCGTATTTTATTCTTCAGTCGACGATATCATACGAAAAAATAATGCATCCGGTTTCAGAGCGTCCCTGAACGTCCCAACGAGAACGGGTGATGATGCCTCTGGCACGTGGGGGATCAGTATTACTGGGAATGCGGCGACGGCCAGTGCCTGTTCGGGGAACTCGGCGACGGCGTCTCAAGTGAACAATTCGCTCACAGCCGGCTCATACCTGTCTGGTTCGGCGTTTGATGGGAGTACCGCACGAACGTTTGATGTGGATGCGACTGAGGCGGCGACAGTGTCTAAGATTGTCGCAAGAGATGCTAGCGGTGATATAAAGTGCCGATTAGTTCGACCCAATTATCAAAACCAGTCTACTATCTCAGGTGGCATAGCATACAGGGTTAGCACAACGGATAATTACATACGCTTTTGCACTGATATGGGTGCTGTGAGGTCACACATTGGGGCGTATGGAAGTGGTTCAAACATTACACGAACATCACATAGTAATGGTTACATGGTAGGATCTTATAATAATGTTGGTGCTAATAGTTACAAGACAAACCCTATATATACGATAGGGTCGAGTTATATGCCATCCGACACATCCCTCGGTGATATGTACGGTATAGGTTACAGTCATGGTAACTTTAATTCAATACTCACGGGTGGATGGGGTATGTATGTTGCGGCTGATGGGGATGCTCGCAGTGGTCTTAATGGATCACGTGGAAATATTAAGTTTACGGGTGATGTCGACGCTGGAACCGAAGTATATTGTCAAAATTGGATTCGTACGAGGGGGAACAGTGGACATTATTGGGAAACTTCCTCAAATGGTAACGGTTGGCACATTTACCCCAAGGATAGAGCCGACATGTATTTAAGAACCGGGGCCGGTAACGGTGGAATAGCTGGAACTGTTGGTAATGCCACGGTGCGTGGATATATCCACTGGACCACGGGTAATGAAATTGGATTTCTAAATAGTAGCCGCGCTTGGTCTCTTAGGATGGATAATAATAAAAAATGTCATATCTATGGGGCTCTCGAAACTGATGGACGACACTACGCGGATAATGGAGTTCACGTAAGAGGTGACTGGTTCCGCGTAAATGGAAATAATGGCATATACTGGGAAAGTCATGGTGGTGGTTGGTACATGAGCGATAGTACGTGGGTGAGAGTATATAACGGTAAAAGCCTTTGGTGCGATAACGGTGTAATGGCCACAAATTACCGCTGCGGTGTCGGAACGTCGACTCCACACGTTCCTTTACACGTCTATGGTACGGGTGCTTCCCTAAACTGGGGGAATTTTAGGTATTTGAATTACAGTCATAGCTCGGGGGGGAATGGTACTTGGGGTGCGCTATGCGCATCATTCGAGGGTGGTCATGTACGCTCCACCGATTCATTTGTGGCACACAATGGTTCACTCAATACAAGTGATGAACGTATCAAAAAGGAAATTTCGGACATCAATGATGCGTCCGCTTTGGAGACGTTGCGGTTGATACAACCAAAAACGTATAAATACATAGACGAAGAAAAAATGGGGAGTGATGTGGTCTATGGATTTATCGCCCAACAAGTACAGGAAGTTCTCCCATACGCAACTAAAACTTTGTCAGAATACCTACCATCAATACGTGAAATGGTAAACGTGACACAGTCAAATGTGGTCACATTTACAAATTTTAACACTAATGATTTATTGAGTAATACGACAATTATTCAGGCACAATTATTCAAAGGTGAAAACAAAGACCTTACGATTTCAGAAATAATAGACGAACATTCAATCAGAGTCGAAGAAGATCTCACCGAGATGTTACATGAAGATGATACTCGTCTATACATACACGGCGAACTAGTGGATGATTTCCTCTTCCTCAAAAAGGAATCTATATTCACCGTCGCCACCGCGGCCCTTCAAGAGGTGGACAGACAACTCCAAGTCGAGAAAGTGCGAAACGACGCACTTGAGAGTCGAATCGCGGAACTAGAAGGAATGGTCTCGTTAATTAAACACAATATGACGTGGCCAGATGAATGATAATAAAATATATCTACATTACAGATGAAGATAGATAGCGTACACGCAGAATTTTTGTCCGGTAACGCGGTATCGACCACCGTTACTAATCATTCGATTGTGTCACGAGACGGCAACGGTGGTGTATGGGCTACTAAACTTAATTCAACGAACCTAGCTTTGTCGCATAATGCGACTGCGAGAACCAGCGACACCATATTTTATTCTTCAGATGATGATATTGTACGAAAAAATACAGCCGCTGGTATGAGAGCATCCCTCGGTCTCGCAAACTCTGCTACGATTACAGCGGATAGCGGTAACACTGGCAGTGCTATTGTCGTAAGAGACGCGAGTGGAGATTTTAGTGCGGGGGTGATCGACGCGAATGGAGAAGCTCTCTCGAGTTTGAATGCATCTAACTTGGTGTCCGGAACTGTTAGTTCTGCTAGACTGAGTTTGAGTGCGAGTGATATCCCCAGCTTGAACGCGAGTAAGATTACTGCTGGTGACATCACCCGACCCATAGACACCTCGGATGGGGACTTCAGTGGTACAGTGAGCTTTGGTAGTTCTGTGCGTCAAATGATAAATTTATGGAGTACCTCATACGGCATAGGCGTACAGAATTCTACTCAATATTATAGAACTGCTGGTGGGTTCGCGTGGTTTAAAGGAGGATCCCACGATAATGATACCAATGACGCGGGTAGTGGTGGTGCACTCGCTATGAAACTTGATAGCAGTTATAACCTCACGGCAAGTGGTAACGTAACGGCATACTCAGATAAAAGGATAAAGACCGATATATCTAAAATTGATAACGCACTCGAAAAGGTGTGCTTGGTGAGTGGGTATACATACAAGCGAACGGACACGGGAGATGAAAGGAAACACACGGGTGTTATCGCACAGGAAGTCATTAAAGTCCTTCCAGAGGTTGTACATGGTTCTGAAGAAACGGTGTATTCGGTAGCCTATGGTAATATGGTCGGTCTTCTCATTGAAGCTATAAAGGAGCTTAAATCAGAAATTGATGAATTAAAGAAGTCAAAATGAATGTTGTAGATATATTGGGGTTTGCGAGTTCAATACTCATAACACTCATGTTTATCCCAGAAGTCATACACGTGTATCGTAATCAGGACGCGAAAGCTATAAATTACTCCTTTTTACATCTTAATCTTCTCGCGAGTGCGTTTGCACTCGTATATTCCGTGTATTATGACGTAGTTCCTATGACTATCACGAATGTATCTGCGGGATTGTTTTCGTTAGTGATGTATCACTTTAAATATACAAAGGAGGTTAAAGAAAAAGAAAGTACTATTAATGAAGTGGGGGTATAATCCCTTCTTCATATAAGCTCTTATAGTGTAGTGGTCATCACCTTGGACTTTGAATCCAATAACCCTGGTTCGAGTCCAGGTAGGAGCTTATCCGGCCTTAGCTCAGATGGAAGAGCAGCTGACTGTAGTACACAATACTAAATTTACAATGTAAAAATTGTTATCAGCGGGTCACCCGTTCGAATCGGGTAGGCCGGACCATTCCTCCTTAGCTCAATTGGAAGAGCACACGGCTGTTAACCGTGGGGTACTGGGATCGAAACCCAGAGGTGGAGAGAATGCACCCGTAGCATAGTGGTTAATGCGCCTCCTTAGTAAGGAGGAGATCGCGCGTTCAAATCGCGTCGGGTGCAACAAACGGGATGACGCAGTGGAAGCGTGTCGGGCTCATAACCCGAAAGTCAGTTGATCGAAACAACTTCTCGTTATCTTTACATGATGTAGCACCATCATGTAAAGATAGCCATTTAAAAAAATAACCTCACTATATATAAAATGTCTGGTGGTATTGCACAACTCGTCGCCGTCGGCGACCAGGATGCCCACCTCGTCGGCAAGCCTGACGTCAGCTTTTTCAGATCTAACTATCGATGTCACACAACTTTTGCCCAAACCGTAGAACGCCAAGTGCTCCAGGGCGTCCCAACTACTGGTGGTATCTCCACCGTTCGTTTCGAACGCAAGGGGGATCTCCTCGGATACTGCTACATCACGCAGCGCACCCCAGCCCCTCTCAACAAGTCTGAATGGGCTTCCCGAATTAAGAAGGTCGAGTGGTTGGTCGGTGGCCAGGTCATCGACGAACAAACGTCTCACTTTTCTCAGTACATCGCCCCAACTATCCTCGCCCAAAACACGAGCAAGGGTCCAGATCGCTCTTCTACTTCCGAAACTCGAATCTACCCACTTCGATTCTCTTTCTGTGAAAACTGGCAATCTGCGATCCCATTGATTGCGCTTCAGTACCACGATGTTGAATTGCGTATTACCTGGGACACCCCATTGGTCAATGATTATGAAGTCCACGCGCAATACATCTACTTGGATACCGATGAACGCACCACTTTGGCGGGTACTCCACAAAACATGATCATCACCCAAACGCAAAAGTCTATCGCGTCGGGTAACGCCATGCAAGAGCTCAACTTTAACCACCCAGTCAAGCTCTTGGCGTCGTCCAATGTATTTGACGGTACTCAACTCGGTATTGCCACCGGTTCCATGAAGCTCCAAATCAACGGTACCGATGTTACCGATTCCAAGCCAACCGTCCCACACTACACCGAGGCGTCCTTGTATTACCACACGACGTCTTCGTCCGTTGAGGATGATGCGGGTAACTACTTCTTGTATCCATTCTGCCTCGAGACCGCGAAGCTTCAGCCAACTGGTTCGCTCAATTTCAGTCGTCTCGACTCGGCGCGCCTCGTCTCCACCGGTGGTACCTTTACCGCTGGACAAGACGTGTACGCTGTGAACTACAATATTATGCGTATTGAGAACGGTATGGGTGGTTTGATGTACTCTAATTAAATTAGACACTAATATCAAATGCTTTGGAAGTATTTATTTCTTCTAGGATTCGTGTTTGTACTCACGTACGACCCAAAATCCAGGACACTCGAAAAATTCATTTCCCCCATTAATCAGGAGGAAGCTACTTAAAAAAATTCAACGTTTCTATTACACAAAAGTATGATCTCGTTCGATAGAGAGACTCTGACTATTGTAGCTGTTATTTTGTGCATTGCGGCCACCGTTTACATGTACAGAGAGTTTACACAAGCTAAGAGTGATATCGAAGGTATCAAAGGTTTCTGTAATAAAATCGTTCAAGCGCACACACCACCACCCACTCAACAACGTGTTATCCAAGAACACGATGATGAAGAGGAGGAAGAGGTTCCGATCAATAATGTTGCCGAGTCCAAAGAAAATTAACATCTCCGAGGATTATAACTTGCGATCAGCGCAATGAAGAAATATAAAGCGATAGCGGTACCAGTAACATTTACGAGCGACAAACCCAAATTCCTAACGGTGAGAGATAAGCGCTTTAAAGACTGGATATTCGTGACCGGGGGGTGTCGCCGAAGAGAGATTTTCAATCCTATTCGGTGCGCCCTTCGCGAACTTGAAGAAGAAACGCGTGGTGTCGTTTCTTTGAAGAAAGGCGAGTATACAGAATTTAAATTTATAGTCAAAGAAAGTCCAACCGTCGAGTTGGAATATAACGTCTTTGTGTTTTTCGTGAATTACACGAAACCCGAACAAGTTGATCTCGTTAAAAAGTTCAACGATGAAAAACAAAAGACGATAGCTAAAAAAATACAAAAACAACCTATTAAGCGTACGCACGACGAAAATGATTTCATGTCGTTCGATACACTCCAGGAATTCAGGATGAAAAAGCAATGGGATCGTATCACTAAAAACGTTCTCGAAAACCCAGAATTCTATGCGTGTGTTACATCTTTGAATAGAAAATCCTTTGCTATAAAATAATGAAGTCGAAGAGCTACATTTTAATGCAAATACACGATTTGCTCGTCAATAGACATTCATACACACCAACTCGTGCGAATGATTACATCGAAGAGCACAAGGAAGATAAGGTGTATGAACTTTTAGTATTGAAGAAAAAACTAACAGAAGATGAAGCAACACAGCCGGATGTATCTTTTAGGAAATCCATGTGGAGAAGTTTTGAAGAAGATTAAAAGAATTACGCGAACTAATGGTAAGTATGTTCAAGGAGTGGTGCAAGAGTCATGGCTTCTTTGAAAAGAACCCCAATCCATCACATGTGTTCATGGACGGCGGTGTGTTGTCCGTACCATTTGATAGATTGACTGAATTTTATGAAAAATACGTCGAGTGCATCAAATCGAACGAGAAGATATATCTCGTAGAGCAAAAGACAGTCGATGCATATAATTTTTTCGTTGACCTCGATTACAAAGATGACGACGTTCTCACGGTAGAAGAAATTAACCGCGTGTGTAAAGTCATATGCGACAGGGTGAGTAAACATGGAGGTAAGGATGCGCTCGTGTGTGTTTCAAAACCAAAGAAGGTGGATGATTTCATGAAAACGGGTGTACACATAAACTGGCCGGATTTTCCGGTAAATAGATCGTCGGCGTTAGCTCTCAGAGAACACATCATAAACACACTCAACATAGCCTATGGATCAAAAGACTGGAACGAAATAGTCGATTTGTCCGTGTATGGGAGTAGTGAACGAAACACGCGTGGAAGTGGGTTTCGAATGCCATTTTCACACAAATGGGTCACACATAAAGCGTGTAATGGTAAGGGGTGTTCGGAATGTGATAGAGGAAAGGAGACACAAAGTGAGTACCTTCCTATACTTTTGTACAAACATGGACCTCTTGCAATGTTCCAAAAGGTGTCACCGGAACCAACTGTGGAACTCATGAATATGGCGACTCTTCGGACAGAATGTACCGATCCCAGAATAATCGAAGGTACACAGAAAAGGAAAGAAGGGTCATTCACCGCAAATCAGTTGAAGGACGAACTCAAAGACCCCGAAACGTGTGCTTTACTCGAAACGTTCATACGTAGACATATGGAAGGTCAAACGAATGCCCGTGTAAAGAATATGTACCGAGAAAAGAATAGTTACCTCATCGCCACGACGTCCAGGTATTGTGAAAACACGAAAAGGAATCACGGGTCAAATCACGTGTGGTTTAATATATTAGGGGACACCATAAAACAAAAATGTTTCTGTCGTTGTGAAACGATGAGAGGTCGATTCTATGGTTTTTGTAAGGATTTCTCGGGGCGAGCACACCAATTACCCCCAAACATAGTCGAAAAATTACAAGTCACCAAATACAAGCCACTCCCAAAGAAAAAACCTGTCGAAAAACCAAAATGCGACGTACGCGAAGACCTTAAAGCGTATATCAAAAAATACATGATTCAAGATGATAATCTGGAAATACACGCTATAGAGAATATGAAAGGTAAAAAGAAGCTCGTGAAAACGAATCACACGTGTCCGGTGTGTTCCACACAGTCAGACTTTTCGATATTCAAAGATGAAATACAAAAAGTTTGTAAATGCACTAATAGGAAACACAGGCTTATAGACAAGATAACATCTAAATTATAAATATGTTTGCGGTGGTTATTTTACTGGCGATGATTTATGTATCATCGAGAATAGCAAAAATAAACGTAAAGCCCGATCCTGTCGAGGAAATCATGCGAGATGTTCGTGAATGCGCGCACATAAAAGGGATACTCTACAGAGAATTCAGTTCAAATCTACACATGGCGGTAGAATTTAAGGGGCATGTGGACATTTCACAGAAACTCATGGAACGGGCCATACATAATCTAGAAGAGCTCGGTATGTACTCCAAAAATGAAGAAATAATGAGTAAATTGAACACAGTAATAGAAAGGTTGCATAACTTAAAGATGTAATGATTACATAATATAAATGTCTAGCATTAGAACCCGTTCCGGACGTGTTTCCAAGCCCCCAGAGCGCCTCGAAATATTTGAAGAAGTGGAAGATGATTACACAGACGACGATGACTCTGATTTCGATGAAGATGATTACGATTCAGAGTCCGAATCTGAATCGGAGTCGGATGATGACGAGGATGCGGATGAAAATGGTAATTTAGCTGGATTTATCGTCGATGATGATGAGGATGATGAAGATGAGGAATAATGTACTTAAAAAAATAAAACACGAATTTATAAATGGAGAGTGATATAGGAAATCCACTCGAGTATACCCCGGATGTACTCGAAAAAGAAGAACCAATTGAGGATGACCAACATGAACAAGAACCCATGTATTACTATCCTCCGCCACCTCCACCACCTCCACAAATGCAATATCAAGAAAAGATTGATATCTTTTCAAATCTCGACAAAACCGCGTACATAGTCATATTCGTGGCTTTCATTTTAGGATTTTTTATGGGTAAGACCATGCAACCGGTCATTCTTCGACCAGGATAAAATGTGTTCCGTTTAAGTGTTTTGTGTCCACACACTTAACCAGAATATATACAATAATGGTGATCGGGGCTACCGATCAGCATTATGTCTTTTTTTTAATTATTTACGCGGAGTTCACTTCTTCACCTTCTTCGACCTCACCACCTTCGGTCGCCTTCGCCTCAACGCTCTCGGCCTCGGCTTCAGCCTCGCGCTTCTTACGTCGCTCTTCGATTTCATCAGCGACAATCTTATCGGCTTCCTTCACGAGTTCTTCCATCTCAGCGTCCGGCTTTTCCTTCTTAAGACGCTCCAAAACCTCAGCTGGGTGACTGATAGGTGGTTCATCTGGTTTCGTGTAAAATTTGGAATTCTCGTCACCCGGCTTAATGTACGTGTTACTTGGGCTCTCCATCATATCTTTCTTACGTTCAGCGAACATCTTGGCCGCCATTTGTTGATTTTCTCTGTACCCCGACATGAGCTCCTCTAATTTTTCGTTCGTGTAATGGACGTCTTCTATAGCGGTTGCGTCCGGTGGAATCAACAACCATTTGTACATGTCCACGACATAAATATCAAAGGTGGCGTCTTCCTTTTGGAGACGCTTCGCGTGACTCGCGGCTTCATCTCTGGAATTGAAAGCTCCCCGGATTTTAATACCGAATTTATCATTCTTCTGGGGACATTCCGGGCCAACGACGGACAGGCAAGCAAAGAGCTGACCGGGAACGGTGGTGTAATCTTGTTCAAGCGACATTTCTGAATTAAAGTGTACTCAAAACTTTAAGCCAACTTAAAAGGTACATACGCCAGTATACAAATGGTTCATGAATTTTGGAATACCCAACCCATGCCGCGCGATCACCGTGAAGGCGTGGGTGAGATTGATTCCTCTAGGACACATAGCGAAACACCCGTTACATTACCTAAACACTATGAATGGTCGACGTGTTCTATAAATGAAATATCCGAATTTTTGTCTTCACATTACATACGCGACGAGCACTTTTCGTTCAAATATTCAAAGGATTTCGTGGAATGGGCCACGGAACCCGATTGGAATTTGGGTCTTCGAACAAAGTCTGGTGGAAAACTAGTCGGTTTCATATCTGGTGTGCCGACCAAGTATAGAATACACGACACAGTCCTCGATGTTTTACAAATTAACTTTCTCTGTGTTCACGACTCCATTCGAAATATAGGACTCGCACCACTCCTCATATCCGAAATACGTCGACGAGCTAACGCGGTTGGTATATGGCAAGCGGTATACACGGCCGTGGCGGAACTTCCCACCCCCGTCGCAAAGACATCGTATTGGCATAGACTCATAAACGTACGTAAACTCAACGCGGCAAAATTTTCGGATGAACGGGAAAGACCTCACATTGTTAACGGATCGTGTACACACTGGCTGATGACCAATAGTGATGTACCGAGGGTTACCGAAATCTTACGTAAACATATGTCCCAATATTCTATCGCACCCGTGATAGATGAGTCGTACGTGCGTCGGTGGCTTCTACCCAAATGTGAGATAGTGTATTCATACCTAAACGAAGAGGGTCATTTCACGAGTTATTACTCGGTACCCTATAGGTCGGTCAAAACACAGATGTATATAAATCAAGCCTACATGTTTTACGACACGGGTCGTGGTGACCTCAAGTCGGCGGTCATGCTCGCGCGTAACGCTGGGTTCGACGTGTACAATACTTTGGATATTGGTTTGAATCCTAGTACACTTCGTGGTTCCAAGTTCTTAAAGGGTAATGGTCATAATCACTGTTACGTTTACAATTGGTCTTGTGGAGATATACCACCCGATAAAATATCCATGAGATTTTTCTAGTTGTGTTGACATCCTCTATGGTCCTACATAATCACGCGAAGCAACACCATGTTTTTTGGAACTTTTTATAGAGGGACTATGTCTAATTTAAATCTAATGACGAGATTTTTATGAAATTTTGAAAATAAAAATAAAAAAAATTATTTTTTTTAAAACTTTTTTCTTTAAAAAGAAAGTGAAAAAAATAAAAAAAAAATTTTTGTGTTTTCATTTTCGAAAAAGTATGGTGTTACTTTAAAATTTATTCCACAACCCATGTCTAAATGAGACCAATATGGTCTTTTAGCACAGGGGATGCCTAAGTCAAACCAATGTTTAAAAAATATCAATCAATTTTATGGAGGAGATACGGAAACATCATAACGCTGAGAAGAGGGAACTCATACAGAGAATATGTAGGGAAGGTGACGCCGTGTTAGATGTGGGATGTGGGTTCGGGGGTGATCTCGGCAAATACAAACACTGTAAGGTGAATCTCAGCGCGTGTGAACCACTCGATGATGCACTCGACGAGGCCAAATCAAGGGCAAAGACGTTCAAGATGCGTGTCAATTTTTATTCAGGAGACATCATGTCTACACCAAACAGAAGGTACGATGTCGTGTGTTACAATTTTTCACTTCACTATATATTCGCGAGTGAAGACCTCTTCAAAGAAACCACCCGTGAAATAGGACGACGCATGAAACCCGGTGGGAGGCTCATAGGAATCATACCCGATTCAAACCAAATCATATTTAAGACGCCACTCAAGTACGGCAAGGAAAGTTTCTTTCTCATGAAATCATCGAGCAATGGACAATTTGGTGAAAAGTTATTTGTTCACCTCGAAGACACACCGTATTACCAAGACGGCGCAAAATCTGAACCGATCGCACACAGAGACCTATTAGTTACGCGTTTAGAAAAAATGGGATTTAGGTTAGAATCATGGGAACCCATGTCTGGAAATCCCATATCAGACCTATACTCTAAATTTATCTTTGTATATAAGAGATGATACTTCTGGTTATTTTATTCATCATAAATGCGTACATCTACCTACACACGACTGAACCCGAAAATTTACGTATAGTCAAGAAGAGGTATGAACTTCTCAGGGAACACATTCGCGAAACCGACAACGATGAGTTTGCACATTTGGTCGACCCCATACCCATCACCGCGCACCACAGAGCGCAACAGGGGAGTGTGGGTTACAGTGTAAACAAGGGGCACGAAATAGGCTTGTGTATAGACGGCGAACCAAACGAAGTCATGCACGTGTTAATTCACGAACTCGCACACACGTGTGTCGAGGAGTACGCACACAGTCCTGCGTTCTGGGACAAGTACGATAAGCTCAAAACCATGTCTATCGCCATAGGCATTTACCAAGAGATACCAGAGAAGACGGAATTTTGTGGTAAACATATCCAGGATAAATAATGTATATCTATTGTAAATGAATAGATCGCTTTTTATTTTCATATTAATGTGGCTATCGGCTCTCATGATAATGTTGAGCCCAGTATTGGCCGATAAAGCGAGTGATGAAACTAAACCATGGATAGTGAGTGCGCTCATTCTCATATTGATTCCATTCACGTTGAACGTGATCGCGAGAGGTGGACTTAAATCGTACATCAGACTCGGTGATTTCGGGACGGATCACGAATACATACTACTCGCGTGCGTAATTTCATATGCCATCGCGTCTATATTCATAAGCTCCGTTGGTGAAGTGAAACAAGAACTCCGTAAGTTCGGCAAGGATATCAGAAGCACCGGAAATTCTTTGGCGCTTTTGATACCCGCGTTTATTTGCGGTTTGGCAATTGCTAATCGTTTTTTCGGCGGTGGTAGATATATCTACAGAGTCGTCGGTATCTAAGCATACTTCTTGAGCACGTAGAAAATACCAGCCGCCACAGCACCGGTCGCCGCGAGGCCGACCATGCTTCGGTGTCCCTGTTCATTCAAGAATTGGGGCACGTAATTGGCGAGCTTTTCCTGCACAGGCTTACTAATGGCAGCCGCAGTACACGCCGCGACGACGGCGGCTTGCATCTGCTCATCAGTAAGGTTGAATGGATTTTTTGTTTGGGCGACCGCTTGTTGTTGTGGCTGCTGTTGTTGCACAACCATTGGCTGTTGCATAACAGCTGGCTGCTGGACCCGTGGATCGGATTCCATCATTGGTGGCTCGAGGGGCATTTCTGGCTGACCCATAATATCAGCGATAGCGGTGGAATCCATGGTCATTTCTTTATTTTGACTCACATTTTTTTCAGGTTGATTGTTTTGCACAAAAGATGTCGTGAGTGGAACCATACCATCATCGTTCTCGGAAAGATTCAACGTCCGCACGTCGGTAGACATTTAATGTTAACTGATTTTTTTGAAATTGTTAAGTGACGCATCACGATTTTCGTTTCGTGACCGTAAGGTGCGTTTTCTTTGTAGCCTTCTTTGCATCAGCCTCCTGCTGTTCTAAATATTTTGGATTGTACGTTTTTTTGTGCATACTCCACAATTGTGGACTCCCTACCCTAAAACCCGTTCTAATTTTCGCCTTGTACCAAAAGACACAGTCTGATATTTTATTCGATTTTACAGTGTTATCAAGTACAAGGCATTCATAGTTTTCTGTACATTGATCCATCACCTTACAAAACATATCGAACGATGGGAAGATACCAAAAAATGATTTATAGAGCTTTTCTCTATTTTGTATGATGTTCTCACGAAGAATAAAAACGTAATCCACATTGGCACGCAAGGCAGGTGGGAGGTCCATCACATATTGCATAGTTAACATGAAAAATATGTTAAAGTGTCGACCATTCATAAAACATTGTCTAATTCGTGTTTCTTTCAAAAACTTTGAGTCATACATACAATCATCCAAAAGCATGAAGGCTCCATTTGTGTTGTTTTTACCCCTCGTACCGACGAGTTTTCTTTGCCTGGACAAAACACGATCGACGGCTTCACCATCGTAATCCCCGTAGACACAGACGTCTGGTATGAACTTTCCATAAAAATGGTTTCCTTCTTCTGTGCCTGATAGAACTATCCCAGCTGGTATATGTTTTTTGTAATACATGATATCCTTGACCAACGTGGATTTACCTGTGTTACGTTTTCCAATAAAGACGCATATTCTATCGTCACCCATCTTGGCTGGATTGAATTTTCGCAACTGAATGTTCATTCTAAAATATCACATCGTTTTAATTACCAAAATTTTACTCACAAATAGTAGGAATGTCGGGTAAATTGTCACTCGCAGTCAAAGGCATTCAGGACAGGTGGCTTACTGAGCAACCACAGTACTCACACTTCATATCAAGATTTAGAAGACACACAAAGTTTGCCTTTGAACAAGTCGAAGTTCCATTTGAACGTTTCAATGAACCTGGAAGCGAAGCCACGGCGCGAATACAGAATAACACCGGTGATATGCTCAAGGGAGTCACGCTGAGCGTGGATTTACCACCACCAATCCCTAAGAGTGAAAATAATGTTTCGCATACAATCGCAAGAGTTCCTAACTCGAATGACGTACTCATAGATGGAAGTGTCGCGACGAGTTTCATCGCGTATCAGGGCGTTGAATATACCTTTACAAGTACAGAGCAATTTGAAGTTGCTTCGGAGGTAAATCCAAACGATTGGTCATCTCAACAAGTTGGAAATCAACACATACTAACGCTCAAGATACAAGTAAATATTTCTGCAACTTACGCATCCACAGTCATACGACCCTCGGACCAGCTCTACCACAACAACATAGTAAGCCTGGATGTTAAACAAATTCGATGGGATACGTCTACGCCCACGAAGATGATCAAATACGCCGATTTGATCATAGGCGGACAAACCATACAGCGCATCACCGGCGATTACATATACATGTACAATCAACTTAATCATACGGACAACGATACAACGTTTACACTCGTTCCAACGACCCTCCATAACAGCTACCCAATTATAAATGATGCCACGATTCCACGATACACAGATTTTCAAAAATACAAAATACAATTACCCTTTTATTTTAACGGTCACCCAAGTCTCGCCATACCGACATGTGGTCTCGATGTTCACATCATAGAAGTAAAGGTTAAATTGAAACCAGCGGATGAGTTGACGGTGGAGTATGACATCAGCCCACCCGCATATAACAAAATTACACCAATCAAGTGTGAAACATGAGTTTATATTGTGATTTCGTATACGTCACGGAAGATGAGAAAAATTTCATACGCACACGACCGATTGAATATGTTATCACACAGACGCAAGTGGCTGAAATACGAATGAAAGCCGGTGTTTCTTCGCGCGCTGTGATGATTAATTTTAAGCATCCAGTGAAAGAACTCTTTTTCTTGGCGAAGGATGATGAAACAAAGGAGCACGTCCCAATAAAACACGTAAATTTGAAATTTAACAACAATACCGTGATAGATGCCGATAATCTCATGTTATCCGCAGAACAGCCTCTCAGAAATTACACAAACTCCATAGACCCAGATAACGAATTCGGTGTGTATAGCTTTTCTATGAAACCAGATGTTCATTATCCAACTGGGCAAGTGAATATGAGCCGTGTTATACACAAATTACTCGAGGTTGAATTAGATGATGGTATTAACTCGACTAGATCGCACAATATACATGTATACGCAACAAACTACAACGTCGTGAGAGTAAATGGAGGGATGGCCGGGTTAAAATTTTAGGATGTAATATTAGAATGGCCGGTAGAGTTCAGCTTCAAACTGTGGGTCCACAGGACAGGTCATTTACTGATGATCCAGAATACACGTATTTTATAAAAAATTTCAAAAAGCATGGAAATTATGCGAGATTCTACGACGATTTAGATTTTACGGGTAGAGTGGAGTTTGGCGAAGAAATACGGTGTGTTATACCACAAAATCAAGGTGACTTATTGAAAGGTTTGAGTGTGAAAATCACACTCGGGTCTATAGATCAAGACCTGTCGTCGTCTTACAATGTCACATATTGCGAATCGATCGCTCAAGCCATGATAGAGTACGCAGAATTATACATAGGTGGCACTCTCGTCCAAAGAATACCATCCGATATGTTAGCCATTTATTCCGAGATATCCGTGACACAATCAAAACAGGCTGCGCTCAGAAAACTGGTCGGTAAACCTAACCAGATATCCTCCACATATACGGATAAATACAAGGGTATACGCGATGATAGAGCGTCGGCGTCTCAAGAAGACACATCTTACAGAGTAGATCTTCCATTTTATTTTCACGAACACCCGGAACTTGCCATACCTTTGCATGCTATCACTAAACAGGAAGTCGAGATAGCGATACGTTTCAGAAAAGCCGAAGACTGTATATTTGCTGTGAATTTGAATCCTCCAAGTGGTAATGAGGCATCCACCTATTACCTCGGTCAAAATCCAACTGGACTCATAAAAAGCGTTCAACTTTCAACCGAAATGGTAAGCTTACAAGATAAGACATTTCCCAAACGAGTGGACTATCTCATAACACAGACACAAACGAATACATTTGAACTCGACCGAGCCGACGCCAAAATTGACACAGTTAATCAATGTAATGTACACGAGGTTAGACTCAATATGCTAAATCCCGTCAAAGAATTGTTTTTTGTGGTACAGGATAAGTTTGACAACGACCCGACCGTAGAGAACGATTTCGCCACACCGTATCAATACTGTTCAAATGTTAATGTAGATCAATATGGACTTTTCACGAGTTCAGAACAGGTAAAACAGATCGAACTTGAGTTTGACGGAGAAACCATACTGGATGAAGTTACTGGAAATATTGTTCATTTGAGAGCGATTCAGCCAGCAAAACATCACTCGAGGACGACCGTTTACAGGAGATTTTATATGTATAGTTTTGCTCTCGAACCCGAAAGCATACAACCTTCAGGTCAACTCAATTTCTCCTATGTAAAAAACCAAATAGCGCGTGTGGGGCTGTTTAACTATCCAGTTAACACGGACAAACAAAAGCAACTTAGAGTTTATGCCCAAAGTTATAACATACTCCGGGTGGAGAACGGAATCTGTACTTTACTATTTGATACATAATGAAAACAGGTTTTGATTTAACGAACAATGAAGATACGCAAGTGGATCAATATATGGAAACGATGTCGAATATATTGATACCAGTGATTGAAAGGGCGATGTTACTCGCATGTGAATACTCCAAGGCATGTGGGAGAGACGCAATTCTCATGAAGGACGTCGAGTACGCCATGAAATATTGTGCGAGATATGAAGTTGGACAGAAGATTGGTTCTTACTTCCCAGAAATTTACGAAGGTGATGACGATACACCTGATATGGAGGTACTCGAAGAACAGGATGGTGATTTTACGAGATACACAGGAGATGATGAGGGTATGAATAAGATAAACGAGGCATACGATACTTGGGACGCATGGGTTCCAACGAATCCGTCCGAGGAGATTTTAAAAAATGCGATTGATAGTAATGGACACCGAGGAGCCTGAAGGATGGACGGATACGGAATATAAAACATTCAGGGTTGGTGAATCAGACTCTGATTCAGAGACTGATTCTGATTCCGAGTCCGAGTCCGAAGAACCAAAGACAAAGGGTTACCAGGCCAAAAAATACAAGAAGATATTAGTCGTGGAGGAGTTGGTCCCAGAATAAATTTTCTAATGGTACTATATACCATGTCCGCCGCTGAAACTGTTACTCTTATCAGCCAAGAGCTCGAATCGCAATCCTTGAACGCCGTCGTCGCCGGTTTCTCCTTCGCGGCTGCCCTCTCGTGGATGGACCTCGTCCGCTGGCTGGTGAACCAAGTCGTCAAGGTCAACAAGAATGGTGGTATGAACTACACGCTCACCGCGTTGTTCACCACCTTGTTGTCCATCGTCGTCTACCTTGCGATCTCTCGCGTGTCTACCCGTGTCAGAAAGCCAACTCAACCATTGTACGCGGTCACCCGCTAAGTGGTTGGTTTCCTCTTTGGAATTAAAAGTAGGACAAATCCGACTAAAACTATAAAAATTATAGATATGATAGCATTCCACCTATCCACGTCTTCGGCTTTATTTTCCGTTCCGTGAATAGTGTATTTTTCAACTTTAGAGTCAGACTCCTCTTCCTCTTCCTCTTTCTCTTCCTCGTCTATCGGTATCTTTACTTTCGGTATATTTTCAAGTTTATCAGTTGAACAAGATAACGCAAATTTTAACACGTGGTTTGCGTTTCTAAAGTCGTATGGGATGAGACGTCCATTGCTACTGTAAAAAAATTGAACGCGTATGGACGATATAGTTTGCTGTTTACCCGAATGAAATTCGTGTTCAAGCACATCATCCGCTCCAGAATAATTTACAACATCACCACACGTGAGTATTTTACCGGTGTAAAAGGGTGTATTAAAGTAGATGGATTTGTTAAATTCATCGGAACCACTACTTAACTTTAAAACAAATGCATCTACACCCTGTAAATTGAGACTACCCGTTTTCAAAGAATTGGACGTAGAGTGTACATTGTTTGGTGGAAGACCTAATACATCGTGTGGTGTCGTATTAGATGCATCTGATATGTATCCATTCTCTCCTCCATAAAACGCGAATGTGAAATCATTTGTTAGGTTACTTATGTTTATATCATTCGTGGTGGTTAAATACGTGGCACTATCTATGATATCGGAGTGTTGTACAAGATTACTCGCCAATTCCTCGCCGTCATAGTTGCCATTTGGTAAAGTGATGGTTTCACTGTACGTCGCCGTATTCATCGTAAACGTGTTATTTCTGTCGTGTATGAGCAATTGACTATTATGTATACGAGCCGATATAAGTTTTATTTTCGATACATTGTACACGGGATTCTTTAAGAAAACTGTGTAATCACCTGAATCGGGGTAAAGTATGGGGTCTCTATCACCACTATCTATATCTAAGGTATGGACCTTCATTAAAATATGCGTATAATATTTTAATGAGTGTATTACTCTAAATAAATTGGATTTAGCACAAGTGGTGCGCGTATGGGTTGTTCATGAGCTGTCTCTTCGCGACACCCAAACTGCCCTGAGATGCGTGTGGGTTTTGCTGACCCTTGTACGCATTGAGATCGTGGTATGAGCTATTCGAGTATTGTTGCATCCAACCACCAGACAATGGGTTCACGCGACCATCGACACGGGTCGTATCCGAACGAGCCGCCGTGAGCATACCACCTTGGTTGAGTGGACCCGCTCTGACGTTCATGCGACCTGGATTTGCCGAACGATTCGCCTTACCACGTCGTTCATCTGGACGGAAACCATAACGGGCGAGTTCTTCGGGTGTGTACGACTTACTTCCACCGATGGCGATTGCTGGCGACTCAAGATAACCATGCGCATAACTGCTAACACCTGGTTGCGGCTGATTCGCGTACTGATACTGTTCCATGTTACCATCCTTCTTGTTACGAGTTGGATCTTGGGAGACAGTTTGCGCGGAAATGAATCTCTTCGCTGGGGCATTGCTAAGGGTATCGGTTCGAAGACCGGTTTGTGCCCGGTTGGTGGTTCGCTTAGTGCGTTCATGACTTCCACGTGGAGTGCGACCCGAGAATCCTTGGGATTTTCCGAGTGCCATTGGAAGACGTTCGGGCAAAAATGTAGTCGTTTCTGGTCGGTTGTTACCTATGGCACCCGCGAT
>ERZ869936.1157-NODE-1157-length-20153-cov-7.049259_pt1 | contig 20153 bp, 24 predicted proteins | sample MGYA00520876_ERZ869936 | MGnify/ENA primary metagenome ERZ869936 (study PRJEB32218, sample SAMN09650985) | biofilter metagenome | isolation source: enrty point of leading RO module | place: Saudi Arabia: Thuwal, RO plant located on Red Sea | collected 2016-02-17 ...
CATGATGAGCTTCTTGCATGTGAAGTCGAAACCCTCCGTCTCGGTGTCCACCCCCAAAACTGTCTTGCTTTCACAATAAGCCTTGCATTCTTGTATCGTCGCTGTCTGGATATCATTGAGTGGACTGTTTGTTCCGATGAATCTTACGCTCTGCATCTTGCATGAATATTAGTATCTGTTTTGCATCCGTAACTGTGTACTGCTTACCAAGAAAGAACACGTGCCCTCTTTCAGTACGTTCTGATACCTCAATCATTCTCTTGAGGTCTTCGCTACGTCCGTCTTGGACCATAGCGGCAATCTGTCCCATTTTGCTCATAATGTGTTTTGGTTTGGTGATGAAAAATAGTAACTGTGGAGGGATTCGAACCCTCATGGTCTCCAAAATGCAATGAAAAGAAACCATCACCTATGCACAGTTATAAAGGGGACAGCTTTCGCTGCCCCCGAGGTGTTACGACAGGAGCTCTCCTGTAGCAACGTTGACGTTCTGGTTCGCGATGATACCACCAGTTGTCTGTGCTGGTGCATCGGGAGTCAAGAACGTGTGCTTAGGCTCGCCCAACACGATATCAGTATTGGCAAAGATGTACTTGCCCTGATGTGTGATGAACTCGCCCTCCTTGCCCTTACGCTTTGCGGCGCGGTCAAGGTTAGCCATCTGCCACTCGCTTGGCTGCAAAGTCTCAGTGACTTGCACGCGCAAACGTGTGCCGTTGTCCAACGCTGGGTTCAAAACGTTCAGCATGGTGACCTGTTGTCCTGCCTCGTTCGTGGTGATAGGACCAGCTGTCACATCAATACCAAGAAGCTCTTGGCAGTTGACGGGCTCAACTGACATCCAACCACGGCGAGGACCGCCAGTGCTGAAACGCTCGTCTGCAGCGTTAAACATACCCAACGCGTTAGTGCTGGTCTCGCCACGATCGACGAGCTTCTCAGCGAACTCGAGTTGGTACTTACCGCCAGCCACTGCACGTGCAGAGACAAGAACGGTCTGTCCGACAGCTACGCTGTCAAGTTGTCCTGTGAAGGACCCAATGTTATTACCCATGATGTTATGGATTATAAATGAAATTAAATGTTGGGACTGTTGATGGTCGTCCCGATACCATTGTGAACAGGAGAGGATTCGAACCTCTATCCATAGGATTATCTAACAGCAGGTAACGTAACTTCTGCCAATGTTAGAACCAACGCACTGAAAAGCATTGAGGCAGCCATGCCAGGACCTGTTCTAAAAAGCAGTTTGTCTTCATGCTTAGGAATACGTCGTTGCCCATCACCGGACTCAATACGACCTTTCTATAGTAGTGCAGAAGGAATCGAACCTTCGGGATTAGGACTTACTGCTAAAGATGCCATCCTCCCCACACCAGTGTGCACTTGAGGCTATGAACCTCAGTGCATGTATTCAGGACATGCGGCCCGTCGACCAGTTGGTAAAGGTCAGTCGATTACCTCGTGTTGTATCCAACTGCCTGTTGGATACTTGATGACGTAGATGCCTCCGTTGAAACGAGGGTCATCTATCACCATGTGGATTCTAGTCCACCTACGACCACGACGCACATCAATCACCTCAATCTCGAGCACAAACTCTTCACAAGTGAGAGCTGATTCGAGAGTGACGTAGTCAAGCGTCTGGTCAAACCTACCGATGTAAGGATTGTCTTGGTTGTCATCAATGAGACCAAACAATCCGCATGCTTGCCCCATCACAGTGGATGAGACAAGCATTGCAATGATTAACGATAAGCTGCGCATGAGTTCCAATTGGTGTGGTACCCGTTACTTGAGTACCCAGTTGAATACTGTGCAGCTGTCCCACAAGAGGACATGATGGCACAAATGAATGCACCGATGCATGCTACGATAGCGTAGCGAATTAAGATTTCTCGCATGCTCTGAGTTTTAATGTGAGATGAATGTTGTAAGCCACGAGTGCAAAGAACACAAGTGGACCGATGATGCAGAAGATGACCACGTTGATCTCTTCATACGTACAGTGAAAGAACTCTGCACCTACCATGAGAAGGTAGACGCAGAGATCAAACACAAGGGTGAAGGTATTCTCAAGCATTGTTGTCAATGTTGCATTTCACCTTCTGCTCTTGCACGTAAGCTTCAGCATCAGCTGAGTTCTCACGAGCAATGTCAACGTTGTCTGCCATCTGTTCGAGAGCGTGAGAAATCTTACGCACCTCGATGGATAGCTTACCAATCTGTTGCATGTACTCTTGACGCAGCTTGATGCCTTTGTCAATGAGTTCGAGTCGCTTACTCTTGTGAACGTTGTAAGCTGCCATGAATGGGTTGAACACCTCGTTCTGAGGTTTCTTATCTAAGTCGAAGGACATGATGTTGAGATTAAAGAGTTAGAAGGGGATGACTCCTTGCCATCCCCATTGAGGTTTAGTACCACCACTTGTTAGAGCCACAGCCGTGATACCACTTGTCATGCATGATGCACAACACATACCAACCTTCATCCTCTCCTTTTCCGTCGACATCTTTCTCGAGTCGAAAGCGATAGGATTCAGTCTGGTTGTACTCACCAAGCTTGAGCTTGACCCAACCTGTAGTCTTATTGGGTCCATGATCGATGGTGTTGCAGTCATCGATGATGATGTCCCGAATACCAATGCGATTGAGGTATGACTTGCACGTGTGAGCGTACATGTAGTCCTGAGCCCAGTCATCGTGGTTGATGAACTTGAGGGTAGAGTATTTGCTCAACTTCTTGGTGTCAAGTTGTTTTGCAATGCCAGAAAGGACAGAGCAATGGATAGCAATTCGCTCACAGTTTGCAAGCTTGTGCTTAAGGTCACTTGGTTTAAAGTCCCAGTTGTTGGACTGCTTCAAAGAAATGCTCATGGTTAATGAGGGTTGATGATGATGAATGATATACAGTAGAATGTGACGCTATTGGTTAGGTGTCACAAAGTGGGAGAAAGTGGTGCATACGACCTGGTGGTCATACACACACACTGTCTATTGCTCTCGGGCTCGCCCGACAAAAAGAAGAGAGAGCCTAAGCTCTCTCATTCTTTAATCGACCCAAGTCTTGGCAACCTTGCTGCCTTCCTTGATGTCGTAATCTGTGATGTCGTCATGTTCGAAGAACTTAGACTTCACAGGGTAGATGACGCCATTGGCGTCCTTGACGTACTCGAACTTAACGAACATGCCACGCTGAGCTACCTCAGCTGAGTTGGGCGTCTCGAGACGCTTGACGGTCAGGATATCCATGATAAATGCATTTTGGATAGTGAAACAATACGGGGGTACCTAAAACCCCACCACATCACTGGGGTCATGTATGCAGTAGGTGTACGCGCTCAAAAATTTTTCCCATACAAAATTTTTTCTATATTTGCAAACATGAGTTTTTACGACGACGCATCACTAATACTACTAGCTAATGGGGAGGCTGGTAAGGGTACTAACGATAACGGTAAGGTTTACACACTTAAGCCCTTGGAAGTACTTGACGATACCATCACAGTTAACGGGGGATTTGAAACAGCAGGTACTCCTGGAGATGACAACTACAGTCTAGGTATCACTTCTCCCCCAGCGAATCGCTCCACAAATGCAAGTGTCGTCATTGCAAACGGGGTACTCACAATAAGTAACGGGGATGACGGGGCATCATCAGATGCAAGAGCGTACATCACTGACGGGACTACTACAAATAGTATAGAGACAAACGAAGAGTACCGGGTAGAATACACAGTCGTAGAAAACAATGGGGTAACGGGGTTCAACATCTACCACCAGGGAGGTCAGTTTATAGCTGCACCACGCACAGTTGGGACACACGTGGTCTACACAAAGAACACAACCAACCAACTTATCCTCTTCCAGAACACAACTGCAAACTCCTCGATCGTACTTGATGACCTGACTGTCCGCAAAGTCACAACACAGCCCTCAGACTTCACTATGAATAGGGGGACTGATTTATCAGCCACAGTTATTGGTAAGGACGGGTTGGTTAAGAAGAGCAGAGAGAACCTCCTGGTCAATACAGTTTTTGCTGGACTAACAACAGATGATAGACCAACAGGCTACAATACCTCTACCACAATAGGTGCAGGTACTCTTGGCCCACTCTCTAGTGATAGCACCAAAGTAAAGGTTGAAATTACAAACGTCTCAGGGGGCAGATACTTTTTAAATGGGACTTCTAGTATTACGAATACAGCCCTATGTACTTCGGTATTTGTAGACGCGGTGACTGGTACAGCTCCTGAAGTTAGACAAGTTGTAAGAGCATTTGCAACTGGTGCAGGAACCAGAACAGTCGTACATTTTGCTCTTAAGGATGGAGAGGTTGTAGATGAAACGGATGCTGTAGAAGCAGGACATAGATATGCCTTTGTAGCCTCGTATAGTACATCATCTGTACACAGGTTCGGAATAGGAACCAATCAATCATTTACTGCCCTCGGTACTGTGACCCTCTCTAGACCCCAAATTGAGAGGGGTGTAAGACCGACTGACTACATCAAGAACAGCTCCACTACCGCCACCGCAGTGGTTGGTATGAAGGTAGACGAGCCTAGGTTTAACTACGACATTGGGGGAACCACACCACACCTGCTGTTGGAGCCTCAACGAGTCAACTTTATAACTTACAGTGAATACTTTGAAGGCTGGTCATCTACTGATAACGCTACCCTCACAAGCAACAACGTTACCTCTCCTGAGGGCGTTCAAAACGCTACGAAGCTACTTGCTACTGGGTCGGGAACTGTTAATCACCAAGTAAACAGCCCAAGCTTTACTGTTTCAGGAAGCGCTGTAACAGCATCGATCTTTGCCAAGAAAGGAAACACTAATGTTGTTAGGTTGAGACTTAATGGCTCATCTAGCCAGGTTAGGGCTTGGTTTGATTTACAGAACGGAACAACCTCAGTTGACGCCAACGGAACCTCAACAATCACAGCCATGAGTGATGGGTGGTATAGGTGTACTGTTACTGAGTCAGGGAACACAAATACAAGTGTGTCCCTTCAGGTCTTCATTAACAAAACCCTTGATCAAACTTCATGGCCTGCTAATGGAGATGAGTACATCTACATCCATGGAGCTCAGTATGAAGAGGGTACAGAGGCCACCTCATACATCCCCAGCCACGGTTCTGCAACCACTAGAACTGCAGACGGGTTGAGCAACCTGACTCTCCCTTCAGCCATCACAGACGAAGATGACTACACATTCTTTGTGGATGAGACCGCATCTCTCGATATGATAGGCAACAGGGGTCCAAGACTTACGCACAGCGACTCCGCCAAGGATTCAAACATGGGCTACTACATAAACAGCTCAAACAAAAAGACTTTCTTCTGCTGGAGCAACGGGGGTAGTGACGACAAGCCTTTTTCAGACGTTACCTCTGAGTCCACAGATACTAAATACGCATTCCACGTAGACAACACGAACGAAAGAGTTAGATGCTACGTAGATGGGGAATGCATAGCTGATGCTGCAATCACAACAGACATCAACGCAGACAAGATCACAAACAGTACTGGTGAAGGGTCACTCCAAAAGCTCAACAGCATACTGTATTTTCCAGAAGCACTTTCAGATGTAGATTGCAAGGTGCTTACGGGTAGAACAAATTACACAGCGTTCCCAGAGATGGCGGACAAACTAGGATATAGAACATATGAGTAAACCAAGTTTTAAAATTGGTGGGGGCAACTGGGCCGTCAGAGAAGGTCGACTTCTTGCTGAACGCATTGGGGAATCCTCCAAAAAGCTATTGTCTTACCCACTCCCGTTTAGACGTGCAAGCAACCTCGCATGTACAAGGACAACCAAAAAGGGACTAATAGAAAAAGGTAGACACAACATCCTCAGAGGCAGCAACAGGTTCGGGGAAGATGGGAATGCCACCACTGCCCCATGGTCTAAGAGCGGCCTAAGCAACGTAAACGACGGCTTTGAGGGATACGATGGTACTAATCACGCTTGGAAGATTGTATCTGATGGAAGTGGGTGCTGTGCTAGAATAAACCAAAGCATTAACTCTACATCTGGAGTTAAGACTTTCTCTGTGTACGCAAAGGCTGGAGACCAGCCTGCAATAGTTATACGAGTTGACGCTACAGATGACAGCGACACCATGGAAGTCATATACGATTTAACATCTGAAAGAAGGATATCCAGAACTTCTACTGTTATAGGCTCAAGAATAGAGAAGGTTGGGGAGAAAGGGTGGTATAGAGTCTCCCTCACATTTGACCTAGAAATTGATGTTGTTCGAATATACCTGGCTGATGCAGACGGATCTGTGAATGCAAAGCCTGGTAGCCTCTTTATACAAGACGCTCAGCTGGAAGTGGGGCACTCAACAACAGATTACATTGAAACTGGGTCTGTCACAAACCTGCTCTCTAACACAGAAGAGTTCACAACAACAGGAAGTTCACTGGGCCATGGTTGGTACAAGACAGGGTCAACAGTAACCCATGCAGAGATACTTGGGTACGACGGAAGTCACAGAGCTTGGGTACTTACAAAGTCTGCCACCCATGGTAGAATACACCAATTGGTTACCAGAGACGCAAACACTAAGACGTTCTCCATCTACGCAAAAGCAAAAGATGAGCCCGGCATATATGTGCGTCTAGATGAAGACCCAGGAGGGGGTACATTGCACGCATCATTCAACCTGGAGACAGGAGAAATCATAGGCCAAGACAGTGACGCAGACTTGGTGGATGTCACAATAACCAGCGTGGGAGATGAGTGGTACAGAATTACCATGACCACCTCATCAACACAAGCGTTGGAGCTCGTTAGATGGGGTCCCTGCGACTCAAGTGGAGACACTGCTCAAGCATCAGGATCAATATACTTCCAAGCCCCGCAGCTTGAGAAGGGTTCCTCTGCAACGACATACTCCCCGACAGCCAACCTTGCAGACATCACAGATGACTCTCCCATAATTGACTATCTCTACGACACACCTCAGCTTGTAATGAGGCCTAGGAGAACAAACCTTGTTGAACACTCTGAAGGACTTGACAGCATACAAGGGTATATCAATGACCCGAATCATCAGGACTACGCAATCCGTACGCATGCAGAGCTAGATCAAGAAGTCGTAAACCCCATGGGGTATAAAGGAGGGGTGGTTAAGCTAACCAATCTGCTGGGCAATGCTGGAGATAGAACGTACTATAAAGCTACCACTGTAGCAGATACTCAGTACGGGTCTTCGTTCTACATCAAAGGAACCAAAGGCGAGAGCATCAACTACTACGGAAAGAGGATACAAGTCAACAACGAAGACATGGGTGCAGGGACATTGAAAACCAAAATAGACCTCACAGGGGAGTGGCAAAGGGTAGACCAAACTTTTACATCAACGTCTACTCTTGCCGGTATATTCCTGGTTAAAGATGGTTCGTCAACTGCTGACACAGTCTACGTTTGGGGAGGACAGATAGAGCAGGGAACATTCACAAGCGACTACATTCCTACCTACGGAGCAACTGTACAAAGACTCGCGGACATTGTGGAAGTTCGGAACAACGACCTTCAAACTGAGAACATCATAAAGTCTGACCAAGGCACCTTCTTTGTAGATGCTAGGTTCATAAAAAGCAACTCCGTACAATATGACATCCGACAGAACGAACTGGACGATGGCGACATTCAGCACGCGCTTAGAATACATCACCAAGATGACGGGGATATCGGTATATATAAAAGAATAGCCACGACTCAAACCAAGGTTAGAACCATATCAGCACAAGACGTGGTGTCTGGTGGGGGTACTACTTTTGCACCTGGGGACAACAGCGTAAGAGTTGCAATTGCATGGAAGGGTACCACCCTGTTGACCTCGGTCAATGGTGCAGACTTTAGCGATACGGTCACTGACCTGCAAACAGCAGCAGTACTACTTGATACGTTCAGACGACCCAACTCAAATCATACAGACTGCAGACTAAACAAGCTGGAGATATACGATCACCAGTTGACTGCAGCTGAACTTAACACTTTGACAGCATGAGAACTTTTAGAAAATATGAATTTGGTAGCAAGAGTGCTGCTACCACAAAAATCAATGCACTACCTGCGGATCACAACCATGCAATCACAAGGTTGGGTAACATCGTTACAACCCCCGCCACTTTCGATGACGACGGTAATGTCCTTACAGCAGCTGTGTTGTCAAGCAGCTACCACGTGGATGTATTGTGGGATGGAGACCCCGTTGCAGACTGGGACAACCAGATAGTTTGGTGTAAGCCTATCGGGGTCCATACCTTTGGGTCTTCTCATGCCATTGCAGAATGGACAGAAGAATGCAAAGTGCAAAGACCTGATCTTTTCCCTGAACTCTCAGACGACGACTAATCATGCTAGCATTAACATTATCTGTAGGGGCAGTGGCCCCACAACCCAAAGAAAGCGGCATTGTAGCCGAATTTACAAAGAGAGTATTAGACGACGGAGGTACCGTCAAGAACCAAATAGAGCTCCAAGCAAGCTTGCAAAAATATCTTTAAGACATGCCAAAGCAAACCACATTCCAACAGTTCAAGAAACAAGTATCAAGACCCGGAATCCATGGGAAGAGTAAAACATCTAGCCACAAATCTTCTAAGCTATACAAGAAGGCATATCGCGGCCAAGGCCGTTAATCTAATCGTCCTACTGATGCCGCTGTTTGCAGTGGCACAACCACCTGGAGGATGGGTAGCTATCTCCATACAAGGGGATGCATACGGAGAAGAGACCACGTGGTTATTGCGTGACTCTAGCAACGCTATCGTTGCAGGCTCTGCCCCACTACAGGGGCAGTACCCATACGTGGAAGCATTCTTACCCCTACCCGTAGGTGAGTACACCTTTACTATATACGACTCCTTCGGCGATGGTATATGCTGCGGATTTGGGGAAGGATGGTTCTCCATCAACACCTGCGAGTTAGACACCACGGTGTATGACTTCAACAGCTCAGAGATGAGTATACCGTTTGAAGTATTACCCTGTCCCCCACCAATCTTTGGGTGTATGCAGGCAGGAGCATTAGACTACAATCCATGGGCCACTGCACCGGCACCATGTTCTTTTCCCCCCGAACAATGTGGGGATGGTGAAAACAACATTCTTATTACTGTTACTCCTGATACTTATGCAGGCGAGATCAGTTGGGATGTTATGACGTTCCCTGACGGGACAATTGTGGCAGACGGAGAAGGGTACACAACAGTTGGTGTACCAGTTATAGAGGCAGTATGCCTCCCAGTCGGGACAGAGTTCAAAGTAAATGTCTACGACACCTTCGGTGACGGTATGTGCGGTAGCTGCTACGGCGGTGTAGATGGGAATCTATCAGTCACCACTCTCTGCGGAGATACACTCTACTACGTTGGGGACACAACACAGTTTGAGAGCGTGGGTAGTGACATACTTACGGTAGGACTTTGTGTACCCTCAATCCCACAGGGTTGTACAGACCCATGGTTTACAGAGTACGACCCGCATGCTGTGATCGATGACGGAAGCTGTGAGACAGAGGTCATCTACGGGTGCACAGACCCAAACTCAATTAACTTCAACCCTAACGCCAACACGCTGGAGACAGAAGACAACTGCGAGTTTACATTCACACTTACAGACGGAGCAGGAGATGGTTGGTTCGGGAGCTGGATTGGGGTGGTACAAGGAGACGAGATATTTGGACCGTTTACCATGCACCCCAACGACGGGTTTGAGAAGGAGATACAAATACCTCTCTACTCAGGTGAGGCCATTGATGTAATGTTCTTCACCCAAGGCAACGCAGAGACTACAGCAGCACAATGCGGGTTCTACTTCGATGGGCCTAATGGCACATTCCTCGAGGGTGGTACTAACCCATGGGCAGACGCAATCAAGAAGTTCCCCTACAAGTACATCGGCACTCCGCTCTGCGATGACTTCTGCGAGCCTGTTGTGGTTGGGTGTACGATAAGCTCTGCCTGCAACTACAACCCAGACGCAAACATGCCAGCTGGTTGTACCTTCCCTATTGAATATTACGGGTGCAACAACGAGTGCATCAACGACACGGATGGAGACGGCATTTGTGATGAACTTGAGGTCGTTGGATGTCAAGACCCCACCGCTTTTAACTACAACGAAAACGCTACTGATGCAGGTGAGTGCGAAGAAGTAGTGTTCGGGTGTACTGACCCTACGCAGTTTAACTACAATCCCGAAGCCAATACCGAGAACGATAGCTGCATCCCGTACATCTACGGGTGTATGGACCCAGAAGCATTGAACTACGACGAAGATGCAAACACTCAACTTGAGGATTCATGCATACCTGCAATCCCGGGCTGCATGGATCTGGATGCATACAACTTCAACTTCGATGCGAACGTCGCGGACAACGACAACTGTCTGTACGATGCAGGGTGTATTACTGGGCCTGGTGAGCCGTACTGGCTGAATGACCAGTGCTACGCGTGGGTAATCGAGGTTGACCCTTACTGTTGTGAGGTAGGATGGGATGCAGTATGCATAGAACAATACGAATACTGCGGTGGTCAGCTGAGCTCTATAGATATAGCAGTAGGATCACTGATGCATTTCTTCCCTAATCCCACTAGCAACGTCATCAATGTACAGGCGCCCGTAGGTACAATAGTTACCATCGTAGATGCAGCAGGCAAGAAAGTGGTAGAAACAGATGCTAAACGTATCGAGTTGCCCTCCCCAGGTATGTACATCATTATGGCAAACTATAAGGGTAGAATTAAAACAGAGACAAGAGTAAGACAAGTAGATACGAGATAGCAAGAGTGGATATTGCACTTACGTTTAGCTCAAAAGGAAAAGACTTCTACAACAAAGTGCTCAGAAGAGCCACGTTCTATGCAGCAGCCAACGGAGGAAACTCCATCTCGGACCAGAACATCTACTCCCTTTCCAGCGGGTCACTTACAACGGATGTTGTTGAGACCCCCTTCGACTACAGTCTCACCCTTGGGATTCGCAAAATTGCTAGGTTTGGTTATGAGAACAGAGCTAATGTCTTTTACAATGGCACTGAAAACACGTACGGGGACGCAGCCACAGTGGGAAAACGAAACGGATTTGAGTTTCTTGCAGAAGCAGACTGGAGACGTCAACAAGGACGGAACTTCCTCGACCAAGACTACTTCGTAAGGTACGTAGCGGACAACTGGATTGTTAAGGCAGAATGGCTGCAAGACGGTTTTGCTGACATCCAGTACTTCGAGGGGTCGCAACGTGGCAGGGTAAAGCTTGGTAAGAAGCTGTCTCTTAATGCAGGTATAGTCCAACGCATTTCAGAGCCATACGGGTATGATCCGCTTAGTGAACTCACCATAGGTGAAAACCAACTGCACTACACAGCCCTGGCGTTGGATGAAGGATATACAATAGATGTTAACTCGGGAGAGTTCTTTGACCCAGATGGGGTGCTTGTGGCAAATGATCCAGCAGTCTGGGAGCAGGTGGTAATACCGCAAGTCTTGTCTGACTACGTGGCTAGAAAACGCTCTGAACTCCCCGACCAGTGGGTGCATTCGGTAGTTGTAGGGTACGACTTCTACCACTATACGAAAGACCTGTGGATGCACTCATGGGGTAACGTGATGCCTTATCACGTGAACACAAATGGGGAGTATTCTTACCATAACTTTGTAAACAGCTCACAGTGGGTAGATTACTCGATAGGACTTATATTTGGCGTTAAGTTCAACAAAAGCTTTGGGGTATTCCTTGAGGGTAAGTACAATAGGTACTGGGATAGAGAATGGCATGACTTCTCCGTTGGGCTAAACTACATACTCATCTAAGATGGCGAAGCATATAAGCGAGGATACCCAGATCACACTGGATCTAAAGACAATCGGCCTGGCAGTAACAGGACTAGGGGCGTTGATAAGCATGTGGTTTGTGCTGCAGGCAGACATCGCAGAAGCAAAAGAACTTCCAGCCCCACCAGAACCCGTAATCACACGCATGGAGTTTGACATGAAAGACCAACTGGTCCGTCAGACTATCATGACGACACAAGATGATGTCACTGAGATAAAGGAAGACATCAAGAGGATCGAGGAGAAAATCGATAAATTAAAATAACATGAGACATGAGAACTGCACTAATAGCTGTACTATTGTCTGTGCTATTCTCGGCACCTGTATCCATAAAGCCTGAGCTTGACGGGATATGTGTTGTAGAGTTCAATGCAGATTTTAACAAACAGAATAGCGTTCCTTGGATAGAAAACCTGTCTGAGTGCAACCATGTAAGAATAAACATTTCTGCAGAGCCAGAGATGCAAGCAGAGCACAAGATTGTGGTAGTACCAACAATCATTGTGTTCAATGAAGGTGAGGAAGTAGAACGCTTCCAAGCCAACATTATGATGACTATGGAGACTACGGCTGACGAAGTTCAGGAAGTAGTTGACGAAATTATTTTGAGCGACTTCTAAGTTGTTCTATATTTGCCAAGAGACCGCTTCCTAGCGACCGGCCCTGGGTATCAAAAAGGGCCTAGACATCGGGTTACAGTAACTATCACCATAGATAGCGAACGTTGTCCCCGGTAGTTTCGCAAAGTGCGTCGGTATAAAACTCGGGTGGGAACAAGGCTATAGGCTGACAGAAATGCCCCCACGTAGGCTTAAGACGGCGAGTGGAAATCCGACTGCTAAACACAAAACCCAAGGGGGTGAATTATATCTAGTCATGAGAGACATCAACCGCATCGTCCTGCACTGCTCCGCAACACGTGAAGGACAAGACATAGACACTGAGACGATCAGGAACTGGCATACACTTGACAGAGGCTGGTCCGATATCGGGTATCATTACGTTATTCGTCTAGACGGTTGCCTCGAAGCTGGACGCCCATTGTTCAGAGCAGGAGCTCACGTTAAGGGCCACAACGAAGACTCAGTTGGTATTTGCTACATAGGTGGGGTAGAAGAGGACGGTAAGACTCCCAAGGATACAATGACCCCAGAGCAGGAAGATACCTTCCGCGAACTGGTACACTCTCTCCGTATGGTTTGGGATAAGCACTTAACACTGCACGGACACAACGAGTTTGCCTCTAAGGCATGCCCAAGCTTTAAGGTGTCGGAGAAGTTCGCCGATATTTTGTGATATAAGAAATACTTGTATATATTTGTTGCAAATCAAGCAACAATGTCAAGTATTAACTTCCAACCTACCCGTGATTGGGTAGTCCTCCCCCTTCAGCGTAAAGACAAGACCGACAGCGGTATCGAGCTTGTAGGTGGAGCAGAAAACTCCCTTCGTACAAACATTCTGAAAGTCATGGCTGCTGGCCCTCGCTGCGAAACAGTGAAGAAGGGGGACACAGTCATGGTGCACCCCAACTCAGAAGGTCTTGTGATTAACCTGGATGAGGGCGAGTTTGTTATGGTCAACGAATTCTCTATCTGCGGTGTGATACCGTCATGACAGGGACAGTCACCATATCTATAAAAGACTTCGACTCTTTGCGCAATGCAGAGTCATCCGCATCAGATGAGCGGACCAACATCACCAGGGCTGCAAAAGAGTTAGAGGTTTTTCTATCTTTCCTATGTACCAGAGAATCAATCTCTGAGTATGTGGAGGAGTTTAACCGGCAGTCTACCACCTCAAGGATTAACCTCCAGGACGGTAGAGCCAAAATAGTATTTAAGGATGCGTAAGATCAATATCGAAGCAAAGACAACATTTCAGTTCTTGCAGGTATTTAACGGCATCCTTGAGCTCACAGACAAGGAGATGTTGATACTCTCCAAGTTTATAGACCTCAATGACTCCACCAACCTGTGTTCACAAACCAGCAAAAAACTGGTGGCTGACGAGGTTGGTATGCAGGACCCAAACACATTGAACAACTATGTGAAGAGACTCAAGGACAAAGGTGCAATAGTTAAAACCAAAAAGGGATACAAGCTGGCAAAGCTGTTGTCGAAAGACGACACTGTGGTCATTGAGATATCTACATGATAATCAGTAAGTTCTACAGAGACCCATGGGTAATATGTGTTTACCAGAAAGCAGACAGTACACCTATTGCACTAACGTTCTATAATATAGATACAGAAGAAGAAGATGGCATCGATTTACAAAATGGTTAAGTCCTTCGTCAAGGAAGCAGCGACTTATGCTAAGCATGGTGCGCCTAACGTGACTCCTAGGGACTATCAAGACAGATTGAAGGCTTGCTACTCTTGCGAGCACCTGAAGAAAACCACCGAACGCTGTGGCCTCTGCGGCTGCCTGGTTGAGCATAAAGCCAAGTGGGCAACGTCAAAGTGTCCAGATGATCCGCAGAGATGGAAGAAGCAGGTTGTTGGTAAGAAGGGTAAGAAACTAAATCTGAAGGATGGACGAAAAGGTGATACTCCAAAGGCTAGCGACAAAGTATAAGCTTCCCATCAACAAAGTAAAAGAGGCAGTATACTACCAGTTCAAGTACGCATCTGATGTGATCAAGGACGGTAAGTTCGAATCGATACGCCTCCCATACTTGGGTAAGTTTCATGTCCTACCAGGCAGACTTAAGTACCTGAACAATGAGGGATCTGATAACGGTAAGTAACAACGTAGTTGTCCCAAGCGCGTACGCACTGACCATCAACGAGTTCAAGGGTTTGAAAGGGCAGGAGCTGGGTGCCGTATACTTCTATGCGGACCACCGTTCCCCCTACGCTGTGTATGAGGAACAAGAGAGAATGGACAGGATAGGCCAAGACCTAAATGTTAAGTTTACCGCCAAAGTAATGGGGGCAGTAGATAAATATAAGGAACTGTCAGAAACATCTGCCATCAAGCTCCTTAAATCTGCACGTAGTTCTGTCACTAAGTTGGAGAGATACTTTGCTACGATAAACCTAAACGTACTCGATGACCACGGAAAGCCTATCTACCACGCCAAGGACCTGATTGCCAATCTCGCCAATATGGGTAAGGTTGTCAATGGTTTGGACGAGTTGGAGGCTATAGTCAAGAAACACGAGCAAAAAGACAACCCCAATAGAGGCGGTGTTGTTACGAATAAGTACTCACAGTAATGTTTACAAACAGTGTCAAGTATTCTCCTGCAGCGCAGCACTACCTAGACTTTGGCTTTTACTCAGATGCCATACCGGGTACAAAGGAATACTATGATTACTGGGATGAACAGAAAGAACGATGCGTACAAGGCTATCTAGATATTACAGGATACCATTACTTCTATCTAAATTTCTGCCCTATCGACCGCGTCGTAGACGACTACATGGCAGATGGTACCAAGATCGCAAGAAGAGAAAGAACATTTCCTGCCTTCTACGACGGAGACCACCACTACTTCACTGCGGTAGACGAAGCCAGAAAAACAAACAAGCACATGGTCGTCTTGAAAGCAAGACGTAAAGGTTTCTCCTACAAAGCGGGGGCTATGCTGGCCAGGAACTACTTCCTGATGCGTAACTCCAAAAACTACGTATTCGCCTCACAGAAGGAATATCTCATAGGAGATGGACTCCTAAGTAAGGCGTGGGACTTTCTGTCCTTTATAGACGACAATACGGCCTGGACACAGCCACGACTACGTGACCGTGAGATGCATAAGCAATCTGGGTACAAGAAGAACGTAAACGGGGCAGACGTAGAGCTTGGAATGAAGTCCCAAATCATCGGAGTATCGCTGAAGGATAACCCTGATAAAGTCCGTGGTAAAGCGGGTGATCTCATTTTCTTTGAGGAGGCAGGTTCGTTCGGCGGACTGCTTAAGGCTTGGGAGGTAGCTATGCCTACTATGCGCCAGGGTTCCAAGACTCTGGGCACCATGATAGCCTTTGGTACTGGTGGTGAGGAAGGTAGCGGGTTTGAGGGTATGGAGGAGCTGTTCTATCACCCTGAGTCGTACGACTGTATGGCATTCGAGAACACATGGGATGCAGGAGCCATGGGTACTACATGCGGATACTTTGTACCTATACAACAAAACCTAGACGGGTTTATAGACGAAAACGGAAACTCTCTAACAGAAGAAGCTAAGGCACATGAGGAAGAACAGCGTGAAAAGAAAAAAGGCGCTAATGACCCAAAAGCGCTTGACCAGTACACGGCGGAACACCCGTTCACGCCTCAGGAAGCGACACTACAGGTCACAGCCAACCTCTTTGATGGCAGATCTCTTAAGGAGCAGTAAAACAAGATTAAAGCAAATGATCTCCAGTCTGAAGGCACTGCTGGGATAATGTACTACAACAAAGACGGTAAGGCATCATTCCGACCATCTGCAGATGTGACTCCTGTGTTCAAGTTCCCGCACAGGAAAGGAGATAAGACAGAGGGGGCAGTGGTAATCTACCAAGCACCTTATAGAACAGCTCAGGAGGAAGTGCCTCACAATCTGTATGTTATATGCCATGACCCGTATGCACAATCCAAGTCGACAAACAACGAATCGCTTGGAGCGGCATACGTAATCAAACGTCCAAACAATCTGTCCAAGCCGGATGATATAATCGTAGCAAGCTATGTCGGGAGACCACAAACACAGGATGAGTACAACCGCAATCTATTTATGCTCGCTGAGTACTACAACGCAAAGATCGGGTTCGAGAACGACCGTGGTGAGCTCATTGCTTACGCGAAGAGATATCGCAAACTACATAAGCTACAAGAAGAGTTTGAAATGCTCGACAAGCGGGAACTCCGATCTAGAAATGTAAAGCGCCAGTATGGAATGCACATGACTGAGCAGCGTAAACGACAGGGAGAGTTGTATATTAGAGACTGGTTGATTACTCCCAGGCACACAGATGAGGATGGTAATGTCACACTTAACCTCCATAAGATCTATGACCCTGCGCTACTACAAGAGCTAATTAAGTTTAACCACAAAGGTAACTTTGACCGTGTTATGGCATTTATGGTAGGCATGTACCATACGCGAGAGTTATATAATAGAGAGGTGGTAGAAATTTTGCAGGATAGGTCGTCTGACGAGTGGTTCGATAATATATATAGTTAATTTCGCAAGGATGTACGGAGAGACTCAGCATATACCTAGGCAGCGTATTCCTAGGTCCAAAAAGAACCAGAAGTGGAGGGAAGATTGTGTAGAAGCATACATCAACCTCTCTAAGTTTGGGGTAAGCGAACGACGCTCATACCTCAAGTCATTGTACGATTACTACAACGGAGTCATTGACGAGCAAGATTACAAGTATGTTCTCAAGCCCTACGGCAAGACAAGACAGAACTTCCCGTCCAAGCTCCGTAACTACCCCATCATCAAGCCCATCATCGACTTGCTGTTGGGTGAGAAGGCCAAGCGCCCATTGAACTACTCAGTCGTAGTTAAGAACGCTGACGCCATATCTAGAAAAGAAGAAGCCAAGAACAAGAAAGCACTGGAGATGCTTTCGTCGATGTTCGAGAGAGAAATGCAATTGCAGCAGGGCGGACCAATGCCTGAAGGACAAGAGAAGCCGCCTATGCCTGCACAGCTCATGGAGGAGTTCGAGCGCAGCTACGTAGACCGTAGGGCCATCAAGGGCCAGGCTGCAATGAACTACATCATGCAGAACGAAGAGTTCTATCACAAAATGCAGAAGGGGTTTTTCCACTATCTGATTACAGGTGAGGTTTACTCACACAAAGGTGTGGAGCGTAACGAGCCATTCTACCGCATCCTGAACCCACTCGACATCGACTACGACAAAGATCCAGACTTGGAGTTCGTAGAAGATGGGGACTGGGCAATGACACGTAGGTTCGCACACGCGTCCTCTGTCATCGATAGCTTTGGGGAATACTTGACCGACCAGCAGATACTGGAGCTCGAGAACCCACAGCACGCGTCAGCTGATTCGTACCTGCTTTACAGAGCAGAGTCCACAGGGTCAGATGAGAACATGTATAGAAACAGACTCGTCGAGTGCATTACAGTGTATTGGAAGAGCAGAAAGAGAATAGGTTTCCTCGAATACCCTGATCCACAGACAGGGCAGATGGAGGAACAGGTTGTGGAGGAGGGCTTCCGACTCCCAGCCGAATTAAAGGCAGCGGGTGCCAAGGTTAGATACGAACGGGTAAATGAAGTCTGGGAGGGCACTAGAATCGATGGAAGATTCTACATTAACATCAATCCTCTCTCCAATCAACGTACATCACTGGATAATCCCTCGAGATGCAAACTCCCCGTCAACGGACGGAAGTACTCTGACATCAACTCAGACAACATCTCACTTGTATCCCTTGGCATCCCATTCCAACTCAACTACAACATCTTTAAGTACAGAATGGAGCTGGCGATTGCACGGTCTAAGGACATCATCGCACAGTTTGACATCAACATGATCCCCAAGAAGTGGGACATGGATAAGTTCATGTACTTCGTTGAGGGTACAGGCATAGCCTGGGTAGACTACAACAAGGAAGGGATACAATTGTCCCCGCAGCATCAGTCCGTACTGGACATGTCAATCAAAACCATTGACCAGTACCTGGGACTTCTGGAGTCTATCATGCAAGAGTGGGAGAAGATATCTGGTGTCAACAGGCAGCGTCAAGGAGCTATAGGACCCTATGAAGGAAAAGCATCCTCCCAACAAGCAATTGTTCAGTCCTCGCACATTACAGAAGATCTTTTCCGCAAATTCTCACGCTTTGAACAGCGCGAACTCCAAGGCCTATTGGATTATTCTAAAGAGGCATGGATTAACGGAAAGAAGGGCATGTACGTCATGCCAGACAACTCCTTCGAAACATTGGACATCGAAGGTCTCGAACATATGGAAAGTGAGTACGGCATCTTTGTCTCAGACTCTGGACGAGATCAGGATAAGCTTGATCAAGCTAAGATGTTGTCGCAGTCTATGATTCAGAACGGGGTGCCAGCATCTGCTGTCATGGACTTGTTCGATACAGAGAACTACGCAGGCATCAAGGCTAAGATTCTGAAAGCAGAGAAGCAGCAACAAGAACTGCAGAAAGCTCAGCAAGAAGCTCAGCAGAAACAACAACAGCAACAGGCTCAGATGCAACAACAGCAGCTGCAAGCTGAAGCTATTGAGAAAGACAAAGACAGGCAGGTAGAGATCGAGAAAGCACTTATCGCAGCAGAGGCTAAGGACCAAACCGGTAAGATGGAGCTCGACCTCGAGAAGATGAGAAGAGACTTCGAGCTCAAAGAGCAAGAGATAAAGCTCAAGGAAGAAGCTCTCAGGAAAGAAGGTGACACGATACCTAACGGAGAATGACAAATAAAGAGCGCAGACAGATAGTAGACAAAGCCAAGGCAGAAGGCTTCCAGGGAAACTATGTCGACTTGTTCAAGCAAGCAGACGCCCAGAGAGGTAAGCCTATGGTTGCGGAAACACCACAGCAGAAAGCTGAGGGTCTGCGTCCTGCACATAAAGCCGGGAATACGAATGCCTCAATGGTTTTCAAGGACGTCCCTCCTCATACCCCATTCAACACGGTGGGCATGAAAGCCCCTATTAGCCTAAAAAAGTATGACGAGCGGGGAGATCTGGTAAAATCATTTGATAGCATTCCTCCCGGCATTCGCAGTTTCGACACCGGTCCTGGCCACGGTAAAGTGGTAGAAGGACCTGCTCGTGCGCAAAACGGTAAGTTTAAAGAGGCAGTGGCTGACCCCACAAAAATGCCGACTGACACCAAGCCTAAGACAGACAACGCTTTCCTCAGAGCTATGCGAGAGCATAACATGAAAGAGGACAGCACTTTTGAGAATACATACGAAGCTTTTGATATGAGCGGCGTGTCGTCTTGGGATGACGCATACAGAGCATACAAATCTATGAGAGCTAGAGATGCGTATCTCCCTAACCTCGACGAGGGGCTGGATATGGCAGGAGTCATTCCAGGCGTGAGTAGCGGTAAGATGGCGTACAACCTTGCCAAGTACTCTGTTACCCCTGCAAAGTATCTTGCCAAGCAGGCACTCAATTACGCAAAGGCCTATACAGGTAGAGCGGCAAGTGCCATAGATGCAGTCGAAGACGAGACTGGGTTCTTGGACAAGAAGAAAAGAGGGGGCTTTAGAAAGGCTCAAGGTGGTACAGCTACCCAAGCAGCTACAGCTGTAATGGCAGGTCAGGGAGAAGATAGCG
>ERZ869936.1158-NODE-1158-length-20115-cov-8.287936_pt1 | contig 20115 bp, 36 predicted proteins | sample MGYA00520876_ERZ869936 | MGnify/ENA primary metagenome ERZ869936 (study PRJEB32218, sample SAMN09650985) | biofilter metagenome | isolation source: enrty point of leading RO module | place: Saudi Arabia: Thuwal, RO plant located on Red Sea | collected 2016-02-17 ...
ATCGGAAGAGCACACGTCTGAACTCCAGTCACGTCCGCACATCTCCTTCTCCTCGAGGTGCTCACAAAATATTAGCCCTCCTTACTAGCGCCACCCCCAAGCTTGCCTTTGGGCTCAGGGGGTTGTTGAAGCGCGCACCGCGACGAATCCCCCTCTAGCAGAAGGATTCGTCGGGATGCGCAGGTAGTCTTGCCTTTAGGGACGAGGAGGCCGCTATCCACGCTCAGCAGTCGAACACCGCGCGCTGCTGACTGGGAGCTACTTGCGACGCAACGGTGCGCCGTCCGCTTCGGGCTTCTCCCTTTACCGCTGCCCTATCCGTATCGCGGAATCCCCAAGTACGGAAGAAATTCGCCAGCCCTCGTGCCTTAAAATCGCCCAAACTGGCAAATGAAAATCATCGGGTGGTGTACAATCCCCCCAGATGGAAGTCTTGTTATGGTAAGTGTTTGAGGTCTTTCTTGCTCATTTTGATCAAGTTTATCACTGCTGCCACGCAGGTACTCCATCGATCACGTTCATCCGCTTTCCATGTACAGAAACAGCGAATATCCGGTCTGAAATGCGGTCCGGTCGTGGGGTTTCAGTTGGTCGGTTTTCAAGGTAGGAGGGGTAGGGATGAAACAAGGCCTGCCGGTAAACACTGCCCCAAATCTCTCGCAAGGTAAGCTCGTTTTCTTTCATAGACCTGCTGAGAGCCTCGCTAAGGGCTTGCAAGTCACCGATTTTTAGCCCCCCTTCGACCGAAACACGTACGATTGGAAGTTCTCCGCCCGTCGGAGGATGTGTGCAGAAGTAAAGCAGGATCGCCTCGTGAGCGACGTAAATGATTCCGTTAGTGAGTTCCTCCATTTCGCGACGAGAGTTCATTCTTAATCGCTCCTTTAAGCCATGCGGGCAGCCTCGTGTTAGCGACCGCCCACCTCAAATATCCGCCAGGGACCTCGCACAAGGGACGCCCCTTGTACTTCCCAAAGATCATTCGGGGCGCACGGTACCGACGCTTGATCGACCCATGGGTGTCCCCGAAAAGGTCGACTGACTCGGTGTTGTAGTAGGTGTCCGCCTCAATGCGGCTCAGGCGTTCTCTCTCGGCCTGCCGCCTAGCTTCCTCCTCCCGCTCCCGTTCCTCCTTCCGGAGCCTCTCAGCCTCAATTTCGGCCTGCATGAGGGCTTCTGCGGGAAGCATCCCCCGACCCTCTTTTGAATTTCGGGCCAAGATATCACGAGCGAGATCGAGAACATCCAAGTCGAAACGGCCGCCAAGCACGTCGGTGCTGGAGCGAATCTTGTGCTGAACCGTTGTGTCTACGAGGTCGACCATCAGGAAGTCAGGCTTGCCGCTCTTCGAGATCCGGGCCTTCCTCAGCTCTGGGGTGGATCCAGGGAAGTCAACCACGCCAGGGAGAGGGCGGGTCCCTCGTCCAAAAATTTGGGTATACAGAGACAGGCTCTGTGTGGGGCGGGCTTGGACGATAGCCTGAAGGCCAGGAAAGTCCCAGCCGGTCGTAAGGATGCCGACGTTGCATAGGTGGGTAACCCCTCCTCTGTCGTGGACAAATGATTTGAGGGCGTGAATGCGGTGCTGAGGCGAGCACTTTGACGTATCCGCGCAGATCCATGCCGAGTTGATCCCGTGCCTACCACGCAGCCTCTCGCTGACCATCCGGGCTTCTTCCACGGACGAGCAGTAGACCACGGTCTTAAGCCCCGCAGTCTCCTTGGCTGTGATGTCAGCGATTTCGACGACGGTCTCGACGCTCTCCAAGGCGGCGTTCAGCTGCGACGCCGAGAAGTCGGTTCCGTAGTGCGCCGTTCTCTGGGTGCTAACATCCTTCAGGTCGAGCGACTGCACCTGCACCCGCATCGCCCTGCAGGGAACAAGCCAGCCGTCGTTCATCGCTTGCTCGATGCCATACTGATAGGCAACCGTTTGGTAAACGTTGCCCATCGCCATCTTGTCGTGGCGTTTAGCGGTGGCGGTAACGCCTACGACCTTCGACCCCTGATTCAGGAAGAAGTCGATCATCGCCTTGTACTGCGGGGTGATCGACAGGTGGGCTTCATCCACGATGACTAGGGAAACGTCGCGGAACCGCGTGTACCTTGGCTGCCCGTCTCTCATCGCTGAGGTGAGCGAAGCCTTGGATGCCACGATAAACGGACTCCTGCCCCATGGAGTCTCGTTCGACCATCGAGAAGCCTGCTCAATCCCCGGCATCGTGCCGGTTCGCATCTCAATCTTTCGAGCGGCCTGCTCAATCAGCGTGATCATCGGGCAGATCACGAGCGCTCGACCTTCGGAAGCACGGTTCTGCATCAGCTGAACAAACACCTCAGTCTTTCCAGAACCGGTGGGCATTTCCACCAGCGCCGTATCTGCGCTGTCGAAAGCGACCTGAATTCCATCAACCGCTTCGGCTTGGTAAGGGCGCAGGCGTAGGCCCTGCAAAGGCTTGTTCGGCTCCGTTGCCGTATCCCAGAAGGTCAGTTGGTTTGGCATCTAGTCCGCTGTCATTGCTTGAGAAACGATGCGTTCGAGCAGCGACCGTTCTTCGTAACCCAAATCCCCGGTATCGACTGCCTCTATCGCCCTCAAGGATATCTCTTTGTCTCGATCGAGCTTAGCTTCGTAGGTCGATCGAAATTCCGAGTCGGAACTCAGGGCTTCAATTCTCTTCACTGTCTCGTAAGCTTCCGACCAGTGACGAGAAACCAGAACTAACTGCCACCCCAAGATCGGAAGCACGCAGATAAAAAACAGCACGATAGCTGTTTTGCAGGTCACCTCGAAATCGAAATCTCCCTTCCCCTTCATTTCCACCTCCTTTTAAGGCAGCAGCGCCCGCGCATCCGCAACGGACGTACCAGTACCCGTCTGGGCCACTGGCGGAGCAGCCGGTACGATCAGCGCGATCAGGCTATTCAGCTCGATAAGGCCAAGAGCGATACGCGCCTGGGCCGTCTCGCAATCGTCGATGAAGTCAGACGTTCGCTCGGCAGCCCACGCGATCTGGACGGAGGCATCGTCTCCGTTCGAGACCATTTCCTCAGCAATGTCGAGAAGGTCGCGGACGATATCGATCTCGCCATCTCCGTCATCCTCCTTGACCCGCTGAAGCAGCTGGTGGGCGGACAAGTCCTCTTCCAGGACAGCCTGCTCAGAAAACAGGGCGTCGTCAGCTGCAAACCAAGTATCCCACTGAGACGGGCTGTAAGCGGTGGTGTCGAGTCCGTTCTGGCGAGTCTCCGCGTTCGACAAGTCGGATCTGTGAGTCGCCCACAGAGTGTTCTCAATGATGCTGAGCGCATCACGCAAATTGTCGATCTGAGTCTGCTGGTCAGCTCCAGCGCGAATGCTGAACAGAGAAAGCGACAATGCAACTACCGCTGAAACAAAGAACGCAACCCAGCTACGAAACCGCTTCATGATTCTTCCTTTTTGGCTGCCGCCTCAGCGGCGTAACGAGAAACGAGAGTACCGTCATCTTTCATCGAGACGGGCGTGCACATTTTGACCGCAGCCCTAACTTCGGTCAGGTTGAATTCGAGCCGTTCGAAGCAAGCGGACAGCTCAGGGTTCAGGCCAAGCTCGTTGACTGACTGCAGAGTCGTGAGGCAATGACCTAGCTCGCGATAGACCATCGAATAGGGGGCTGCTCGCTCCGAAAGAGAGACGTGAGGAGGTTCCTCCGGTGGCGGAGGTTGCAACTCGTCCTTCACATTCACGGGCTCTTTCTTAGCCTTGCGGGCGATGGCCTTTTGTTTTTTGTCCGACAGCTCAATCAACTTCTCTTCCGTCTTGGCGTCGCACTGAGCCCTTCCATCCAAAATCGCCTTCCGCAGCTCGGGCGTGAGGGACTCCCTCACCTCCGCCCGCTTAGCTGCGCGACGCACAGTGGATGGCGAGACGGAAGCCTCTTCCGCCACTTTATTCGCCGTCGACCCAGATCCGTCGCCCCGCCCCGCTCGCTTCCGAGCAAGGTAAAGCTTGCCTACTATCTCCTCCCTCCATCGCGGACTCAGGTTCCTCCGCGACAGCGAGTGGGAAAGAATCCATTCGATGCACTCATCCCGGCTCCCAAAGGAGATAGGTTTCGTCGGGCAAGCAATTCCCAGATCAAGACACAGGGAAAAGCGGTGGTGCCCTTCGACCAGGACGCCGTCCCAAACGAGCACTGGGTAAAGGCACCCCCTGCTCTTAAGGTCGTTCCGAAGCTCGGAAATCTCTTCGTCGGTCAGAGGAGGGAGTAAATCCCGAAACTCGGGGTCGATCGTGGGAGCGGTCATCCTGTTCTCCAGAGACTACTTGGCTTCCGAGAGTGCCCTGATTACGTTCCACGCGACAACCGATTCAGGAGCCTCCCGGCCCTTTGAGCGGGGCGCAGCATAAGCTAAGCCCTCTGGCGTGACGATCAGGGTTCCGAGCATTTGCTGGCCATCCGCGTTCTTCCCGTCAGAAATCCGTAGGCGGAGAGGGCGCGGCCCAATGTCAATCGCGACATCGACAGCGTCGAACCGCTCGATTTTGTTGTGTCGGAACGATAGAGGCCGTTCTTCGTACGAAACGGGCTTTTTGCCGGTCCTGAACTCCCGTCGAACTGCGTAAAAGGTGGCGTGTGAGCCGATGTACCCCTTCTCTTTCGACTGAGGGAAAGTGATGTCGGGGTTCTCGCTGAACATGGCGAGCAGCTGCTCACGCTTCGTGTTCTTGCGCCTTACAGGGTGCTTCATTGGTTGTGACATGCGGTCCTCCTCAGGAAAAACAACGGAATAGACGCCGCAAACCATACAGCGGCATCGTCTTGTGCGAGGGTTCCAGTCGATGGCTCCCCGGCATTTGATTGGGCAAAACCAAAGCGGTCTCACGTTTGCCATTGCTTCGTCTCTTGCCACATGTTCTTAAGCGACCGTTCGACGGCTTCGATGGTCGCCTTGGAGTGGCCGTCAGAATTGACTTGGTTTCGGTATTCCACGATGAGTTCGCGAGCCCGATCGAAGTCCGGCTTCATGCCCCGCAGCGACTCGATCATTTCGTTGGCGGACTCCAACACGGTGGGGTCCACAAATCCTCCGCTCGGCTCAGGGACAGCACTATCTTTGGGAAGCGCCCATGAGGGAAGCTCGGGAGGTAGCCAGTAGTGCGCCTTCCCGTCGATCTTCGCGTACAGGTAGCCATCGCGACGCTCGGTGATCACATCTCGGGCGAACGACTCGGGAAGATCGTAGAGGTATCGACCGATCCCCCAGTTGACGGCGGCGCGCTTGATCGCGCCACTGATCCCGCCCTTAAACGGCTCTGTGTCTGGCAGCTCAGACCCGTCGTACTTCGTAATCCACTCGTCGCCTCGCCTGATTGAGATGCCGACCACAAAGCCCCCGCAAGACTGGATTGGGGTGTAAATCGGCTGGGTGGTCGCCCAATTTTCAGCTCCAACCACGTCGTCCAGACGCTGCTGAACGCCGCGAGCAGTAACGTAGCAGCAACACCGCACCCAAGGCCTGCCATTGCCGCTGATTCCGGTATGAAGAGCACGCCACTCCAAGTCCTTAGCATCGAAGGGCGCACACAATCGTTCACTCCAGGTCGTCACCTTCGTCCCTCGCTATTTCGTAAGAAGGAAGAACCCGGCGAGGGTCGTATAGCCGAGCGTTCAAGTCATCGTCCCACAGGGCTTGGACGAGCAGCGTCCACTGGTACTTCTGCTGCTGCGCCCGCCGCCGCTCCTCGGGAGTCCATCGTTCCCACGTGTCGCTCACTAGAGAATCCCTTAATCAGTTAAGTCAGGTGAAACATGCCGCCGCAGGTTCCGCATGGCGCGACGAGAAACAGGGCCATCCGCCAGAGATCCATCGCGGTTGAGCCACATGACCGCCGCAGAGGCTAGGGATGTGACGCGACGCAGGCGATAGGTTTGGACAATGAGAGCGATCGCGGTAAGCAGCGACAACGCGATCGTGATTCGGTCCATCGTTGGTCCTCCTAACAGCAAAGGATCTTAGCCTAATTGACGCATGTGTCAACAAACCTTTCCAGCAAGGCCTGAGCCGCTGCCGATTGCTGAGCATCCGGAGCAACCGCGATAAGGAAATCCATGAACTGCAGCTTCAGTCGATAGCGGAGTATCTCCAGCGGCAGATCAGGACAGCTCTCATTAAAAAAGCGAGCGTGGTGCTCACACATCCGGATCCCTTCGTTTGCGATGTACCAAGCGATCCGTGTGCATGTCGGAGTTTGGCAGCAGACAGAATCGGGAGTAATCACGATTGAGTGTTCGCTGGACACGGAATACTCGTGTTCCATGACCGTTTTTGTTTGGTCGAGTTCTTCCGCAGACAAAGGGCGAAGGTTCACCTGAGAATTTCTCATGCAAAGGCGCTTTCATGGGGAGATGGGGTTGGTGTCCCGGCCGTCCTTGAGGAGGACGATCGATCCGGTAATCGTGCAAAACTTCTCCGGAGTTACTGGGAACAACTCCTCCCCAGGCAGCACACTTTCGGAGGGCTGGGCTGGGTAGTAGGTTTGGGTGCGGCGGACGCCCTGGGTGGTTTCGGCAGCGACCACAAGGCTCCCTCGAATCACAGCGGCGTAGTAATTCATTCCCAACTTACGTTTCGGACTTCTGGTTCAGATTCAATTGGCTTGGTTTCAGATAGCGGAGGCTCAGGTTCGCTCACGGGTCCCTCAGGAACGTACCCCTTTTCGAGCTTTTTGCTGAACTTAGCTAACGCATCCTTCACCGCTGAGCTTCGCTTCCGATATACGTCGACTTTCGATTGTACTTTAGCGCCCCTTCGTCCCCACCGGTACGTCACGTGATAGTGTCCGAGAGAAGCGACCGTGACCTCGAACTCCCAAAACTTGTTGCTCTTGCCGTGGACGTAGATGCAGCAGAGTTTCATGGCGGGCTCCTAGAAAACGTGATGGGGACTTTTGATTTCGCAGGTTGGTCCCCAGATCCTGCGCCCCTCCGCTGATCAAGCGGTGTCTGCGGGGGCGAAATCACAAAATGGCTGGGTTCCTTTCTTGGGTTGCCCTCCCGCTTATCAGGCGTTCAGGCATAGGCTCGATCCGGTTCGCGACCCGTCCGAGGCGTGCATTCAATTTCTAAAAAGCCTTCCGTTCATGGATTTTGCTTGTCGAAATGCGTACGCGACCTGCGATCCCAGGCCGCTCATAATTGCTTCGTGGTAGCTTTCAAAGCCACGGCATCTGCCCCGATAAATATTGTTAAGTTCGCTCGCCCGTTCCCACCGCATGTAATATTTGTGATTGGCGTCAACCACTCCTTCAGCTGTTAGTGAGACTACTGCGCATTCGTCGCTACCGCGTTCAGCAGCTTGAGCAGCCGCCTCCAGTCCTTCGTCTGAAATCATGACTCACTCGTGAAAAAGAACCCCTCGTTTCGCTTCCCTGAAACACTTGGCTCATCGTTGTTCATGTGTCCTACTCTACAAACAGGACTCCGATTTTTTTCGCTTTCCGGAAAGCAGCGGCGACTTCATCGCCTTTCCCAGCGTCAATAGCCTTTTCGTAATTAGGGTAAATGCCGCGCAAAAAATCATATCGTTTGTGGCGGGATGCGAAATCCTGGCGGTACGGGGGAAGAGAAGCGACTGCTGGAGAGGGGGTGCCGGTTGCGGGGTCTAACCAAAAATCCGCGCACGCGACCGCACTCCTTTCTTTCCAGGTTTCTGCGGCTACCGCAGCTGCCTCTAATTCGGCGTTGGTCATTCTCTGAATAGCCTCCCTGATTTGGCGGCGCGCATGGCCACAGCGACAAGGTCCCCCTTCCCGTTGACGATTTTCTGGGGGTATTCAGGGAAAATTCCCAGCAAGCATTCGATCACAGAAGCCCTATCTGCTTCTGGGGCGGCTTCGAGAACCGCCAAGGAGCACATAGGACTTCCACAATCCGCAGCTCTAGCGGCGATTTCTAGGTCAGCGTCGGATAATTCCATACTGTAGGCCTCGCGTCAAAACGGCTCGTCCAGGTCAACAGGACGCGCTACTGCTTCTTCCGGAATATCGAAGGCCGGGACGCCTGTGATCTCGAATGTCAGCATGACGCTTTCCGCATGTTTGCTGTTCACGAACACGAAGAAAGCTCGCCCCGCAGCGACTCCCGTCTCAAGAAACGGATCACTTATCCCATGGCAGTGAATCCTGGAGCTAGGAACCACTTGAGTTTTAGAGATGAACTTGACCGGGAATCCCGGCTCGATATCGAAAGTGGAGGAAACCATTACGCAAGGAGCCATCATGCAAGTCTTTATGTCTCGTAATTTTGTGTAGGTCTTCCCCGCTCTGAATGTCGATCCTCCGACATCAACCCTCACGGTCGCCCTCCTTATTCGAAGCTGACCGGCCGACCGTACGTCGTTTCGATCATGGTAGAGATGGTTTCCGATGCTTCGCTGAGCTGGTTAGCCACGTCGTTCCTGAACAACGCGTCGTTTTTCAGCTTGTCGTGATCGGCCCCGTCAACAACGTCCTCCATGCAATCCAGAACACTCGTAAAGGATGGGTCGTTGGTGATGTTGAAGTACCGAACCTCGTCGATGAAATCCTTTAAGTTGTTGACATGGCACCGCTGGATTCGCTTCGAGCCATCAGGGGTGTAGGCGTTGAGGTTGCTCACTAGCTTCCCGACCAGCTTCTGGAACTCGGCGAGGAACTCGGATTGAGCTTGGGAAACGGCGGCTTGCAGCTGCAAATCGAACTTGTGCTGTGTGGCTTCGTACATCGCCGCGTCAATGTGTCGTAGGGCTTCTGGCGGTGAAAACACTTCTACGGGACGAATATACAGCTGCCATGTGTCGTTCCAGCCGACCGGATACTTGTTGGCGTCCGCCCATTCCCCGCACATTTCCACGCCTCGCTCTTTGATTTCAGGCCACCGCTCCTCGAACTTAGCTTTGGCCTGATCCATCTGGGCGCACAGGGAAGCGTGTTCGTCCATCAAGATCGGCAAATCCGGCCGCTTCACGAGCCGCAAACCTTTGTCGTACGGCAACGTGATATCTCGCCAGATAGCCTTGTGCTTGTTGCGGATGCTGTTGAGCCGCTTGAAGTCCTCGTCTTGTGGGTCAATGATCCACAGCTGCCCAGAGAGGATCTTTTCGCTCGCCTGGGCGTTCGCCGAGATGGCTCTCCGCTCTTCAGCAGTAAGCGATCGCTTCACCCCGCCCATGTTCCGTGCGCCCTCTTCGACGCCTATGTAATTGGCGCGGATGTAGTTCAAGATTTCCTGCTGAGTCGACATCATTTGGTCCTCGGTGAATAAATAACTACCCCCCCTTCTCGGGAGACTTTAAATCTGGCGGCGAATGCGCGAGCGAATTTCTCGGAATCTCCAGCATCTAGCCCCAGACTCCACAGAGATATGAAAGCGGCGGCGGCGAGCCTTGCCTGTTCTTCGTCTTGCTTAGGGATCGCGTCGAACCCAATCACACCCTTGCTCCACAGCAAAGACCAGTGGCCCTGATCTGGCCATGAGCGAGTCCTTCCGTCTGAGCCGACGAAACAGTCGCACCATTCGACGGTTGCGCCGTGATTTTCGATCACTTGAGAAACGCCTTCGGGGGTGGCGTCGAAGCGAATAGGGGTTCTTCCTTCGGTCATTCCCCACTCCGAACAACGTCTACGGATAGTACGTAGCCGTAGATAGAAGATCCATTCATCTCAAGATCGACGACGGACCAATTGGTGTGGTCTTCCGCATCTTCACCGACCAATTCACCAGGGTTTTCGACCTCGACCGTCAGCGTGATTTTCTCGTACCCCACCCCCGTAAGCCTGAGAATGTCATCGGCGATGTCTTTTCCCTCGCAGCACAGCATACCGAGGTCAACTTCACCGCTGTCGATCGCGTCGCTTATCTTGTGGAGGATCCGACTGCTCTCTTCTTGGTCCAGGAGCGGCTTTGTTTTTTTGCGAGTGGCTGCGCTTCGAGCGACCTTCTTTTTCACGGTTTTCTTCTTCGGCATTGCGTGGTCCTCCTAAAGGTAAGTGTGTTGAGGCCCGGCGCGGCTAGAACACGGACCACGCCGGGACCCATCGCACTTACTCAAGCTCGACTTTCCGCTCCTCGCCAGCGGTCGCATCGTCCGCCAGCTTGGTGAGCGTATAAACTCCCGGCTTCCGGGAGTCTAGCCAGTTGCCGTTAGCCGCCCGCCGCGACTCATTGATGACAGTCGCCTGCTGACGAGCGGCGGGGACGATGTTCCCAGCAACGTCCTCGATATTCTGGCCCGAAACGGCGGCGGCCAAGCAGCACCGCTGAACGTTGCGGCCATTCCACCCAGAATGGTCGAACTTCGAGATGTCACCGGAAACGTCGTTCGCAGCCATGTGAATCTCAAACATCCGCTCCCGCTCAGCCTTGTCCGGAAGGTCGAAGTAGAAAGTGAAGGCGAAGCGGGACAGCAGCGCCTCAGGAAGGTTGCTCGTGGAGTTTGCTGTGACGATCATCAGCGGATTGTCGTTGGCCACCGCAGAGATAACCTGGGTGGCGCGCCGCACATTCGCTTCCGATTCGCCCAGCTCCTTCTGCTTCATGCCGCCCAAATCCATTTGGATGGTAGGAACGTTGAACTCCACGCCAGCCGATTCGGCGATAGCCGACTTACCGGACCCAGCGATTCCGATCATCATGATCGCGAACACCTTCTTGCGCTCCATGTAAGTGAGCAGGTGTCCCACCTGATCCTGGGTCACCCCAGTGTTGTCTCCACCATATCCAGCTAGGGCCTTCTCGATTTCGTCTACGAGCCAGATGGCGTCTGGTCGTTTAGGTCCGGCGAAGATGCTCGAAATGAACTTCTTCACTTGTCCGTGGCCCGCTATGTCGGCGAATGTGCTACCGTCGCGATACACGGAAAGACCGCCCGTTTCCTCGATCATCGAGCGTTTCAGCTCCCAGCACTGGTCGAGAACCAAGCCGTCCCTCGTGATCGAAAGGGCAATGACCTGCTCAACCTGAAAGATCGGCAGGCCAACTAAGGCTCGCGTCGCTTCTGTTACGGCAGTATCAGTTAGGTCTACATTCAGGCTCTTCGCGAACTTCCGCACGAAAGACTCGATGTGCTCCGCAGTCGGCAGCTCATCGTAGTAGGGGATGATGTCCCCAACGATTTCCATGGGCAAATCGATGTGCGGAGACAGCAGCACCAAACATCGGCTCTTGCGCTTGAACACATCTCGCAAGTTGGAAACGCCTTGCACGAAAGCCACGTCATCCGTAAACCGATGAGCGTTGTGAATGAAAACGGTGGTGCGGTCGGGTAGGTGCTGAGCCTGATCAACCGCCAAATGGGGACTCATTCGAGAGTCACGCTGAAAGTCCTCGTGGGCGAGCACTGAGTTGTCGCCTCTGAGAACAGTCCAGGCTCCGCACAAGTCCCACGAGACTACCGGGCCACGAATCGTTCGTTCGTCTAAAAAACGGAGATACTTGGCTATGGTGTCCCTCCCATCGGGAGTCGTAACCGACAACAGCGGGACGCTCGTCCTGATGGCGTTGTCGATGTTTAATCCGATGTCCTGCTCAATCATTCATTTCTCCTTAAGGGTCATGAAAGTGTCGGGTAACAAAAGAGGCGGTTTTGCAATCCTCACAAAGGTAGACCTCGCTACGCCCAGGCGCCCAGAAAAGCCGGATCGTGTCGGTTAATCGGCGGCCACAGCTCGGGCAAGCGACGGAAGGGCTCCACAGGGTGGCCGCACTTGACCACAGAGGCAACGCGTCTGTGACCATCGCCCCGAAGCACCGTTCGTGAAAGTTCATCTCTGGCCCCTAGAGGATGTGCCTTGCGGCGAATTGCTGCTCATAGGCCAAGGCTACCGAGCGGTCAGAAAACCCAGAGGCGTCGCCGAATGAATGCTCCTTGTTCAGGAAACGGACCCTCCAAGGCCCCCGCCACCGTCTCGTCCAGGCGGCTGCGCGGCTGTCGTCTGAAACGCACTGGCGAATCAGCAGAAACGCGATTCGCCTGAATGCGTTGCAGGGCTCGATTCGGCTGATTCGTGTCTTGGTTCCGCCTGGGAGAAATTCGCAGTTTTCGCCGCCAGTCGGCAGGACTCGAAACCCATTAGGTGTGATTCGAACGGTGAACGCGGTGGCAGGTTTTGTCTTCACGTGTTCATTACCTCCCTAATATAGGCCCCGCAGAAACTGCAGAAATTAAAGCTAAGCGTATAGAAACTGACGGTTTTTTGTCCGCACGTTGGGCACACTCCGGCACCCCAAAGAGAGGCCTTGTTTGCGATTTTGCCTGACCAACAGGTCGTGGTTACGTGCGAACCAAAACTACCCTGTTCGGTAAAAGTCTTCATCAATCTCGTCCCCCCCCCCGAACTAATAGCGTGCAGTTTTTGCAAGAGAAATGGAACGATGAGGAATAGATGGCTTGGTTCATGCATCCGCATTCGGGGCAGAACTTGTTTCCCCAAAGGGATGGAAGGGCGCGCGGATTACACCCGATCGACGTAACGACGCAAAAGCGTCCTCCGTTCATTTCTGGACCTCTTCAAGAGGGTAAAACAGACAGCCGCAAATATCGCAGAAACACGTGCGCATGTGATGCGGTTCATTATCAGCTTCGCCGCCGCACCTTGGGCATGTAGTCAGGCCCCATAAAGACGCGTGTATGCGTTTAACAATTCCGTCGTACGTCACTATGGCATGTGAATTCATCGGCAGCCCTCCCTCGGCGAATGGTAGCGACTCGCGACGCCACCATTCGCTCAGGGTCAGTTACTGCTTGAGCTTCCGGTTTTGAACCGGCGCTTTGGCGTAAAACTCAGGCTTTGATTTGGCGTCGACAGTGTCGCCAAAGCCTTCCAGCATCTTCTCAACGTCCGCCTGACAGCCCTTGCCACTGTAGCCGTGGGCCTCTCCTTTTGCGGAGCCGTCCGGGCGGATCTCCACTCGTACTTTCTTCATCATCTCTTCGATCCTCAGATGGGTTTCGTTGGCGGGTATGGGACTACTAGCGCGTGTACACGTCAACGTAGGTCTTGCCGTCTTGCTCGACACGCTGAGCTGTGTAGCCGTGCTTGTAGGCGTTTGCGCACACCTTAGCCACGCCGTACTCGGTCGTGAGCTTGGTGCATTTCTCGCCAACCTTGTCCATCAGGCCGTATCCCCCCTGCCAAAAGTCGTATAGCAGGCGGTAGCCGCCTTCCGGTTTCGCGACGACGCCGATCTCGTACGTTCGAGAGTCAGCGTCCTTTACTCGGATGGCGTGGTCGCACTTACCTAAGTCAGCCTCCGTCACGCCTTCAGGCATGGCGTAGTCGCCGACGTGCTGACCGTACCACCGGTAGGTCTTTTGGCCGCGAACAAGCTCGCAGCCGCACTCCTTCGCAGCTGTCTCAAGAGCGGCTAAATCGTCGATGTTAGCCGCCACGTCTTCAACGTGACTCATGATTACTACTCCAGGGTTACGGGACGAAAATCGTCAGTTGCGTCGTTTTGGATCATGAATCCTGGCCAGATGTCGTCATCACGAGAAAACTCGAATTCTTTTCCGGCGAAAATTCCGTAAACGACATGGTTCAAGCCTTCGCTGCGGGCGGCGAAGTGGCCATTATCGATCTCAGCGAACACGGCGTTATCATGGCCGAGCTGTGCGCAGAAATGGCACCACCGCCTGATGCCCTTCAGCGAAGTGGCCATCTGGATTCCTTTGTTCGTGGCAAGCTCCTCAGCCCGTGGTCCCCTCAACGAAACACCGCTCGAATCGATCCGGATTTTCATTGAAGACGGATCCGTCGCAGTAAGAAACGCGTCCAGCTCAACCATCGCACCAGATGAAATCTCGTCGGTTTGGTCCAGCTATGGATCGACTGGCCGACGAAAGAACTCCTGAGCGCCTCCGAACGATTTCTGTGCGCGGACTTTCCAAGAGGCTTCGTTGTTTGAGACAGAGACTGAGACTGTCTTGTCGGGGAGAGCCTTCGCCAGCCTCTCCGCATCCCGTGGCGTGAGGCTCAGCAATGTGAAGGTTGCGGGTTCGGTCCGGGTGACGCCCATTCTCAGATCAACGGCCCAGATTTCATTGATTGTTGGTGCGATCGCGAACACGCGCCCCCCAGGGTCTGCTTCGATAGAGACAAACGCCCGCTGGTCTTGCTCGTCAAACATCCTGCCCATGTGGCAGATGTGCCTCATCGTTTCGGACTGGATGTTAATTTTGAGTGGCATTTGGTTTGGTCCTAAAATCGCCTCGCCCCCGAATGGTTCAGGGGCGAGGCTGGGGTCTCTAAGGCTTGTACTCCGCAGATTCCCAAACGCTGTCGGCGGCGTTCAGCAAGTCTCCGTGGGAGTTGCCGAGCTGACGCAACGTTTCGATAAGCGCGACTGCGACTTTTTCTGGGTTGATGGCGCTTCCAATCGCCAGACCCATCTCCGCTGCAGCACGTTCAACCGGAGTCCTCTTGTCGAGGCCCTTCGGCATAAGCATGTTGTGCTGCAGCTCCATCGCAGTCGCTGCACAGCGGACATCAAGGTGGTTCATCGCTCCTTCGATGAGACCGTTTTCGGGGACAGTCCCCTCGTGAGAAAGGCGACGGATGGTGCTCAAGCGAGCACGACCAACCGCCTCCTCGATTTCAGCGGGAAGGTGGTTGGCCAGAAGCTCACCAATCTCGTCGAAATCCGTGTCGTCGGAGAACATCTTCCTGCCGTAAAGCTGCGCAAGCCGTTTGGCGGCGTCCGCATCTGGCCTTCCGAGCGGCAAGACGACATCTAGACGACCAGGACGGAGAAGTGCTTGGCTCAGCTCTTCCACGTGATTGGTTGTCAGGACGGTCAGGATCTCCGCATCCTTGGTGTCGACTCCATCCAGCACGTTGAGGATCTCGTCGACTCGGGTTGTTCGCTGGGAGCCGACCGCCCGGTCGATATCCTCAGCGAACAAAACAGCGGGAGAGTAATCGCTAGCGATGCGCAGGGCGTTCGCTAGATCTTGGACATCCTTCAGATAGACGAACGTCCAGCCATTCTCCACGCACAGTTTGGCGGTGACGGTCGCGGTCAACGTTTTCCCGCAACCGTATTCTCCAAACAACAGAATTCCGCGATTCAGAGAGGCGCCGTTGGTTCGGCACAGATCAGTATCGCGGATGGGCGTGAACAACGTATCGTCGATAACGTCGTACACTTCTTTCGAGAAGATAAGCTCCCGATCCTCCTCAGTGTTGATCGAGAATGACGGCGCGTTGGCAACCGGGTCAAATCCCCGTGGGTCAAAATCTCGCATCCACTCTAGGTCGAGGCGAATCGCCTGACCTTTGTAGATCGAGTTTTTGGCCAGCCATTCCTTGGTGAGTTCAACGAGCTTGTCCACCAAGTGAACGTCCCGCTGAACCACCACACCGGAGATCTGGAAAGCCGCGCCTGATCCCGACAGGTGAAGGCCACATTCAATGTGCCCTTCAATGTCTGGGACCTCCATTCGTCCCCAGAGGACCGTTCGCGACTCCTTCGGTCCGATGGGAACGGAAATGAGTTGCGGCGGCTCTGGGCCAAAGAACCCAGGAGTCGGCTTTTTGCAGGCGAACCCGTACATGTGTTCGACTGCATCCGAGAACGCGACTGCGCCATCCAAGGGGAAGCAATTGAGGACGTAGCTCAAGGCCACCTCCTTCTCTTCCTCCTCAGCTTTCTTGGCGAGCCACTTCGATCCCGCTTTGAGCGTCATCTTCTCCGGCAGCAAAATTCGACTGCTCTTGTGTCTTTCTACAGACACCGACTCGGGCAGCCGTTTTTTCCTGCCGTTTTTTCGCGTCGTCGCCATGGTGGTCCTCCTGAAGGGATTCAAAGTAGCACATCCAGAGTGGATGCACAGCAGCCCCTCTCCAGCGAAATGAGAGAGGATGGCTGCGCACCCGCTAGGACCACTGAACGGACGCGAAAAGAGCTAGGGGAGGCGCTGAAGCCTCACGACTGCGGCAGACCCGCAACCCTAGCTTCCAGCCCGCGACACTATTCTGCGCTTTCGACGGTGCTTCGCAGTCGCTCGTACTTCGCGTGCACATCGTCGTTGAGCGACGAGACGAGTTCCGGACTCATGAGAGGGACAACCATCTTCATCGCCTTGATGACATCAGGGTTATCCCAGCCATTCTCCTCAGCCGCTCCAAAGCACCAGTTGACCACCTCGGAGAGAGACTCAGTCGAGCCACGCGCTTTCGACATAAGTTCTTTGATCGCTGCAAACGACAAAGCTCGCTCGCTTAGCTCCCTGAGCAGGGTGGTCACAAAACTGCAGGCTGACTTGGAGTGCAACAAGATTACCGCTCCCAGTTCGAGGCGATCTCGATGGTTCGCTTGGGGCGGGTTTTCGTCCGGCTCGACGCCTTGGCAAGAGGCTTCTGCTAAGAATCCTTCAGCCTCCAGGAGCTGGCTCTCCAGCTCCATCAGGAGATCGTTGACCTCATAGAGCGATGAAGGCTCCTCGCTGCCGCAGCTCCCGGCGATCGTCGCAGCCATCATTGAGATGCTTGCGGCTGACTTTCCGATCTTTAAGGCGTCTTTCTCGCTAATTTTCGGATGGCTAGAATTGTCATACGGGCACATGTGGTCCTCCTAAGTTGTTGTGCGCCAGCAGATTAGAATCTTTCTTGTTCAAAATGAGCAAGAAAGATTTGGTCCTACCAAGTGATGATTGCGACCCATGTGACAGCTGCAACGATCGTTGCGGCTAGGACGCATAGCACGGCGAGTTCTTTGTTCATTTTCTTCTCACTCGTGAAACAGAACACCTCGTTTTTCGTGGCGAAATCGCTCCGCAACAGAGTCGCCAAGGCCACAGTCAATGGTCGCAGAGTAGTTCGGGAAGAGATTCCACAGCTCTTCCATCATGTCGCTCACCACTTGAAGGTCTTTTAAAGAAAGATGGCCATTCGTCGGCTGTATTCCGGAGGCTGCAGCTTCCGGTGCTGGGATGGCCTTTTGGCCTGCTCTAGGTTTTCCGAAGTGGCTTGTGGCGCACCTAGACGAAGTGCGGTCCGCCCACGTTTCTGCTGCGACAGCGGCCAGTTCGAGCTGTTCGTTGGTGAGCATGTGGTCCTCCAGTGCAGTGCAAGGGCGCTAAAGCCAGACCCTCGAAAGGGCCTGGGTTTAGGGTCCTAGGGAAAGGATTCACGGGTTATCCTTCGGATGTCCTGTTCAACGCACACGATCTGCAGGGCTAGATCATGGGCAGTCACCTCCCCGTCGTAAGCTCTGAGCATTCGTTGAAGAGATTGCAGTTCGTTTTTTTCTAAGGCGTTTGCCTGTTTGGTGACCTCCTTGTCGATCAGTTCATGTCTCCGCTGGTTGAGACGCTGCCAATCGGTTTCACTGATCTGGGGGGCGAGCCACGCGAAGACATTCATTTCACAGGATCCACTAAGGGTTTGGTTTAAACGTCGAGCAGCGTGGGAGCCATGTTCTTTTCGAACAGGAAGCACCGAAATGGCGACGCCGCCCAGGATTCGTGGTCGATGTAGTATTGCTCCACGACATTCACGAACGCAGGAGCTTGCACCACCCACAAGTCGTACACGTCCTCATTCTGGACGAGAACCAGTAACGATTCCGGGTGCTCTGCTTTGAACGCCCTGGTGAGGGCCTCTCGGTTGTAGAGATTGACCGGAGCGATCCCCGCGTAGCTGGTTCCGTTGCAGGAAAAAGACAGGTCTGTTGTCGTGTTGCTCATCAAGCAGGCTCCTTAAAAACTGCCGCACGAGGGGTGAAATGCTGCCGCACCGAGGGTGATGTCGAGGCGGGCGAAGTAAGTGTAAGTCCGTACAGTGTACAGACTTACAGCTTGACGCGTTGATTGTTTTGGTTTACAATCATGGTTGATCGCCAACCAGTTGTTGGCTGGCGCAACCATGATGGTCCGGCGCTCGACGCTGGACTGGCCCCACTCCGCCGCGAGCCACGAGGACCGGCCACAGCCGGAAGGCGACAGCGGCAGCGACCAACCCCGGGGAGCGGCAATTGCCGAAGGTCGGGAGCGATGGCGGAGGAGGGGCGGACCACAGGAGGACCACGACCGATGACAGTCCCGAAGCTTTACCGCGAGTTGTGCGACCACGACTTTGTAGCCCACCACCGCGCTATGCGTGCTTGGGCGATTCGCCGAGCACGCAAGTGGTTCAAGGACCAGCGGGGAGTAGCCGACCCTGGAATGGGCGGACTGCGCTATTCCGCGAACCACGAGGACGCTGGTCAGGAGATACTTGACCTTGCTTGGCAACTCGCCCCAACGGAGAGAGCGGCCTACGTGAGGAATGGCGGCAGCGCAGACGACAAGACGCCTTGCAAGCCATTCCCCTTGCCGACCTATCTCTACCGGGCATTGTGGACAGCGGCGCTAGACGTACGCGGATCGCTCAGCCACAGGCGCCAAGAAGATGGAGAGATCATCAGTCACCATCAAATCACCTTCGTCCGTCAGACCGACTACGAGGGAGACCAGTACGACGCGCGGCGAGTGGTCCGATCAGGCGAAGAGAACTGGATAGGCAACGACCTAGCCGCAAAGGAGGGGGTGGAGCTACACAGGGACGACGAAGCGCCCGAATGCGACCCCGAGACCGGAGAGATTCGGGGAACGATCCAAGACGTAGACGGATCCCCGATGCGACTGGCGACAGCGTATCAGCGGATCGCGGAGCTACTGGACGAAGCCACAATCGGGTGGTTGTTCGCCCCCAAGGAGATGCAGACCCAGAAGGGACTAAGCGACCGAGCTAGACGCCACAACGTGGCGAAGGCGAAGCAGCGAGCCAAAAGGACCGTAGACGGCGCTCGACTCGCCCTAGAGTACCAGCCACGATCAATCCCCGCCGACATCGCCTGCGAAGCGCTGAAGGCAATCAGGGACTACGTAAGACGCTCACGCCGCAAGATCCCCCAGCCACACAAGACAAGAGCGCCCCGCCACTTCCGCTATCGCGGACCATCCGGAGCGCTCACCAGCTACCAGGAACCACAAGCCACCCATCAGAGCGGTAAGCCAGCCAAAACAGGGCGGAAGATCTGGGAAAAGGATCCAGAGCCAAGAGCGCCAAAGCCAGCCAGCCAAAACACCCTGCCCGACCTAGCAGGCCTAGGCTGGACCAAATCACCCTACAGCCACCAACGCACAGAAGCATACGAAGAGGGACGCCTAATCCGCAGAACAGAAAGATTCCCAATCCATTGCCACCACACGGTGGCCGTGACGGAGTAAAGGACGAGAGGGGACAACACCCCTTGCAGAGTAGCCAGGGGTGGTTGCTCCCCAAATACCAAGGAGTAACCCCAAAATGAGTACCGCAGAAGTACACCCCGCACTTGCCGCAAAGCAAGCACAGAACCCCAAAAAGGAGGAACCAAAGGAAACCTTCGAAGAACGAAGGCAACGAGAAGACGAGGAACGACAAGAACTCCTCGCAACCATGACCGTAGAAGAAGCAACCGACGCAGCCATGGCCGGCGAAATCACCCCAGACGAATACGACCAAGTTGTAGCAAGCCAAGGAATGGTCGCCGAAACCAACTTCACAGGTGACGCCTTCGAAGGAAACAAAACCGTCAAAGGCGAACGAGTACCCAACGGACAAGTAATGACCGGAGTACGAGTAACCCGAGCAGGATCAAACGCAAGAGGCGCTTGGCTATCAGATGACGCCTGCAAGTACATCCTTCAAGACATCCAGCCCCAACAACGGAACGAGGCGCTAACCAAACTCGCAAGAGCGCTGTTCCAAGCACAAGGGAAAGCACGCGTCCTGAAAAAGGAGATCAAAGACAGGAACGAAGCGCAAGCAAAGGAATGAATGCGCTGATACAAAAAGAAAATCCACCATCCCATCCATCACAGCAAACACGTGGTGGGTGGGTATTGGTGGAAATGCTAAAATCTGCCATACTCTCAGCAGCAGGATTCAGGAGGACCAAAATCCTGCCTACCACCCGAGGGGTGGGGGCATGGAGCCCCAAAGGGGTATAGGAATCCTTAGAAGCAATCCCGGAGATTTTTTGCCGGCCATTTTGGCAGTCCCTTATTTGGTTGCCATAATGGCAGTTCTCATTGCGTGAAGAGTACGCCTTTTTTGGCATTTCTGAAGGC
>ERZ869936.1159-NODE-1159-length-20111-cov-3.987286_pt1 | contig 20111 bp, 19 predicted proteins | sample MGYA00520876_ERZ869936 | MGnify/ENA primary metagenome ERZ869936 (study PRJEB32218, sample SAMN09650985) | biofilter metagenome | isolation source: enrty point of leading RO module | place: Saudi Arabia: Thuwal, RO plant located on Red Sea | collected 2016-02-17 ...
GGTCCGCCGCCTGGCCTGATTCCATGAAATCATCAGTTTTCAGACAGGCTCTAAGGACAATATTGGTCATCCAAAGTTATTCATGGTTGGCGAGAAGAGAGAAGCATCGGCGCTATGTGTCGTTGAACAAACCGCGTAAAGCCTTCGGGCCAAGTGGCCAGCCGACAATTTTCCCGCCAGGGACGAGCCGTCCCCGCCCCGCGCAATGGAAGTTTCCGAAAGTTCCCTTCAGCACGAGCTTTTGCGGTTGGCGATTCAAGTGGCAGCCGACTTGCCTACCTGTTCGAGTTCCTCCCAGCGGGCGTAAAGACGGGTGACAGCCTCCTTGGCCTCGTCCAGTTCTTTCAACAATCGGGGGGCATCCGCCGCGCGGGTGGCGTAAAAACCAGGATCGTTGAGCGTGGTTTCCAGTTCGGCAACGCGGGTTTCGGCCTTCAGGATGGCGGCCTCCATGCCTTCCAGTTCCCGCTGCTCCTTGAAGCTGAGTTTGCGGGGGCGCTCCCGCTTGGGTTTTATTTCCTCAACACTTGAAGCGGGCGGCGCGAAGGCGGCGGCCAATGTTTTGTTGCGGGCGTCGCGCTCCTTTTTCTTCTCCAGGTAATAAGAGTAGTTGCCCGGCTGCACAAACACGCCCTCCTCCTCGAAGGCGACAATCTGGTCGCAGATGCGGTCGAGAAAATAGCGGTCATGGCTGACAACCAGCACGCTGCCATCGAAATCCACCAGCGCCTCCTCGAGCATGCGCAGGCTGGGCAGGTCAAGGTCGTTGGTGGGCTCGTCGAGCACGATCATGTTGCCGCCGCGCTTGAGCACCTTGGCGAGCATGAGCCGGGCGCGCTCGCCGCCGGAGAGCTTGTGAATCGGCTCCTTCACGCGCTCATCGGAAAATAAAAACCGGCGCAGGTAGGCGCGGGCGCTCATTTTCTGCTCGCCGAAATAAACGGTCTCCTCGGCGTCGGCCACCTGGGCCAGCACGGATTTATCCGGGTCCAGCTGCATGCGCCCCTGGTCAATGTAGTTGAACTTCACGTTTTTCCCGATGGTGACGCGGCCTTCATCGGAAGTACGCTCGCCCAGGCAGAGGCGCAACAGGGTGGTTTTGCCCACGCCGTTGCGCCCGACCACGCCGGTGCATTGGCCGGGCTTGAGCGTGAGGTTCAGGTTCCGGAACAGCCAGCGAAGGGCGTCGCCGTCGCCGACCTTGGCGCTGACGTTGGCCAGTTCCACGCCGGTGTTGCCCATCTCGGGCGCGGGCGGAATGAGCAGGTCCATTTCGCGCTCCTCGGGCGGGGCTTCGAGTCCGGCCACATTGTAAAAGGTGTCGAGGCGGTGACGCGCCTTGGAGCGCTGGGCGCGGACACCGGCGCGGACCCATTCCAGTTCCACGCGGAGGAAGCGCTGGCGGCGGCGCTCGGACTGCTCGGCGACCTGTTGGCGGACGGCCTTGGCCTCGAGGTAGGCGGTGTAGTTGCCCGGATGGGAAAAGCAGCGGCCATCGGCCAGCTCAATGATGCGCGTGGCGATGACGTCGAGAAAATAGCGGTCGTGCGTGACGAAAATCACCGCGCCGGGAAACCCGCGCAGAAACTCTTCCAGCCAGCGTATGGACTCGGCATCGAGGTGATTTGTGGGTTCGTCGAGCAACAGCAGGTCGGGCTGGCCAATGAGGGCGCGGCAGAGCGCGACGCGGCGCTTTTCGCCGCCGGAGAGCGACGCGACTTTGGTGTCGAGCGGGGGCACGCCCAGCGCCATGGCGCTGGCCTTGATGCGGGATTGCAGGTTCCAGCCGTCGGCGCCTTCAATCAAATGAAGCAGTTCGGCCAGCTCGGTCTCGCTGCCGTCGCCCGATTCGTAGCGCCGGAGCCATTCCATCAGGTCCGCCGCGCCGGCCTCGATGTTTTCCAGGACGGTTTTGCTGCCATCCAGTTCAAACTCCTGCGGCAAGTATCCGACACGCAGGCCGCGGCGCTTGGAAATGTCACCGGAATCCGCGGAGTATTCACCGGTCAGAATCTTCAACAGGCTGGTCTTGCCGCAGCCGTTGCGTCCGACCAGGCCGACCTTTTCGCCCGGGGACACCGCCAGCGTGGCCCCGGTTAGCAGCTTTTGGTAGCCGTAGGCGAGAAACAGTTCGTTGGCGGACAGCAGGGCGGGGATGGGGGAACTCATGGCGAACTAAAACCTGTTAATGGTGTGAAAAGTTTATCACGGACATGGATTGCGGACGCAAAAATAGCATGTGTCGGCGCAGTGGCTTGGAATTTCTTGATCTTATTCTGGAGAAAATCAGGCGCAATCCCGTGGTTGAATCGTGGCGGAGACCGGTTGCCTCAAGGAATTGGCATCGGATAGTTTTTCATGCCTGCGAAATCCAAAAAGCAACAGATGGCGGCCGGAGCGGCCTTGTCGGCCAAGCGGGGCGAGCGCAAAAAGTCGTCACTCAAGGGCGCTTCCAAAAGCATGTATGAATCCATGAGCAAAACGGAACTGCGTGACTTGGCCAAGACCAAGCGCAAGAAGTTGCCGGTGAAAAAATCGGACGGTTAATGAATATATGATGCCGGGTGCGCTATCGCAGACGCCACACAATGCGCGCCTTGTTCAGGTCATAGGGCGACATCTCCATCTTCACGCGGTCGCCCGCCATGAGTCGGATGAAGCGTTTGCGCATCTTGCCGGAAATGGTGGCCAGCACCTGGTGTTTGTTGTCCAGTTCCACCCGGAACATGGTTCCGGCCAACACGGTTAGGATGCGGCCTTCGACTTCAATGTGTTCTTCCATGATTTGATAATTTCTTTAAATATGTGACGCCCACCGATTGTTCTGGCGGGTTTTCCGGAAAATAAAAGCGGGGACCGGCCTGAACCGGTCCCCGCCGCGTTGAATTAATTCGGTTAGGGATTAATAACGGCCGCGTCCGCCGCCGCCACCACCGCCGTATTCACGGCGAGGTCCGCGACCGCCGCCGCCACCGCCGGGAGGACGGTCTTCCTTGGGGCGGGCAATGTTGACGGTCAGGTTGCGGCCATCCAAAGGCTGGCCGTTGAGGGCGTCGATGGCCCGCTGGGCTTCCTCGGGGGAGCTCATGGTGACGAATCCAAACCCGCGGGGACGGCCGCTCATGCGGTCCATCATCAGGTTGGCTTCCACGACGGTGCCGTGAGCGGCAAAGGCGTCGTGCAGGTCGTTTTCGCTGGTGTTGAAGGAGAGATTTCCCACAAACAATTTAGTACTCATGTGATGTATCTGTTCTAACTGTGCTTTCTCTAGACTGTTCCCGACCATCGGGTTTCAAATCATCACTGAATCAAGTTCACCTGAGGATTTTCCATTCCGTGAAAGTAACTTAGCTATCTACAGACGAGGTTTAAAATGGCTTTTTTGGCAGGAATAGCAAGCGGTAATTCCATGCAATCGGCCATGAGGGTTTTGCTGATGGAAGGATTTGTTCCAACTGGGCCGGATGAAAACGTGTCAGGAGCGCGGTTCTTCGGCATGCTTGCCGCGGATGTTGCGCTGATGAAAATCCCACAGCAGCCAGTCGTCGTTCTGGACAAATTTGCCGAGCTTGTCGTCCCATTTTTTGGGCAGCTTGTCGTTTAATCTCTCCACAAACGGCAGGAGCGGGCGTTTGGGAGGAAAGCGCTTTTCGTGATGATCCAGCGCGATGTCCTGCGTCCAGCCGAAGCGTTTGCGGTAGGGCGCGAAGCCGAATCCGTCAAAGAAGTTGTCGCCGCCGACCAGCGGCAGATACCAGAGGCTGGGAATGCCGCGCGGGTTCTCCTTGATCGGAATCTCCGTTTCCAGTTTCTGGAGAAGCTCGGCCCCCTTGGGGTCTTTTTTCAAATGCTCCCGCAGCGCGCGCAGGGTGGGAAATTCCACCGGGGGGCTGACAAAGAGGACGGGCTTGTACTGAGTGCGGGCCAGGATGATTTCGTGCGGGGTGCCGACGCTGTAGATGTTGGTCGGGCAGTAGGAAATGGTGAAATCACTGGTGTCCACCATCCGCAGGTCAATGTGCAGGGTTTCCCAGAATTGCTGCGCGCACCAGGCGCGTGCTTTGGCTCCTTTTTTGCCATTGGTGTAGGTCCAGCGCCCTTTTATGTTGTCACCGCTTTTGACGTCCTCGCGGCCGTATTCATGCAGGCCGCGCACATCAGGCTTGAACCACGGGTCAAACACGGTGACGCCCATCTTTTGGAGAAATTCACTGGCGCGGTTGCGCCAGCCGAACTGTTTTTCCGTCGCGCGCGAGGCGACAAAATCCATCGGGCCGGAGAGGTAAACCCGCGCGCCCTGTAGCAGGCCGTCCTTGGACTTGGAGCGTGGCATGGCCGGATGATAAGCGGGCCCGAGGCCGACTCAAGCCCCGACTCTAGCCTTCAGCAAATGAAAAACCGGGATGCGGCGGGAGCGAGGATCAATCCCGCTCCACGCCACTGTTCCAATACCGGTTCATTTCCTCGGGAGTCGGCACCTTGAGCGGGCGGACGACGCGGAAACCCAGGAACTGGGCGTCGGTGTGGTACCAAATGCTCTTGGGCAGCTGCGGATCCTGTTGTTTCCACGAAGGATCTGAGGCGCGGCGGGCGGCGCTTCGCAACTTTACAGGATCGTCATCCCAGGAACCGCCGCGAGCGACGTGCGGATAAGGTTTGTCGGCCTTGTTCCAGGGATTCACTGCGCCGGTGCTCTGGAACTGGATATACCAATTAGGATCGTATTGATCCAAACACCATTCGGCCACGTTGCCGTGCATGTCGTGCAGGCCCCAGGGATTGGGTTTTTTCTTGCCGACCTTCTGGTACTTCAAATCGCTGTTGTCGCCGAACCACGCGAACTCTCCGATTTGGGAGGGATCGTCGCCAAATGAGTAAGCCGTGGTGGTGCCCGCGCGGCAGGCGTATTCCCATTCCGCCTCGGTCGGCAACCGGTAAAAATGTCCGGTTCGCGCGCTGAGCCACTGGCAGTATTTGTTGGCGGCGTGCTGGGTCATGCTGATGGCCGGGAAACCACCTTTGCCCATGCCAAAGCTCATTTCCACATACGGCTTGGTGGGGCGCGCGGTCGCATCGGCCACATCGCTGGCGTAGGGGTTGGCAGCCGCCTTGGCGGGGTCGGGATACATGAATTGCTCGTATTCGTCCCAGGTTACTTCGGTTTTGGCCATCCAGAAGGGGTCCAGCTTCACCTTGAACTGCGGGCCTTCATCAGGTTTGCGGCCCGGCTCGGAGGTCGGGCTGCCCATGAGGAACTCGCCGCCGGGGATTGGCAGCATTTCAAATTTAACATCATCGCTGACCGTGTCGGTGTAGGGCTTCATCTCGGCCTCGGACTGCACCTTGGTGTTGGCGGTGATCTTCTGGTGCATTTCGCGGATCAGTTTCATTTCCGGATCGGCGTCTTCAGCGGAGGCAACACCCGCCAGTTGAACCCCCTCAGGCCAAATGGTGCCTTGATCCACCCACAGGCGGAGTGTTTCGCGGGCCTTGTCGTCAAGCGGGGAGCCTTTTTTCTTGTTGTGTTTCACGTCCCGGGCAAAATCAACGCGCATGGCTGTCTTGAGTTTGAGGTCCTCGGGCCACTCGGCGCCTTCGGCGATCCAGCGGCGGATGACCTCGGTGACATGCTTGGGGAGCGGGCCGGCCTTTTCGGTCGGCGGCATGAGGTCGCCATCGTCGGCGGGAAGGATGGTCAAGGCGTACACCTGGCTTTTTTCCGGGTCGCCCGGGACGATGCGCTGCTTGTTGCGCTTGGGCTTGAACGCCTCGGACTTGATGTCCATGCGGTAGTTGCCGTTCTCGTGCGCGTGAGCCTCGTTGTGGCAGGAGACGCAATAAGCTTCGAAGATCGGCTTCACTTGACCGACAAAGTCAATTTTCTCCTGGGCTTGCGCTTGAACGGCACCAACCACGGCGATAGCAACGAATAAATAAAAACGCATTTTCATGAATCGCATCAGTTTCGACGAGTTTTGGGGGCGGTTTATTGAAAGTCAATCACGCCGATGGTTGGCGCGGACGGAGAAGCGTCGATTGCAAGCGGGACTTTTTCATGGCACAGCAGACTTGAGGCATGAACCGAATCACCAGCGCCTATAAGCACGAGTTTGGCCGGTTAATGAAGACAGTCCGGGCGAGTCGCGCTCAAAAAGGAATCCAGGCATTGTTTGATCGTGCCCGGAAGATTGCCGCCTCCGAGCATCTGGCTCCGCCGTTGGCGCTTCACCGGGTCCATGTCTGGCTGATTGGGCGTTTGCAGCGTTGGAGGCATCGTGCCGGAGCGTTTCATTTTCCGCAAACACTCGGTTCCCCGGAGTTCTGGTGCGATGCGGGGTTGGGTGGCCTGGCGCGGTGGGTGCGGTTGGCCGGCTACGAGGCGCACTGGCAATATGGAATTGACGACGCGGAGCTGGTTGGCAAGGCGCAGGCAGGCGGGGCAATCCTGCTGACGATCGACAGCATGTTGATGGAGCGCAGAGTGCTGCGGGAGGGCGTGGTTCCCTCGTTTTGGGTGCCGCCGACCTTGTCCTTGCGGGAGCAACTGGAGCTGGTGTTCCTGGAGTTTCAATTACCATTGCGGACGTCGCGATGCTCCGCCTGTGGCGGGCATTTGTCATTGATCAACAAGGAGGAATGGCAACGGCAGATTCCGCCCAAAACCTACCGGTGGCTGAATGAATTTTATTTGTGCGACCGCTGCGGAAAGCTGTTTTGGAAGGGAACCCACTGGCAGAAGGCGCGAAATGTTTTGGCCGAATGCGCCGGAAGCTCGCCGCGGCCGGGTTGACTGAGTGTTCTCCTTTCTCCGGCTTGTCACTGGGCCGTCAAACTGGTACTCAGACGCGCTCGAATATGAATAAATTGTTCCAAGTCGCCTGCGCCGCCGTGGCCGTTTTATTGCTGGCAGGCTGTTCGTCCACGAAATCCTCCCGGAAAACCCAGCAGGAGCCCGACGCGCATGTTGTTCGCGCTTTGCAGGCCATCCAAGCCAAATACGCCCCCGACCGGCGCCTGGCCATCTTCAGCATATCCGCGGCGCGGGAGGGCGATTATTTGATTCTCAAGGGAGAGGTTGAAAACCCCGACGCGAAAAAGGAACTGGTTGAGACGCTGTCCCACATGGGCATCAAGGTCGCCGACCGCATCACGGTGTTGCCCAGCGCCACCTTGGGCGATCGCACGTGGGGAATCATCACCCTGAGCGTGGTGAATGTCCGCGAGGAGCGCGGCCAACCGGCGGAACTGGGCACCCAGGTCATGATGGGCCACGTGGTGCGGTTATGGAAAACGGAGCAGGGTTGGTATTATGTGCAGTCTTCAGACCGCTATTTGGGATGGACCGAGGACGACGGCGTGGTTCCCTGCACCAAGGAGACCGTCAACGCCTGGAATGCCTCAAAGCGGTTGATTGTCACCGCGTTTGCCGACCGCATCTGGGAGAAGCCCAGCACCAAATCCGTGCCGGTGTCCGATGTGGTGACCGGCGCGTTGGTTCGAAACACCGGCGTGGAGGGCGACTGGTTCAAGGTGGAACTGCCCGACGGACGAACCGGCTATTTGGCGAGGGATTCCGCGACGGACTACGAGGAATGGTCCAAATCACGCCAGCCCTCTCCGGCGAACATCGAGCAGACCGCCAAGTCGTTGATGGGCCTGCCCTATTTGTGGGGCGGAACCTCGGTCAAGGGCGTGGACTGTTCGGGCTTCACCAAAGTGGTTTATTTTCTCAATGGCGTTCATTTGAACCGCAATGCCAGCCATCAGGCCCGGCAAGGAACCGAAGTGGTCGTGGACCCCGAATTTAAAAACCTGAAGAAAGGCGACCTGTTGTTCTTTGGCTCGAAGGCGGCCTCCGGCAAACCGGAACGCGTCGTCCATGTTGGCATTTATCTTGGCGACAAACTCTTCATTCATTCCTCGGGCCGGGTGAAAATCAACAGCCTGGACTCCAGGTCGCCCATTGCGGACGAACGGCGCATCCGGACCTTGCTGTACGCCCGGCGCGTCCTGCCCGGCGCCTGAGTTTCATTTTACTGATGGCCAAAGGTGTCGTCATTGCCAACGGACAGCCGGTTGAGGCGGAATTTCCCTGCTCGGTGGAAGTTTTTTTGCAACAGCAGCAACTTCTGCCGCGCAGTGTCGTGGTGGAGCACAACGGCGAGGCCGTGGCGCCGTCGGAGTTTGCCGCCCGCCCGTTGCAGCCGGGCGACCGTTTGGAGATTGTCCGGATTGTGGCCGGAGGTTGACGAATTGCGTTTTTGGGATAAAACCTCAGAACTTTTGAGGAGTTTCACATAACTATGAAACAACGATTGCCATTCATTTTTCGCAGCGCCCTGGTGTTGTTCGCCTCCGCGCTGCTCTGGACTTCCTGCGCCGTGGAGCAGTCAGAAAAGTCCGCCAACGAGAAAAAGGCACCTGCGGCCGCCACCGAACCCGTCACTTCGGAGGCGACTGACAAGACTGCCACGGAGACGTCATCCAAAGATAATTCCAAGCCCAAGGTGGACCTGAGCTTTGGCCTGCACAAAATCAAAGCTCTCCAAAAGCCGCTGTGGGGCAACCCGCGCTGGCAATACGTCGCGTCGCTGCTTTACATCATTCTGGCGTTTTACGCGTCCAAGCTCCTCGACTGGCTGACGCGGGTCTGGCTCAAGAAATGGGCCGATAAGACCGCCTCCAAGCTCGACGACATCCTGCTCGAACTGCTCCACGGGCCGATCAAGGTGGTGGTGTTCGTGGTGCTCCTGCACATCGGGTTGAATGTGTTCGAGTGGCCGAATTGGGCTGAGGAAGTCCTTTCCAAGGGGTTGAAAATAATCGTGGCCGTCTCGCTGACTTACCTGGTGATGAAGGCAGTGGACCTGCTCTTGAATTACTGGCGGGTGCGCGCCACCGAGGGCGAGGACAAGGCCTTCGACGACCAGCTTTACCCGGTGATCCGCAAGAGTCTGAAGGTATTCGTTGGTGTTGTCGCCGTGCTGGTGACCTGCCAGAACCTCGGCCTGAACATCACCAGCGTTATCGCATTGGGTTCCGTCGGCGGCCTGGCGGTCGGTTTGGCGGCGCAGGACACGCTGGCCAACCTGTTCGGCGCCGTGGCGGTGTTTGTGGACAAACCATTTCGCGTCGGCGACCGCATCAAGCTGCCTGACGTGGACGGCACCGTTGAGGCCATTGGCCTGCGCAGCACGCGGGTCCGCAACCTGGACGGCCATTTGATCACCATTCCCAACAAGACAGTTGGGGGAGCCACCATCACCAACATCACCAAGCGGCCCAACATCAAGACCACGATGAACATTTCCATCACCTACGACACCCCAACCACCAAGGTGCAGCGGGCGCTGGACATTCTGGACGACATTTTCCGCAAGCATCCGATGACGCATGACGTCTGGATCAGCTTCAATCAATTCGCTGATTCATCCCTGAACATCATGGTCATCCATTGGTGGAACGGCACCGTTTACAAGGACTTTCTGGTCGGCATCCAAGAGATGAACCTGGAGGTGAAAAAGCGCTTCGACGCCGAGGGAATTCAGTTCGCCTTCCCCACACGCACGCTCTACGTCAAGCAGGACTCCAAGTGGCAGGTGGAACCGCCCAAAGAACAAGGCCCGCAGGAAAGCCGCGCGGCTTAAAACCGCCTTGGTTTAATTACCTCCAAGCAAAATGAACGCCGCCATCATTGTCGCCGCCGGCAAGGGGACACGCATGGGGCCCAACCGCGACAAGCTGTTCCTGGAGGTCGCGGGGCGCCCGGTGGTGGCCCACACCTGGGAACGCTTCAACGCCGCCCGGTGCGTTGACCACATCGTGGTGGTGGTCCGCGAGGGCATGGGGGTCGCCTTCGAGGAGCTGGCCCGACAATTTCATTTCACCAACGCCTACACCATCGTCATCGGCGGGCAGCAGCGTCAGGATTCCGTGTGGAACGGCTTGCAGGCGCTTCCGGATTCGGTGCAATTGGTGGCCATCCAGGACGGGGCGAGGCCCTGCACCTCGGAAGCCTTGATTGCCTCGACATTTCAAGCAGCCCGTGAGACGGGAGCGGCGGTCGCCGCCCAAGCGGTCACAGACACCATCAAGGAATCGGACGGCGGCACGGTGATTTCGCGGCATCTGGATCGGGCCAAGTTGTGGGCGGTTCAAACGCCCCAGTGCTTCCGGGTGGAGATCATCCGGGCGGCGCTCGAGGAAGTACGCAAGCGCGGGCTCATGGTCACCGACGACACGGCGGCCTGCGAGTTGATTGGCCAGCCTGTTCGATTGGTATCGTCATCCGAGCCCAACCCCAAGGTCACATTGCCTTCGGACCTGCCATACCTGGAGTTGTTGCTGAAGTGACCGTCCTGGAGTGGCGTGGCGTTCTGTGCTGTTCTCTAGCGGTTTATTAGCCCCAAAGTGAAGTAAAAGGTGGCTCCCTGGTCAACGGCGGCTTCGGCCCAGATTTGCCCGCCATGCCGCTGAATGATTCGCTGCACGGTGGCCAGTCCGATACCGCTGCCGGCGAATTCCTTTTCCGTATGCATGCGCTGGAAGGGGGTGAACAGTTTTTCCGTCATCGTCATGTCAAAGCCCACGCCGTTGTCTCGGACAAAATAGACGGACCCGACCGCATTTCGCTCGATGCCAAATTCGATTTTTGCCTCCATTTGAGTGGCGGAGAATTTCCATGCGTTGGACAACAGGTTTTCCAGGGCCGCGCGGAGCAACGCTGAGTCGCCTTCTGCTTTCAGGCCTTTGGCGATGTTGAAGGCCGCGCGCCGGGTGGGCGCCCCGGCCTGCAACTCGGAGGCGATTTCCCGTGCCAACTGGCTTAAGTCAACCGATTCAATCTGGATCGATTGCCGGCTCAACCGGGCCAGGGAAAGCAGGCCCTCAATCAAATGATTCATGCGGTCGGAAGCCCGTTGAATGCGGTTCAAATAGTCCAGACAGTCGCGGTCCAACGCCTGGCCGCACTCCTCCAGGAGGGATTCGGAAAAACCGCGAATGGCCCGAAGCGGCGCGCGCAAGTCATGGGAAACAGCGTAGGAGAACGACTCCATTTCATTGGTGGCGGCTTCCAACTCGGCGGTGCGTTCCAGCACCCGTTGCTCCAGTTCGGAGTAAACCCGGACATTTTCCATGGCCACGGAGGTGATGTCCGCCAGGGCCTGCAAAATTTTGACTTCCCGATCGGTGGGCTCGTGCCGGGTCGCCCAGTAATTGCCGATGGCCCCGATGGGGTCCGCGGTCCGGATGGGCACCATGGCGAGGCTTTTAACAAACGTGGGCCGGTAAGCCTCCACCGGAATGCGCGGGTCGGAGAATATATCCTCAATGCGCGCCGCTTGCCGATTCAGCATGGCCCATCCGCTGATGCAGTGTTCCATGGGAAACCGCTTTCCTTTCCACAGGGGGCTGATGGCATCCTCGTCCGCGTAGTAGCAGAAGCCGCCTTCCCGCAAAATGAAAGTCGCCCCGTCGGCGCCGGTCAGTTCCCGCGCCGCATGGCGAACGATTTCCATGATGGTTTTCAATTCCCGGGCAAGCGAAAGTTCCTGAACCACAGACACCAGGCGCTCTACGACTTCCGGGCCATGGGAGATTGTGCGGGATTTGTTTACAGTTGACTCATCCATGACCAGCAACTGTTGTTTAGGGAAAGGTTTATAAAAAATAGCTTCAGGCGCCGGTCGGGGCAAGGGGTGATTCCCTTATTTTTCCAGTCCACCGCCGGAACCGCGGCCGTGAAAACTTCGCACCAACCTTGCTTGTCGCCTCCCCAGCCGTTACTTTCCTGCAACTGAAAAGCTTTATGAACAAGCGTCTCCTCTATTGGCTTTTGACGGTGATTCTTGGGGCCAACCTCTTTGTCGGCGCCCAGATTTACAATTATTCCGCCCAGGCGGGTGTGGACCGCAACGAGCCGTACGCCAATTACCGGTTGCTCTCGGAGGTTCTGGAAAAAGTGCGACAGGAATATGTGGATGGCGAAGACCTGACCTATCAGGATCTTATCCATGGCGCCCTCAAGGGAATGCTGGGCAGCCTCGACCCGCACAGCGAATTTCTGGACCCCAAAAAATACGAGGAACTCCGAAAGGACACTCAGGGCGAGTTCGGCGGCGTCGGGGTGGTCGTTTCGCTGAGCCGGGACAAGCAACTGACGGTGGTTTCGCCCATGGAGGACACACCGGGATTTCGCGCCGGCATTCTTGCCGGTGACCGCATCATCAAGATTGATGGCAAAAGCACGGAAAAGTTCACCCTCGAGGATGCCGTCAAGCGGTTGCGAGGTGAACCTGGAACCGATGTGACCGTGACAATTCTTCGACCTTCCACATCTCAAGTCAAAGACTTCAAGCTCACGCGCGCCGTGATCAAGGTGGACACCGTCAAGGACATCAACAACAAACGGGAATTTCCACTGGGCGAGGACAAAATCGGCTACATCCGGCTCACGCAGTTTGGCGAGAAAACCTCCAACGAGCTCGAATCCGCCCTGCGAAAGCTTCAGGACCAAGGAATGCAGGCGCTGATTCTCGACTTGCGAAACAATCCTGGCGGCCTCCTCGACCAGGCCGGACAGGTCTGCGACAAATTTGTGCCCAAGGGCCAGTTGGTGGTCTCCACCGAAGGACGCGGCGCCACGCAAAAGTCCGAATACCGCGCCACAGGGCGCAACAAGCATCCCAATATTCCCACTGTCGTGCTGGTCAACGGCGGCAGCGCCAGCGCCTCGGAAATCGTCGCGGGCTGCCTCCAGGACTTGCAGCACATCACCCGCGCCATTGTGGTCGGCGAGCAAACCTTCGGCAAAGGCTCGGTGCAGAGCATCCTGCCGCTGCCCGACGGCTCGGCCCTGCGCCTGACCACGGCCAAATATTACACCCCCAGCCACAAGGTCATTCATGAACGCGGCATCACTCCGGACATCATCGTGCCCATGACCGAGGAGCAGGAACGCGATTTGGCGTTGAAACGCATGCCCGGCGGGTTGGATTCGTTGGAGGAAGCCGAGCGCGAGCGCGTGCAGAACGCCCGCGACGCGCAGTTGGACCGCGCGGTGGATTTGCTCAAGGGCATCCTTCTCTACACCCAGCGCAACGGCAAATCGGCGGGTAAAGTTGCCTCGACAAAATAAATCGTGACCCGGCGCTTTAATTTCTCTGCGGTTGCCACGAACTCCGATGACCCTGCTTGCTCTTGAAACCTCCTGCGACGAAACCAGCGCCGCGGTGATTTCTGGCGGCGTGGTGCTGTCCAACGTCATTTCCTCGCAAATCGCCCTTCACGCCGAGTACGGCGGCGTAGTTCCCGAACTGGCCGCGCGCGAGCACCTGAAAAACCTGCTTCCAGTGGCCACCGCTGCCCTACAGCAGGCCGGCAAAACAGCCACGGATGTGGACGCGGTTGCCGCCACCCAGGGACCCGGGTTGCCGACGGCGTTGCTGGTGGGCCTCAAGGCCGCGCAGGGCTTTGCCTATGCTGCCGGAAAGCCGTTTATTGGCATTCATCACCACGAGGCGCATCTTTACTCGCCCTGGATCAGCGGCCAGCCGCCGCGCGCGGATTTTGGCGCTTTTCAACCCAACGTCTCCCTGATTGTCAGCGGCGGACACACCATGCTCGTCCTTGTGGAAAATGAACTGTCCCACCAGGTGCTCGGCTCCACGCTCGACGACGCCGCGGGCGAATGTTTCGACAAGGTGGCCAAACTGATCGGCCTGCCTTATCCCGGCGGCCCGGAAATGGACCGGCTCGGCTCGGAAGGCGACCCGCAGGCGTTCGCGTTTCCGCGCCCGTTGCTCAAGGAGGCCAACGACGATTTCAGCTTTGCCGGCCTGAAAACCTCAGTGCGTTATTTTCTCCAAAGGAACCCGGAACTGCTGGAGGATTCGCGGCGGTTGCGGGATCTCTGCGCCAGCGTGCAGGCGGCCATCGTGGAGGTGCTGGTGAAAAAAACCGTGCGGGCCGCCTTGCGACTTGGGACGCCCTGCGTGACGGCGTCCGGAGGGGTGACTTGCAACCGCACGCTCCGTGCTGAACTGACGCGGGCCTGCGAAAACAATGGGCTTTTGCTGCGGTTGGCGGAAAAAAAACTTTGCACCGACAATGCCGCCATGATCGGCATCCTGGCCGAGCGCAAGCTGCTTCATCATGTGCCGCCGACCTCGCTGGACGCGGAAATTGATCCCGGCTGGGACCTGGCAGCGGTTTGATTCATCTGGCCTTCGAGCCGGCTTTTATTTGTCCATAACTAAACAAAGGTCAGCTCAGGCTTTTCAGCCACTGCGTCCTTGGTTTCCAATTCGGCCAAAGAGCGTTTTTCGTTGCGCAAAATTGCGGGATTCAGCACGCGGCATTGCATGATCCATTTGGGGGCCATTACGCGCTCTTCCTCGGGCCGGTCCAAGACCAGCGCGGCCATGAGCCGGCCTTTGTTGAGCCACCATGCGCTGAACTTTCCCTGCTTGAGGTCGCCGCGATAAACCACCTCGTCGTGCTCTTCGGTGTCGCCCCAGAATTCCCAGGAAAGATCAAATTCATCCGAGAAAAAATAGGAGACATGGATGAATGGCTGGGGCCTTCCAATCATGTTGCGAACGGCCACGCGGCCCTGCTCGACGGCGTTGTCCCAGTGCTCAATACGACGCTGCTTGCCAAATACCGCGTCAGGAAACCTTGCCACATCCCCGGCGGCCCAGACATTGGGAATGCTGGTTTCCAAAAATTCATTCACCACGATGCCGTCGTCGAGTTTCAGGCCCGTGCCCTCAACCAGGCTTGACCCCGGTTCAACGCCGATGCCGGCCACGACGAAATCCGCCGGAAGCCGCTCGCCCGATTCCAGTTCCACTTCTTCCAGCGTGTCCTTGCCGTGGAAGCCAATGACGCGGTCCTCGGTGAGAATGGAAACGCCCCTCTTTCGGTAGTAATCCTGGAAAAAGCCGGAAATCGCGGGCGTGAAAAAACTCTCCCACACCCGACCGCCGCGGAACACCATCGTGGTTTTCACACCCTTGCGCGCCAGGACCGAGGCCACCTCCATGCCAATGAAGCCCGAGCCGATGACCACCGCGCGCGCGTCTTTTTTAATTTGCTTGCGGATGGCTTCGGAGTCCCGGAGCAGACGCAGATAGAAAATGTTTTTCAAGTCAGCGCCGGGAATCTTCAGGGCGCGCACCTCGGAACCGGTGGCGATCAAAAGCTTTTCGAAGCGGATTTCGCCCCCGGGCTTGCAGCGCAGTTTTTTCTGGCGCAAATCCACCTTCACCACCGGGTGCCCCGTCAGCACCTCGATGCCGTGCTTTTTGTAAAAGGAGGCGTCGTTGATGAGAATGTCCTTGCGCTGGGCCTCGCCGGCGAGGAACTGCTTGGAAAGCGGCGGTCGGTCGTAGGGGATGGTTTCATCGGCCGTGACGATGGCCACCTGGCCTTTGCCGGTTTTCTGTTGCGCAAATTCCTGCGCGGCATAACCGGCAACCACGCCGCTGCCCAAAAGGACGTATTTGAATTGCTTCATAGTTTGAGGGAAATGAAAGGCGAGCCATGGGGTTGCGCAACCGGAGCGCTGGCTGGGGAATTGCCCTGAAAACACCAAAGCAGTCAACTGTGGCGATGCCGAATCCAACCGATTCGGGCGGGTTGGATATGCCGCGCGTTGTGGCCGTCGACGCGCATCACGGGATTTATTTTGTCACCGGCTGAGCCTTGAGGAATTCCGCCTCATAGACCGCCATTCGTCGGTCGATCACAAACGGCCCAAAGGGAATCAGCGCGGCGATGAACACCATGGCCGAGCGGCTAATCGGCCATTTGGCTGCCAACATGGTTTGCAGTAGCGCAACGCAAAAAATCATGAACAGCGCCCCGTGAATCCAGCCGGTGACCTTCACGGCAAGGGGCATGTCCAAGGCGTATTTGAGTGGCATGGCGATGAACAAGAGGAGCAGAAATGAAACCGCCTCAAGCAGGGCGATCTTTCTTAAAAAGGGAATGGGATTCTTCATGTTTTAGTAAATTAAAAGCCGATTGAACTCGCACACGTCGGAGGTGGCGCGCAAAAGGACATTTTCTTGCGGGTGAGCGGATGGTTGAAGGTGATTTGCCACGCGTGCAGGCAGAGCGGGGGATCGTTTGGGTGAAGCGTCTGCGTTTCGCCCAGTTTGTTGACGGCCAAATAAACCGCGTCGCCACAGACCGGAAAACCCAGGTGACATAGGTGAATGCGAATCTGGTTGGTGCGGCCAGTGAGCGGGCGCGCCTCAAGCAGCGTTGTGCCATCTGCGAGGCGTTGCAGGACACGGAATTCGGTGCGCGAGGGCAAGCCGGCTTCCGCATCCACCCGGCGTGTTCCAACTTCGCCCGGATCGGCGCTGATGGGCGCGTCGCAGGCGAAGCGGTCTTCGCTGGGATGGCCCTGCGCTCGGACCAAATATATTTTTTCGACAGTGCCTCGCGCAAATTGCGGCTGGAGTTTGGAGGCGAAATGCCTCGTGCGCGTGATGAGAACCACCCCGGTGGTGTTGGCGTCGAGCCGATGCGCGGGGCGCGGGCGCTGCGGATGATACACGGTATTGAGGATATGCTGGAGCGTGTTGCGATTAAACCGGCCGCCGGCGTGCATGGGCAGTGGGGCGGGCTTGTTGATGACAATCAGCGCCTCGTCTTCGTGCAGAATTTTAATGTCTCCGTTGACGTCTGGCTCCACGATGTTTGGAAATTTGTGCAGGTAAAATTCTCCGGCGCGGACGTGATGTGATGCGGCAACGGCTTCCCGGCTGTTGTTCAGGATCAATCCCCTCTCGCATTCGGCCGCCCATTCCTCGCGGGAAACATGCCTGACCACCTGGCAAAAAGCATCGAGCACGGTCTGTCCATCGCAACATTCGGGGACGATGATGGGGCGGAAATTGTCGTAAGGCACGCTGCCCGGCAGCGGGCGGGTCAGGCGGGCAATGGCCTCGTGCCGCCGGGCGAGGGTGAGCTTTAGTTGCTCCTCGGGCGTCTTGAAGCAATACGGGCAGGATTTTCCCGGCACGTAACGGGCGTCCTTGGTTTCCTCCTTGGTCAACGGTGTCTGACAATTGAAGCACTGGCCTGAGTCGGTTTCATGCAGGCTCGGGTCAACGCCCACGCGCTGGTCGAACACAAAGCACTCGCCATCGTAATGCGCGTTGCCGCATTCCTCGAAATATTTGAGGATGCCCCCCTCGAGCTGGAAAATGTTTTTGAAGCCCTCCTGCTCCATGAAGGGGCCGGCCTTCTCGCATCGGATGCCCCCGGTGCAGAACATGACAATGGGCTGTTCCTTCATCGCCTCAGGCAGTTTTCTCACCGCTTCGGGAAATTCCCGGAAATGCCGGATGTTGACCGGCAGGGCGTTTTTGAAGGTGCCCAGCTTTACTTCGTAGTCGTTGCGCGTGTCGAGCAACGTGACCGGGCGCCCCTGGTCAAGCCACTCCTTGAGTGTCCTCGCCGACAGCTTGGGCGAGGTTCGTTTGCCGGGTTGGATGCCCTCGACCCCAAACGCGATGATTTCCTTTTTGATGCGGACGAGCATCCGATTGAACGGTTGATGGTCGCTGAGGCTTATTTTGGGCTCCAAATCGGCCAAGCCCGGCAGTTGGCGCAACTCTGAAAGGAGCAAATGGATTTTTTCAGGCGCTCCAGCCACAAACAAATTGATGCCCTCGGTGCTGAGCAGGATGGTGCCTTTGAGCTCCCAGCCCTTGCACAGGACCATCAACCGCTGACGGAGCGACCGAAGATTGTCGAGCGGAACAAACTTGTAGGCGGCGATGTTGGTGATGTTGGTGATATTCGGCATCAAACGGAGTTAGAATACGGCAATAGCGGCTTCATGCCAGCTTGCATTGAGCCGCAATGCCGGTGTGAAAAGCAATTTTTACTGGCTATTCGGGGTTAAAATCATTAAATGAGAAGCATGCCCACGCAATCCAAGCCAAAAGCACAAGAAGGCTCATCCAAAGGCCTCATTATCGCAGTCTGCATGGCTGCATTACTGGTGATTATTCTTCTGGCCCGCAGAGAATCCAAGCCCGAGACGGCATCTGAGGGTGACAAATCCGCTAACGCAGCCGCAGCGGTCGCGGAGCGCGACTCCAGAAGGCCTCCAGCACCCGCCACGGAGACCGAGCCGACCGAGGAGGCGCCGGAGCCCGAGAAAAATGGCGAATCCGCCTGGCTGGTGGATGATTTTCGCCTACCGAACAGGTCATGGGAAGGCTACAAGCTGACCGGATTGAAGGTGACCGACCAGGGATTGACTTTGGCGGACGGCGCGGACAAAGGGGTGTTGGAAACCCCGCCAACAGTGCTCAAGCTGCCCAGCTCCACCGTCGCGCCTCTGTGGAAAAAAGAGGGGCCGGATGGATCCTTTAATGTCGAAGTGCGCATCAGCAGCGATGGCCAGAGTTGGAGCCCGTGGTACCCGATTGCCGACACCGGTGACGACATCAACCCCATATATCCTGATGGGACGCCCAATCCCAACTATGGATATGTGCCTGGAGCGCCTTTGAACCTGGGGTTGGTTCTCGTTTCCTTTGTGCAAAAGCGCATCACCTTGACGAAAACCGGGCAGACCATTGAGATGCCCGTTCTCATGGGAACAAGAACCTATCATGGCGATTTTACACTGGGTGAAGGCGTGCAGGCGACCGAGTAGCCCCCAGGCCCTCCCGAGCCAGGCGCGGATGCTTAGGGCGGCGGCAATGGCGACGGTGGCACCCAGCCCTGAAATTTTTTCACAGGTTTGGTCCTGTGCGGACACTCAATTGACTCCAACAATCTTTGGCCAAGCCAAAGGTCGTTGGAGTTTTTCATTTTTCCGAAAGGCTCTTGCGTCCCGTAAAGCAAATACATTCAGCCGCTGGTCAGACGGCCGCTGCTCAAAGCGGGATTGACCTTGCCAATGCTACCCCGCTATAAACCGCCCCTCAATTGGCGAGGACCATCGGCTCCCGCCTTGTATGTTTTGCTGAAGCTATTTTGATGAACATGTCGTCCGCAGTTGCCAAACCATGTCTCGCAGTAGTGGTTCCCGTTTACAACGAGGAAAAGACCATCGAGCATGTCCTCGAAACCGTCCTTTCTCAACCGCTCGTCCAGGAGGTCATCGTGGTGGATGACGCCTCCCGTGATGAAACCTGGAAGGCGCTTCAGCCCATCGGCCAGCGCGAACCCCGCATCAAGCTGTTCCGGCATGAGGTCAACCAGGGCAAGGGCGCCGCGTTGCGCACCGGTATTTCCAAGGTGACCGCGCCGCTGGTGATTGTCCAGGACGCCGATTTGGAATACGACCCGACGGAGTATTCCATCCTCTGCAAGCCGATTCTGGACGGTAAAGCGGACGTCGTGTTTGGTTCGCGCTTTGCCGGCGCCGGCGCGCACCGTGTTCTTTATTTCTGGCACTCGGTCGGCAACAAGTTTCTTACCATGCTGTCCAACATGGCCACCGACCTCAACCTCACGGACATGGAAACCGGTTACAAAGTGTTTCGCCGGGAAATTATCCAGCGGATTGAGATTGAGGAAAACCGCTTTGGCTTCGAGCCGGAGATCACCGCCAAGGTGGCGAAATTGCGCGTGCGGATTTACGAGGTGCCCATCAGCTATTACGGGCGCACTTACGCCGAGGGGAAAAAAATCGGCTGGAAGGACGGCTTCAGCGCCCTGCGGTGCATCTTTAAGTATAATTTTTTAAGAGGCGCGCCCAGCCAGGGCGTCAGCGGCTCAAAGCATTGAGCGCACCTTGGACAAGAATATCCGCAATTCGGCCGATCGCCATTGCCGATTCACTTCCTCCGCCATGAACAAGGCTTATTTTGTTGCTGGCGACCCGCCGCCCTGCCGCTACATTTTGCTCACGGATGAATAAAAAGTTCGATTCCATCGAAGCGGTGCTGGCCGACATTCGCAAAGGCAAGATGGTGATTGTGGTGGATGATGCCGATCGCGAAAACGAAGGCGACCTCATCATGGCGGCCGAAAAGGTCACGCCCGAGGCGGTCAACTTCATGGCCAAGCACGGGCGCGGATTGATTTGCGCGCCGACCACCACCGAGCGTCTCAAGCAGTTGGGCATCGGG
>ERZ869936.1160-NODE-1160-length-20094-cov-17.451120_pt1 | contig 20094 bp, 18 predicted proteins | sample MGYA00520876_ERZ869936 | MGnify/ENA primary metagenome ERZ869936 (study PRJEB32218, sample SAMN09650985) | biofilter metagenome | isolation source: enrty point of leading RO module | place: Saudi Arabia: Thuwal, RO plant located on Red Sea | collected 2016-02-17...
ACCTCATTGACGTGGGGGATCGAGGTGAGCGTGAAGACGACTTGCGCCATCCGCTGCGCCACGACAGGGCTGTCATCGGTTCCCTCGAATTCGCTCGACAGGTCGACGATTGCAATTCCCTCGCCGATGGTAAGCCCGAGCACCTCGACGTCGTCAGGGATTGTCGTGCTGATCCTGGGTATGCCGTTCTGCTCTCCATCTGTCGGCCCGGCGAAAAGCGCTTCCAGGGAGGCACGGGCGATCGCCTTTGTGTGGGGCACCTTGCGATAGATGGGGACCAGGAACGGGCCGGACCGTGTCGGTCTGCCTGGCTCGTCGATGAAGAACCAGGGCGCGACATCCATCATCGTCGGGCTGACGACAGGCTGTGTCGTCGGTGTGGCACTCGAGGTCGTGGTGGTCGCCGAGGCGCTCGTGGTCGTGGTGGAAGGCTGCGGGGACGTGGTCGGAGTCGATGCGGAAGTGGTGGTGGAGTCGGGTGGCTGACTGGTGCCTATCGGAGAGGCCCCTGTTCCGCAAGCTGCGATCACGAGAGCCGTGCAAACGAGCATGGTGACTCGCTTCATCTCTGTCTGTCCTTTCGAGTTCAACCCGGTGTGGGTTGTTGCCTCTCAGACGTCGCAAGAAGCTCCGACGGGTGACACGTTCACCGAGATTCGCCGACCTCCACCATGATCTCGTCCAGGCTCTTCCGGCGCAGGTCGGGCACGACGCAGTCGTCGGCCGGGTAGCCGATCGGGAACATGCAGAACGGGCGCTCGTTCTCGGGACGGCCCAACAGATTGGTGAGGAACTTCATCGGGCTCGGAGTGTGGGTGAGGGTGGCAAGGCCCATGTGATGAAGAGCGGCCACGAACAGCCCTGCGGCGATGCCGCACGACTCCTTCACGTAGAAGTGGTGCAACTTCTCCCCGTCCCCGTCGAGCCCATATCGCTGCTCGAACAGGACCACGATCCAGGGCACAGTCTCGAGGAAGGGTTTTCGCCAGTCGGTGCCCAGTGGCTCGAGTGCCTCCCTCCAGTGCTCCGGCAGACGGCCTCCCTCGTAGTTGATCCGCTCTTCCTCCTCCGCAGCTTCCCGGATTCGTCGCTTGATCTCCGGATCGCCGACCAAAACGAACGTCCATGGTTGGCGGTGGGCGCCTGATGGAGCGGTAGAGGCGGTGAGAATCGCCTGTTCGACGAGGTGGCGCGGGACCGGATCGTCGGAGAAGAAGCGAACGCTCCGTCTCCGATTCATCTCCTCGTAGAACACGTCGGCCCGATCGTGCTGCTCGAGCTCGTCCAGGCGTTCCGGTCGGTAGGGGATCATGGGAGCCGGCATGAGTCGAAAGTAGCACCGACGCTCATGGGCCTGAGGGCCTATGCGTAATGCACCGATGCAACGGCAACCTTGGTGTATTGTCGAATGCACATGGCCAAGAAGACATCCACCCGGAAGGGAACCTCTGGGCGGAGGCGGGTGTCAAAGGCGAAGAAGAAGTCGGCGCAGAAGACGACGTTGGGCCAGAAGCTGGCGGCCTTCCGGAGTTGGGTGCGCGATGCCCTCGGTCGTCAGACCGACGACGTGTGGGGCCTCATCCTGATGGTGCTAGCAGTACTGGTCGTCCTTGCCTTCTTCGACAAGGCAGGCCCGGTGGGCAGTGGCATCGAGTCCGGCTCGAGATTCCTGTTCGGTGTCTGGCGATTTGCCCTACCTGCTGCTCTTTCCGGCATCGGGCTGGCCCTCATCCTCGGCAAGCCACGCGAAGGGGCGCTCAAACTCGTTCTCGGCGGTCTGGCCACCTTCATCGGGTCGCTTGCACTGTTCCACCTGCTGACCGGTGCTGTCGCCCTTGTCCCGAACATCGAGCTCGTCAAAGAGCGTGGCGGCGCGGTCGGCGCACTGATCGCCTTCCCGCTCCGGCGGGTGCTGGGTCATTGGGGCGCATTCGTAGTCATCTCCGCAGCCTTGGGCATGGGTGTCTTGGTCATGACAAGGACCAGTGTTCGTGAGCTTTTCCTAGGGATCGGCTCGATGTGGTCGTCGCTTCGGCGGTTCGCGCGGGAGATGGTCGTGAGCGAGTCGAGCCCGGCCCGTGCCGCTGCCCATGTCGTCACGAGCCCGGTGGTTCCGCGGGGCAAGCATGAGCGGCCCCGCAAGCAGAAGGCCCCTGCCCCTAAGAAGCAGGCGCCGAAGCCTGCCGCCAAGGAGCCATTGCGGGACGAACCGAAACCGGTGAAGACGATCGACCTCACCGACAGTTCCTATCGACTACCACCCTTGGACATCCTCGACGTCGGCGGCGGGGGAGAGCTGAACAAGAGATCGCTCGAAGACATGGCTCGCCAGCTCGAGGAGACACTCCTCCAACACGGCGTCGACGCAACTCTCACCAAGATCGTCCCTGGGCCAACCGTCACCCGCTACGAGATCGAGCTGGCGCCGGGCGTCAAGGTGAACCGGGTCTCGAACCTGTCACACGACATCGCATACGCGCTGGCCACTCCGGATGTACGGCTTCTCGTGCCAATCCCCGGCAAGTCTGCGATTGGTGTGGAGGTGCCCAACCGGAAGCGCCGTCTCGTATCCCTCGGCGACATCCTCCGCGCCGCTCCACCGGTCGAAGACACACATCCACTCACTGTCGGCCTGGGCATGGACATCTCCGGCGAGGCCAAGCTGCTCAACCTCTCTGAGCTGCCGCACGTCCTGATCGCTGGCGCCACCGGCGCCGGGAAGTCGTCGTGCATCAACTCGATCGTGACGTCGCTGCTGATGAGGACCCACCCCGACGACGTCAGGCTGATAATGGTCGACCCCAAGCGCGTCGAGCTCGGCCAGTACAACGGTGTGCCCCACCTCCTCACCCGCGTGATCACCAACCCGAAGAAGGCCAACGACGCCTTGAAGTGGGCGGTCGCCGAGATGGACCGGCGCTACGACCTGCTGGCCGACGCCAAGGTGCGCGACATCGAGGGCTATCGGGAGAAGCTCGACGCAGGTCAGCTCGATCCGGAGGGATTCGATCGCTTCCCATACCTCGTCGTGATCATCGACGAGTTGAACGACTTGATGATGGTTGCCGGTCGCGAGGTCGAGGAGTCGGTTGTCAGGATCGCCCAAATGGCCCGTGCCGTTGGGATCCACCTCGTCATCGCCACCCAGCGGCCGTCGGTGAACGTGATCACCGGCGTCATCAAGGCGAACGTGCCCAGTCGCCTGGCCTTCAGCGTCGCATCACAAACGGACAGCCGTGTGATCATCGACGGCAGTGGGGCCGAGAAGCTCGTAGGCATGGGAGACATGTTGGTGGTCACGGCCAAGGAGCCCAGGCCCCAGCGGATCCAGGGATCGTGGGTGCGCGAGGCCGAGATCCATGCCGTGGTCGATTGGGTCAAGGAGCAGCGGGAAGCCAGCTACCAGGACAAAGAAGTCTTGGAGGCAGCAGCTGCGGCAGCCGCCGTGCAGGCCCAGGAGGAGGACGACGAAGACGCCGAGCTGGTTCGTCAAGCCACCGAGCTCGTCATCCGCTCCCAGCTCGGGTCGACCTCGATGCTGCAGCGCAAGCTCCGTATCGGGTTCGCCAGAGCCGGACGGGTCATGGACATATTGGAAACCAGGGGAGTAGTCGGGCCCTCACAGGGGAGCAAGGCGCGCGACGTTCTCATGACCGTGGATGAGCTCGACGACCTGCTCGAATCGGAGTCCGTGACCGTCTGAAACGTCAGGTTGCCCGCAACGCCAGCACCGATATGCTCAGTCCTGCATGTACAGCCTGATTGCACCCGACGGAACCGTCGAGGATCGTCTGCCGCTGACTCTCCAGCAAATGAAGGGCCTCTACTCCGACATGGTCGAGGCACGCACCTACGACCGGAAGTCGGTGGCGCTGCAGAAACAGGGTCGACTCGCCACTTACTCCCCGTTCGAGGGACAGGAGGCGGCTCAGATCGGTGCGGCGGCCGCCCTGGAGCCGGGAGACTGGGTGGCGGGGACTTATCGAGACGCGGCTCTGATGTGGCGGGCCGGGTATCCGTGGCGTCTCCTCATCGCCGGCCGCACCGGAGACGAACGCGGCGGTCACCCGCCCGAGGGCATCAACGTCCTCCCACCTTCGATCACGGTCGGCGGGCACATGATCCACGCCGTGGGTCTCGGTTGGGCCGAGATGCTCAAGGGCACGAATCGTGTCGCCCTGACCTCATTTGGTGACGGCGCAACGTCGGAGGGTGACTTCCACGAAGCCATGAACTTCGCCGCCGTCTACGAGACACCAACCGTCTTTCTCTGCCAGAACAACGGCTTCGCCATCTCATACCCGCGCTCGGAGCAGACCAGGTCGGAGTCGATCGCCATGAAAGCCGATGCCTACGGGATGCCGGGTGAGCAGGTAGACGGCAATGACGTGGCGGCAATGGTTGCTGCGGTCTCGGTCGCAGTGGAGCGTGCCCGTGGCGGCGGCGGGCCCTCGTTCATCGAAGCCGTGACATACCGGATAGGGCCGCACACGACCTCGGATGATCCAGGGCGGTACAGACCCGCCGAGGAACCTGACGAATGGCGCGAACGCGACCCGATTCTTCGGATTCGCCGCCTCTTCGAAACGGCTGGAGAGTGGTCTCAAGAGTGGCAAGACGATCTGGAGCAGAAAGCCTCTCAGCGAATCGAGCAAGCTGTCGCAGAGGCAGAATCGTTGCCGCAGCCCACGAAGGCAGAGATGTTCGAGCGCATGTTTGCCGAGGTCACCGGGCCCCTTGCCACACAATTGGAGGGGGCAGAGTGACCGAGCTCAATGTCGCACAGGCGCTGAACCGGGCTCTCGACATCGCCCTCGACTCCGACGACCGGGTGGTCCTTCTTGGCGAGGACATCGGGAGAACAGGCGGTGTGTTCCGTATCACCGACGGGCTTCTGGAAAAGCACGGGCCCAAGCGCGTCTACGACACCCCCGTCGCCGAGTCGGGAATCGTCGGTGCCGCTTTCGGCATGGCTATCGCAGGGATGAGACCGGTCGTGGAGCTCCAGTTCATGGGATTCTCCTATCCCGCCTACGACCAGGTGATCAATCACGTGGCGCGCATCCGCAACAGGTCGAGCCACCGATTCACCGCTCCGATGGTCATCAGGATCCCTTTCGGCGGCGGGATAGGCGCTGCCGAGCATCACTCGGAGTCCGCCGAGGCGATCTACGCGCACATTCCCGGGGTCAAGGTTGTGGTGGCATCGACCCCGCACGACGCCAAGGGCCTGCTCCTCGCCGCGATCGAAGACCCAGATCCAGTGATCTTTCTCGAGCCGATAAGGATGTATCGCGCAGTCAAAGAAGACGTGCCGGACATCTACTACACGGTCCCCATTGGACCTGTGAGGGTCGAGCGCAAGGGTGACGACGTCACCCTGATCAGCTGGGGTGCGATGATGAAAGAGACCCGGATCGCTGCTTCGAGGCTCGAAGCGGAGGGTGCCTCGGTCGAAGTCCTCGAGGTCCATGCTCTGACACCGCTCGACGCAGACGGGATCGCGGAATCGGTGCGGAAGACAGGTCGCGCCGTCGTGGTCCACGAGGCGCCTCGAACAGCGGGGTTCGGCGCTGAGATCACGGCGGTCATCCAAGAACGTTGCCTCTACGCTCTGCTGGCTCCGGTGCGAAGAGTGACGGGGCCCGACACGATCTTCCCGCTCAAGCGCTCCGAGTCCCACTACCTTCCTGACCCGGATCAGATTTTCCGCACGGCTATGGCGACCCTGGAGGAATAAGTGGCAAAGGAGTTCAGACTGCCCGACATCGGTGAGGGTCTCACCGAGGCCGAGATCGTCCGCTGGCTTGTGGACGAAGGCGAGCGGGTCGAGGCCGACCAACCGGTGGTCGAGGTGGAGACGGACAAGGCTGTCGTCGAGATTCCCTCGCCGTTCGCCGGCATCGTCCTGCAGCACGGAGGAAAAGCAGGCGACGTGATCGAGGTTGGGAGCGTCCTCCTGGTGGTCGGGGAAGAAGGCGAAGGCACACCATCGGATGCGACCGACGAGCAGGCCCAATCTGAAGATGAGCACGCCCAATCTGAGGCTGCCCAGCCGACCGCAGAAGACTGGGACCGGACAGACGATCCATCATCGGTGGCGCAACAGGCGGCGCCGATCGTAGGGACGCTCAGCGAAGATGCGGAGGTGCTCGAGCCGCGTGGCTCTGCGCCATCGGCGGCGAGCTCAGATGGGATAAAAGCGCTCCCTCTGGTTCGAAAGCTCGCCCGCGACAACGGCATCGACCTGGCCGCCGTTCAGGGCAGCGGCCCCGAGGGGCGGATCACACGTGAGGATGTCCAAAAGGCGATCGATGCCGGCGATCGACAGCGCGAACCTGCTCCTGTCCGATCCGAAGAGCAGGCGCCGGCCCAGGCCGAGCCCGAGCGCCAACCGGATGACCGGGCCGAGCCCAAGCGTGAACCGGTATCACAGGATCGACCCGCAGATGGGGAGACCCAGAAGATGTCGAGGCTTCGCCGGACGATCGCCGCCAACATGGCTAAGAGCTGGGCGGAGATACCCCATGTCACGACGTTTGATGACATTGATGCCACCCGGCTGCTCGAGACCCGGGCCGCGTTGTCCCATCGTCACGAGAAGAAGATCCCGCTCGAGGCGCTCGCGATCAAGGCCGTTCTCCCGGCCCTCGACGCCTACCCGGAGTTCAACTCCACGATCGACGGCGACTCATTGATCCTCCATTCGGCAAGAGATGTCGGGATAGCGGTCGACACGCCCGACGGCCTGCTCGTGGGCGTCATCCGAGATGCCGACGAGATGAGCGTGCTCGAGCTCGCTGACGAGGTGGTTCGACTGGGGCGTGGCGCCCGGGATCGGTCACTGACACCTGACGAGCTCACAGGCCAGACCTTCACGTTGTCCAACATCGGAGCGGTCGGAGGAGGGCACGGGACACCGATCGTCCCCTACGGAACCACTGCCATCCTCTCTATCGGCCGTGCCATGTACAAGCCAGTGGTCTACGACGGCGACATCGTTGTCGCGCCGGTCATGCCGCTCTCACTGTCGTACGACCACCGCGTCATCGATGGAGCGCAGGGGCGGCGGTTCATGGCGCTCCTCATCGAGAATCTGGAAGAGCCGGCATTGTTCCTCGCTTCCTGATGCCTCATGTGCATGTCCTGACCTACGACGAGACGACAGGCGTCGCCCGCAAGGAGTACGACAAGGCCATCGCCAGAGCCGGTCGTATCTGGAAGATCGTCTCGATCCAGAGCCAGCTGCCGGAAGTCATGAGAGACTCGATGCGCTTGTACCTCTCGGTCATGTATGGAGACTCGCCGCTGAGCCGGGCGCAAAGAGAGCTGCTGGCTTCGGTCACGTCGCAAATCAATCACTGCTATTACTGAACGGCGGCCCATCTCCACGACCTCCGTGCCGAGGTCGCAGACGACGAGTTGGTCGACCGCATCGCCATCGACTGGGAGACATCGGGGCTCGATGAGGCGACGATGTCGCTGGTGCGCTTCGCCGTGAAGCTGACGCAATCTCCACATCAAGTGGGCGAATCGGACGTCCATGAGCTCCGGGAGCAGGGGTTCGACGATCGCGGGATCTCCAGCTGCGTCCAGGTGGTGGCCTACTTCAACTACATCAATCGCATCGCCGAAGGGCTCGGTGTCGCACCTGAAGAGTGGATCGACGATGCAGGGCGGGTCATCGACGCCGAGGAAGGCCAGGTTCCGAAAGACTAGATCAGACGTTTGGTCTAGCCTCGCTGCCTATGTCAGACGGGAAGAAGAACGACGCCGACGTGAAGCGCGAAGACTCGGAAGAAGAAGAGCTTCCCGAGATCGAAGAGCAGCTCGTCACCAAGTCATATACCGGCAAGTTCGGCAAATCAAAGGTGGCCTACACCGCCACTGCCGCGACGCAGGTGATCGAGCGTGACGATGACAAGAAGGCGGTCTTCTTCTACGTGGCGTACACGAAAGACGACGCCGATCCCGCCGATCGTCCCCTCATCTTTGCCTTCAACGGGGGCCCCGGATCGTCAACGGTATGGCTCCATCTCGGACTGTTCGGGCCGAAGCGGGTGGAGTTCGACGACGACGGATTCCCCGTCGGAGTCCCGGGTCGACTCGTGGACAACGAGTACTCCATCCTCGACGTGGCCGACGTCGTTCACGTCGATGCCATAGGCACGGGCCTCTCCCGTGGCATGCCGAAGGACAAAGAGAAGGAGTACCACCACTTCTCCAAGGACATCGAGGCGTTCTCGCAATTCATCGTTTCGTACCTGAGTCGCAACGACCGATGGGGCTCTCCCGTCTTTCTGGCCGGTGAGAGCTACGGGACGACTCGTGGAGCGGCGGTCGCCGCAGACCTCTTCGACAAGCATGGGCTCCAGTTGAACGGCATCATCCTGATCTCGGTGGCCTTGAACTTCCAGACGATTGCGATGGATCAAGCGGCCGGGTATCTCTTTCACCGAGGCAACGACCTGCCATTTCTCACTCACCTGCCGACCTACGCAGCGACCGCGTGGTACCACGGCGCCCTCGCCCGGAAGCACCAGACGAAGGACCTGAGCTCGTTCCTCGAAGAAGTCGAGGACTTCGCACTCGGCCAGTACTGGTCGGCACTGGCCCTCGGTGATCAGATTCCGGATCAGGAGCGCAAGAAGGTGGTGCGAAAGGTCGCCGAGTACACCGGTCTCTCCGAAGATTATGTCGACCGATACGACATGCGGATCCACATCATGCGGTTCTGCAAGGAGCTGTTGCGCTCGCAGCGGAAGACGGTCGGACGTCTCGATTCGCGATACACCGGATACGACCGGGTCGCTGACGGCGACAACATCGAGAGCGATCCCGCTGCAAATTTGACCACCGGCCCGATGGCGTCGGCCCTGAACGCGTACCTTCGGACCGAGCTCGGGTTCAAGACAGACGACTTCTACGAGATCCTGTCTATGGAGATCAATCAGCGTTGGGATTATGAGGAGTTCAAGAATCGCTATGTCGACACCTCCGAGAAGCTTCGTGAGGTGATGAGCAAATCCCAGCGGATGAGGGTCTTTGTCGCGAACGGCTATTACGACCTTGCGACCCCGCATCTGGCCGCCGAGTACACATTCAGCCACATGGGCCTTGAGCCTGAGATCCGGAAGAACGTGAGCATGGAGTATTACGAGGCAGGCCACATGATGTACGTTCACCGCCCGTCGCTCCAGAAGCTCGCGTCCGACATGAGGGAGTTCGTCGAGGCATCTCTGTGAGGACCGTCGGCATCATCGGCGGTCTCAGCTGGCAGTCCACCTATACCTATTACCGGCTCCTAAATGAGGGAGTGGGTCGGCGATTGGGCGGTCACCATTCGGCCGACCTGCGGATATGGTCCGGCGATTTCGATCCGATTCACGAGGCTCAGAAGCGCGATGACCATGAGTGGATCGAGGCGACAGTCTGCTCTGCGGGGGAAGCTCTGGTCGCCGCAGGGTCAGACCTCCTCGCAATCGCATCCAACACGACACACCGGTATGCGGCTGCGATCGAACGACGCACCGGCGTGCCGATCGTCCACATCGTGGACGTCACTGCCGAGGAGATGAGAAGAAGAACAGTCGATCGGGTGCTCCTCCTCGGTACCGGTTTCACGATGCGGGGCCCCCACTACCGGGAGAGAATGGCCGGATTCGAAGTCGAGACGATGGTTCCGGATGACGCCGGGATGGCGGAGGTCCACCGGATCATCTTCGACGAGCTCGTCCATGGGAAGGTGGAAGGACCGTCGCGGCAGAAGCTGTTGGAGCTGACAGAAGCGGCCGCCGACGATGGTGCCCAAGGCGTCATCCTCGGCTGCACCGAGCTGGGGATGATCCTCGATGAGGACAGTGCCTCCATTCCGGGATTCGATACAACCCGCATCCACTGCGAAGCCATCATCGATCGAATGCTCGCCTGACGAGGACGTTTGCCGTTGGCACCCGAACGGGTAACTCACCGCCTGCATTAGCTTGACCGTCAGGACCCCCAGATGCCATCCACCACCCCGAACCTCTTCATCATCGGGACGCCGCGGTCGGCGACCACTTCTGTGGCTCGCTGGCTGAGTGCCCATCCGGATGTCGCGATGGGCCGTCGCAAGGAGCCGATGTACCACGCCCACGACCTTGCCTCTCCCACGAGATTCACCAGCGAGGGCCCGTACCTCGACTTGTGGTCACACGCCGCAGACGCCTTGCTGCGAATCGATGCCAGCCCGTGGTACCTCTACTCGAAGGAGGCTGCGGCGTCGATAGCCAAGATGAGCCCCGACTCGAGACTCGTGGTTCAGCTGCGTAACCCCGTCGACATGATCGCCTCGCTTCACGCTCACCACGTCTTCACCGGTCACGAAAAGGAGAGAGACTTCGCAAAAGCGGTGTTTTCGTTGCGGTCACCAGACATGAGCGAGTTCCGCAACACCGTCGACTATCTGGAAGTTGCTCGCATCGCTGCGCAGATCGACCGCTACTACGAGCACTTCGATCGCAGTCAGGTCGTCTTCGTCGACTTCGACGAAGTGAAAGAGAATCCCGAAGCGAGCTACTTGAGGCTGCTGGCCGATTTGGGCCTACGGCCGGTCCCGTTGACCACCTATCCACGTCTGAATCCAGCCCGGCGGAGCCGCATCCCGGGCATGCATCGATGGTTTGCGGATGCCAGGTCACCCATCGGGAGGGCCCTCCGCAGAGTTGTCAAGAAGGTCGCCGTCACCGAAGGTCGACCAACGCTGCCTCCGGGGCAACTCTTGCGGGTCCAACAAGCCCTCCAAGCGGACATCGACGAGCTTGAGAGCCTGATCGGTCGCGATCTGACCAAGTGGAAGGGAAGCCCGGGCTAGTCCGAGTGCTCGTCAACCACCGAGAGCACTTCGGTCATGTCCAGTTCGGGATAGGGATCGGGTGCGAGAAGCCCGAGGATCCGCGCCTGAGACCTGGCCGAGACGATGACCTTGTCGTCCCACTTCTCCAGCAGGCCTTCGGGCGGCACGCGACAGCAGTTGGGATCAGGACAGGTAGAGCTTTCCCGGTTCTCGGTCTCACGTCCCCGAAACCACCGAGCTTCTTTGAAAGGAACGCCAAGCGTGATGGCGTGCGCCGGATCGCGTCCCGTCTCGATGTGCGTTGTGCAGAAGTAGGTCCCGGCCGGGGTGTCGGTGTATTGGTAGTGAAGATCGAACCTGTCGGGCGATCCGAAAGTCAACCGCGCTCCCCAACGACGACACAGCTTCTGAGTCTCCATCCCGCCGAAAGAGTCGCGTGGGACGGGCGCGTCGTCGTTGGCGTATCCCTTGACGACGCTTCCGGCTTCATCGCTGACGATCAGATGAGATGTCATGTCGAAATGTCTGGTCAGAAGATTGGCCGTCCGCCATGCGGCCATCTCATACGAGACGTAAAACAGCTCTTTGACGTCTTCGACGTTGAGATCATGATTCTCCTTCGCCATGTCCAGCCGGGGCAGAACCGCCGACTCCGGGACGAGGACGGCGGCCGCGAAGTAGGCAGTCTCGACGCGTTGACGGAGGAAGGTCTCGAGATCCGGGAGCTGCTCGTGATCAAGCAGGAAGCCGGCAAGAGTCTGGAGAATCGCCTTTCTCGCCTGACGAGTCTTCAGCTCGTTCCTCTGCGCGATGTAGATGCGATGGTTGTCCAGGTCGATGATCGACCGGGCGAATGAGGGCATGTCATCTATCGGGCTGATCGCGAATCCCGCTCGAGAAGTGAGGTCGATGAGGTTCCTGGAAGTGAACGGTCCCTCTCCGGCGTAACCGCTGGTGGCGAGAGCCTCTGCAGCCTCTTCTTCAACCGGCTGCAGGTATCCGCCCAGGCTTGTCAACCATTCAGTGACGATCCCATTGGCCCGCTTTATCTCGACGCTGTTGGCAGACCCGAGCCCGGACTTCTTCTGGAGCTGCTCATGGAGCCCAACGATGTGGCCCAATGTCTCATTGTCCAGTTTTGCCGAGGGCTTGATGGTCGGCAGATCCAATGACTCGAAGAACGATGAGTCCTGAGCCCGCAAGAGGGCGATCTCGAGGCGATCACGATGCGTGGGAGGCCTCGTGTCGATGAGCTCATCGAGCTCCACGCCGAGGGCACCAGCTAAGTCGAGGATCAGTTGCAGTTTCGGCTCCTTCTTGCCGTTCTCCAAGAGCGACAAGTAGGGCCCGGGCTTCCCAACTCTCTCTCCGAGATCATCCAACGTCAGATCAGCCTTTTTGCGGTGATGGCGGAGACGACGGCCCAACACGAGAGGATCGAGGTAAGGAGATTCGGTCATTTCATGCTCCTACGAAAGATGAGGCGATCTTACCGACTGAAGGGTTCATTACGAAGCCGAGAACCTAGAAAGCTAGGTTCTTATGAACCAGTTCCGAGAAACCGAAGTGGAGCGCCGGATACTCACTCCCGACGCCGTCGCCTTCCTCACCGATCTGGAACGGGAGTTTGGGTGGAGACGCGGCCAGATCCTCGCCCGTCGCCAAGGCCGCCAGCTCGCTATCGCAGCTGGCAATCGCCCCGACTTCCTGGTTGAGACCGAAGAGGTACGAGCCGGGAACTGGGCGATTGCACCCGTGCCTCTCGACCTTCAGGACCGGCGGGTGGAGATAACGGGCCCGGTGGACCGGAAGATGATGATCAACGCGCTGAACTCGGGCGCCCGGGTCTTCATGGCCGACTTCGAGGACGCCAACACCCCGACGTGGCGCAATCTTCTGCACGGGCAAGCAAACCTCGTCGACGCTTACCGGCGCGAGATTCGACTGGAGACCGAGAAGAAGACGTATGAGCTGAACGACGAGGTCGCAACCCTGGTCGTGAGGCCACGGGGTTGGCATCTCGAGGAGAAGCATTTCCTGGTCGATGGGCAGCCCATGTCAGCCTCCCTTTTCGACTTTGGGTTGTACATGTTCCACGGAGGTCGAGCTGCCCTGCGCGCCGGCACGGGACCATACCTCTACTTGCCGAAGCTCGAGTCACACCTGGAAGCGCGGTTGTGGAACGACGTGTTCGTCTGGGCCCAGGAGCGGCTGGGGATGGCTCAGGGCACGATCAAGGCGACCGTCCTGATCGAGACGGTTCTTGCGGCCTTTGAGATGGATGAGATCTTGTACGAGCTCCGCGACCATGCAGCCGGCCTGAATGCCGGTCGGTGGGATTACATCTTCAGCGTCATCAAGAAGTTTCGAGGCGATCCCGACTTCGTCTTGCCAGATCGTTCCCAGATAACGATGACGGTTCCATTCATGCACGCCTACACGGAGCTGATGATCCAGACCTGCCATAGGCGTGGGGCCCATGCAATCGGGGGCATGGCCGCTTTCATCCCCGATCGGCGCGACGAAGAGGTCACCGCCAACGCCATTTCCGCAGTGCGCTCGGACAAGGCCCGCGAGGCCGAGGCAGGATGCGACGGCACGTGGGTCGCCCATCCCGATCTCGTGGATGTGGCGCGTGAGGAGTTCGATGCGGTCCTGGGGAATCGGGCCAACCAGCTCGATCGGAAGCGGGACGACGTCGATGTGACCGCCGAGGATCTCCTCGACCTCGACTTCCCGGGCAGTGTGACACTCGAGGGCGTGCGAACGAATGTTGAAGTTGGGATCTTGTATCTGGCGTCCTGGCTGTCGGGCAACGGTGCTGCTGCCATCAACAACCTCATGGAAGACGTCGCCACGGCGGAGATATCACGTTCGCAAATCTGGCAATGGGTGCAGCACGGGGTGGCTACGGACCGCGGGGTCATCGTTGGCGAGGCTCTTGTGCGAAACATGGTGCGCGAGGTGGTCGATGCGCTGGAACGAGCGGGCTACGACAACGTCAATCAACTCCACAGCGCCCGGAAGATTTTCGAAGACGTTGCCTTGGGTGACGAATTCGTCGAGTTCCTGACGCTGTCCGCCTACGACCTGATCAACTGACCTATGGAGATACAAGAAATGGACCGAAAAGCAGAAGCCGCTCAGCTGGAGAAAGCCTGGTCGACCGATCCTCGTTGGCAGGGGATCGATCGCGACTACACCGCCAGGGAGGTCGTGGATCTTCGCGGGAGTCTGCGGGAGGAACACACGTTCGCGAGGTTGATGTCCGAGAAGCTGTGGGGTCTCCTCCATGAGGACGACTACGTCAACGCCCTCGGCGCCCTGAGTGGGGGACAGGCGACCCAAATGGTCAAAGCCGGGCTCAAGGCGATCTATCTGTCGGGATGGCAGGTGGCAGGTGATGCGAACCTCGCCGGAGAGGTGTACCCGGATCAATCGCTCTACCCGGCGAATTCTGCCCCTTCACTCGTCAAGCGAATCAACAACGCCCTTCGTCGGGCCGACCAGATCCATTGGGCCGAAGGTGACGACTCCACCGACTGGTTTGCACCGATCGTCGCCGATGGCGAGGCGGGGTTCGGGGGAGCGCTCAATGTCTTCGAGCTCACCAAAGCCTTCATCCAAGCTGGTGCTGCAGGGGTGCACTTCGAAGATCAGCTCGCTTCGGAGAAGAAGTGCGGGCACATGGGTGGCAAAGTGCTCGTTCCCACGAGCCAGCACATTCGCACGCTTCAGGCGGCTCGACTGGCGGCAGACGTTCTGGACGTCCCGACGCTGGTTGTGGCCCGCACCGACGCCAACGCGGCCACCCTGCTGACCTCCGATGTCGACCCGAGAGACCAGGAGTTCACCACTGGTGAGCGGACTGCGGAAGGGTTCTATCACGTGCGCAACGGCCTGGACGCCGCCATCTCGCGGGGCCTTTCCTATGCGCCTTATGCAGACCTGCTGTGGTGCGAGACGGCAAAGCCGGATCTCGATGAGGCTCGCCGGTTTGCCGAGGCGATCCACGCCAGGTACCCCAACAAGATGCTCGCCTACAACTGCTCGCCCTCGTTCAATTGGTCGGCGCATCTCGATGAGGGAACCATTGCGCGATTCCAAAAGGAGTTGGGTTCGATGGGATATCGCTTCCAATTCATCACCCTGGCCGGATTCCATGCACTCAACGCTTCGATGTTCGAGTTGGCGCGTGGATATGGCGAGGCTGGGATGCCCGCCTACGTCGAGCTGCAGAACCGCGAATTCGCGATGGAGCAACACGGCTACACGGCAACCAAGCATCAGCGCGAGGTTGGTGCCGGTTACTTCGACAGGGTGAGTCAGACGATCTCGGGGGGTGCCGCTTCGACACTCGCCCTCGTCGGCTCGACCGAAGAGGAGCAGTTCTAAGAACTGGCCGCGGTTTAGTCTCACGCGGTGAGACGCCTTCGATCGTTGCTGCTTGCCGCGGGGTTCCTGCTGGCTTCGGCGTGTAGCCCCCAGCCGGGCGAAGGTGTCTCGGTGTTCCCGATCATCGGCGATGACCCTGCAGATCTCGTCGAGACCATGGAATGGGGCGATACCCCGGCTCTTCCAGAATTCCCTGGCGGCGAATCGACCGTTCTCGAAGTCCTCGAGGACTCGACATCCGAGGTCTTGCGCATCGCCGTCGAGGGTGGAGGCTGCCCACCAACCGCACAGGTCCGAGTCACAGGATCACCGGAGGCTGTGAGCATCGAGATGGTGCTGGGGGGAGCGATCGCACCGCCGGGCACCGAGTGCACCGACATCCTCACAACTCACGAGCTCATAATCAGATTCCACGAGCCCATCGACCTCGATGGCCTCGAGTTGGCGGCCCGTCGCACGGGCCCAGGTGCTTGAGGCTGGTCGAGCTGCAGATGGAGCAGTCTCAGGTTGGCCTGGCCTGCGGGAGGCCCGGTTTCGTCATCGAGCCCCCAGGAACCAAGAGATTCGGGTGACCTGCAGAGGTCACCCGAATCGCGTTGGAATGGATTCGGATGGCGGTGTACCGGCGGCCGCGGGAAGAGAAGTACCGTCAGCGTTCGTAAGGAACAGCCGTCCGGAGAGAAACGGCCGCCGGCCCCGCCGTCTCGACACCGGGAAGGCCAGTGCCGAGAAGCCTCATCGGTTTCTCTAGCCTCTCACGATCGTCGTCCACTCCAAACCATGAACCATGGGGCTAGATCGATCACTTGCTCTCGTCGTAGTCGTGGACATATCAAGTATTCGTTGCCGACGAGAAGACGGATGTGACCCTCGATGCGACACGGCCGTCGCATCGATCGGTGATCAGCCCGGAAGAGGGGGACTAACCCTCGACGATCACGGTTGCCTGCATCTGAGGGTGAAATCTGCAGAAGTATGTGTAGGTCCCGGGCTCATCGAGGGTGAAGGTGAATTCCTCACCGGGCGAGATGCCATCCGAATCCCACACGTCGTCATCCGAAGTGGTCGTGTGAGAGACACTGTCTTGGTTGCTCCACTTGACAGTGGTGCCCGCCTGAACGGTGATCTCGGCCGGTTGGAAGGAGATGTTTTGCATCACGACCTCACTCTCCGGGCCATCGGTTGGCGGGGAGGTATCGGCAGTGGTCGTAGTGCTATCTCCATCTGTCGGTGACGTCGTCGCAGAAGTCCCATCGTCTCCGCCACATGCCCCCAGCAGAAACAACATTGCTATTGCTATTGCGAGTCGCCTCGAGCTCATCAATTTCCTTCCGTCTGGTTTCCTGCCCATACCCACCGATACGTCTTTGGAACCAAATCGGTTCGCGACGGTGGCCAACGCGGGCAACCTTACGCCGGAGTCCTGCGGACGCGTATGGTCCATCTCGATGACGGACTGCTCCCACCCGAATGCAACCTGGCACAAAGTGGCCGACCTCGATGAGCTACCGGAGGGAAGGGTCATGCCTATCCATGTTGGCAGTCGGACCCTGGTCCTGACCCACTTCGATGGTGCCTTCGGAGCACTCGACAACCGCTGCCCACACCAGGGCGGGCCCCTCGCAGAGGGCTCGATAGAGAAAGGATGGCTGCGGTGTCCCTGGCACGGGTACGACTACAACCCTTTGAATGGAAGTCCCCCGGAGGGGTTTGACGACGCGCCACCTTGCTTCGCGACACAGACGCGCGAAGACGGGGTCTATGTGGCGTTGCCTCCCGAGGAGGACCGTGTCCGGACAGTCAGCGATGTCCTCGTCGAAACGATGGTCAACTGGGGAGTCACGCACGTTTTCGGGATGGTTGGCCACTCCAATCTCGGCTTCGCCGATGCGATGCGCGAGGCAGAGAGCAGGGGCGAGCTCACCTATGTGGGCATCAGGCATGAGGGCGCTGCGTCGTTCGCGGCGAGTGCGTACGGAAAGCTCACGGGAAGGCTGGCAGCTTGTTTTGCCATCGCCGGGCCCGGCTCCACCAATCTCTTGACCGGTCTCTACGACGCCAAAGTCGACCGGGCCCCTGTGCTTGCGATATCGGGCCAGGTCCCGTCGAAGGTGAAGGGTCGGGGTGCCTTCCAGGATCTCGACCTGGAGTCTGCATTTGCGGATGTGGCCCGCTACTCGGCGACGGTCCAAGCCGGGTCGGACCATGCCGAGCTAATGACACTGGCCTGTAAGACGGCCCTGGTTCAGCGTGACGTCTCCCACCTGATGCTTCCCGACGAGGTGCAGATGATCGAGAGCGACGAGTCGGCGGGGACGCCCGATGGCAGGGTCGGGGATCGCCACACCGCACCGAGCGCGGATGTCCTGGCGGAGGCGATGAAGATGATCACAGCCTCGAAGAGGCCGCTCTTCATCGTGGGAGCCGGCTCACGATTCGATATGAGCCCGATCGTCGACCTGGCGGAGCGAATCGGGGCTCCACTGGTGACGACTTTCAAGGCCAAGGGGCAGGTGGGCGACGACCATCCGCTGGGCTGCGGTGTACTCGGGAGAAGTGGTACGCCGATTGCGTCCTGGTTCATGAACGAGAGCGACCTCCTGGTGGTCTGGGGTGCCAGCTTCTCCAACCACACGGGTATCGCCGATTACAAGCCGATCATCCAGGTTGACTACGACCCCATGGCCCTCGGGAGATTCCACGGAGTCGATCTCCCCGTTCTCGGCCATGTCGGTGTCACGGCAGAGCTCATGGCGGCCGCTCTGCCCGAGGACCATGAGCCGGTGGATTGTGTCGCCGAGGTCGAGGAGCGCAGAAGAATCTGGGCCGAGGAGAAACGATCCAGAGCCATGGACGACCGGGGTAGGGGAGTCAACTCGGCGGCGATCTTCGAGTCTCTATCCGCCGCCATCGACGATGACGCTGTGATCGCGGTCGACGTCGGCAACAACACCTACTCGTTCGGTCGCTACTTCGAGACGAGGAATCACTCGGTTCTGATGTCGGGGTATCTGGGATCCATCGGGTTCGGGTTACCGGCTGCCATGGGTGCCTGGGCAGCTGTAGGTGGGAAGCGCCAGGTGGTGGCCGTGGCAGGGGACGGAGGTTTCGGTCAGTACGCGATGGAGTTCACCACCGCGGTCCGCTACGACATGAACATCACACTGATCCTGTTGGTCAACGATGAATTGGGGAAGATCTCCAAAGAGCAGCGCGGTGTGGAGTATGACGTGTGGCAAACGGGCTTGACCAACCCGGACTTCGCCGAGTTCGCCCGGAGTTGCGGCGGCTATGGCGTGACAGTGCGAGAGAGCGCAGAGCTGGACGGTGCCATCGGTGATGCGCTTGGCCACCAAGGTCCTGCGATCGTGGCTGTTATCACCGACCCTTTGTTGGTTTAGCCCCGGCCAACCGGGGTACCATTGATTTCCGGACACACCACCAGTGATCTCCCGGGAGGGAACCTATGAACATCGTCCATGTGGTGGGCACCGGCACAATCGGTGAGCCCCTGATCGGCCTGCTCGCCGACAACAAGGAGCACTTCGGGATTGACGAAGTGACCTTCCACAAGCGCACTCCGCTCAATACCGAGAAGGCCAAGGTTGCCGACCTGGAGCGCCGTGGCGCTGTGCTCTCGGTCGATGAAGATCGTCGCGCTGCATTCGAGGAGCTGGGCCATGCTCCCAAGTACGAGGCTCGAGAGGCGATCGAGCGGGCAACCGTCGTAATCGACTGCACTCCTGTCGGCAATGAGATGAAAGACGAGTTCTACGCCCATGCCGAAGGTCCGGTCGGATTCATGGCCCAAGGCTCCGAGTTCGGCTTCGGGAAGATGTATGCGCGGGGCATCAACGACGAAGCCCTGGTGCACGGTGAAGACAAGTTCCTTCAGATCGTGTCGTGCAATACACACAACATCTCGGTCTTGATCCGCTCGCTGGCCATAGACGCCGATGGCACGAACCACCTCGAGAATGGGAGATTCCTATGCATGAGGCGGGCGAACGACATCAGCCAGGACGACGGTTTCGTGGCAAGCCAGACCGTCGAGCCGCACAAAGACGAGAGATTCGGCACGCACCACGCACGTGATGCCCATCGCCTCTTCGAGACCCTGGGATACGACCTCAACGTCTATTCGTCGGCGGTCAAGCTGAACACGCAGTACATGCACTCGATTCAGTTCTCACTGCAGCTCGACGAAGATGTGACACTCGACGATGTGAAGGAGCGGTTGGCAGCCAACACACGTGTGGCGACGACGCACAAGCGGTCGGCAAACCAGATCTTTTCATTCGGTCGCGATCACGGCTACTACGGGCGCATAATGAGCCAGACAGTCGTTTCTTTGGAGACTCTTGCTGTTCGCAACGGCAACGAGATAGTCGGCTTCTCGTTCACCCCTCAAGACGGGAACCCGCTGCTATCTACTGTCGCCGCCATGCTCTGGTACCTCGATCCGGAAAGCCTCGACGGGCGTATTGACGTGCTTCGCCGGTACCTCTTCCGCGAGATCTGATGGATCCGAAGGCAACTGCCTTCGCATCGGAAGCAATCTCTTCGGTTGGCCGCGGCGACGTGCCGTCAGCCAGGACATCCATCGCCCAGGCGTGTGATATCGATCGGGCCTTCTTCCGGCTTGCTGACGCGATCTACCTGGCATGTTCCGAGCTCGAGCGTGACGGCGAGGTGACTACTGCGACTTGGAACACCCTCGGAGACGCGGTGGGGTCAGGGGAGCTTCTGGCTGTGGTCGAGGCTTCGCGCACTGCCTGAGACGATGCCCGTATAGGCTCGCCCGGTGATCGTCGAAGTCGTTGCTGTGGGCACCGAGCTCTTGCTCGGGCAGATCGTCAACTCCA
>ERZ869936.1161-NODE-1161-length-20074-cov-5.578251_pt1 | contig 20074 bp, 17 predicted proteins | sample MGYA00520876_ERZ869936 | MGnify/ENA primary metagenome ERZ869936 (study PRJEB32218, sample SAMN09650985) | biofilter metagenome | isolation source: enrty point of leading RO module | place: Saudi Arabia: Thuwal, RO plant located on Red Sea | collected 2016-02-17 ...
ACGCGAGAACCCTCATGACGGCGACCCCTCCCCTTCCCGCCCTCCCCTACGACGATTGGGAGCCCACCAAGGCGACCCTCCACCTGACCTCCCAGATCATCGGCAAGGTCAAGCTGGCGAACCAGCCCAAGGAGCCCCACTGGTGGCATGCGACGCTGCGCGTCACGCCTCGCGGGATCGGTACCGGGCCCATCTTCACCCGCGGCGGAAGCTTCGAGCTCGACCTCGACGTCCACGACCTGCGCCTGACCCTGCTCGACAGCGGAGGTGACCGCGACGGCATCGAGTTGAAGGGAGCGTCCGTCGCCGACGTGTTCCGCGGCACCATGGCCATGCTCGAGCGCTCGGGCTACACCACCGACATCCTCGCCCGGCCCTTCGCCAACCCCCATTCCGAGATCCCATTCGCCGAGGACGACACGCACGGAACGTGGGACGGAGACGCCATCCGTCGGTGGTGGCAGTCGCTGGTCTTCACCGAAGAGGCGTTCAGGACCTTCGCCGGCCGCTCCTTCATGCGAACGTCGCCGGTCCATCTCTTCTGGCACTCCTTCGACCTCGCGGTGACGCGGTTCACGGGACGGCGGGCGCCCTCCTTCGGCGAAGGCCCGCGTCGGTCGGACGTGGAGGCGTACTCCCACGAGGTCGTCAGCTTCGGGTACTGGCCGGGCGACCCCCAGGTGCGCTTCCCCGCCTACTACAGCTACACCGCCCCCGAGCCGCCGGGTCTCGCGACCCATCCGCTTCGGCCGGAGTCCGGCTGGTGGCAGGAGTCTGCGGGATCGCACCTGGCAATGCTCAAGTACGACGACGTCCGTGGGGCTTCCGACCCCCGCCGGATCCTTCTCGACTTTCTGGAGAGCGCGTTCCGGGCCGGGAGCTCCGCCCTCGAGCTGGGAGGCGAAGAGTTGGCTACGGCACCCCTCTGGACCCAGCTCGACGAGCGATTCCCCGCCTCCAGAGGACGGGAACGCCGGTAGGCCTCGCAACCACGGGGCTTGACATCGATTAGGCGCGCCTAAAACTTACTTTTAGGCAAGGCTAAATATGGCGCGGCTCCGGTGCGAATCACCGGTGGCCCCTCTCAGGATCCCCATTCGATGTCCGGGATTTCCAGGTCACACGTCGCCCTCGCGGCGTTCCTCTTCGCGGTCCTTTGTGGATCGTCCGCACCGGCACACGCACAGACCCATGGCCTCCAGGGCGCCGTGGTGGACGATCGCGGAGTCCCCATCGGCTACGCGCGGGTCACCCTGGCCGGATCTCAGCGAGGCGTCGTCGCCGACGCCGAGGGGCGGTTTCAGCTGCTTCGGCTCGAGGCGGGGGAGCACGTTCTCCTCGTTTCGGCCCAGGGGTATGGGGCTGCCGAACGCACCGTGGCCGTGCCCCAGGACGGCGTCCTGAGCGTGCAGCTCGCTCCGGATCCCGTGGCCCTGGAGGCTCTCACCATCACCGGCACGATGAAGGCCGCCACCGTCGCGGCCTCTCCCGTCAAGGTCAGCGTCGTTCCGCAGGCCGTCCTCCAGCGCAACGCCACGAACAACCTCACCGAGGCCATCCAGTTCGTGAACGGCCTCTACACCCAGGTCGACTGCGGCGTGTGCTACACGAACAATATCCGCATCAACGGGATGGAGGGGCCGTACACGGCCGTCCTCATCGACGGGATGCCGCTCATGAGTTCGCTGGCGTCGGTCTACGGACTCAACGGAATCAACCCGTCCCTCATCGAGCAGATCGAGATCATCAAGGGGCCGTCGTCGACCCTCTACGGCTCGGAGGCCATGGCGGGCGTCATCAACGTCATCACCAAGGATCCGCGATTCGCGCCCCGCTTCTCGGTGGATGCATCCGGAACCACCGATGCCGAAGGCAACATCGACTTCGCCCTTTCCACCGAACCGGGCGATGTGAGTGGCTTTCTGAGCGGCAACGTGGCGTACAACGACGTCTTCGTCGACGGCAACCAGGACGGCTTCACGGATTTCCCTCTGACGAGGCGGGGCGTCGTCTTCGGCAAGCTGGATGTCACCCGGGAGGGTCGGCGGAGCGGATCCCTCACCGCCAAGTACCTCTACGAGGACCGCTTCGGTGGCGTGGAGGCATGGAACAGCGATCTCCGCGGTAGCGATCAGGTCTACGGTGAGTCCATCTACACCCAACGGGTGGAGGTCATGGGGTCGTGGCTACCACGATGGTCCGACGCCGTGCGGGTGGAGGGCTCGTACAGCTGGCACGACCAGGACAGTTGGTACGGGGATTCCCGGTACGACGCGAGCCAACACATCGGCTTCGGAAACGTCCTGTGGGGCTCGACCCTCGGCCGTCATGACCTCCTCGTAGGCGCCACCGCCCGATACCAGGTCTACGACGACAACACTCCGGCGACGTCCTCGGCCGACCGACGCATCATCCCGGGAGCCCTGGCCCAGAACGAGGTCACCGTGAGCTCGAACCTGACGGTATTGGGTGGGTTGCGCGCCGACCACCACGAGGACCATGGCGCCATCCTCTCCCCGCGCCTCGCGATGAAGTGGAATCCCTGGGAGCACACAGCCGTCCGGCTCAACGCAGGAACGGGCTTCCGCGTGGTGAACCTCTTCACCGAGGATCACGCGGCGCTGACGGGCGCCCGCGAAGTGGTCATCGCCTCCGAGCTCGAGCCCGAGCGGTCCCGGAGCGTGACGCTGAACCTCAATCAGGTGATCGAGTTCGGCCCCAACCCGATGATGATCGACGTCGATCTCTTCCACACGCGCTTCTCCAACAAGATCCAGCCCGACTACGATGTCGACCCCGACCAGATCGTCTACGACAACCTGGCCGGCCACGCCGTGAGTCGTGGCGTGTCGTTGAGCTTCAATCAGAACGTCGACTTCGACCGCTTCCTCTATTCGGTGGGGCTCACCCTCCAGGACGTGTACACCTCCGAGGGCGGTGTGCGTGAGGACGAGTTCTTCGCGCCCGAGGCCAGGGCGACGATCTCGGGCACGTACACCTTCCGCACGCTCCCCCTGAGCCTCGACTACACGGGCAGCGTCACAGGGCCCATGCGCCTCCCATCGTACGACGAGCCCTTCACGCGACCGGAGCGGTCGTCGACGTATGCCGTCCACAACGTTCAGGGCACGTGGAGGCTCACCGACGCGGCCCAACTCTACCTTTCGGTGAAGAACGTCACCGACTATGTGCAGCCCAGCCCACTCATCGCGCCGGGCGATCCCTTCAGCGACGACTTCGACACCGCGTACGTCTACGGACCCATGCGCGGCCGTCACCTCCTCATGGGGATCCGGTACGGGGTGGCGCGTTGAGGTCACCGGCGGCCCTGGCCGTCACGCTGCTCGTCCTCGCCCCCGTTGCGGCAAGCGGGCAGGTTCCGGACCAGGACGGACCCTCTGCGCTGACCGTCTATGGCCACGCCGACTACGACTGGGCCATCCGCGAGTTGGACGGTGGAGCCATCAGCCTGGGGGCATTCGAGGGTCGGGTCGTCTTCATCAACATGTGGGCGTCGTGGTGCGTCCCGTGCGTCCGGGAGATGGCCAGCATCGAACGCCTGCGCGAGGCCATGGGCGACGCCGACATGGATTTTCTCATCGTGGCGGCCGACGAGGAGAGGCCGGTGCGCCGGTTCCTCAGGCGTTACCCCTACGACCTGCCCATCTACCTGGAAGAGCAGCGGATGCCACTCGCCTTCGGCTTGAGGGGTCTGCCCACGAGTTGGGTCGTGGACCGGCAGGGACGCATCGTGCTGCTCCGGCACGGTGAGGCCGTCTGGGAGACGCCCGAGGTCGTCGCCTCCCCCCGCGCCGGGATCGAGGGCGGCTGAGATCGCCGGCGTGCATAGCGCCACCGGTAGGCGCTGACCGCGCCCCGCCGACGTCTCAGCGAGGGTTCTGGCCGCCGACCTGGGTCGTCACGGGGGCCCCGGCTTCCTTGATGAAGTGGACGAGTATGCGGGCGGTCTCCGTCGCGCTCGGGTTGCGTGAGACCGTGTGGACGTCGCTCGGCGTCTCGTGGAACAGCTCCCCGGCAGAAAGCCTCTGCAGCTCCCCACCCGCGACCTGCATCTCCACGACCCCCTCCAGCACGTAGACGAAGACGTAGGCGTCGTGTCGGTGGGGCTGGGAGGCCTGCCCCGGAGCCAGCTCCACCTCCACGACCAACGCTTCGGGAGAGTCGGGGATGTCCGGCAAAGGGAGGGTCAGAAGCTGACCCGACGCCGCGGACGGGCTCGAAACCGCCACCGCGACCGCCAGCGCCAGAGGAATGACTTCGGATCTACGCACCATCGTGGACTCTCCGGTTCGGGAATAGGTGGCAGCGCGCGGGCCGCCGGGTCGGGGACGAGGTGGGAGCATACGGACCCCCGAGTCGGTCGTCCACGAGGCGCACCGGTGCTCCACCTCGGCGGCGGCTCACCACCGACCCTCAGACGTAGCCGCGTTCGACGAGGAGTTGCTCGACACGGTGCACCACTTCGGCGATGGCCGCGTCGTTGTGGCCACCGCCCGTCACGACCAAATCCGCTCCCTGGCGACTCGGTTCGATGAAGGCGCGATGCATGGGCTGAACGCGCCCGTCGTGGTCGTCGCGTACCGATTCGGGCGTCCGGCCCCGGGTCTCCACGTCGCGTCGCAGCCGCCGCCTCAATCGCTCCTCTTCGGGGACGTCGACGTAGACGGCCAGGTCCATCCGGGCACGGAGCGCATTCTCGGCGAGGGCGAGGATGCCCTCCACGACAATGACGGCAGCTGGGTGGACGAGGACGGGATCGTCCCCTCGCTCATGCGTGGCGTAGTCGTACACCGGCACCTCGATGGGCCGACCGAGAAGCAACGCGTCCAGATGCCTTACCAGGAGGTCGGTCTCGAGACTGGCCGGATGGTCCACGTTCACCCGACGCCTCTCGTCCATGGGGAGATGGGAGAGGTCGCGGTAGTACGCATCGTGGGGGATCAACACGGCGCGGTGTCTGCCGAGATCCGTGACGACGGCTCGGGCCACCGCCGTCTTCCCCGATGCGCTCCCACCTCCGATGCCCACCACCACCGGGGTGCCCTGTGTCACGCCGATCCTCGTGTCGATGGGGCGACGGCCACAGCCGCCGCTCCCACTCCGGCGGCGCGCCCGGTGGCCCACGCCCAGAGAAAGTTGTGCCCACCGATGGGTCCGAACGCATCGAGGAGCTCGCCACAGAGGAACAAGCCCGGCGTCCGTCGGCTCTCCATGGTCGCCGGGTCGACCTCCGACAGGGCGACCCCCCCTCCTGTGACCTCGGCCTTCTTGTATCCCTCGTCGCCCGTCCAGGGCAGCTCGTACCGGGTCAGGAGATCCACGAGACGCAGCCTCTGGTCCCGCCGCAGGGTGGCGAGGCGGGCGTCGAGATCGATGCCCGCCTCCTCGCACAGTCGCTGGCCGAGACGGTTGGGAAGGATCTCCGAGACGCACGCCCGTACCGTCCGACTCCCCTCCCCTCTGAGACTGCGGTCCCACGCTTCTCCATCCCGATCGGCCCACTGCACCTCCAACGGCTGCCGTGACCCGTCGCTGCGACCCCGAATGGCGAGGTGCGAGGCGTCGAGCACGGCCGGTCCGCTCCAGCCCCGGTGGGTGAAGAGGAAGCCATCGCGCGTGGAGAAGGCGGGTTTCGTACCGGGCGCCCGGATGGTGACGGTCAGGGACACGCCGGCCAGTTCCGCGTGCGGCGTAGGCTGGGCGGTGAGCGGGGTGAGCGCCGGGTAGGTGGGATGGATGCCGTGACCCAACCGTCGGGCGATCTCGATTCCCACGCCGTCGCTGCCCGTGGCCGGCACCGACAGGCCCCCGGTGGCGAGGACGACACACGAGGCCTGGAGATCGGGGGCTCCCTCGACGGAGACCGTCCATCCGCCCCCGGTCGGACCTACGTCGGCGACGCGAGCGCCGAACCAGATGCGCGCTCCCGACTCCCTGACGCGCGCCACCAGGCCATCCCGCACGTCCCGCGCCCGGTTGGTCTCCGGAAAGAGCTTTCCCGTCTCCTCCTCCCGCACCAGGCGCAGGTCCAACTCCCGTTCGAAGAACCGCTTCTGCTCGTCCAGCGGCCAGGAGCGAAGCATCTTCCGGAGAGAGTTCGGCGACGAGTCCGTGACGTACCGCCGCGGAGCGGCCTCGGAGGGCAGGATGTTGCACCGCCCGCCCCCGCTGATGAGGATCTTCCTTCCGCCGTCCTTCGTCCCCTCCATGAGGACGACGTCCGCGCCGGCACGAGCCGCGAACAGCGCCGCCATGAGGCCTGCGGCGCCGGCACCTACGACGACGACGGGAGCGCGCTCCGGAGCCGACATCAGCGCCGAGGCGAGGCTGTGCTCGATTCGGAGCCCACGTCAGCGCATCGAGTCGGTGGAGTCGGCCGAGCGCTCCTGGCGCAAGCGGTCCAACCGTTCCTTGGCCGTGCGGGTTCGGCCGGCCTCGGGCCCCTCACCTTCGAGGAGCATGTCGTAGGCTTCGACGAGAAACGGCTCCGCCTCGGGGTGTCGGCCTTGATCCATGAGCACGGCGCCCAGATCGCTCAAGGCCTCTCCGATGTGTCGGTGGCCCACCGGCAGCGCCTCCCTGCGGATGGCCAAAGCCCGTCGAAGCGCGTCCTCGGCCTCGTCGAGACGGTCGGCCGCCCTGAGAGCCGACGCCATGCCCACGAGGGGAAAGGCCCGATTGGGGTGGCCGGGCCGGTAGACCTCCTCCTGGATCTCCAACGACCGGCGGAATCCGTCGAGGGCCTCGTCGATGCGGCCGGCGGAGGTCAACTCCATGGCCAGGTTGTGCTGCGCGGCCGCGACGTCCGGATGAGGGCCGTCGTGGATCTGGTCGAGCATGGCCGCGAACTCCTCGTACGTCGCCAGGGCCCGATCCGACTCCCCCATGCGGCTGAGCATGATGGCGTAGCTGTTGAGAGCCACCGCGATCTCGGGATGCACGGGTCCCATGAGCTCCCGCCGGATCGCCAGGACCCGCTGGTAGAGGGTGTCGGCTTCGACGAACCGGTCCTCGTCCCGGAGGAGGCTGGCGAGTTGGCGCATGGTGCTGGCGACATCGGTGTGCCGCTCGCCGTAGAGCTCGGTCTGCAACGCCAACGCCTCCCGCAGGATGGTCTCCGCCGCCTCCCGCTCCCCCGAGTTCCTCAGAAGGTTCCCCAGGCTGGAAAGGAGCGACGCCACAGCGGGATCGTCCTCGTGTCCGGCGCTGCGGAGCGCCGCCAGCGCCGCCCGGTACTCGGCTTCCGCACCCTCGTAGTCGCCGTTGGTCTCCAACCAGAAGGCCAACTGCTCGACCGCCTCCGACACCAGCGGATCTTGCGGAGGGAGGACCAGCTCGAGGGTCTCGACGGCCTGCCTGAAATGCGGGCCGGCGGCTTCGATCTCGCCGAGGTCCTGTTTCACCGACGCCAACGACAACTGACTGAACGCCGTCTCCTCGTGCTGCTGGCCGTACAATCGGACATTCACGTCGTAGGCCTGTTGGAGCAGAGGCTCGGCATCCCTGGCGAGGCCCAGGGCGGAATACACCTCGCCAATGACCCGTAGCATGGTCGCCTGCACCTCGGGCTGTCCCTCGAGCCCCGTTTCCACCTCGCGGGCGCCTGCCTCCAGAAGCTCCCGGGCCGTCACCGTCTGGCCCCTGGACTCGTCCGGATCCGACACCTCGAAGAGGCCCTGGAGGAAGTCCGCCACCTCCCGTGCCTTGGCGGCCTCCGTCCGGGCCGCATCCCTCTCGTCCGCTAGACGCGCGGTGTAGAAGGCCACGAGGGCCGAACTCGAGACCAGCACCGCAGCGGCGGCTCCCACGGCCCAACGATTCCGGCGGACCGCCTTGCCCAGTCGATACGAAAGCGTGGCCGGTCGAGCCTGGACCGTCCGCCCTTCGAGGTGCCGGGTGATGTCGTCCAGAAGCGCATCCACCGACGCGTACCGGTTCTCGGGCTCCTTACGCAGCGCCTTCATGCAGATGACGTCCAGGTCCCCTGTCAGACGCTTGCGAAGGCGCACGGGATCGGTGGACCGGGCGCGACCTACGGCCCGAGCTTCCTCCGGTGAGAGCGTCGTGTCCTTGGCGATGCGCGTGCTGGGACGGTCGGGCTCGGTGGAGCAGACCACGTGCTCGATGGCCGTGGGACTCCCTCCCACCACGTAAGGCCGGACGCCGGTGAGAAGCTCATAGAGGATGACCCCCAGCGAATAGACGTCGGTCGCGGTGCCCACCGGCTCGCCCCGGACCTGTTCGGGCGACGCGTACGACGGCGTCAGCGCCCAGAGCGCGGTGCCCGCCGGAGCGGGCGCCCCGTCGTCTTCCACCAGAACCTTGGCGATGCCGAAGTCGAGGAGCTTCACCCGGCCCTCGGCGGTGACCAGGATGTTGTCCGGCTTCAAGTCGCGGTGGATGACCAGATTGGCGTGGGCGTACACCACGGCGCGACACACGTCCTGAAAAAGGCGCAGGCGATCCTCGACAGCCAGCGATTGTTCGTCACAGTACTCATCGATGGGCCTGCCATCGACGTACTCCAGGGCGAAGTACGGCTCCCCCTCGTCGGTCAGCCCCCCGTCGAGGAGCCGAGCGATATGGGGATGCTGCAGGCGGGCGAGGATCTGGCGTTCCTGACGGAACCGCTCCTGCAGACCCTCGGACATGGCACCGAGGTGCATGACCTTGACGGCCACGATCTGGTCGAAGTGCCCGTCGGCCCGCTCACACAGAAAGACCCGGCCCATGCCGCCCCGGCCTTCTTCCCGGACGACGCGGTACGGACCGATGGTGCGACCTCGCGGATCGGCTTCGAGGGTCTCGGCCGCCCTGTGGACGCGGCGATGCAGATCCCCCGAGCCCTCGTCCGCCTCGACGAGTGCCCGCAGCTCGTCGGCAAGCGCGGGATCCCGCTCGGACGCCCGGCGGAGGAGCGCCTCCCGCTCGTCGGGCGGTGCTGCCGAGGCCTCGTGAAAGAGACGACTGAGTTCGCGCCAGCGGTCCTGATCCATAGCGTAGGGTTCGCGCGGCCGCTCCCCGGGCGCAATGGCCTCACGGCGCGCACGGGGTCGGGCGAACGATGTAAGTTCGGCCGTGGAGTCGCGTAGCATCCCACAGAACCACGCCCCGAAACGGAGCAAGGACCCTGAAGCGCCTCTTCGTCACGTGCCTGGCCTTGGCCGCCTCGAGCGCCTCTCTGGAGGCGCAGGATCGCTCAGCCGAAGAGTTGGCAGCGACGCTCGACGCTGGCCAGCATGTCCGCGTGACGGCCCCGGGCCTCTGGCTCGAGGATGTGCGGTTCGAGCGCGCCGGCGCGGACTCGCTGTGGCTCGCCGACCAGGGCGTCCTCATTCCGGTGGCGTACGACGAGATGGAATCCCTCTCCGTTCGCGTCGGGCGCACGAACTCGGGCGCGCTCCTCGGCGGGATCAGCGGCGCACTCGCCGGCGGCCTTCTGGCGGGTATGGCCGCATCCTTCGGCTGTCAGGACCCGTCGGAATGCACGTCGGCGGAACGGAGCGGCGCCGCCTGGGGTGGCGTCGTGGGTCTGGCGGTCGGGGCTGTGGTGGGCGGATGGATCGGCTCGTCGTCACGGTCGTGGCGGACCATACTCCCATGAGCCCGTCGGCCCGGCTTCGGGCCTCGGCGATACGGCCCCGGGCCCTCGCGATCTGGGTCGGCGTCGTCGCCTTGTCCTCGCCGGTCCCGGCTTCCGGCCAGCAACCCACAGGGATCGTGTCCGGCGTGGTCTACGACAGTGTGGCAGGTGTGCCCCTGGCCGGGGCAACGGTCTGGCTGTCAGGCACGCGATCCGTGACGACGGACTCGGCGGGAGTCTTCGAGTTTCTCGGGGTCCCTCCGGGGGCCTATATCCCGGCCATCTCCCATCCTGCTCGGGCATCCTGGATGTTCAGCCCGCTGCCTGAGCTGCGGGTCACGGCCGGAGAGGTCACCTCCGCACGCTCGTCGGTGCGGGCGCTGGAGTCGCGGCGCGAAGCGCGTTGGGGGGCGGCCGAATGCGTGGGGTCGATGGTGACCCGCGATCTCCTGACCCGAGTTCCGCTGCCTGCAGCCGAGGTGGTAGTGGAGGGTGCCGGGGGTCGCCCCTCGGTCCGAACGAACACAGCCGGAGAGGTCCCCCTCTGTACGCCGGAAGGTCCGGTCCGCGCCTATGCCCGCTCGGGTCTCGCCCGGAGCCGCAGCCGTCCCCTACCCCCGGCCGATGGGACGCTCGTCCCTTTGGTGCTGTACGTGCCGGTGACTCCACCGTCTCGGATCGAGGGTGTGACACGCGACGCCGAAGCGGGGACACCCGTGGAAGGGGTGGTCGTGGGAATGGTATCCAGTCGAGCCCGGGTGATCTCAGACGCAGACGGCCGTTTCGTACTCGCGGGGGTCCCGCCGGGCGACGTCACCCTGTACGCCCAGCACATCGCTTACGGACGCTCGGAAGGCGCGGTCCTCATCGGAGTGGGCGATACTTTGCAGGTCGACTTCGAGCTCCGTCAGACACCAGTCGAGATCGCGCCGTTGGAGGTCCGGGTCCGGTCGGCCGCCGTCGACGATCGAATCCGCTCGGGCACCCGCTACGACGGGCTCTCGAGAGACGAGATCGACGCCGTCCTCCATCGCGTCACGGACTTTCCGGAGCTCCTCAGGAGCGCGCGGATCCCGGGCCTGTTCGTTGAGGAGGTCGTGGTAGTGGGGTTCACCCGTATGCCCTTTCGTGGCGTCTGCATCGAGATCGCTCGCAGGCGGTCGAGTGAGACGGATGGACAGTGTCAGGGCATGGTCGAGGTCTACATCAACGGGGCCCGGGTGGGGTCGCCGGAGCAGGTGCTTCAGGACCTCGACCCGACGGCCATCGAAGACATCCGACTCCTGAGTCCCATCGAAGCCTCGGTGGAGTACGGCGGCGGCTCGCGGAGCCGCAACGGCGTGCTCCTCATCCGGACCCGCTGACCACCTCCTACCCGATTCCCACCGCCAGGCCCAGCCGTGTGACCACGGTGACCCCATCCGCTGCCTCACCGTCGTAGAACTCCTTTCCGACGGTGACGCCGAGGTCGCCGTTCACCCTGGAGCCCAGACGGACGAGGATCCCACCCCCGCCACTCACGGCCGTGCCGTCGATCTCGATTTCGGAGCCGAGAATCAAGAACGTGGCGTTCAGCGACATGAGGCGCCCGCTCAGATACACACCCACCGACTCCCCGAGGGCGCCCACCACGTAACGGGGCTCGAGGAAGCCACCCCGGAAGGTCACGCTGTTGGGTTCCGAATCGTGCGTCGTGGTCTGGAAGCCGAGTCCGAGGGAGAAGGCGCTGGGGTTCCAGCGCAGCTGGATCTCACCACCACCTCCGAACGCCGCTTCGGCGTCGCCCAGGCCCGTCAGCTGGACGCCGAGGGCCGACGCCTGGATCGAGAACTTCTGGGCGGTCTGCGCATCGACGTCGGCCCATGTCGTCGCGAGGGCGAGCAGGAGTCCTACTAACACACGACGTACCATCAGGTCCTCCGATTCCGAGGGGTGGAGCATCGGATCTCGAACTGGTCTGAACGAAGTTGTCAGACGGGTGCAGCCAATGCCAGGAAAACCTGCACGGAATCGTTCTCCCGCCCCCGACGCGCGCGTTACCTTGGAGGGGAACGCCGACCGGACGTCGGCGAGTGATCGACCCGATGAGAGTCCATGCCGGATCGCGCCATCCTCTTTGCCGACGTGTGCAACAGCACGGGCATCACCGAACGCCTCGGCGACGTGGAGTCGAGACGGGTCATCGCGGGCATCCTCGAGGGCTTGGGGGACGTCACCGCGGAGCACGGGGGAGCCGTCATCAAGACCATCGGTGACGAGATCATGTCCGCATTCCCCGACGCCTTCGCCGGTGTGTCCGCTGCGGTCGGAATGCAGAGGCGCATGAATTCCCGGCCTCCCGTGGAGGGAATGACCCTGGCGGTGCGCATCGGCGTGCACTGGGGTCCAGTGGTGGAGGAGAGCGACGACGTGTTCGGCGACGTGGTCAACGTGGCCGCGAGAGTCGTCGCCCTGTCGGCAGCCGACCAGATTCTGACCACCGAGGGGACGGTCGCGGCTTCCGGGCAGCCCGTCCCCCATCGCAGTCTCGGGGTGCACGGGGTCCGCGGTCGGGACGAGCAACTCCACCTGTGTGAGATCCTGTGGCGCGGCGAGACGTCGCAGATGACGGTGGTGGCTCCGAAGCTCGACCTGGGCCCGCGCGCCCGACTCGAGGTCTCCCTCGGCTCCGAAAGCCGGACACTGGACAGCAACGCGAGCGACGCCCTCTCCATCGGGCGGGGCGCCGAGTGCGACCTGGTGGTTCCGTCGGCGCAGGCGTCGCGGGCCCATGCCGACATCGTCTGTCGGGCTGGTCGGTTTTACCTCGACGACCACAGCACCAACGGGACGTACCTGAAGCCGGAGACGGGACGGGAGATGTTCGTGCACCGGGACCAGGTGCCCCTGCAGGGTGCGGGCATGTTCCGACTCGGTGAGCCGGTGGCGGTGAAGGGTCCTCTGGACATCGAGTACCGAACCGTATACCAAGACTGAGGCGGCCCTTTCACCCCAAGGGAAGATGTCCGGAACCGTATCGTGTTCGACGTGTGGGCGGTTGGTCGCCCGTGAGGACAGCTTCTGTCCGGGGTGCGGCGGCTCGATGACCGAAGCCGACACCGCCACGGGCCAGCACGTGCCGGTCTCGGACGACGGTCCGACCCAATGCGTGGGATGCGGCGCGGCCATGGGCCGCGACGATCGCTTCTGCCGTAGCTGTGGCGCGTCCCGACCCGAGGGCGTCACCGTCGTTTCCCACGTTTCGCTGCAGAACGCTCAGGCCGCCCAGCTCATTTCCGCCACCGAGGGCGAGTTCGAGATCCTGGAGCGCATCGGGCACGGCGCGATGGGGGCGGTCTACGTGGCAAAGGACGTCGCCTTGGGCCGCCAAGTCGCCATCAAGGTCATCGCGCCCCATCTGTTGGCCGACCCGTCCATGGTGTCCCGATTCAAGCTGGAGGCGCAGACCGTCGCCTCGTTGCGGCACCCGAACATCGTGAACGTCCACGCCGTTCGTGAAGCGGACGACCTCCACTACTTCGTCATGGAGTTCATCGACGGGCCTACGCTTCGCTCCTTGGTGAAGCGGCACGCCCCCCTCGACTTCGAGGTGGTACGCAGCATCCTCTACCAGGTGGGCTCGGCGCTCAACTACGCCCACCAGGCCGGCCGAGGAGTGATCCACCGGGACATCAAACCGGCCAACATCATGCTGAACGGGGAGGGCGACAGTTTCCTCACCGACTTCGGTATCTCGAAGATCACCGAGGCCAAGACCGGTCTCACGCAAACGGGCGCCACCATCGGGACACCGGAGTACATGGGCGCGGAGCAGTGCCGAGGGGAGTGGCTCACAGGCGCGTCCGATCAGTACGCCCTGGGCATCGTCGCATACGAAAGGATCTTTGGCGCGACGCCCTTCAGCGGCACTCAGTATTCGGTGATGATCGCCCACGCCCAGGAGCCACCCGAGCCCATCCGGTCGTCTCGCCCCGACTGCCCGCCGGAGATCGCAGAGGCGGTGGAGCGCATGTTGAAGAAGACGCCCGGCGAGCGTTGGCCAGACCTCGATGCGGCGGTGGACGCCATGGGGGGGCGCCCCATGGGCTTCCGGGATCCAGTGCGCTCCGCCATCGTCGCTCTGGTTCAGCTGACCGAAGGAACCCCGGACGGCGAAGCCACGGCGCCGGCCAGCGACGCACCCACCGAGGTCACCGGGCGCCCCGGTGCCGCGTCGGTGGAGTCGGCTGCACGAACCACCGTCGATTCCCCGGGTGCCGCCCATCCGCCGTCCACCGCCGCGGACCCGCCGCCCACCGCCGATCTGCCGCCCGCCGCACCTTCGCCTGCCTCCGTCTCGTCGTCTACCACGCCGCCCCACCCCGGGCCGAGCCGTCAAGGCGTCACAACCTCGTCGTCGTCAGGGACCCAAGGCCGCTCCCGGAAGGGTCTCGTTGGGGTCCTGGTCCTTGCCACGGTAGCCTTGGCCTTCTTCGGCGGTCGGGCGCTGCTCGGCGGGGCCGGCGCAGCGTTGGGCGAGAGCGAGGCCTCAGGCGCCGCACTCTCCCAAAGCGAGGCGGCGAATCCCGACACCACCGTGGTAGCCGCCAGCGGGGAGGCGGAGGGCGCGGACCGGGGGAGCGACCCCGTCGACCCGGGCGATCCCGCGACGCCCGCATCCGGAGGCGGCGAAGCAGGACCCACGGAGCCGCAGCCTTCCGCTCCATCCCCGGGGACTCGGACCGCCGACGTGCTCCCGCAGCAACGTCCCGCCCAGGATCGTCCCCGTCAGGCCGAACCACCGCCTGCCGTGCCGGCCTCCATCACGGTGCGCGTTCCGGGCGGAGTGCTCCCCGTGGGCGAGCGTCGGTCGGCCAGTGCCACCGTCCGGTCGTCGGGCGGAGACGCGCTGTCGTCATCGAGCGTCCTATGGTCCTCGCGGACGCCCGCGGCCATAACCATCGACGGCGGGGGAGTCCTGACGGGGGTGTCGGAAGGCGCCTCGTGGATCGTGGCCAGCGTCGGCGGGGTGACGGACAGCGTCCAGGTGACCGCCCGGGCCGAAGTGGCCGAGGTTCGCGTCGAGCCGGGGCAGATCACACTGGATCCCGGGCAGACTCGACGCCTCGTCGCCCGAGCCGTGGCTGCGGACGGATCGGAGCTGCGACGGGACATCTCGTGGATCACGTCGGATCCCGCGGTGGTGACCGTCGGCCCGACGGGGGAAGTTCGCGCGGTCGGGCCCGGATCCGCCGTGGTGCGAGCCGCATCCGATGGAGTCGAGGGTGGTGCCACCATCCGGGTGGAGGCCTCGGCACCCACACCCCCTACCCAAGCGGAGCTTCAGGCGGAAGCGGAGCGATACCTCGAGCTCATGGTCGCGGACCGGGATGCAGCGATGGCGCTCTGGCCGGAGGAGAGCGGCGACGAGGACCTGCGAGAGGACCTCGAGGAGCTGCTGGGCCGTGATGACCTCACGGCCGTTCTTCAGGAGCCGCCTTCGTCGCGCCTGGCCGATGGGGGCGCCGTCGCGTCGTTCCTCGCCGGGGTGACGCATCGCGGCAACTTCGGCCGCGATCGTCGAGGCACGGTGACCTTCACCATGGTGCTCAACCCGTCGTCGGACGGGTGGCGGGTGGTCGAGGTTCGCGCGGAGCGCCTCGACGGCTTCTAGGGATCGGTCAACCGATCACCGCGCACACCAGTTGGGCGGTAGCATCCGCAGGACTGCTTCCGCTCTTGAGACGCACCTGGAAGTGCCCTTGGGTGCCGCCCACGATGGCCATGGCCACGATGTGGTCGATGGAGCTCGCGTTGGGAAGTCCAAGCCCCCCTGCGAGGACCGACGAGTCGGCGACTCCGACGCTCAGGGCCGTTTCCCCAGCACCGCACGACAGGTTCATCTCGAAGACGTCGATCTCGCTGGGTACGGTGAGCCACCCCGTAGACGACGTGAGGACCGACACCCCGAAGACACCCGGGTCTCCCTGAGGGCCGACAGGGCCCTGCGGCCCGATGGGTCCAGCGTCGCCGGCGGGGCCCTGGGGACCTACCGGGCCGATCTCACCCGCAGGCCCCTGGGGTCCCGCCGGACCGATGGGGCCGATCTCGCCCGCGGGGCCTTGGGGGCCCGCCGGACCGATGGGGCCGATCTCGCCCGCGGGGCCCTGGGGACCCGTGGGGCCCGCTGGGCCGATGGGGCCGACCGCTCCCGTAGGGCCGGCTGGACCCTCGGGCCCGACCGGACCGATGGAGCCCGTAGGGCCTTCCGGACCGATGGGACCTGCGGGTCCGATCGGACCTTCGGGACCCAGGGGACCTTCGGGGCCCACAGGTCCCGCCGGGCCGATGGGGCCCACAGGGCCGACGGGCCCGGTTTCGCCCACCGCACCTTCCACGCCCTGCGGACCTACCGGTCCGGCCGGACCGACCTGTCCTTCGCCGTTCCATTGAAGGAGGACGTGCTCGGGACGGATGCATGTCTGCGGCAGGTCTGCTCCACCGATGAGGTAGATCACACCTGTGCCGCCGATGTAGCACGCCTGGATGACGTCGGGGACGGTCTGTGCAGCGGCGCGTGAGGGGGCAAGGAGCGCGAGGCTCATGAGCCCGGCCACCACAGAGTAGGAGAAGCCCGAGCGGCTGGTCGGAAGGAAAGTTGGACGATCCATCATCGTGTCCTATCGGAAAGCGATGCCCAGGGCATCGGCAGCATGCATGAGTGTCAGTTCCAGCAGAGCGAGCTGAGGTGCTTCGAGGAGGCGCAGGTCCGTGCCCTCCCCGTAGGAGGTCCATCGGGCGACGGCGGTCTCGAACCGTCCGACGGCTTGTGGCCCGCGTCCTGCCAGCATGTCTTCCATGAGGAGGACGACGGCGGACTGAAGCTCTTGAGCGGCAGCCCCGTCGGAGAAGGTGGAGATGAACGCGTGGTCCACGACGTAGTCGACCTGAGGCCCGATCTTTACCTGGACCTCGTCGGCGCTCGGGAGTGCGACCTCGCCCACCGCCACGTGAACGGTATCGGCGACGCGGCCGGCCTCGACGACGACTTGGGCCGTGCCGGGTGCGAGGCCCGAGACGGACCCGGTCGGATCGACAGCGACGACGGACCCGTTCATGGAGCGGAAGAAGAAGGCTTGGCCGGGGCGAACCCCCAGCCCGTCCACCGTCAACCGCGTCGTGCCCCCCTGAAGAAGCGAAGATCCCTCGACGCTGACGTTCAGACTCTCCAGATCGAGATTGGCGAGGGGACCCCGGCCGAGGCTCACGATGCGCACATCGGCGGGAAGTCCTCCCCCCGTGACGGCGAACGCGGCTCGACCCGCGAACTCCACGACCTCTCCTTCAGCCTCGTCGCGATGTAGCAGTTCCACGTCCAGGCGGAGATCGGTGAGCGCGTCCCGCTGGACGTCGACGCTCACCTCCAGGACCCACTCCTGAGCGTCGGGATCCAGAGACACTTCCGTCTGCGTCAGGACCGAGTCGGTCGCAGCGTGGAGGACGGTGATCCGTGCGGCCTCCAGGCGTGCGACCACGTCGGCCGACGGAGCCGAGGAGAACTGGGGAGAGGCGGCCAGGTTCAGCGCTGCGGGCGTGCGCACGTCCGTCGGAAGCGAACTGTCGACACAGGCCGCCACGGAGAGGACGAGAGCACACGCGGTCAGGGCCCGACACCGTCGGGGCATGGAGGACTCCCACAGAGAGGTGAACCGTTCGAGACGTTTAGAGGGCAATCCCCACGCCACGCGCCGCGATCTCGCCGGAAGCCCCAAACGACGGGCTTCCCGGGCGATTCCCCCTCGGTCCTTCGATCGGACACGTTGGCCGAATCACACAGAATGTCCGGTCGACATTGTCCGACCGTTGCGACCCGCCAGTCCTTGATGTACCATGGTACCTATGTACCACTTGGATCTCGGCGCCTCGGTGGCGCCCTCCGACGACGACTTCCTGCGTCGCTTCGAAGACCTGACGCTACCCGCGAGCGCCTTCAGGCACGCCGACCATGTACGGCTCGCGTGGCTCTACGTCCGGAGGGATGGGCTGGGCGGAGCACTCGATGGGCTCCGTGTTGGCATCCGGCGTTTCGCCACCCACCACGGAGCCCCGGGGAAGTACCACGAAACCGTGACCTGCGCTGCCGTGGTCCTCGTCCATGAGCGCGTGCACCGGACATCTGAAGCGACCGACTGGCCCGCCTTCGCCGAGGCCAACCCTGACCTGCTCCGGTGGGAGGGTGGCGCGTTCTTCGATCACTATCCCCCGAGCATCGTCGACCAAGAGGACGCTCGGCACGTCTTCGTTCTGCCGACGAAGAAAGGGGTAGCAGCATCGACGGGACACGCCCGCGACTACGACCCGAACCGGGGACCCCCATGAACCGGACCGTCGAGAGGGTTCAGACCGGAGTCCGCCTGGAGAAGAGGTTGGTGAAGGTGCTCAAGGGAACCGCCGAGTATCTGGACATCTCCCTCGGCGACCTGCTCGAGGGCGTCGTCCTCCACGCCTTCGAGGGAAAAGCGCCCTTCGCGCCGGAAACACTCGCGAAGATCGGTCAGCTCAAGGAGGTCTACGGGTTGGATCTGCACGCGGCGGACAGTCACCATCTGGAAGAGGCGTAGGGCGCCCGGCCATCGACCTTGCTGCGGCCCCCTCCGGAGCCCCACTCTCCCGGCGTGAACGAGAAGAGTTGGAAACGGTCGGTCGGCGAGTTCGCCGTCATCTTTGCGTCCATCGTGCTGGCGCTTTTGGCCGACGACTGGCGTGAGCGACGCAGTGAGCTCCAGGAGGGGCTCGACGCTCTCGAGCTCATACTCGCCGACCTCGAGTCCGAGGCTCGCGGCTTCGAGAACTTCCAGGAGCGCCTCGTCGAGCAGGCCGAGTCCGCCGCCGACCTCGTATCCATGCTCGAGAACGACGGCTCGCCCGACGAGATCACACCGGCGTTCACCGGCGTGGTCCTCTACTTCAACTTCGAGGTAGGGTCCGCCGCCTACCGTGGGCTCGCGTCCAGTGGAGGCCTTCGTCTCATTCAGAACGACACCGTCCGCGCCGCACTTACGAGCTACTACGACGGAGCCATTCCGTACATGGACGGGTTACGGCTGGCCATGGAGCGGGACGCCGAACTCGTGGCTTCGAGAGGGCTCCGATACTTCGTCCGCGCACCCCCTCGCGACCCGGACGGCCGCTTCGATTCCGGCGGGTGGTGGACCTTCCGACTCGACGCGCCCGTGACCCAGGTCCAGGCGGACCGGGAGTTCGTGTCGGCCGTGGGAGCCGCGGGCGCGAGCGCGGACTTTCTCGCCTACCGTATCGGTGACCGGTTCATGGCGCAGAACGAGCGTGCGAGAAACGCCGTGGCAGGATACCTGGAACGGATGGGGCGCTCACCGGACGGAGGCTGACATCAAGAAGCCCGGGCCGCTCTCGCGACCCGGGCTCCCTGCCCTGCTCTCGGCCTTCGGGGCCTCTCGGCCCGCCGGCACGCTACTCCAAGGCGAGCACGTCCGTGTCGATTCCCAGACCCGGTACCAGCTCTCCCGGCTCGGTGAGCGGGATGATCTCCTCGTCGTAGTAGGACTGCTCCACCATGAACTCGACGTTGGAGTACCGGTGGATTCCGGTACCCGCCGGGATCAGGTGGCCGATGATGATGTTCTCCTTCAGGCCCTTCAGCTCGTCGCGCGCACCGCGGACGGCGGCGTCGGTGAGCACCCTCGTCGTCTCCTGGAAGGAGGCCGCCGAGATGAAGGACTCGGTGGTGAGACTCGCCTTCGTGATTCCCAGCAGCAACGGCTCGCTGCGGGCAGGCTTCTGCCCTTCGGCGATGGCCTGCTGGTTCACCTCCCGGAACTCGGTACGGTCGACGTTCTCACCCTCGAGGAGCTGGGTGTCACCGGAATCGGTGACCCGCACCTTCTGGAGCATCTGGCGCACGATGACGCCGATGTGCTTGTCGTTGATCTTCACACCCTGGAGTCGGTAGACCTCCTGGATCTCGTTCAGCAGGTACTCCTGAACGGCCCGGGGCCCCTTGATGGCCAGGATGTCGTGAGGATTCACCGGACCCTCGGAGATCCGGTCACCGGCGCGCACGATGTCGCCCGTGTGGACGCGCATGTGCTTACCGACGGGCACGTCGTACGTCCGCTGCTCACCCTGCTCGGGCGTGACGTGGACCTGACGCTTGCCTCGCTTGATGTCGCCGAAGCTGATCTCGCCGTCGATCTCGGTGATGACGGCCGGATCCTTGGGACGGCGAGCCTCGAAGAGCTCGGCCACCCGCGGCAGACCGCCGGTGATGTCGCGGGTCTTGTACACCTCGCGGCTGATCTTGGCGATGGTGTCGCCCAACTCCACCTCGGCACCGTCCTGCACGGTGAGCTGCGCGCCCACCGGCACGATGAACTCGCGAAGCTTCTCGCGCTTCTTCGTGTTCTTCCGGATGATGATGGTCGGGTGGAGCTTCTTGTCCCGGTCCTCGATGAT
>ERZ869936.1162-NODE-1162-length-20072-cov-4.776990_pt1 | contig 20072 bp, 21 predicted proteins | sample MGYA00520876_ERZ869936 | MGnify/ENA primary metagenome ERZ869936 (study PRJEB32218, sample SAMN09650985) | biofilter metagenome | isolation source: enrty point of leading RO module | place: Saudi Arabia: Thuwal, RO plant located on Red Sea | collected 2016-02-17 ...
TCGCCCCCGGCGCCGTCATCAGCTCGTTGCCGGTCAATCTCAGCGGGGCGCAGCCGGCCGGCGGGGGCGAGGCGGGCGCGACGGCCGCCACGGAGGTGCGGCGCACGGTGTGCACGCATTGCTCGGTCGGCTGCTCGGTGGACGCGGTGGTGCAGAACGGCGTGTGGGTGCGCCAGGAGCCGGTGTTCGATTCGCCGATCAACCTCGGCGCCCACTGCGCCAAGGGCGCATCGGTGCGCGAGCACGGGCATGGCGACCATCGGCTCAAGTATCCGATGAAGCTGGTGAACGGCAAGTACGAGCGCATTTCCTGGGACGCCGCGCTGGAGGAAATCGGCGGCAAGCTGCTGGAAATCCGCGACAGCAGCGGTCCGGACGCGGTGTTCTGGGTCGGGTCGAGCAAGCACTCCAACGAGCAGGCGTACCTGCTGCGCAAGTTTGTCTCGTTCTGGGGGTCGAACAACTGCGACCACCAGGCGCGTATCTGCCATTCCACCACCGTCGCCGGCGTTGCCAACACCTGGGGCTACGGCGCGATGACCAATTCCTACAACGACATGCAGAAATCGAAATGCATGTTGTTCATCGGCTCGAACGCCGCCGAGGCGCATCCGGTGTCCCTGCTGCACATCCTGCACGCGAAGGAAGGCGGCTCGAAGATGATCGTGGTGGATCCGCGCTTCACCCGTACCGCGGCCAAGGCGGACCATTTCGTGCGCATCCGCCCGGGCAGCGACATTCCGTTCGTGTGGGGCGTGCTCTACCACATCTTCAAGAACGGCTGGGAGGACCGCCGCTACATTTCCGAGCGCGTCTATGGCATGGAAGACGTGCGCAAGGAAGTGATGAAATGGACGCCGGAGCGGGTCAAGGACATTACCGGCGTCGACGAGAAAGACACTTACCAGGTCGCCAAGACCCTGCACGAGAATCGCCCCGGCACGGTGGTCTGGTGCATGGGCATTACCCAGCACACCGTCGGCAACGCCAACGTGCGCGCCCTGTGCATTCTCGAGCTGGCGCTCGGCAACATCGGTGTGTCGGGTGGCGGCGCGAATATCTTCCGCGGGCACGACAACGTGCAGGGCGCCACCGACGTCGGCCCGAACCCGGAATCGCTGCCGGGCTATTACGGCCTCTCCGAAGGGGCGTGGAAGCACTGGTGCGGCGTCTGGGGCCTCGACTACGAGTGGGTGAAGAGCCGCTACGCCTCCAAGGAGATGATGGAGAAACCCGGCATGACGGTGTCGCGCTGGATCGACGGGGTGCTCGAGGCGCCCGAGCATATCGACCAGAAGGGCAACCTGCGGGCACTCATCTACTGGGGTCATGCGCCGAACAGCCAGACTCGCGGCGCGGATATGAAGCAGGCGATGGAAAAGCTCGATTTGATGGTGATCATCGACCCGTACCCGACGGCCTCGGCGGTGATGCCGGAACGCAAGGAGGGTGTGTATCTGCTGCCGGCGAGCACCCAGTTCGAGACCAGCGGCAGCTGCACCGCGTCTAACCGCTCGCTGCAGTGGCGTGAGAAGGTGATCGACCCGCTGTTCGATTCGAAACCGGATCACACCATCATGTACGCGTTTGCCAAGAAGTTCGGCTTCGCGGACCAGCTGGTGAAGAACGTAAAGCTGGTGAAAGACAAGGACGGCTGGGACGAGCCGGTGCCCGAAGACATCCTGCGCGAGATCAACCGCGGCACCTGGACCATCGGTTACACCGGGCAGTCGCCTGAGCGGCTCAAGCTGCACATGAAGCACATGCACACCTTCGACCCGGTCACGCTGCGCGCCAAGGGCGGGCCGTGCGACGGAGACTACTTCGGCCTGCCGTGGCCGTGCTGGGGCACGCCGGAGATGAAGCATCCGGGCACCCATGTGCTGTACAACACCTCACTGCCGGTGAAGGACGGCGGCCTGTGCTTCCGCGCCAACTTCGGCGTCGAGCGCAACGGCGTCAGCCTGCTGGCGGCGGCAGGCTCGCATCCGAAGGGATCGGATATCGACGGCGGCTATCCCGAGTTCGACCACACCCTGCTGAAAAAGCTCGGCTGGTGGAACGAACTCAGCGCCGAGGAGAAGAAGGCGGCGGAGGGCAAGAACTGGAAGACCGACGTCTCCGGCGGCATTATCCGTGTGGCGATCAAGCACGGCTGTGCGCCTTTCGGCAACGCGCGCGCGCGCGCGGTGGTATGGAATTTCCCCGATCCGGTGCCGCTGCATCGCGAGCCGCTCTATACCAACCGCCCGGACCTGGTCGACCAGTACCCGACCCACGATGATCTCAAGACCTTCTGGCGCCTGCCGACGCTGTACAAGTCGATCCAGGCACAGAACCGCAATGCGGTGCAGACCTACCCGCTGATTCTCACCAGCGGGCGATTAGTCGAGTACGAAGGCGGCGGCGAGGAGACGCGGTCCAATCCGTGGCTCGCCGAACTGCAACAGGAGATGTTCGCCGAGATCAATCCGAAGGACGCCAACGACCGGGGCGTGCGCCACGACGAGTACATGTGGGTGGAAACGCCGAGCAAGGCGCGCATCAAGGTGAAGGCGCAAGTGACCGAGCGGGTGGCGCCGGGCGTGATGTTCATGCCGTTCCATTTCAGCGGTTGGTGGATGGGCAAGGACCTGCTCGACCGCTACCCGGAGGGGGCCGCGCCGATCGTGCGCGGAGAGGCGATCAATACCGCCACGACTTATGGATACGACTCGGTGACGATGATGCAGGAGGCCACCAAGGTCACGCTGTGCCGCTTCGAGCGGGCGTGATCGGTAGCCCTAGCCAAGGAGACGCCTGATATGGCCAGAATGAAGTTTCTGTGCGACGCCGAGCGCTGCATCGAGTGCAACGCCTGCGTGACCGCCTGCAAGAACGAGCATGAGGTGCCGTGGGGCGTGAACCGGCGCCGGGTGGTCACCATGAACGACGGCGTGCCCGGCGAGCGCTCGATGTCGGTGGCCTGTATGCACTGCTCCGACGCGCCGTGCATGGCGGTCTGCCCGGTCGACTGCTTCTACAAGACCGAAGACGGCGTGGTGCTGCACGACAAGGACCTGTGCATCGGCTGCGGCTACTGTTTTTACGCCTGTCCGTTCGGGGCGCCCCAGTTTCCGCAGAGCGGCGCCTTCGGCATGCGCGGCAAGATGGACAAGTGCACCTTCTGCGCCGGCGGACCGGAGAAGGACACTTCCGAGGAGGAGTTCGCCAAGTACGGACGCAACCGCCTCGCTGAAGGCAAGCTGCCGGTGTGCGCGGAGATGTGCTCGACCAAGGCGCTGCTTGGCGGCGACGGCGATGTGCTGGCCGACATCTACCGCGAGCGGGTGCTGGTGCGCGGCAAGGGCTCGGAAGTCTGGGGCTGGGGCACCGCCTACGGCAAGCCGGACAAGCCGGCCGGGGACCCGCAGTCATGAGGGCGGCTCTGTTCGCGACCGCGCTTGCGGCGCTGCTGGCCGGCTGCGGCGAGACGCCGCAGCACTACCAGTACCAGGAGGGCCGCTACGCCGGCAAGCCGGACACGCCGCCCTGGAACCACGATCGCTTCGAACACAGCCGCGAGCAGTGGCACGAGCAGATCAAGACACGAAACTGGAAGCAGAGCGAGTACACCCGCATCCGGGGGGGAGGCTGACATGCGCCGCCTGCTGATGGCGGTCTGGCTGGCGCTGACCGCCATGCTCGGCGGCGCGGTAACGGCGGCGGACAGCCAGAACCCGCAGGTCGAGCAGCAGCAGGTGCAGCCGCTCAACAACGCCCCGGTCTGGCGTGCCGTGCGCTACGGCGAGCCGGGCGTGACCCAGGTGCGCGGGGTCGACAGCAACGTGCTGATCCAGGCCTCCGGCGAGACCTGGCGGCAGATCAGGAACGGGCCGATAACGCTCTACGGCGGGGTGCTGCTCATCCTGGTGCCGATCGGGATCCTCGGCTTCTACCGCCTCGCCGGCCCGATCAAAACCCACGATGCGCCGACCGGCCGCAAGCTGGAGCGCTTCTCGCGCTGGGAGCGCATCGTTCACTGGACGACCGCGATTACGTTCGTGATTCTTGCGCTGACCGGCATCCTGCTGCTGTTCGGCAAGCACCTGCTGATTCCCCTGATCGGCTACGAGGCGTTTTCCTGGGTCGGGGCTGCGTCGAAGAACCTGCACAATTTCGTCGGGCCGCTGTTCATCTTCGCGGTCGCGTGCATGTTCTTCACCTACCTGCGCGAAAACCTGTGGAAGGCGCACGACCTGGAATGGCTGCGCAAGATGACGAAGGTGCTGACTGGCAAGGCGCACGTGCCATCCGGCAAGTACAACGCGGCAGAAAAGGGCTGGTTCTGGGGCGGTGTCGCCTTTCTGGGGCTGGTGGTCGGGGCCTCGGGCCTGGTGCTTGATTTCGCCAATTTCGGACAGGGCAGGGTGGTGATGCAGGTCGCCAATGTGGTGCATGGCGTCGGGGCACTGCTGTTCGTGCTGGCGTCGTTCGGGCACATCTACATGGGGACTATCGGCACCGAGGGCGCCTTCGATGCAATGATGAGCGGCCAGGTGGACGAAACCTGGGCCAGGGAGCATCACGAACTGTGGTACCGCGAGGCGACCTCGCGTGCATCCCCGGCGGCCAGCACCGGCGGAGCGCCCAGACCGGCGGGGTGAGCGGCGGCGCCTCGATGGGCCCCGACGGCCGGCGTGCGTCACGTTCCCCGGGCCGGCAGCGGAAGGCTGTGATACTCGCGACGAGTCAGCCATGAAAGTGTTCGGCATCGCCGGTTATTCCGGCAGCGGCAAGACCACGCTGCTGGAGCGCCTGATTCCCCTGTTGACGCAGCAAGGCCTTCGGGTGTCGGTCATCAAGCATGCCCACCATGCGTTCGATGTCGATCGGCCGGGCAAGGATTCCTATCGGCACCGGGCCGCCGGCGCCACCGAAGTGCTTATCGCCTCGAGCGCGCGCTGGGCGCTGATGCACGAGCTGCGCGGCGACGCCGAACCGGAACTGCCGCTGCTGCTCACCCGGCTGTCGGCGTGCGACCTGGTGCTGGTGGAAGGCTTCAAGCGCCAGCCGATTCCAAAGCTGGAGATTCACCGCGCCGCTGCCGGTACGCCGCTGTTGCACCCGGACGACCCCGACATCGTCGCCGTTGCCAGCGACCGTGCACTGGATACCCCGCTGCCGCAGTTCGCGCTGGACGACTATCACGGCATCGCGCGATTCATCGTCGACTTCCGCCGGCCCGCAGCGTTGGTGGCACAGCGATAGAATAGGCGGCATGAAACCGACCGATCCGCAAACCGCGATTGTGCAGATTCTGTATTTCGCGCGCCTGCGCGAGGCCTTCGGTCGCGCCGACGAGGCGCTGGTCCTGCCGGAGGGCGTCGGCGACGTCGGCAGCCTGAGGCGATTTCTCATCGGGCGGGGCGGCGCCTGGGCGCTGGAACTCGCGGAAGGACGCGCGGTGCGCATTGCCGTGAACCAGGACATGGCCGATGCGGCGACGCCGGTCGCCGCGGGCGACGAGGTGGCATTTTTCCCGCCGGTGACCGGAGGCTAAGGTGACGGTCCGGGTGCAGACCGAGGACTTCGACCTCGCCGACGAGGTCGCAGCCCTGCGGCGCGGCAATCCGAAGGTGGGCGCGGTGGCCTGCTTCGTCGGCGTTGTGCGCGATCTCAATGAAGGCGATGCCGTCGCGCAGATGACGCTGGAGCAGTACCCCGGCATGACCGAGAAGTCGATCGAGAAGATCATCGACGAGGCTCGCGGCCGCTGGGAGATCTACGACGTCATCGTGATCCATCGCGTGGGCACGCTGGCGCCGACCGATCAGATCGTGCTGGTTGCCGTGTCGAGCGCGCATCGCGGCGAAGCGTTCCAGGCTTGCGAATTCCTGATGGACTACCTGAAGACGCGCGCACCCTTCTGGAAGAAGGAGGAGACACCCGGAGGCAGTCGCTGGGTGGACGCACGCGCCGCGGACGACCAGGCGGCGGCGCGCTGGCGCTAGCCGGAGCCAGCGTGGTCAAGCGCGCGAAGGACGACTTCCCGGCTGCCGAGACGCTGCAGCCGCAGCTGCGCGTCAGCTTCAAGAAATCGATTGCCATGGGACCCGGCAAGGCCGAGCTGCTGGCGGCGATCGAGGCATCCGGTTCGATCTCGGCGGCCGCACGCCAACTGGGCATGTCGTACCGTCGTGCCTGGCTGCTGGTGGATACGATGAATGCCTGTTTCTGCCATCCGGTGGTGGAAACGCTGACCGGTGGGGCGCACGGCGGCGGGGCGCGCGTCACCGACTTTGGCCGCGAGGTCATGCGGCGGTATCACGCGATGTCACGCAAGGCGGCGGCCAGCGTGGCGGAAGAGATGAACGAGTTCGCGCAGCTGCTCGACCGCGGCTGATCCGTCGGCCGATCATTGCTGTTGGCCCTGGCGTTTCGCCACTGTGTCGGCTTGACACGGGACGCTATATTCGGTGAAATACAACGGAGGGTTGGATTTGCCCGACCGCTTCCCCCAGGGGCGCGCAGACAGACCCTTCTTTCGAGCCTGATGGCGGGACCCGAACCGGGTCCCGCCAACTTTCTTCCCCTCCCGGTACCACGTCAGGAACGCGATCACCATGAGGTCTGATGGCGAACAGTGTTATATTCCATCCGATATAACGCTTTGCGGCCTTCCGGCCGCTTTCTCACGCCCCGTTCCGCATGCCGGCCGCTGCCGCAGACGTCCTGGTTCCGCTCGCTCTCAGCCTGAAGGTGGCTGGCTGGGCGACGCTGATTGCCGGTCTGGCCGGCCTGGCGATGGCCTACCTGGTGGCGCGCGGCCGCTTTCCCGGGCGCGAGCTGCTCGACGCAGTCATGACCTTGCCGATGGTGATGCCGCCGACGGTCCTCGGCTATTACCTGCTGGTGCTGATCGGGCGGCGTGGGCTCATCGGCGAATGGCTCGATCGAGAGTTCGGCATCACCCTGGTGTTCACCTGGCAGGGCGCCGTGATCGCCGCGGCACTGGTGGCGTTTCCGCTGGTGTACAAGGCGGCGCGCGCTGCGCTCGAGAACGTCGAGCATCAGTACGAGCAAGCGGCAAGGGTGCTGGGCCATTCGGAGTGGTCGGTATTCGTGCGGGTGACGCTGCCGCTCGCCTGGCGGGGCATCCTCGCCGGTGCGATGCTCGCCTTTGCGCGGGCGCTGGGCGAATTTGGCGCCACTCTGATGGTGGCCGGCAGCCTGCCAGGGCGCACCCAAACGCTGTCCATCGCGGTGTACGAAGCCGTGCAGGCCGGCAACGATCAGCTGGCGAACTTCCTGGTCATCATCACCTCGCTGGTGTGCGTGACGATTCTGCTGGCCTCGGGCCGGCTGCTGAGGCCGCGCCAGACCTCGGGGCGGGGTTGAGCGATGCGCATCGAGGTCGACATCCGGAAACGCCTGCTCGCCGGCCGGCAAAGCTTCGAGCTGGCCGCGTCGTTTGTTTGCGAGGACGACGTCAGCGTGGTGTTCGGCGCCTCCGGGGCCGGCAAGAGCCTTACGCTCAAGGCGATTGCCGGGCTCGAACGCCCGGACGAGGGACGCATCGCGGTGGACGGGCGAGTGCTGTTCGATTCCGCCGCCGGCATCGACGTGCCGGCGCGATCGCGCAATGTCGGCTACCTGTTTCAGGACTACGCGCTGTTCCCGCATCTGACGGTGGAGGAGAACGTGGCCTTCGCCGAAACCGCCTGGTGGCGGTGGCACGCAGACGCCGCCACGGCCCGTCGGGTGAAGGATCTGCTCGACCTGTTCGAGATAGCGGAGCTGGCGCGCAGTTTCCCCTGGCAGCTGTCCGGCGGGCAGCGCCAGCGGGTTGCCCTGGCGCGCGCGCTGCTGCGCAAGCCGGCGGTGCTGCTGCTCGACGAGCCGTTCGCGGCGCTCGATCCGCTGCTGCGCATCCGCATGCGGCAGGAGCTACTCAATACGCAGTGGCTGTTCCGGGTGCCGCTGCTGGTCATTACCCACGACCCGCAGGATGTGGCGGCGCTGGCGGAGAAGCTGGTGCTGATGCATCGCGGCCAGGTGCAACGCACGATCGCGCTCACGGGGCCGCCTTATCGCGACGCGATGGGCAACCCTGTGCGCGGCGCCATTCGCAAGCTCCTGATGGAAGCGACCGGACTGGCCGGGGCCGATCCGGATGCCGATCTCGACCGTCTCTAGCGGCTGCCGGGGCGCCGTGCCAATTCCCAGATATGCCCCGTGGACACCCATTTCGGAGGAACGATACGGATGAAAGCAATCTCTGCAGGCAGGCAAGCGGCGGCGGTGGCCGTCGGCGCGGTGCTGCTGGGCGGCGCCCAGCACTCGGTTGCGCAGGATGTGCAGCCGCGGGTGCAGCAGCTCGAGCAGGCGGTCGAGGCGCTTGACGGTGAACTGCAGGCGCTGAAGCGGCAGCTCGAAGCGGCGAAGGCCGCGCCCGCTGCCGACAGCGAGGGGGTGCGCGGCCGCTTTGCCGACGGACCGCAGATCTCCGGCAGCGACTGGAGCGTTCGGCTCCAGGGCCGTGCGCAGCTCGACCTGCGCACCTTCGAGCCGGACGAATGGCTGGCAGACAGTTTCTCGCTGCGTCGCGCGCGGCTGGGCGCGGTGGTCTCGTTCATGAAGGATTATTCGGTGCGGGTGGAGGGAGAGTACTCGGGCAGCAGCGTGTCCCTGACCTACGGCTACTTCGACATCAATTGGTGGAGGGCGGCCAGAATCCGCGGCGGGCAGTTCAAGCGCATGTTCGGACTGGAGCGCTCGAACAGCACCAATTTCACCGACTTCATGGAGCGCTCGCTGCCGGACGCGTTGCTTGAAGGCACCTACGATCGCGGCGTGATGGTGTTCGGGACGCCGGTCGAAGGCACGACCTATTCGCTGTCGGTCACCAACGGCACCGGCTCCGCCGACAGGAGCAGCGCCAGCGCGCAGCAGGCGCAGGCGGACGATTTCAACTGGACGCTGCGGCTGACCGGGGATGCCGCGCAGTGGGCGGGGCTGAAAGATACGGTGCTGCATGTCGGCGGCAGCCATGACTTCGGGCGGCTTGGCAACCCCACCGCCGGAACCGTGAAAGGGGCGAGCGCGCAGACCGAAGCGCGCGGCGTCACCTTCTTTACGCCGGAGGCGTTCACCGGCAGCAATGTCGACCGCGCGCGCGTCGGCGTGGAGGCCGCCGCCGCCCGCGGCCCGTTCAAACTGCAGGGCGAGTGGCTCCGCGCCACTTACGAAGGCACGTCCGCGCTCGGGGTGGATTACAGCCGCGACATCGACGCGGCCTACCTGAGCGCGACCTGGCTGATTACCGGCGAGCGCTACGCACACAGCTACAAGGACGGGGTGTTTGGCCGCATCAAGCCTTCAAATGCCTTTCGGTCCGGCGGTGGCTGGGGCGCCTTTGAAGCAGGGATCCGCTACAGCCAGTTCGACGGCAGCGATTTTTCGAGCGCCAATGCGCCGGGCACCGGTCTGCCGAGCGCCACTGCACCCAATAGTGCAAAGGCAGACGCCTGGACGCTGGGGCTGAAGTGGATTCCGCTCGCCAACGCACGCTTCATGCTCAATTATGTTCAGACCAGCTTCGATACTCCGCTGCTGATCCACGGAACGCGGGAAGACCGGGAGCGGGCGATCAATCTGCGCGCGCAGCTCGATTTCTGACCGGCAACCGGCAAGCGGAGGGCGTTGTGAGAATTGCGCTGAAGAGCCTGACTGTAGTGCTGCTGCTGTCGGCGCTGCCAGGCATCGCGCTCGGCGCCGAGCTGATCGTCTCTGCCGCCGCCAGCCTGACCAACGCTTTCACCGAAATCGGAAAGGCCTTTGAGCGCGCGCATCCCGGCCATTCCGTGATCATGAACTTCGGCAGCTCCGGTCAGCTGTTCCAGCAGATCGAGCGCGGCGCGCCGGTGCACGTGTTCGCCTCGGCCGACCAGGAAACGATGAACCGCGCGCAGGCGGCGAAGGCGATCGATCCGGCGACGCGGGTCGACTTTACCCGCAACGCGCTGGTGGTGATTGCGCCGGCCGGTTCGGCGCTTCAGCTTGCCGGGTTGCAGGAGCTGCAGGCCGCATCGGTACGGCGTATCGCGGTGAGCAATCCGGACAGCGTGCCGGTGGGCCGTTACACCCGCGAAGTGCTGGAGGCACAAAAGCTGTGGGCGCCGCTCGCGCCGAAGATCATCAATACCCAGCACGTGCGGCAGAGCCTCGACTATGTCGCCCGCGGCGAGGTCGACGCGGGATTCGTCTACTCGACCGACGCGGCGATCATGCCCGACAAGGTCTCGGTTCTTCTGGAGGTGGCGACGCCGACGCCGATCACCTATCCGATCGCGACCGTGCCGGGTAACGGCAACGAAGCGCTTGCCGCGAAGTTTGTCCGCTTCGTTCTCGGCGACGGGGCGCAGCAGATTCTGCAAAGCTACGGCTTCCGGCGCCTGCCCTGAGCGGCACGCCTCCGGCCGGCGCGCACGGCGCGACGCCGTCGCCCCTATAATCGCGAGGAGAGTCTCGACAGGAACAGGCATGCCGTTGACCGGAGTCGTTGCCGTCGGTGTCGGTGCCGCGCTCGGTGCGTGGCTGCGCTGGTGGCTCGGGATAATGCTCAACCCGGTATTTCCGACCGTGCCGCTCGGCACGCTGGCGGCAAATCTGATCGGCGCCTACCTGGTGGGCCTGGCGCTTGAAGTGGTGGCGCAACACGCCGGCCTTGCCCCGGAGATTCGACTGTTTTTCATCACCGGTTTTCTGGGGGCGCTCACCACTTATTCGACCTTCTCTGCCGAAGCGGTCACGCTGCTCGGCCGCCAGCAGCTCGGATGGGCGGCCGTGCATATCGGCGGCCACCTGTTCGGTTCGCTGGCGATGACGGTGCTGGGCATGCTCACCATCAGGGCACTGCGGGGCTGAAGCGATGACCGGCGGGCGCATGCTGCGGGTGTTCGTGACCGAGGCGCAGCGCCACCACGGCGAACTGCTGTACGAGTGGATTCTTGAGCGCGCCCGTGCCCTTGCCATTCCCGGCGGCTCGGCGTTCCGGGCCATTGCCGGCTATGGCCGCCACGGCATCCTGCACGAGCAAGGCTTCTTCGAGCTGGCCGGCTCGCTACCGGTGCAGCTCGAATTTCTGGTAACCGACGAACAGGCGCGAGCGCTGCTCGATGTGCTGCGCGAGGAGCGGCTGGACCTGGTCTACGCGCTGCAGGACGTCGAGTTCGGCCAGACCGGGCAACCGCGCTAATCCTCGCGGCCGGCCGCGATCCGGTTCCACAGCAGGCGCGCGGGGTCGATCGTCTCTGATGCGGTGAGGCCGACCGGACCCATGCCCCGGGCCACCCGTTCGTCCGCAGCCAGCCCGTGCAGACGCACCGCGGCCAGCAGCGCCGCGCGCGGCGCGGCGCGCTGAGCGAGCAGGGCGCCGAGCAGGCCGGAGAGTACGTCGCCCATGCCGGCGCTGGCCATGCCGGGATTGCCGCTGGTATTGATATGCCAGTCGCCGTCGGGAAAGGCGCAGATGCTGCCGCAGCCTTTGAGCACGACGCCGGCACGATAGCGGCGGGCCAGTTCGCAGGCGGCGGCAATGCGGTCGGCCTGCACCTCGGCGGTGGAACTGCCCAGCAAGCGGCCGGCTTCCGCCGGGTGCGGCGTGAGCAGGGTGGGTGCCCCGCGCCGCAGCACCGCCTGTTGCAGCGCCGGCGACGCGGCGATCAGATTCAGCGCGTCGGCGTCGAGCACCAGCGGTGCATCGATCCTGAGCGCGCGTGCCAGCGCGTGTTGCGCTGCCTCGGTCTGTCCCAGCCCCGGACCTACCACCGCGCAGCCCAGCTCGCGGCGCTCGAGCAGTTCCGCCACGGTTCTGATCATGAGATCGGGTTGCAGCGGATCAAGCGGCGGGCCTTCGGCCAGCAGGCCGACCAGCACCCGGCCGGCGCCGAGCTTGAGCGCGGCCCGTCCCGCCAGCAGCGCCGCGCCGACCATGCCCGGACCGCCGCCGATGACGGCGACATCGCCGTAGCGGCCCTTGTGGCTGTTGCGCGGCCGCTGCGGCAGCGCAGACCGGATCGCCTCGTCGCCGATCAGCCAGCCGTGTCCCGGCGGGCGCGGCAAGTCCGCCGCCCCGAGCGGCTCGAGCTGCACTTCACCGCAGTGATCGGGGCCGTCGTTGGTGTACAGCCCCGGCTTCAGCCCGAGAAAGGTCAGGGTTGCCCGGGCGCGCACCGCCGCGCCGAGCACCGTGCCGGTTTCGGCGTGAAGGCCGGAAGGTATATCGATGGCCAGCACCGGTGCCGGCCGCGCGGCCAGGGCCGACACCATCGTTGCATGGCGTTCGTCGAGCGCCCGGGCGAGTCCGATGCCGAACAGCCCGTCGAGTGCGAGGTCCCAGGTCTGCCCCGGACCCAGCTGCTCCTGAAGGCTGCCTCCGGCCTCAAGCCATGCATCGAACGCCGCGCCCGCGTCCGCAGAAAGCTTGTCGCGGCGGCCGGTGAACACAACGGCGACGTCAAACCACCACTGCTTCAGGTGACGGGCCGCCACCAGCGCGTCGCCGCCATTATTGCCGGGGCCGGCCAGCACCAGCACCTTTCGGGTGCGCTCTCCGGCCATTGCGCGCGCCCACTCGGCGGTGGCGAGGCCGGCGCGTTCCATCAACGGCGGGGAGGGGGCGCGGGCAAACGCGGCTTGCTCCAGCGTCTTGATCTGGGCGCACAGATAGACCGGCATGGCTTCGGCAGGCATGCGCGCAGTGTATCCAAAGGCGCCGTGGCGCGCGGCAGCGCTCCGCTATAATTCCGCTTTACACGCCACCGATCCTAAATGCCCGAGCTGCTCACCCTGCGCGGCCGCAACGCGCTCTCGGACTTCCGCCTCAGCAAGCTGCTCTCCAGTCTCAAAACACAGGTTCCGGCCGTTGTCGGGCTGGGCGCCGAGCACTGGCATTTCGTCGAACTGTCGCGGCCGCTGGCGCCGGAACGGTGCGCGGTGCTGGAGCGCATCCTGACCTACGGGCCTGCCGCGCGACCGGTCGACGATGCCGGGCAGCGCCTGCTGGTGGTGCCGCGCTTCGGTACGATCTCGCCCTGGTCGTCGAAAGCGACCGACATTGCCCATAACTGCGGCCTGCTGGAAGTGGCGCGCATCGAGCGCGGGGTTGCCTTCTACGTGCGCCGCCGTGACGGCGCGCCGCTGACGCCTGCCGAGCGTGCCGCGCTGCTGCCGCTGATACACGACCGCATGACCGAGACGGTGCTTGAGTCGTTCGATGCGGTCGGCGCGCTGTTCGAGCATGTAACGCCCGGGACGCTCGCCACCGTGCCGCTGATGGAGCGGGGGCGCGCGGCGCTGGACGCAGCGAACCGCGAGCTGGGGCTGGCGCTGTCTGACGACGAGATCGAGTATCTGGTCGAGAATTTCGGGCGCATCGGCCGCGACCCGAGCGATGTCGAGCTGATGATGTTCGCCCAGGCGAACTCGGAGCACTGCCGGCACAAGATCTTCAATGCCGACTGGGTGATCGACGGCGAGCGGCAGCCGCAGTCGCTGTTCGGCATGGTGCGCGAGACGCACCGGCGCAACCCGCAGGGCACGGTGATGGCCTACGCCGACAACGCGGCGATCATGGAGGGCGCGCGGGCGAAGCGGCTGCTGCCTGGCGCCGACGGCGGCTACCGCTATCGCGAGGCGCTCACCCATATCCTCATGAAAGTCGAGACGCACAATCATCCGACCGCGATCTCGCCGTTTCCGGGCGCTGCCACCGGGTCCGGCGGCGAGATCCGCGACGAAGGCGCCACCGGCCGCGGTGCCAAGCCGAAAGCCGGTCTGTGCGGCTTCAGCGTCTCGCACCTGCGCATTCCCGGCGACGCGCAGCCCTGGGAAGCCGGCGGTATCGGCAAGCCGGAGCGCATCGCCTCGGCGCTGTCGATCATGCTGGAGGCGCCGATCGGTGCGGCGGCTTTCAACAACGAATTCGGCCGGCCCAACCTGGCGGGTTACTTTCGCAGCTTCGAGCAGCCGGTCGACGGTGTGGTGCGCGGCTATCACAAGCCGATCATGATCGCCGGCGGCGTGGGCAACGTGCTCGCCGAGCAATCTCACAAGCGCGACTTCGGCGCGCGCACGCTGATCATCCAGCTCGGCGGGCCCGGCCTGCTGATCGGCATGGGCGGCGGGGCGGCCTCGAGCATGGCCACCGGGGCCAACACCGCAGACCTGGATTTCGACTCGGTGCAGCGGGGCAACGCCGAGATCCAGCGCCGTGCGCAGGAGGTTATCGATCGCTGCGCCGCGCGCGGCGAGGACAATCCGATCCTGTCGATTCACGACGTCGGCGCCGGCGGCCTGTCCAACGCGGTGCCCGAGCTGGTGCACGCCGCCAATTGCGGGGCGCTGATCAATCTGCGCGACATCCCCTCGGAAGAGCCGGGCATGACGCCGATGCAGGTGTGGTGCAACGAGGCGCAGGAACGCTATGTGCTGGCGGTCGACCCCGAGCGCCTGGAGATCTTTCGCAGCATCTGCGAGCGGGAGCGCTGCCCGTTTGCGGTCCTCGGCCGCGCCACCGGCGATGGTCGCCTGACCATCAGCGATCCGCTGTTCGGGAACCATCCGGTCGATGTCGATCTGGACGTGATTCTTGGCAAACCACCTAAGATGACCCGCAGCGTGCGCCGCGTGAGGCGCGACTTGCCGCCGCTTGATCTTTCCGAGGTGCGGGTGGCCGAGGCGGTGCGCCGGGTTCTGCGCTTTCCGGCGGTGGCGGACAAGACGTTCCTGATCGCCATCGGCGACCGCACGGTGGGCGGGCTGTGCGCGCGCGACCCCTTCGTCGGCCCCTGGCAGGTGCCGGTCGCCGACGTCGCGGTCACGCTGATGGATTTCGCCGGCTATCGCGGCGAGGCCTTCGCAATGGGCGAACGAACCCCGCTGGCGGTGATCGATGCGCCGGCATCGGGCCGGATGGCGGTGGGCGAAGCCGTCACCAACATCGCCGCCGCGGCGATCGGCCCCTTGTCGAAGGTCAAACTGTCGGCCAACTGGATGGCGGCAGCCGGCGTGGCCGGCGAGGATGCCGCGCTGTTCGACACCGTGCGCGCCGTGGCGCTCGAACTGTGCCCGGCGCTGGGCATCAGCATCCCGGTGGGCAAGGACTCGATGTCGATGCGCACCGCCTGGGCCGACGGCGGTCGCGAGCGCGAAGTGGTGGCCCCGCTGTCGCTGATCGTCTCGGCGTTCGCGCCGGTGGACGATGCGCGCCGCACCCTGACGCCGCAGCTCGCGCCGGATGAGGACGCGCGGCTGCTGCTGGTCGATCTGGGCGGCGGCCGCTGCCGGCTGGGCGGCTCGGTGCTGGCGCAGGTGTATTGCCAGACTGGCAACGAAGCGCCGGACCTGGACGCGCCGCAGCGGCTGGCCGGCTTCTTCGACGCGGTGCAGACGCTGATGCGCGAAGGCAGGCTGCTCGCCTACCACGACCGCTCTGACGGCGGGTTGCTGGCGACCATTGCAGAGATGATGTTTGCCGCCCATGTGGGGGTGACCCTCGAGCTGGGGGCGGCGGCGCGCCGCCATGGCGTGCCGGCGGCGCTGTTCAACGAAGAGCTGGGCGCGGTGATCCAGGTGCGCGGCGCGGACCTGGCCGCGGTGCGCGATGCCTTTGCGGCCGCCGGGCTTGCCGACGCGGTCAGCGAACTCGGTGCAGTCAACCGCAGCGGTCGGCTGATCGTGAAGTCGAATGGCAAGACCGTCTACGACGAGACCGGTGTCGAGCTGCACCGGCTGTGGTCGGCGACCACCTGTCAGCTGCAGCGCCTGCGCGACAATCCCGCGTGCGCGCAGCAGGAGTACGACCGCCTGCTGGACGCTGCCGACCCCGGGCTGCATGCGCGGCTGACGTTCGATCCGGTGGAGGATATCGCCGCGCCTTACCTCGGCGGCGCGCGGCCGCGTGTTGCCGTGCTGAGGGAGCAGGGAGTGAACGGCCAGATCGAGATGGCGGCTGCGTTCGACCGCGCCGGCTTCGAGGCGGTCGACGTGCACATGACCGACCTGATCTCAGGCCGGGTGTCGCTGCAGTCGTTTCAGGGCGCGGTTGCCTGCGGCGGCTTTTCCTATGGCGACGTGCTCGGCGCCGGGGAAGGCTGGGCCAAGTCGATCTTGTTCAACGCGCGCGCGCAGGCGCAGTTCGAGGCCTTTTTCGCGCGTGCCGACAGCTTTGCGCTGGGCGTGTGCAACGGTTGCCAGATGATGTCCAATCTACGCGGGCTCATTCCCGGAGCCGCGCACTGGCCCCATTTCGTGCGCAACCGCTCGGAGCAGTTCGAGGCACGCTTCGTGATGGTGGAGGTGCAGGAAAGCCCCTCGCTGTTCTTTTCCGGCATGGCTGGTTCACGCATGCCGATAGCCACCGCCCATGGCGAGGGCTTTGCCGAGTTTGCCTCGAAGGCGGCGCAGACGGCCGCCGCACCCCTGGTTGCCCTGCGCTATGTCGACAATCATGGCCGGGTTACCGAGCGCTACCCGTTCAATCCCAACGGCTCGCCGCACGGCATCACCGGCCTGACCACGCCGGACGGCCGCTTCACTATCCTGATGCCGCATCCGGAGCGGGTTTTTCGCAGCGTGCAGCAGTCCTGGCATCCACCGCAGTGGGGCGAGTATTCGCCGTGGATGCGGATGTTTCGCAACGCCCGTCGCTGGGTGGGCTGAGCAACGCGAAAACGAAAAGGGCGCGGCAGAGCCGCGCCCTTTGCGCCGCCTGCGCGGTTCAGTCCTGCTTGGCTGCGCCGAGCGAACCGAGCTTCTCGATTTTCGCTTTCTCGCGCAGTTTGCCGACATAGTCGTCGCGCGCCTGATTGATCACGTTCTCGCGGATCTGCTCCTTGACCTCTTCGAAAGCGGGAAACGAGGGGTCGCGAATGTCGACCACCTGGATCACGTGCCAGCCGTACGAGGTGCGCACCGGCTCGCCGAGCAGCTCGCCCTTCTTCAGCTTGCGCAGGGCGTCGGCAAACGCCGCAACGTACACTTCCGGCTTGGACCAGTCGAGCTGCCCGCCCTGATCCTTGGTGCCCGGGTCGAGCGACTTCTCGCGGGCGAGCGCCGCGAAATCCGCGCCCTTGCCCAGCTGCTCGATCAGCGCCTTGGCTTCGGACTGATCTTTCACCAGGATGTGGCGCGACAGGTATTCCTTGTCGCCGACCTTCAGCAGTTCGGCCTTGGCGCGCTCGTACTCCGCGCGCAGCTGCTCGTCCGTTGGCGCGTTCTGCTTCAGGAAATCCTCCAGCAGCAGGCCGAGCAGGATCTGCTGGCGCATCGCGTCCATCTGTGCGCGATAGGCGGGGTCCTTGTCGAGCTTCTTGCGCAGCGCTTCCTGCGCCAGCACTTCACGGGTAATCAGCACCTCGCGCACCTCTTCCCTGAACTCGGCCGTGTCCTGCTGGCCCTGCTGGGTCTGGCTGCGCACGATCAGGTCGAAACGCTCCTTCGGAATGGACACGCCGTTGACCTTGGCAATGCTGTCGCCGGCGGCGGGTTCGGCGGCCAGCGCCGGCGGCGCCAGCAGGACTGCGAGCAGCAGGGCCGTGCGGGCAAGTGGATTGGGTGACATGGGTTTTCCTCGTTGGATGTGAATCGATGGATCGATCCGCGCGCGATTCGCACGGCGTCGCGGGCTAGGGTGTGGCCTTTTGGTCGGTCTCGCCCGGGGCGAGCGCGCGGATGGAGAGGGCGTGAATGCGGTGCGGCATCAGGTCGGCGACCCGTTCGTAGACGAGGCGGTGACGCGCCAAAGTACTCTTGCCGGTGAACGCGGCCGACACCAGGGTCAGCTCGAAGTGACCGCCGCCCGATTCGCGCGCGCCCGCATGGCCGGCGTGCGCCGCGCTGTCGTCGCGGAGGTCGAGGCGCTGGGGGGCCAGGGGCGCCAGACGCTCGCGGATGAGGGCGGCGAGGCTCACGCCGGAAAAACCTTGCGAAAGGGTTGGACGCTGACCCGCGCGAATACGCCTTCGGTGACGTACGGATCGGCGTCGATCCAGGCGCGCGCCTCTTCCAGCGATTCGAACTCGCCGACGATCAGGCTGCCGCTGAAGCCGGCCGGACCGGGATCGGGACTGTCGATGGCGGGAAACGCGCCGGCCAGCACCAGCTTGCCCTCGGCGATGCGCGCCTCGACCCGCTGCAGGTGCGCAGGGCGTGCCTTCACGCGGCGCTCCAGGCTGCCCGGTACGTCTTCGCCGACAATCGCGTACAGCATCTACTTCTTTTCCGCCTCTTCCAGATAGCGCGACAGCATCAGCGCCTGGCCGAAGGCGAATGCCAGCAGCAGGCCGATGCCGCCGAAGAGCTTGAAGTTGACCCAGGCATCGGTGGAAAAACTGTAGGCGACATACAGGTTCGCAACACCCATGAAGGCGAAGAAGCCGACCCAGCTCAGGCTGAGCTTGTGCCAGACCGCTTCGGGCAGCGTCATCTGAGCGCCCATCATGGCCCGGATGAGGTTCTTGCGGAACAGCAGCTGGGCGCCGAGCAGCACCAGCGCGAACAGCCAGTACAGCACCGTGGGCTTCCACTTGATGAAGGTCTCGTCCTGCAGCAGCAGCGTGGCGCCGCCGAAGACCACGATGATGGCCAGGCTGGCCCACAGCATATTGTCCACCTTGCGGTGGCGCAGCCAGGTCCAGCCGACCTGCACGCAGGTGGCGCCGATGGCAACCGCGGTCGCGATGTAAATGCCGTAGAACTTGAAGGCCGCGAAAAACACCACGACCGGAAAGATATCGAACAGAAACTTCATATCGGACAGGGATTTCGGGAGGGCGCATTATGGCGGCGGGAGGCGCCAATGCACAAGCCGGCCGCGCCGGCGCCCGATGCTAAGATGCGGCGGCCCGACAAACGTTCCACCGGAGGAGGAGATGGCGCAGGTGAAGCTTGCCAACTACGCGGAGGCCAGTCCGGCCGCGCGCAAGGTGTTCGACGACATCATGGCGACCCGCAACAGCGATTATGTGAACAACATCTGGCGGGCGCTGGCGGTGCATCCGCCGTTGCTCGAGCGCTTCTGGTCGTTGATGAAAGCGGTGATGGTGAAACCCTCGCGGCTCGATCCGCTGACGAAGGAACTGATCTATCTGGCGGTCAGCATCACCAACAATTGCGGCTATTGCATCAACTCGCACACCGCGGCGGCACGCAAGAAGGGGCTGGACGACGAAATGCTGGCCGAGTTGAACGAGATCGTCGCGCTGGCCAACGCCGGCAACCGCCTGACCCAGGGCCTGCAGGTGCCGGTGGATGCCGCGTTCAAGCCCAACTACCGGGACACCGCCTGGAAGGCGCCGCGGCGGGCGGCCAACAAGCGGACGAAGCCGGCGGGCGCCGCGCGCAGAAAGGCGCCGGCCCGCCAGCGCGCGGCGCGGGCGGCAAAGCGTGGCTGAGCGGACCGGCCGGGCATGCGCGAGATGAGCGGCGTCGAAGAGGCGATCCGCGCGCGCTTCAGCTGCCGCCGCTTCGTAGAGCGGCCGGTGGCGCGCGCGACCATCGAGCGAATCCTGAGGCTGGCCCAGCAGACGCCGTCCTGGTGCAACTGCCAGCCCTGGCAGGTCAGCATCGTGTCCGGCGCGGCGCTGGCGCGGCTGGGCGAGGCGCTGACCCGGGCTGCACGGGCGGGGCAGCCGCCGCGGCCCGACTTCCCGTTTCCGCCTGCTTACCAAGGCGTGTACCGCGAGCGGCGCAAGGTATGTGGCGTTCAGCTCTACCAGTCGCTCGGCATCGGCCGCGAGGACAAGGCCGGCGCCGCCCGCCAGTCGCTGGAGAACTTCCGGTTCTTTGGCGCGCCGCACCTGGCCGTGGTTACCACCGACGCCAGCCTCGGCGTCTACGGCGCCATCGACTGCGGGCTGTACGTCGCGCACTTCATGCTGGCCGCGCGTGAGCAGGGAGTGGACAGCATCGCCCAGGCGGCGCTTGCCTCGTATCCCGACCTGATCCGCAGTCAGCTCGGCGTGGCGGCCGAGCGCTGGTTGGTGTGTGGCATTTCTTTCGGCTACGCCGACGCCGCGCACCCGGTCAAC
>ERZ869936.1163-NODE-1163-length-20059-cov-17.706359_pt1 | contig 20059 bp, 14 predicted proteins | sample MGYA00520876_ERZ869936 | MGnify/ENA primary metagenome ERZ869936 (study PRJEB32218, sample SAMN09650985) | biofilter metagenome | isolation source: enrty point of leading RO module | place: Saudi Arabia: Thuwal, RO plant located on Red Sea | collected 2016-02-17...
CGGGGGTCGCGACGGCAGGAGCGCACCCCCGGTCGGCGTGCCGGGAAATTTCCACGAACCCCAACGGGGTTCCACAACCTGTGGTACGCCGTTGGCGTACGACGCAGCGGCGACGGGTCCAGCCAAAGAATGCCGCACGCTCTTGTGCGCATCGAAACGAATCTTTCTTCTTGCGGCTCCATCAATCCACAATCCGCTCACGACTCCTCCGCTTCGTTCTCATCCCAGAAGCGGTGGCCCGTCTTGTGAATGAAGACGTCTTCGAGCGTCGGCTTCCCCAGCGAGATCGAGCGGACGTCGCCCGAATCCGCTTCCATCAGGTCGCGGACGAACTCGTGACCATTCTCCATTTCGATCCGCAGGGCGTCGCCGAGTTTCTGCGGCTGGAGTTGAAACTTCTCCCGGATCCGCCCGGCGAGTCCCTCCAGATTGTCCGTTTGAATCGTAATGCAATCGCCTCCGACCGACGCGCGGAGTTCATCCGGCGAACCGATCCCGACCAGTTCTCCGTGATTGAGGATCGCGAGCCGGTCGCACCGTTCGGCCTCCTCCATGAGATGGGTCGTCACAAGGATTGTGACGCCGGAAGACTCTCGAAGCTGTCTGAGGTAGCGCCACAGATCGTGCCTGGCGCCGGGATCGAGACCCGTGCTGGGTTCGTCGAGCAGGAGGACGCGCGGTTCGTGCAGCAGGCTCTTGGCGATTTCGACGCGGCGTTGCAGCCCTCCCGAGAGTTCGCCGGCGTTGTCGTTGACACGATCCGCAAGCCCGAGGGCATCCAGCAGCGCACTGCAACGCGATTGCAACTGCGAACCGGACAGGCCGTACAGGTAGCCGTGGAACTTGAGGTTCTCGCCCACGGTCAGTTTGACGTCGAGGCTCGGCGACTGGAAGGTGACGCCGATCAATCTGCGGACCGCATCGGGGGCCGAGGCGACGGAGTTCCCGAGCACGGTCGCTTCGCCCTGCTGCAGCGGCAGCAGCGTCGCCAGGATGCGAAACAGCGTCGTCTTGCCGCTTCCGTTGGGGCCGAGCAGTCCGAAGATCGCTCCTTCTGCAACGTCGAACGACACGCCGCGCAAGGCCTGCGTCTCACCGTAGCGGTGTGCGAGGTGAGCCACCGCAATCGCGGAGGAACCCGGCATCAGTGATCACCGCCGTGTTCGGGGGCCGACCCTTTGGCCGACTCGTGCGGCGCTGCTGTGGGAGAAAGCTCTGTCGGCGGGGCGATCTCGACCCGGGTCTGCGGCGTGGTCGGCCGGTAATAGTGCAGGCCGATGTCCGGCGCCAGCGCCAGCGGGATGCCGCACGCCAGGATCGTCGTCGGGAGCAGGAGCACGTACTTCCATTTCCCCTCGAATTTGAGGTGCATGAAGTACCGCATCACGTACTGCGCCTTGGCCACCGCGATCGCCAGGACGATGACGGCGATCATCCGTTTGCTGTCGATCAGCCCCCAGCCGCCCGCTTCGTCGGCGACCCACGAGAGAGCCGTGCAAACACACAGAGCCACAAAAATCTTTGTGTAGTTCACGTGCGGATGCGCCGCGTGCTCCGCATGCTGTGTTGCCGCTGTCGTATCGGACATTTTCAGTCTTCGGTAATTGGTTGTCAGTCTTCAGTTGTTGGAGGGCTGGATTCCCGGTACGGCCCGTTCACGATGAACCGACAAGCGACCACTGACAACTGACCACTTCTACACTCCCGGAATGATGTAGATCAACGGGAACAGAAAGATCCACACCAGGTCGACGAAGTGCCAGTACAGGCCGCTGTTTTCGACCCACTCGGTCCAGCGCTCATTCAGTTTGGGGCCCTGCACGAGCACGATCGCAAACAGGATCATCCCCACCACGACGTGCACGGCGTGAAAACCGGTCATCAGGAAGTAGGTCGATGCGAAAATGTTCCCGTAGAGGATGACCTGCGGATGGTGGACGCTGGAAAGGACGTCTTCGTAGACGTTGTCCTGCAGCAACTTCACGTTGCTCGCCGGGTACACTTTCCATTCGCCGCCGGACTTGATGGCGACTTCCCCCTCCGCCAGATGCGGGAGGTCGTCGTCATGGGCGGGGGCGGACGCCTCTTCTGGGTGTTCGGAATGGGCCAACGTCTCCAGACGGGCGGCGTCCACGAATGGACCGACCAGCGACTCGGTCTCGCTGACCTGCACCCGGGCCGCCAGTTCCAGTTCGTGCAAGCGGTGCTCGGCTTCCTCCAGAGTCAGTGCGTTTCGAGAGACGGCGTCCCGCAGGGAACCGTATTCGATATCGAGCGTCCGCCAGATTGCAACCTGCGTGGCGTTGTCGACGAGAGCCTGCATGACGTCTCTTTGCTCACGCATCTCCGGATTGTTCGGATTCTCCGCGAGACTCTTCTGCGCACTTTCCAACAGCCGCGGTGCGTCGCCGACCTGTGCGGCCTGGCTCTGCTTGATGTGGATCGGCTGGTCGCCCGGGATCAGCGAGTCCAACCTGGCGTCGAGCGCAGCTCCCATTTCCCGCACCAGTTTGTCCAGTGCCTCGTCTTCCGTCTCCGCGATGCGGCCCGGCAGGATGTCGTGCGAAATCTTGCCGCCGTATTCGACGCCCTTGATGCCCAGGAACAGGCAGGCGCAGACGAACGTCCCTCCCAGTGCTTTGAATGCTTTCTGAAAATTCCGCTGCCCCATCGCCTCATGGGCGACGACCACCAGGTAACTGGAGAAAATCAGAACAAATGTGTTGATGGCGCCGGCGACCACGTTGATGTGCGTGACGTGCGTATCGGTCGGCCAGGCGGAGCGGCCGTTGGCGTCGACCGAGCCGAAGTACAGCACGATGTACGTGCCGATGAAGGCCGTGAAGAACATGATCTCCGTGCCGAGGAACAGCCACATCCCGAGCTTGGAGTTCGGGATCGGCAGTCCCATCTTGACGGCCGGACGCGGGGGAGTGTGTGCCATGGGGAGAAGTTATCGGTTATCAGTCGTCAGTTTTCAGTCATCAATCATCAAACACGTGGAACCGCGATCCGCAGCGGAGCGCTACTGCAAGAGTCTCCAGTGGTCGAAGGCGAGCGCTCCGAACACTCCCGGCAGGTACAGCAGGGACGCCCACAGCAGTCGCCGCGCCGAAAGGTCCGTTCCACGGATCGCGAACACCAGCGAGGCCGCCGCGTACAGCAGGCCAAGCAGAAGCGCAGCGCCTGCATAAACGTCGCCCGCCAGGCCGAGTTGCCGCGGCAACAGCCCCAGCGGGATCAGGGCGATCGCATAACCGGTGGCGAGGACGCCCACCGTGTGTGGCGAACGCACGGAGGGCAACATCTTCAGTCCCGCCGCGGCGTACTGCCGCCGATAGAGCCAGGCGATCGCCCAGAAGTGCGGGAACTGCCACAGGAACAGGATTCCGAACAGCGCCGCCGCGGAGGCATCCAGCGTTCCTCCGGCCGCCGTCCAGCCGAGCACGGGAGGCAACGCCCCCGAGACAGCGCCCACGACCGTTCCGAACGACGTCAGCGGCTTCAGCGGTGTGTACAGAGCGACATACGCCACGAGACTGACCAGCGTGAGCACCGCTGTCAGGGTGTTGACACAAACGGCCAGCTCGATGATCGCAGCAGCGCCGCACACCAGGCCGAACAAGAGCACGGCGCCGGGCGCCAACCGGCCGGCGGGCAGCGGGCGCAGGGCGGTCCGCGGCATCAGGGCGTCGCTGAATCGTTCGAGATACTGGTTGATTGCGCTCGATGCGGTCGCGGCAGCGGCGATCCCCAGCAGGGCGTGGAAAAAGACGGCCGGCCGCCAGTCGCCCGCGCACCCCAGGCCGTAACCGATCGCCACGGTGAACAGCACCATCACCGAAATCCGCGGCTTGACGATCTGCCGGAGATCGTCCAGGCGGGCGGCCAGTGAACTGTCGTGATAATCGAGCGCGGGAGCCGCGATGGTGTCGAGTCGGGCGGCCCGGTCAGTGGCGAGGCTGTTCATGCGACGCCTCCCGGCGCGGCCGCCTGAGAGAGGATCGGCCCTTGGACGTATTCCGAAACCGCGTCCACCCGCAGCACGCGGACGGCATGCACAACGGCCGTCATGAACAGCAGAATGCCGACGACTGTGTGCGCCGTACGAAACGCGACCTGGCCGATCGAGTCGGCCGTGGCGACGAAACCGGTCGCCGCAAAGCCGTACTTGACGACCCACGCTCCGGCTCCGAGCGCGACTTGCAGCAGCGCAACCGAGAGCAGCAGCCAACCGGAACGCGCGATCCAGTTCGATGCGGAGCCGCGCGTGAGAAACGCATTCGCGACGATCAACACCAGCGAAGCGATTCCCATCACGAGATGCTCGTGCAGACCGGTTCCCATATGTCGGATCAGGCCGCCCAGCAGGAACTGCATCGCCAGCAGGCAGACGATCAACGCCGCCATCGGCTTCGCCAGTCCGACGTCGACATCCGCAAACCGGTCTTTCGCCTGAAGCCAATTCCGGCTGAGGACAGTCGCGAGGACCGCCATAAGCGACAGGACGCAGGCCGCCAGTCCGCCGTGCAGCATTGCGAGCGTCTGCGCGTCGAGACGGACCCGCATTCCGCCCAGCAGTCCCTGCGCGACGACTGACAGCAGCACGAGACCGCCCGCCCACTTCACCCAGCGTCGCGATTCACTCTTCAAGAGCCAGCAGAGAAGGAGGATCACCCACAAGCCGATTGTCGCCCCTGCGAGCCGGTGACCATGCTCCAGGAACTTGTCCCAGTTGGTTGCGAAGTCGCGCAGCCAGGGATAGGTCAGCATGAAGTGGCCGTCCGAGGAAGGCCAGTCGCGAAACGCCATCCCGGCCCGCTTGGAAGTGACCAGCGCACCGGCGATCACCGTCACCAGCGCGACAATCGGGGTCGCACAGGCGAAGCGGTGGAGACCGCGATGGTATTGGTCACTGTTCATGAATGTGCACCAGTCGCGTCAACGCCAACGATCAGGCCGGCGCCGCTTGCGGTTTCGCACCCGGCTGCGCGCCCGGCGGCTCCGTCTGCAACCAGTAGTCGTCGCTATGGTCGGGGTGTGAATACTCGTACGGACCGCGGTAGACCACCGGCACGGACTCAAAGTTTCCGTGCGGAGGCGGCGACGGGGCGACCCACTCCAGTCCGTTCGCGTTCCAGGGGTTGCGGCTGCACTTCTCCCCGAAACGCATGCTGTAGAGGAAATTGAACAGCAGCAGGAACTGGGCGAATCCCATCAGGATCGCCGAGATGGTCATCAACTGGTTCATCGGCAGCAGGTGCTCGAGGTACGGGTGCAGGTAGGGGTCGGCGTATCGCCGCGGCATGCCGGCGACGCCGAGCAGGTGCATCGGGAAGAACGTGCCGTTGAAACCGATGAACGTCAGCACGAAATGCCACTTGCCGATCGTATCGCTCATGGTGCGGCCGAACATCTTCGGGAACCAGAACTGAATCGCCCCGAACACGCCGAACAGCGTTGCGCCGAAGAGCACGTAATGGAAGTGGGCCACAATGAAGTAAGTGTCGTGGATGTAAATGTCGACCGGAACGGCCGCCATGAAAATCCCCGAAAGTCCCCCCACAATGAACAGCGAGACGAACGCGACGCAGTTCAGAAACACGGCGTTAAACTGCGGCCTGCCCCCCCAGATCGTGCCGATCCAGTTGAAGACCTTCACGGCGGACGGAAGCGCGATCATGATCGTCGAGATCATGAACGTCATGCCGAGCGCCGGGTTCATGCCTGACGTGAACATGTGATGGCCCCAGACGATAAAGCCGAGACCGGCGATCGCGGCCATCGAATAGACCATCGGCTTGTAACCGAAGATCGGCTTGCGGCTCATGCAGGCCAGCATGTCGGAAACCATGCCCATCGCAGGCAGCAGCATGATGTACACCGCCGGGTGCGAGTAGAACCAGAACAGGTGCTGCCACAACAGCGGCTGCCCGCCGCCGACCGTTGGCTCGGCGTTGTTGACCACCAGTCCGCTGGGAACAAAGAACGTGGAATGCACCGACCACGGCAGGCGGTCGAAAACCAGCATGAAGCCGGCCGCCGTCAGCACCGGGAGAGCGAAGGCCTGCAGGATCGCCGTGATGAACATCGACCAGATCGTCAGCGGCATCCGGAAGAGAGTCATGCCGGGCGCCCGCATGTTGATGATGGTCGTCATGTAGTTGACCGAGCCCATCATCGACGAGACGCCGATGAACGTGACGGCGATCAGCCAGCAGGTCTGTGCGCCGCCGGAACCCGGCGCCGCCTCCGCCAGTGCGGCGAGCACAGGATAGCTGGTCCAGCCCGCCGCGGGTCCGCCGCCGAACAGAAAACTCAATCCGAAGAACAAGATCGCCGGCCACATGAACCAGTAGCTCAGCATGTTCAGCGTGGGAAAGGCCATGTCGTCCGCGCCGATCATCAGCGGGATCAGGAAGTTCCCGAACGCGCCCGCCAGAATCGGAATGATGACCAGGAAGATCATCACGGTGGCGTGCATCGTGAAGAGCATGGTGTAGAACTCGGGAGAGATCTGGCCTCCCTGCGACGCGAACAGCGGCCCGAAAAACGGCATCGACTCCCACGGAAACGCCAACTGCCAGCGGACGCCCAGCGCCAGCGCGCCGCCCACCATCAGCATCAGCAGCGTGGTGATCAGAAACTGAATCCCGATGACCTTATGGTCGGTCGAGAAGATGTATTTCCGCACGAACCCGGGATCGTGATGATGCCCGTGGTCGTCGCCGTGACCGGCGTGCGTGTCAACAGTTGGCGAAATCGTGCTCATGGCGCCGTCGTGGGTAGTGGTTCGTCAGTAGTCGGCAGGGAATGGCCGGTCATGGGAAGTGAAGACTGTCGTCAGTCAATCGCGACCCACTTGCACCTACAAACTACCTACTCGTCTGTTTCCTCAACTCCATCCTCGTTCTGCAACTCGTGCAGTTCGCGCAGCCACTGGAGCCACTCCTGCTCCGGCTCGGCGACGAACTGGGCTTTCATCTTGTAGTGGCCCCAGCCGCACAACTCCGCGCAAAGCAGGTCGTACGTCTGACTTTTCTCCGCCTGGAACCAGACCGGAATCACCAGGCCCGGCACGGCGTCCTGTTTCACCCGCAGTTCCGGCAGGAAAAACGAGTGCTGCACGTCCCCCGACAGGAGATTGATCATCACCGGCACGCCGGCCGGCAGGTGCAGGTCGTTCACCGTGTACAGGTCGGTCGGCTGTGGATCGGTCATCAGCGGCAACAGGTTGCCGTCTTCGTCGAAGCCGGGATATCGGATCCGCCACTCGAACTGTCGGGCCGTGACTTCGGCCAGCGCCCGGTCACCCGGGACATCGGTGTCGACTCCCATCCGCGTCAGCGACGCCGTCATCTGTTCCTGCGGAAAGTAGGGCCGCATCCGGAATTCGCGCCACACGTCGATCTGGTAGAGCGCGATGTACAGCAGGATGCCGGCCGGCACGATGGTCCACATCACTTCCAGGTTGTGGCTGCCGTGGCTGAACCAGGTCGTTTCCTCGTTCCCCGGATCGGTCCGCCTGGCGCCGGTCCACAGCACGTAGCCGAGGGCGATCTGCGTCCCGATGAACACGACCGTCGTCACGATCAGGATCATGTAGAACAGATCGTCGATCCTCTGTCCCAGGGGGGACATCGCCTCACTGGGAAACCACCAGCCCCGCTCCGGTGCAATCCAGCACAGGTACAGGGCGGCCAGCGGCCAGAACATGAAAAAGACGCACCAGAATCGTTTCACGGGACTTGTGGGGGTCGAGGGACTAGGGACTATGGACTCAGGACAACAATCACTCCGATTTCGCAACGGTCGCTTCGGGGGCGGATTCGGACGGTACAAACGGGCCCTCTCCCGGCGCGCGGTCTTCGAACGGGATGCTCATCACGTAGTTCACGAGATCCCAGATCTGCTCGTCGGAGAGCGATGTGCCGAACCCGGTCATCGGCGTCCCCTTGATCCCCGAGTGAATCCGGCGGTAAAGATCGAGCGGCCGGCGTCCGCCTCGGTAGATGCCGGTCGTCAGGTTGCGCGGCTCGATCAAACGCCCCCAGTCGTCGTGCAGGCCCGGTACGGGATAGTTCTGACCGGAGGCGTCTTTGGCCACCTGCATCGTCTGCGGGCCGTCTCCTTTCCCGCTTTCGCCGTGGCAGGTCACGCACTTCGCGGTCGCGCTGAGGTAGATCTCCCGGCCTTTCGCGATGGATTCCGGTGAACTCGGCGTCCGGGGCGTTTTCGGGAGCACAACCGAGGACTCTTCCTGGGCCACCCGCCAGGAGTCGGCGATCTGTTCGGTCTCGTCGGCGAAATCGTTCGGGAAATCGTCCTCCTTCGCCTCGGCGAACTCCTGGATCATTTCATCGAGTTCTTCCTGCGTTTCCGCATCGGCCGCACGAAAGTCGAGGGTCAGGATTTCGATGCGGCGCAGTTCCGTTTCTCCCCGCATCGCCAGCCACCGCACGTATTCGACAATCGCCGCAGACTCCTCTTCCGTCAGCAGCTTGAAGGACGGCATGTACGTTCCGGGGATGCCTTCCTCGATGATGCGGGCCAGGTCGTCCCGCTGGGCCTTGCGGACCGTGCTGGTGGATGTGAATTTGAACTTTCCCAACCGGTAGTCGCGGGGCCTCGGCTCAAGGTACTCGGCCGTCGGCCCGTTTCCGTCGCCCGTTACGCCGTGACAATGCTGGCAATGCTCGGCGTAGAGCAAGCGGCCCTGCTGCAGCGTCTCGCCGGGCCCGATGGTGAGCCGGGCGCCGGGCGCGGGCGGCGCCCAGTTCTGGTCGGCGCCGGCCGGCGGCGAGACCGTCAGCGCGTTCAAGTCCTCATCAAAGCCGGCCACCTGTCCGCTGTGAGCGGACCCGTCGACGAACCACAAAATCTGCTGCCCTTCGTTGATCGGTAGAGTCCGGCCGATGTTGGCCAGAGTGACGCTGCCAGATTCCCCCGCCTCGTCGACCGTCGCCGTCGCCGCGTGGTAGTTGATCGGCAACTTCTCCCACGCGACGGACGCCGTAGGAGAGCCGAAATGTTCCGCCAGCAACTCTTCCATGTAATCCTGCGCCGGCGGGATCAGTTCGGCCGTCTCTTCACGCTCCCGGAATTCGATCCCGGACGATCCGCATCCCGTCATGAAAACGGCGAGGCAGAGCGGAACAATGATTAACAGAGGCTTGCCGGACACGTCACGTACTCCGCAGTTTGCAGATCTACTTCGTCAGATCGGAGGCGGGGACCGAAAAATTCTGTTCCACCGTCTGTCCCGCGCTCGCTTCGAATTCAAACGACTTCTCGATGTACCCCTTCGCGCCGTGCCACACGGTGAACTCCCATTCCCCCGGCGGAAGATCGGCGATCTCGAAACTGCCGTCCATCGCGGTCACCGCGTGCCAGGGATTGTCCACCGGCAGATGGTAAGCGCTCATCCAGGTGTGGATGTCGCAGCGGGTTTGAATCGGCACCCGCTCTTCGCGCTCATAGGTGACGGGAATGCCTTCCTGGTCGTTCGGCTTCACGATCTGATTGATGGGGTTCGAGAAGCTCTGCGTTCTGACGTTGTGGGAAACCGGATCGGAGTTCTTCAGCAATAGCGTTTGTCCGACGCGGACAAACAGTCCCTGGGGAATGAACCGGCAACCCTGCTGATCGAGGGGAACCGGGTCGGTCGGTGCGGGCGGCACGTCGACATCGTCGGGGAGCTTCCGCACATAGATGAACACATCCGCCAGGCCGTTTCCTTCACCGCGCACGGAGTCGTCGGGCACTGCGTTTTCCGTGCAAACTTCGTCTTTGACCTTCGGGTCGCCCTGGGCAATCAGGGGCGCCAACTCCGGACGAGTGCCGTCGATCGTCACGCGCCCCTTGAACGTGACCGTCTCGCCGCCGGTGTCCGAAATGGTCGGCGCCGACCCGCTCGAACTCGGCGAGGACGAGGAGGTTGAATCCCCGGTCTCCCCTGTCGACGCGGTGTTTTCCGCGGCGGAGTCCTCTGCTGGGGTCGAAGTATTGCCGCTATTCGCGACCGTGATGGGTGGTCCCTGATCGGCGGAGTCTCCCCCGCCGCAACCGACCAGCAGGCCGAGACAGGCGATGGCCGCCGTGATGCGGAAGCATTTCCCTGCGAATGTCATCATCAACTCCTCCCGTCGGTTGCTGTTTCCGAAGGAACGCCTGTTGCGCGTTCGCTGGCGGCAGTGCAGATCAGTGCGCCGCCGTATTGGTTTTAGCGGCTAGGGCCGAGTCGACAACACGACGGTCCGCGGCCGTGGATTCGGCGGGATCGCAGCCAGGCTCGCGGCCGAAACACTGATTGTCTCCTCCACCGTTTCATCGGGAGCGATCGTCACCGTGTGCTCCAGGAGTTTGCGGCCTTCATGCCAGACCTGAAACTCGTGTTCGCCGGCCGGCAGGTCGGGAATTGAAAACGATCCGTCTTCGTTCGTCACGGCCCCGTACGGATGATCGAGCGGAAGCTGCCACGCCAGCATCCAGGAGTGGAAGTCGCAGACGATCCGGACCGGCTCCCGTTCAGAACGCTGGTAGGTATACGGGACGCCGACCGTATCGCTCACCTTGAGCACCGAGTTGAACGGCTCATTCGATTTCGCCTTCAGGTTCACGTTGTGCGCGATCGGGTCGCTGTTGACCAGTTGCACGGTCTCTCCCGTCTGCACGACCGACGCATGAGGCAGGAAGACGCAGTTCTTCTGGTCGAACACCATCGACTGGTCTTCCCCGGCCTCGGCTGATTTCGCTCCGGGCGGCTTCCGCGCGAGGTAGACGAACACGTTCTTCACGCCGCCGGACGCTTCATCGACGACGAGACGATAATCTTTCTCGAGGATGACGCCGACCTGACAGACATTCGGATCCTTCAGCGATCCGGAAACGAGGGGCGGCAGACTCGGGATCGCGCCCTCCAGGACCACGCGGCCGTTCAGATTGCCGTAACCGGCCACTTCCACCGTGGCATCTCCCGCAGCTTCCTCTTCCGTCCCTTCGGCGCGCAGAATCTCCACAGCGGGAACAACGCTGGCGCCGCCGCCGAATTCGAGCGTACACCCCACTGCGAGCGTGAGTGTGACCGCAGCCCCGGCAATCAGACCGGTCGTCGTCCTCGAAAGTCGCAGCAACATATTCAAGCGTCTCATGTCAGCCCCCGGCGTCGGGAGAGGTTTCGGTCGTTTCCGCATCATCCTGGTCTTCAGCGTCCGGCGCGCCTTCCGGCGGCGTGGGCGGCACGTAGGCCGTCTCGCCGAACGTTTCCATCATGAGATGGTAGTTGATCAGTGCGTCGACCACCGCCTCGGTCTGTTCTTTCGATTGCCCGCCGAAGAGGTCGGGGAATTGCGACTGGTTCTTCGGGAAGTTCGACGGCATCGACGTATAGGGAACAATCGCCGCCGGCTTGTAGATCCAGAGGTGCAGCCAGTCGGGCTGCATCCGCTGAGCGACCCGCTGCAGGTTCGGTCCCCGGATGTCTTTCTTGGGGTCGCTCGCCTGATACGGCCGGCCCCCCAACGCATGGCATTTGATGCACAGCGGACCGTTAAGCGTCAGCCAGCTTTCCTCGAGATACGAGTTCTCGCTGTCGGGGAACTCCTCGTGAAACTCTGCGTTCCGCTCGGCGAGGTAGTTGTCATCCTGCTCCGGAATCCGCTGGTAGGGGAAGGGCGCCCCGTCGACGGCGGCGAAGTAATTCGCCAGCGCCTGCGCCTCGTCGTCGCTCATGTTGAACCGCGGCATGCGGAGCACCGTCGTGTACCGGATCTGGTCCGGATTCTTCAGGAACCGGTACAGCCACGGCGTCTGTACTTTGACGCCTTCCTTGTACAGCGGCGGCGGAGCGGCCTGCCAGGCCTTGCTGCGGTCTCCCTGCATCAGTTCGTCGGCCAGTCGAGGCACGAGCCATTGCGCGAGGTCTCCGCCGCGCGGCGCGATCTGCTCTTCGACCGCCGTTTCGTTGAAGATGTAACGGCCGTTCACGCCCGTCAGTTTGTACCGGCCGCCGACTTCGTAATTCTCCCACAGATCGAAGGAGTACTCACGGAACTCCGGATCTTCCTCCTCCGGATCCGGCGCGGCGAAGGTCAGGCCGTGAATCGTGATCGATTCGCTGCCGGCGCTCGACTCGACCGTGTGAGGATGGGCGACGGGCGGCTTGACTTCCAGTGCGCGGCGAACGCTCTCCGGAACATCGGGGTCCGGAATCCGGTCGGCCAGCAGCACCTCCGGATGCCGATCGAGCCACTCCTGCAGCGCTGCGACCTTGGATGTGAAATCGCTTGCGCCTGAATCGACCAGCCCGCCGAGCACGGGCGTCAATTCGAGCGTGACATCGCTCACGCCCACCAAACGTCCGGCCAGCAATTCCTCGCTGTTGAGCAGGAAGGTTTGCACATGGTCGACGATCTCGCGCTCGCGCTCGATCGCCGCCTTCCGCGCCGACGGGTCGGCGATGCCGCCGAACAGTTCCCGGTAATACTCTTCCAGTGCGGGAAGAATCAGCGGCGGACCGGACGCTTCCGCTTCTTCCGCAGCCTCTTCCGAGAGTTCCGCGTCGACTTCGGCGACGTAGGCTCGCAGGAAACCGTCCAGACTCGGCGCGTCGAGTTCCGCCCCGGCCCGGTCGGTTTCGAGTTGGGCCTGAGCCTGCAACCGCTCGGCGAGGGATTCCGGGATCCCAGGCGGCGGCGCGTAGTCCCCTTCCTCCGGCGTCAAACTCCGGCCCAACAGCACAGGTTGCAGCAGATCGCCGCTTGCCAGCACTTCGGCGCGCTCACCAATCCAGTGGACCAGTTCCGTTCTCGTGAGACCGATCAATTCGTCGAGATCGGCCTCGAACCGGAACCCTTCCATTTCGAGCATGTGACACGAGGCGCAGTTGTACTTCGCAAGCAATCGCTCGCCCTCGATCCGCGCCTTGGCCGGGCCTTCCGGCTGGTAAACGTATTGCTCAATCGGAGGATCGGCGACAAGCCCCAGCACGAAGGTCGCAATCGACTCGATCTGATCTTCATCGAACGGGAATCGCGGCATCCGCAGCCGCTCGTCCCAGCCCTTGGTTCCGATCTTTTCATAGTCGTAACTGCGCGGCTGCCTGAGCTTCTGCCAGAGGAAGCCGGGCCGTTTGTGATGCAAGAGGCTCTCGTAGAAATACGCGGCCGTCTTCTCCTGATGGGTCGCTTGCTCCTCATAGGCGGGATTCACGATTTCGGAAATGCGCTCATGCGTGCTGCCGCCGTCGGGCTCGCCGTGGTGGTGCAGCCATTCCGCCACATGTTCAAAGGCGAGTTTTGACGTATCCTTGCGGCCCCAGTCCTGGAGTTGCGTGCCGATCGGCCGGGCGTCTTCGTAGCCGGGAATCTCGTGGCAGCCGTAGCAGCCGTAGCGGGAAATCGTTCTGCGACCGACGTAGAGCAGCAGTCGCTCATTCCGCTCTTCGGCGTCGAGTTCTTCGCCGTCACCCGGTCGGTGAACGAGTTCGATCTCGTCCCCCTTGATCGAATCGGCCGATGCTTCCTCGAAGACGAACTCGACCTGTCCATCCGGCGCCACGACGCCGCGCCGGCGAACGAAATAGCCCAGTTCCAGCGTCGCTTGCACTTCCTCGGCAGTCGCCTGCTTGCTGAGATACAGCCGGGCGAGATCCTCGAGGGGCGTACTGACGACGAGCACCACATCGGAAACACGTCCGCCCCGCACGCGAGTCAGCGTCACGCGTTCGCCGACGTCAGCGGCTGAGGCCAGCTCTTCAAGATGCTCAGCGTTCCGCACGGGACTGCCGTTCCAACTTGCAATGATGTCGCCGATCATGAGGGCCGGCGCGTTGTCAGCGACGGCGCCATCCGCCCATGCAGCGCGCTCGGCCGGACTGCCTGCCAGAATCTGCTTGACCCGCGCTCCGTCTCCCGATTCGATCCCCGCGGAGATCGCCATTTCCTCGGTGAAGTTCTCGTCCGCCTCGATTCCGACGTACGCCCCCGGCAGCTTGATCGAGGGAAACTCACGCGGCCCGCCCTGCAGCAGGAACGCAGCGATGTCGGCCGCAGGATCGACGTAGTTCTCTCCTTCACCCTCCGGGGTGAGGAACAGATTCGGCATCTTCGTCCGCGGGTGATGCAATTCCGGGTTGTTGAGCCACGTGTACAACCAGTTGAACCCGTCCGGCCCCGGCTGAATCTTCTCGTGCACTTTCGTCAGGTTCGGGCCGAAATCGGAGTCGATTCCGTCGAAGTACGGATCGTCGTGCTGATGGCACGCGAGACAGCCGCGGCGGGAGAACGCGATCTTGCCCCGCTCCGCATCGGGCTCGTAGCCTTCCTGCGGCTGCATCAACTGCATTTCCTCAGAGCGTTCCATCAGGTACGCCGTCAGGCCGGCCAGCTCAACCGGCTGCAGTAACCCTGCCAGATGGTCCTGCTGGTTTGTCAGGTCGAAGAACTGCGGCATCCGCGTGTGCTCGCGGAACCGTTTCGGTTCTTCGGTCCAGTACCGCACGAATTCCGGCGTTGTCTTGGAAGCCAGGTGTCTCAGCGACGGGCCGACTTTCCGCATGTCCCCGGCGACCTGATTCGGATCCGCGGCGATTTTCGCGGCTTCTTCGGCAGTCTGCGGTTCGAGCCGCAAGTCGGGGCCGATCACCTCGGTGCCGTCGTACCCGTTGATCTCGTGGCATCCGAAGCAGCCGTACTCTTTAACCAGTTCGTAGCCTTCGTAGAGCTTCGGCGCCGTCGCGCCGAACGTCTCGTTGACGCCCAGTTCCGTCACGTTGGGGTGGCATTTGAGGCAGCCCGTCTGGGCGAAGACCGACGGGTGCATCGGGTATTCCCAGAAATGGTTCGAATGCCACCCGTATTCGTCTTCCCACTCGTGCGCTTCAATGGGATTCGAGGGCGTGTGCTCGGCAGTCTGAAAACTCGTACCCGACCCGTCTCCCTCGTGGCAACTTGTGCATCCGAATTCGGTCAGCGGATGCGGACTCGTCGCGGTCAGGAACAGTTCCGGCTGCGGATGGGAGCAGAACGGGTTCGGATAACCCTCCTCGTCTTCGGTCCCCTTCGGAAACTCCGGAACATTGCCGCTGGCGAAACGGTCGATGTGGACGTGGCAACTGCGGCAGCGGTCGAACCGGGCGACGCGGGCCATGCCCAACTGCTGCTTCAAGTCGGGCAGCCAGTCCTGGACGATCTTGATCTCCGGGTTGAACCCGTTGATGATCGGCCACCGCTTCATGTCTCGCTTGAGGGCGGCGAAGAATCCTCCCGCTCCGGATCCTTCCAGCGCGTCGGGTCGCAACAGCCGGATCTGCTCTTCGATCCGCTCGACCTCCTGCTGGTGGGATGCGATCTCCGCTTCCGCGAGATCCAGATCCTCCTTGAGGGCGGCAAGCTGGTTCTTGACGGCGTCGCGTTCCGCCCTGGCGACGTCCAATTCCCGCTGCTTGTTGCGGGCGACCAGGTTCTGCGATTCAAAGTCCGCCTGTCTCCGGACAAGCTGCTCGTCACCGGCCGCGTCGCGGACGTCGATATCCCTGTTCGCGCGCGAGACGCCGACCTCGGCGTTCTGAAACTTCACCTCGCGCTCCAGCAGTTCCACCAAACCGTTGAGTTCCGCCAGCCGGTTCTGCAGAACTCCGTACTCGTCCGCCTGCTTGAGGAATTCCGTTTCGGCCTGGTTCCGCGTGATGCGCAATTCTTCCAGCTCGGTGAGATACGGGCCGGACTTCAGATCGGCCAGTTCCTCAGCCAGTTTCCGGTCGCGCAATTCCTCCGCTTCGATCTGATACTGCCGCCATTCACGGTCTTCGTCGTTGTCGACCATCACGATCGTCGCCGCCAGCAGCGCAATTGCGCTCCCGGCGAACACCTTGTGCAGCGTGCTCAGCGGACGCCAGATTTGTTCGGTGGCAGGCATGGTGGAGAGTTGTCGGTCGTCAGTCTTCAGTTGTCAGTCAACTCGCTCTGTCGATCGTTGGCCGGTCCGAAAAACAGATGACCGACCACTGATGACTGAGAACCGACAACTTCAGATATTAAAAAACCACTCGGGAATCGCGACGATGTACTTCAGGTTGAACAGCCAGCGGACCGCCATCTTCAGCGGCAGTGCCGCCATGAACAGAATCAGGTTCGCCAGAACCATATACCGGACGAACCCCATTTTGACGAAAAACCTGCGGAAGACGGTGATCGCTCCCAATGGTGGGAAAACCAGCAAATACCCCGCAACAAGCGCCAGCCCCAGCCATTCCCGCTTGAGAATGATCAGCGCCGTGGCGGCGAACCCGTCCTCCGCGCCGGGACGGGGCAGCGGCTTGTTCATCTGGTCGACCCAGAACCAGTCCGACAGGTTGATGTTGTTGAGCACTTCCAGTTTGTGGACGTCCCAGTATTCGTACGGACCGAACATGTTCCAGTTCGGGCCGCGAATGAACGTCCCCAGGATGATCATCGCCACCCACAGCGGCAGGAACCCGAACAGAAACATCGAGACCGAGAACTTCCGCTGATCGAACGTGTAGTAGCCGTTCCCCAGCTTGTTGAAGTCGATGTACGGGATCGCCATCAGACCGACCAGAATGATGGTCGGCAGCACGACGCCCGCCATCCACGGGTCGTAGTAGACCAGCATCTCCTGCAGGCCGAGAAAGTACCACGGCGCCTTGGAAGGGTTGGGCGTCTTGACCGCGCTCGCCGGTTCCTCCAGCGGCGCGTCGAGTCCCACACCCCAGAAGATCAGCACGGCCGTCAGCAGCAGCATGCAGATCATTTCCGTATACACCAGATCGGGCCACACGAGCACCTGGTCCGCCTGCTCGTCCTCGATCTTCGGTTCTCCCGCCGCGATCCGGCGGTCGTTCTCCACCGCTTTGGCGAAGTACAGCCAGGTGAAGTACCCCACGATGAACAGCATGCCCACGATCGGCACGTTGTCCGGCTTGCCGACGATCTGCCGGAAGTCGTAATCGGTCATGCTCAGACCGAGAAACAGCATGCTGAAGTTGAGCAGAACCCAGCCGACGGTCGGCCGGACCAGCCACTTCCGCAGCCAGATCATCGCGGCGAACATCAGAATCGACAGCAGGAAGAAGCTGATCGGATTCGCGATCACAACATTGATCGCGTCTTTCAGGGCAACCGGCATCCGGAAAAAGAAGTCCTGCGGATCCCCGTCGGCGGCGAGGTGCGTCGCCGCCAGCAGGCCCAGCAACGCCGTGTAGATGGCCCACACGAACGCCTTGGGCAAGTGCGGCACCTGAAATCCGAGGATCTTGTCGTAGTGACCCTCCCGGTTGAAGCTCCGCACCGTCCAACCGACGTTCATCAGAAACATCACCGTGTACAGCCATCCCAGGCCGTGAATCACGTGCGTCGTGAGATCAGGATGCGGTTCAAGCATGGCTAATGGCCGGTGGCGAGTCGCTGATGGCTATTGGCTATCAGCCACACACCCGTTCAAAAAATCCCTGTCGCTGACAACCAAAAACTGACAACTGACTACCAACCCCTCCGTCACAACGGCTGGCTGATGCCGCCGTCTTTCCGGACCCGCCAGAAGTGAATCGCAATCAGCGTGGCCACCACCAGGGGAATCGCCACGCAGTGCAGAATGTAAAAACGGTTGAGTGTTTCTTCCCCCACTTCGCGGGCGCCGAGCAGCAGAAAGCGCGCATCGCTCCCCTTGGTAATCAGCTCGAAGCCCCCGATGTTGAGCAATTGAAAGCCGGGCCCCTCATGCCCCAGAATCGGAGTCGCCCGCGCCATGTTCGACCCCACCGTGATCGCCCAGATCGCCAACTGGTCCCACGGCAACAGATACCCTGTAAACGACAGCAGCAGCGTGAGCACGAGCAGCAGCACGCCGATCACCCAGTTGAATTCGCGGGGCGGCTTGTAGCTGCCGGTCAGAAACACCCGGTACATGTGCAGCCAGACGGTGATCACCATCGCGTGAGCGCCCCACCGGTGGATCTCGCGCATCACGCCGAGCGTGGTCACGTCCCGCAAGGCGCGGATGTCCGTGAACGCCCACTCCAGCGTCGGCCGGTAGTAGAACATCAGCAGCACGCCGGTCAGCGTTTCCACCAGAAACAGGAAGAACGTCACCCCCCCCATGCACCAGGTGTAGGAGAGCGCGATCCCCCCCTGTTTCGCTGAAACCGGGTGCAGATGCAGGAAGAAGTTGGTCAGCATCACCACCGCACGGTTGCGCCGGTCATACGGCGCCGGATGGCGGAAGACGCTTTTCCAGACCTGTGTATTTCGGATGTACTCGACGACGGACATGCTTGTCGGTGGCCAGTGGTCAGTTTTTAGCGATCAGTGTTCTGCATTCGCGCTGCACCATCCCGGAACAGTGAACAGACGCGGTTTCACAATCGGCGCCGCTGCTGCTTTCGTCGACAACTGAGGACCGACGACCGATTCACCCCAAAGCGACAAACGATTTCGAATCCTGCCACTGCCCGAGTTCTTCCTGAAACTTCACACTCTTGTCCACTTCGAGCATGCCGTCCTCGGCGAGCCGCAAACCGACTCGCTCCAAAGGCCGCGGAGCGGGACCTTCGAAGTTGATGCCGCTGATATAAAAGCCCGACCCGTGGCACGGGCACTTGAATTTCTGCTCGCCTTCCAGCCAGTTGGGAGTGCACCCCAGATGCGTACAGACCGACGCCAGCGCGTAGATGATGTCCTCGCCGTTGTACGCGTCGGACCGCACCAGCCAGACACCCCGGCTCGCTTTGAACTTCTCGGAGACGGCCCCGGGGGGAAGATCCGACGGCGGGCCGACTTTGAACTGCGACGGCAGCTCCACAACCATGTTCGGCATCATGAAGCGGGCGCCCAGCAGCGACCACAGGCCCCCGATCAAAGCCAGCAGCCCCATGCCGAGCGCGAAGGGAGTCATCACGATCGCGGCAATTGACGCGATCATCGCGGCGGGAAAGGCGCGGCGGGAAACCGCCGACTCCGGCCGCCGCGCAGGCAGCGGAGGTTTGGACGGGAGTTTCGGACGCGCCGGCTTGGTTTCCGCCGGCTTGCCCTCATGCATCCGCCGAACCATTTCCTCAAGCGGCGGGCGGTCCCCCGCCGCTCGCGGTTTCGCAGCAGGCTTTTCCTTGGCTGGTTTCTCAGCATCGTCACCCGCCGACGGAGCCGCCTTCGCGCCACTCGCCCCTTGCGCGCGGGCCGCGGCCAGAATGTCGGCCGTCGACTTCGGAGCCCCGCCCGGTTTCGCCGCTTGCGGTTTCGCAGCCGCCGGCTTCTCGGACGAACCACTGCCCTGGGCCCGGGCCGCAGCCAGAATGTCCGCCGTTGACTTGGGGGTCGCCGACGCCCCTTTCGGTGCGGCGGGGGTATCAGAAGCCCCCTTCGGTGCGGCGGGGGCATCAGACGCCGCCTCTCCGGCTGCGGCACTCTCCGCCTGTGGGTCGGCCGCGGCAGGCGGATCCGCAGGCTGTCCCGCGTCACCGGACGATCCTCCGCTGCCGGCCGCTCCCTGCTGGCGGGCTTGCGCGAGAATCTCAGCCGTCGTCAGTTTCTCTTTCGCCATCGTCTACTGGGGGTCTGATGCAGCGCCGCTAACCGGGCGCAGAGACTGCCGGCCAAAGTCGTTGCGATGAATCGAAAAATCGTCCCTCGCGGTCGCCGTTGCCATCCCGTGCGGTCGGCAACGCCGTTCAGACGTGAACCGCAAGTCGCAGACAGACGGCTTTGGCCGAGCGAATCATGGCAGGTGAAACTGACCGTGACAACCGCCCCGAACACCCTCGATTTGGATTCTCAGATACAGGAAGCGGCAAAAACACGATTCCCAGCCGTGGGAATGGGGCCGAACGGGCTGTCGTCGTGGGAAGGCCCCCCCTACGAGCGATGGAAACTTCCGCTTCGCACCGGCGGAGCAAGCATTGCAGAACGTGTCCCCGCTGCACAACGCAGCCCGCTTGACCCGAACGCGGCCGACCGTCGGCATCACGCCGTCTGACACGCCGTGCACCGCACGGGCGTGTTCGAGGCCTGCCGATGCGGTACGCTATTCACAGTGCCGCCAACCCGCC
>ERZ869936.1164-NODE-1164-length-20051-cov-7.750850_pt1 | contig 20051 bp, 38 predicted proteins | sample MGYA00520876_ERZ869936 | MGnify/ENA primary metagenome ERZ869936 (study PRJEB32218, sample SAMN09650985) | biofilter metagenome | isolation source: enrty point of leading RO module | place: Saudi Arabia: Thuwal, RO plant located on Red Sea | collected 2016-02-17 ...
AAGGCAAAGGTTAAAGCAGCCGAAGCAGAAACTAAAATGAAGATTGCTACTGGTGAGATTAGCTGGGAGCAAGCAGCTATCGAGGCCAGCGCAGACAGCTGGAAAGACGAAGCTTGGACTCTTTGCTTCATAGCTATAGTGCTAGGATCATTCGTGCCTTGGCTACAACCATACATGAAGCAAGGCTTTGAGAATCTTCAGGCTGCGCCGCAGTGGTTTAGCTGGGCAATGTACGCCAGTATAGCGGCCTCTTTCGGTATCAGAACAATGAAAGGATTAAAGAAGTGACATTTAAATTAAGTAAAAGAAGTTTAGATCGCCTCGAAGGTGTTGATGACAACATGGTAGCTATTGCAAAGTATGCCATTGGTATTACCAAAGTTGACTTTGGCATTCCACATTTGGGTGGTCTTCGAACAATGGAACAACAGCGTCAGCTTGTAGACAAGGGCGCATCTCAAACGATGCGATCAAAACATCTTGAAGGAATTGCAATAGATACAGTAGCTTACGTAGGATCAAGGGTATCTTGGGAACTCAATCTCTATGATGATATTGCGGATGCCATCAAGCAAGCGGCAAATGATCTTGGCATTCATGTGCGCTGGGGTGCTGCTTGGCACATCAATTCAATCGGTGAATACGAAGGCACAATGGAAGATGCAATGAATGAGTACATCGATCTTCGAAGGTCGCAAGGAAGGCGTCCGTTTATAGACGCTCCTCACTTTGAACTTTCGGTCTAAGCTTTGGTGCAATGCTTCGTGACGCTACGTCACTTTCTAAGCAAAACATCTGAACGCCTTGCGCCATATGGTACAAATCATCAGCTGCGTACTGCGCTTCATAGCAAGTATCGTAGTCTTCGAACCAGATCATTAGCTCTGTTTCTGTATTGCGCAGCTGATAAACTAATACGAGTGCGGTAAAGAACTCCATCACATATACTTCTTTACTGTACTCATGCTGACTCCCACGATCTTTGCAGTAGATCCTACGCACCAGTCTTTGCTCAAAAAATATTTTATGTCGTCAATCTCTCGTTCAGTGAGGGGGCTGTTGCGCCATCCCTCACCAAACGTTGCAGCTCTTGGAGTCTGCTTTGGCTTACTACCGCTCGATAGCTTGCCGCGTCTTTTGTGTACGTTCATCTTTCCCTCCACTTTATACAACCTTTGGTTGCATAGTTTAGCATCTTGTATCATTTGTTCCAGTGCTGTCATTTGTTTTTCCTTTGATAAAAAAGGCCAGCCCCGAAGGGCTGGCAAGTTACAAGAGAGCCGCGAGGCTAACAGGCATGTTGAGCAGTGTGAGCGTACTCTCTTGGAGAACGTTCTTCTACTTAAAACGGTATCTCATCATCAGGCAAGGAATTATTTGCCTGTGGTTCATTTTTGTTTTGTGGATCAGAGATTGCGAATGACATGTATGGTTTGCCATCCTTCATTCTTCTCCACGCTGCCAGTCGTTTATCTGTATATGGTGCAGACCAAGGCATTTGCTTGTCTGCTGTGTCATACAATTTACCAGTGTAATCTGGCGCATTGTCTTTGGCGTTGTCGTTCTTAAACATTACGCCAACCTTTTCGTATACTTCCATGACTTCCATGCCAGACTGTGTGACTCTACGTACTACAGTGTACTTACCGTCACGACCTTCCACATTCATCTTGCCTTGCAATATCATGTTCATGTCTTCGAAGGGTGGGAATGCCACGCCATCATTTGTATTATCGTATTCTGCCAAGCTTCTGACTCCTTTTGCTTAGTGTTGGTGAGGGGTTCTTGGGGAACCTCCCCCTCGATAAGGCTATATGGGTGCTGTAAAACCCTCCCCAAGAATTACCAATTGGTATTATTACTAGCTACTGTTTTAGGTCGGGGTGCGTCACCCGAATTTGTGGGGTTCGGTGACGCCCCCTTTGACGCTTGATTACCATCGTCATCTTCAGCTGGGAGGTTGAGAAGAGACATGATGCCATAACGTCTAGCATATGTAATGGCACTACCCAACCCCTGCATATCATTCTTGCCTAACACTAGGGGAATGGCTGTCACAAAACTCTCGCCACTCTCATGCACAAGCTCTGTTGTGATAGACTTGCCATGCTCGTTTGATACTGTTCGATGCATTAATAGGAAACCATGCTTCTGCAATGGCTCAGTCACTGCTTCGATCACGCCTTCGAGCGTAGCGTACTTGCTTTTGAAGTGTGGATTGGTGCCACTCTTCTTGATTGGTTGTATCTCTGCACGAGCAGCCATAAGTAAGTTGATAATGTTTGTCTTAGATTTTGTGGTCATTTCGTCCTCCTTGTTATTCTAAGATGTCCACGTTTGTCACGCTTGACGGTGAGTTGGTCGCAGAAAACTTCTCGTTCGTTATCACCGACCATTTGCTTGAGATCTTTCTCAGCATTCTTGAAGACTTTGTTTTGTTCGTATCCGTGGATGTAGGTAACGGCTGCGTCAACGAACTGGTTGTCGGTTGATGCATCTCGTGTGACCATTTGATCCAACGGTATATCTGTTCTTGAGATCCCTGATGGCTCAACATTATGTGGCTCTTCATCACGTACAACATAACCCCAGAAGTCTGACACCACGGCCCACATTGAATTGAAATACTTTTCGTCATAAGCGACATGTACACACTCCCAGTTACTGTTACCAAATATTACAGACAGGTAAGCACCTTCTGCTTTTGCCATGTGACAATACAATTGTATCTGTGGCATGTATCGATCCAACATCTTATCCATGTTGTAAAAGTTGTTGGTGTGCTTGGCTTCAATAATATTTCTTTCACCTTGTATGGCACCATCGATTGTGCCTTTGACTGGCACAGTGCCAACAGTCCCAGTAAACTCACGTTGATGTGCCACAACAGCTTTTGCTTCGTGCATGGCAAACCATTTGAGATTAAAGTTTTCGGTGTAGTTACCTAGCTGAACAGGTAGATTGCGTAGTAGAGACTCTGGTTCTTCACGACCTGTCTTTATCTTCCACAGTTCGAGCCAGTATCCTTCCATGATTTTGGTGCAGTCACTGCCACCAATGAAACCTTTGCGTTCCATGTTACGTTCTCCATTTATTATTTTTGTTTTGTTACCCTACCACAAATGACAGGGTAACAGATTGTGACGTTACGTCATTTCTTTTACTTTTTCATGCTGAGTCATGAGTTCGAGCAGCATGATGTCAGCTGTATCACCACTGTAAGTTTCGCGTAGTGACTTGGCATATGCGTTTCGATGAGGTTCGAGATCGCTCTCCATGATTAAATTTTTCTCAATCATTTCAATAGCTTCTCGACCCCAAAGATAATTATGACCAACTGGTTTACGTTCGAGGATACGTTCGGCCATAATCTTGAGAGTGTCAGGAGTCCAGTGCATTCTGGTTTCTCTGCGTTTCTCTCTGTCTTTTGCATAGATCTCTGTCGGAGTTCGGCTCAAGCTTTGAGACCAGACCTCATCTTGTACAGCACGAGTTAATGATTTCATTGTGCAATCCAATACTCTTTGACTTTCTTTCCGCTCTCGACCTCAATGAATTGACTGTCGATAACACAACCAGCTTGCTTGAGATCAGATATCCTTGATGCCAAGCGAAAGCATTTAAACATTTCTAATGCTTCGATTGCTGTGATAGTGTGACCATCTTCAAGATGTTTTCTGATTATTTTATTCTGCTATTCCATTTTCGTTCTCCTTTTTCATAATGTTATGGATTGATGTAATCCAACTCTTTAGTTTTTGTACTTCTTCATAATTCAAAGCACTACTAAATGAATCGTGAGTAGGATCATCATGTATAAAATATAAATATAATTTTGTAGGAAAAGATTCATGATAAGATAGCTCTAAATTTCTAGATAACTCTTTATCATTATCATCTCTTATATAAATCTTGCCCATTTTAAGGGTTCGTTCTTCCTTCAGTATGTTCATTGTTGTTCTCCATTAGTTGTTTGAATTGATCGCCAGTCATTATGACTAGCGTTTGCGGAGTTCCTCTCCGTCTTTTATAAAAGGCAATGTCTCTGCCTTCTAATACTTTAAAGGGGCTAGGGAAGTTAGATGTATCCCTATACTTTACCTCACCTACCAATCGATGTCCGTTGATGTCGAGGTGGATGTCCCCTGAATACTCGCCTCCCAAGCTTCCTGAGAGGGGGACGCGTTTCGCTTTGATCTGCGCTTTGATTTTGTTGAGCCAATCGACAAACCACTTTTCGTGGTAAGTTCCTTTTGACTTGTTACGGTTTGCCATCTGTCCTCCTCATAGCAATGAAGACACACATACCAATGTTTCTCCATCGATCTTTTACTATTATTTTTTAGTATAGCAACAAACCATTCCGTCTTACTTTCGCAGCTGACGCACGTTATTGTTACTGGTTTTTTTCTTGACTTCGATGTCATATCCTAATGCCTCCAGCCAACACATGAGAAAGAAACCAGACGGCACTCTCTTGTGCTGCTCCCATTTATGAATCAAAGATTCGGTACAGCCTATGATGTTTGCCAGCTGCGGCTGGCTTAATCCTTGTTCATGTCTCGCATCAATAAGCATTGTAATCATCTCATTGTAATTGTGAGACAGCCGTGTGTTAGGCAATTAGAAATTAATATCCTCTTCTTCATAATGAATACCAATACCTTGGCATTCTTCACAAACTTCAGTGGCACTATCTACGTATCCAACATCTCTGTCAAATCCGTGAGGTTTGGGTACATCATACTCGATGTACCCATCACCACCACATTCTTTGCAGGGTTTAGTAGGGGATGTCGTCATATAAGTTCTCCTGACCGCGTAAATGTTCTTCTTCCCAGTTTCTGGTAGCACGATCTACGAATTTGTCCCAATTAAAATTTGGATTGGTGCGTTTGAGTTCATCAGCCACTTGCTCAATGCCAGTCGCCCAACTCATATGTGGCATGATATAATCTGCAATAAACTCAAAGTCCCTGCGTGTAAATTTAGGTGTTGATCTAGGCATTAATCCATCCTCGCTACATAATGTGTTTGACCAGTAGCAATACTTGGTCCTTGCAATGGAATACCCATCACTGAATAAGGATAAAAGTAAACTGTACCAGCGTCTGTTTCCCATGTCATGTATGGTTGCATAGGTGGGTCTTCAGGGTATTGATAGATACCTTCATCATTTATTGTGCCACCCATTTCTCTACCTTTGATACCCATACCAGCACGAGCTTCGTACTGAGTATGAAGGTGTTCGAACAGAGTTATGTCAACTCCCATTGCTTTGCGTAAGTTCCATTCCATAACCCAAAGCGGAATCAATCCACCCCAAGCCATCAAGTCATGGCTTGTCATGTCTGGGTATTTCTTTTTGTTGTATGTGATTATCATTTGTTATGCTCCTTCCAAGCTAAATCTTTTTCAATGTCATCAAACACTTTGCGTAAGTGTGGATGTTTCTTTAAAACCAATTCGATTATGTCTAAGGTCACGGACTCTGCACATTGCAAGGTAAACTCCCACATACGCTCGTGTTCATAATCCAATTTTTGAGGATCGATTGTTGTTTCGTATTCATGGTCAACATATTGTTGTGCTGCTTGTTTGATGGCAGTGTACATGACCTTCTCCTTAATCGACTGTGGTTGTTAGTGTTAGGTTGTATCGTATCCAATCAGATACAATATCTTCAATGTCACCAGTGTATTCATTGATATCAAACTCTGATTCTTTGTAAGCATCGAGCTTGTCATCTATCATCTTTTCGATTTGTGGTTTCATAATCTCGAATAGCACTACTGCTATTCTTGATTCTCTTTCAGTTAATATTACTGCATTGTCAGTCATTTTTCGTTCTCCTTTGTTGCCATTTGGCTTTGGTTTGTTGACACCTCAACAAGCTTACGCGTTGCCAGCATTATCGTGGTGTATGTATGCCCCTTCCCCTTCGGGAAAGAGGGCGCGAGTATGCTACTCGCAAGTGACCATGCCCAGCTTCGCTGGAATAGCATGGCACACTATTTCCCCATGTCTCATGTAACGTAACGTCACGAGACATAGTGGAACAAGAGAAAAGGGGCATGAAGCCCCTGATCTTAGCTTGCAAGGATGGCATCGACCTCAGACCAGTCACCTAGCCCATCTGACTTATGGGTGCGCTTAGGTCTGTATTGCCAAGCATCTCCAGTGATGATCTTGTGAACCTCGAGGTCGGCCTTGTGTCGTTCCTCTAGCGAGACAAGTTCGGCTTCCATCTTACGGTACAGTATGGTCTTGTTACTTACCGAGACTGAAACAACCTCGCTATCCTTGTTCTCTGCACGAGCTTCTTGCAATTTGAGCTTGATCTCGGACATCTGCTCATGCTTCCACTGGATCGAGTTGAAGCTGGTGTAGCAAGCGTCCTTGGCACATTGAAACCTGATGTATTCATTTTCAGTTCCCTCATGGTAGTTTATTACCGCTACCTTTGCTTTAACTAAGTCCTTGTGAGAAGTTATCTGTTGCTTTGTCATATCTAGTTCTCCTATAAAAATTGCAGGGGAAATTCCCTGTGCCTCCCGAATACACAGAGAGCCAAACCGCTCGTGTGATCGAGATCACACTTGGCGGCTTGAAGTTCGCAAATACTTTCCCCACAAGGCGTAGGTCACTACTGCAACCAGCGTCCCCTATGACGCTCAAAGTCCCCAGACTTTGACCTTCTCAGCATACTCGAGGGTCACTACAGAAAGAGGAAAGTGTTTCGAACTTTTTGGCCTCTGTGTATCGGAATAGAGGGACAGGGGATTTGCCGTGTGATTTTTAGGAGAGCTGGATATGTCAAACCGCAACAGATCGCTTCGAGCAAGGCCTTAGTTAAAGTAAAGGTGGCGGCTTTTAGTTTGCCATGAGTTTTAGAGGAACTGGAAATGAATGCATCTGGTTGTGCCAAGGCCTTGCTGCGCCAGTTTCGACTTGATGCGGTGGTATGCATGAGTCCGAGATTAAGGTCAGATTGCATCGTGCAGAGAATATAGCGAGGTTCAGTCATGGTAAGTGGCAAGACTATGCTTTAGCGTGGAAGCCGTTCGCTAGAGGTGACACAAGCCCCTCGAGCAAGATCATCGCTGGTGATCGGGCAATACAGATGCACCCATGAGTTAGATTGGCTACTGGTCTGAACGTGCCATTCTTGCTCGATCAGGGCTTTATGTCCCTTTGAGCGGTGGAACGTATGTCAACACTATATCTTGTGCTTTGCACTCCTTTGACACACAAGTGACGTTACGTTACATGTTGACAAGCCTGTCCATTTTGGTGTCGAAATGGGGGGGAGAGAGGGAGAGGGGGGGCTACAGAGGAACATCATGAATAACATTTCAAATACTAAGAAACTGACACCAAAACAACAGGCTTTGGTTGATACACTTGTAGCAAAAGGTTGCACTGTCACTCAGGCTGCTAAAGAAGCTGGGTATGCAGATGGTGACAGTGGTAGAGTGACTGCTAGCAAGGCTTTAAAGCAACCTCATGTGCAACAGTACATGATGCAATGTGTGACAGAGCAATTAGGAATGAATGCTACGATTGCTGCAAGTAAGGTAATGAAGCTGGCTACTGGTGCTAAGTCTGAATATGTCCAACTAGAGGCGAGTAAGGATATCCTCGATCGTGCTGGCTTCAAGCCTATAGACAGGTCTCAGGTACAAGTAGCTGGTGATATCAAAGTTTCCATCGATCTAAGCTAACTAACAGCGTTTGTTGACCCCAGTCTGCTATAGAGTGTTACCTCTGCAACACACGCCCCCCAAAAACAGCCAACACATTCTTGTTACAGATCCTTCACTAGCATTTTTCTCTTACAAAGTATTTTGTGCGTTTGAAAAAATATTTTATTAGTGTAAAGGTGACTTATGATTAATATGGTCGGACACTTTTTTAGGAGACTATGGAATGGCAAGAACTCCAGCTTGGCAGAGGAAAGAGGGCAAGAATCCGAAGGGCGGTCTAAACGCAAAGGGTCGGGCAAGTTACAAGGGGGGAACGCTAAAGCCTCCAGTGAAAAGCGGAGACAATCCTCGAAGGGCAAGCTTTCTGGCAAGGATGGGGGGAGCCAAGGGGCCAGAAAGAGACAGCAAGGGAAAACCAACGCGTCTTCTTCTCAGCCTAAAAGCGTGGGGAGCCTCAAGAAAAGCGGACGCAAAGGCAAAGGCCAGAGCGATAAGTCGAAGAAACAAAGCAAAAAAGGCTAGAGCGTAATGTGTACTCGCGGTCAGTTGAAAAGAGATAGAAAGCCTCGAAGGAAGTTAGTTAGCACTGGGCTTAGAAAAATTTATCAGGTTGAGAAGTTTGCTAACAAAAGAAACATGAGTGTATTTAAAAGGTTTGGCAAGAAGGATATATCTGAGATGCCAATGAGTGCAGCTGCTCGAAGAGCTAATAGGATGCAGCAGACTGCGAACAATCAACGTAGAAGTTTATTATTAGGTGGAGAATAGTTATGCCAATGGGTAAAGGTACATATGGTTCACAGGTTGGAAGACCTAAAAAAAAGAAAACAATATTAAGTGCCAAGCAGAAGACATTGCCGCCAGCATTAAAGCGCAAGATCTTGAAGGCCAAGTCTAAGAATGCCTGAATCAGTTTCTTCTCTTCGCAAAAAGGCTTCTGTATTAAAGAAGCGCATTAAGGTAATGGAGGATGCTTCTGGCATTGGTGTTGCTGAACAAGCTGGTCAAGATGGTGACAGATTTATTTATAAAGATAAAAGTCTTTTAAAGAAAGCTGTTGGTAAGACTTTGAATACACTTCTTGATGCTAGAGAAAAGAAAATGATGAAGAATCCAACGTATAGAAAGCTGACTAAAGAGTTAGTAAGAGTTCAAGATTTAATATTTGAGAAGAGTAAGTAATGGCAGTAAACGCAGCTGGTAATTATACTAAGCCTAAGATGAGGGCAACTTTGTTTCGTAGAATAAAAGCAAGGGCTACACATGGCACGGCTGCTGGTCAGTGGTCTGCTCGAAAGGCGCAGCTTCTTGCCAAGGAATACAAAAAACGCGGTGGCGGCTATAAGTAAAGGAGACAATCAATGGCTAAAAGACCCACACTACTTGAAAAAAATTTAAAGAAACCATCTTTGGAAGAGTTAATGAGACTTTTTAACAGTGTGCCAGATAAAGAACTCAAACCATTTTTTTCTAAATCTATGATAAGAAGAATGGAAAAAAGTGGCTTTAAGGTTATTAAGAAGTGAAGGCTTCACAAAAGTCGTTACTTAACTGGGGAAAGCAGAAGTGGCGCACCAAGTCTGGGAAGAAGTCTAGTGAGACTGGTGAACGGTACTTACCTAGCGCGGCTATTGCTGCTCTTAGTGATGCTGAATATGCAGCTACAACCCGAGCTAAACGAAAGGGTAAGGCAAAGGGTAAGCAGTTTGTGGCTCAACCGAAAAAGATTGCTAGGAAAGTAAAGAGATTTAGAAGTGCCTAAAGTTGGAAGAAAAACTTTTCCTTATACAAAGGAAGGTATGATAGCTGCTAAAGAATACGCAAGGCAGCAAAAGAAAAAAGGCTTAGACTCAAAAATAATATCTCCAGTAACTAAGTCTGGTTTAAGAAGAATAGAAAAAGGAAAATAATTATGGGCTGGATAATTGCAAACACGGGTGAGTTTTATGATGGGGAAACTCATGAACTTGCTGGCAGAACATTTACTGGTAAGACAAGAACCTCTGAGTCTCGAAGACTAGAGTGGACTAACGAAGAGCCTAAGAAGAAAGCACCAGCAAAAAAGAAACGTGCTAGGGATGCCAAGGGTAGATTGAAAGCAGACGATCCTTCTACGCCAGATATTAATGAGGCTTGGGAACAGTGAGCTTTGTAAATACTTTGAAGCCAGAAGAACTTACTATGCTTCGAAGGATTGTTAAGAAGGTACACTTTCAATACTTTGATATGAAGCATGGCAAGTCTTTTGTGACAAACAAAATGATAGACAATGTGATAGAAAACATTGGCCCAGAGGCAGTCGAGAAGATGATTAAGTCTGGAGTTGACAAGGGGCTGCGCTAGTGGTCGATTTTAAATACAAACCAGACGGTGAGATCCTCAAAAGCTTTATGAAAGATAATACTTTCTTTCGTGGCATTCGAGGTCCAGTAGGGTCTGGCAAATCAGTGGGGTGTTGCGTTGAAGTATTTCGTAGAGCTTTGGAACAAGAGAAAGCACCAGACGGAAAACGAAAATCACGATGGGCTATTATACGAAACACAAACCCACAGCTACGAACTACAACTATTAAAACATGGCTTGACTGGTTCCCAGAAAACGAATGGGGAAAATTTACTTGGTCAGTCCCTTACACCCACCACATCAAAAAAGGTGAAATAGATCTTGAGGTTATCTTCTTAGCATTAGATAGACCTGAAGATGTAAAGAAACTGTTATCACTAGAACTAACAGGCATCTGGATCAATGAGGCAAGGGAAATACCTAAGTCTATTATTGATGCTTGTACCATGCGTGTTGGTCGTTACCCTTCTATGCGTGACGGTGGCCCTAGTTGGACAGGTGTTATAGCAGATACCAACGCGCCAGAAGAAGATCACTGGTGGCCTATTATGTCTGGGGAAGTGCCAATTCCTGATCATATTCCAAGAGAACAGGCAAAAATGTTAGTTAAGCCTGACAACTGGGAGTTCTTTACTCAGCCATCTGGGATGCTCGAAGAGCGTGATGAAGATGGTGAGGTAGTAGATTACAAAGCAAACAAGAGTGCTGAAAACAAAAAGCACATGCTTGCCAACTATTATGACAATCTAATAAGAGGTAAAACAAAAAGCTGGATTGATGTCTATGTTATGAATAGGCTTGGCACTATCCAAGATGGAAAGCCGATATACCCAATGTTCGCAGCAGAAGTACACATAGCCAAAGAAGAAATAGCAGTCGCGGCTGGCGCACCGTTATACGTTGGCTTGGACTTTGGGCTTACCCCAGCGGCTACACTTGGGCAGAAGATCAGAGGTCGCTGGCTCGTCCAGTCGGAGATAGTGGCCTTTGATATGGGGATTGTTAGGTTTGCTGAAGTATTGCGCGAGGAGATCTCCTCCCGATTTTCTCAAGCATCTGAGGTGTATATATACGGCGATCCCGCTGGGGATTTTAGAGCGCAAACAGATGAGAGTACTCCCTTCCACATCTTGCGCGGTGCTGGCTTGAGGGCATTCCCAGCCCCTTCGAACTCTGTAGACCTTCGGTTGGAAGCTGTTTCTTCCCAGCTAACTAAGATGGTTGAGGGCAAGCCAGCATTTCTAATTGATCGAAGATGCCAGCAACTTATCAAAGGTTTTGAAGGTGGCTATCAATATAAGCGTATGGAAGTGTCTGGTGAAAGATATGCAGATAAACCTGATAAAAATATGTACTCTCACATTCATGATGCCCTACAATATATGATGCTAGGTGCTGGTGAGGGTAGAGCTTTACTTAATAGTCAAAAGCCAGCTAGACCTGTTATTGCTGGTCGTAACTTTGATGTTTTTACTAAAAAGCCTGTTAAACAAAAAAGACAGGGACTTTGGGCAAGAATGTAATTGTGCGTTGCCAAAACTCTTTTTCTCTGCTTTGAGGGAAATAATAAAGGAGATTACTATGTGCGGTAGAAAGAAACGTGATCCTCGAATAGATGAGGAACAAAAGAAAGCTAGAGAAGCTGCTGAAGCTGCAAAGCAACAAGCACTAGCAGAACAAGAAGCGCAGCGTCAAAAACAATTAGAAGCTGAAAGAGAAGCTGCTGCTACTGCGGCTGCTGCTGCTGAAGCTGAAGCTGGTAAAGCAGCAAGACAAGCTGAGTTAGAACGAGGTGTTCAAGAAGGTGAGCTAACAAATACTGGCACATCTAAAAGCGCAGCTGCTATGCGAAGAGGTAGATCTGGTAGATCTGGTCGAAGAGGTAGACGTAGTTTATTAACATCATCGGGTGGTGGCATAGGTTATTACAGTAGGTTTCTCTAATGATTTTAGATCCAGTAGCAAAAGAATATCTTAAACGGTATGAACGAGCAAAAGCAAAGCGTACAAACTTTGTTGATGTTTTCGAAGAGTGTTATGAGTATGCGTTGCCGCAACGTGAGTCATTTTACTATGAAGTATCTGGTCAAAGACGAGATGATAAAATCTTTGATGAGACTGCCGTTGTAGGTGTTCAAGAGTTTGCTTCGAGGTTACAGTCTGGTCTTGTGCCAAACTTTGCCCGATGGGCAGACCTTACTGCTGGATCTGAAACCCCAAAAGAGCAACGTGATGTTGTTAATAATGAACTAGAAGAAGTTACTGAGTATGTGTTTGAGATACTTCAGAACTCAAACTTTGCACAAGAAGTTCATGAATCTTTTATGGACTTAGCAGTTGGTACTGGTGTCTTAGTATGCGAAGAAGGCGATGCTATCAATCCTATACGTTTTTCCGCAATACCATTACCTCATGTCATACTAGACACTGGGCCTGATGATCGTATTGATCATGTCTTTCGAGAAAGAAAACAAATACGATTTGACCAGCTACCAATGCTATATCCTAAAGGAAACTTTAATCCTGAACTGCAAACTTTGATTAATAACAAATCTGATCAAATAACAACTGTATTAGAAATAGTTTGTAGAAACTATACAAAAACAAATGAAGAAGCTTTCTTACATTATGCAATATGTATGACAACTAAGTCTGTACTAATGCAAAGAGAGATGTCTGGCGTAGGATCTAATCCTTTTATTTGTTTTCGTTGGTCTAAGTGCGCTGGTGAAGTTTATGGTCGAGGGCCACTATTCAATGCACTAAGCGCAATCAAAACAACTAACCTTACTGTTGAGATGATACTTGAGAATGCACAAATGGCTATTTCTGGCATCTATCAAATGGAAGATGATGGTGTCATAAACCCTGACACAATCAATCTCGTTCCAGGAACAATCATACCAAAGGCTATGGGGTCAGCTGGATTACAGCCAATACAAGCCGCTGGTAGTTTTGATGTGGCACAACTTGTTCTTGGTGACATGCGTAACAATATTAAACGTGCCTTATACAATGATATGTTGGGCGATCCTAATCGAACACCAGCATCTGCAACAGAGATTGCAGAACGTATGGCAGATCTATCAAGACGTATTGGTTCTGCGTTTGGTAGATTGCAAGTAGAGTTAGTGCAGCCAGTATTACAACGTGTTGTTCATATTCTAAAAAAGCAAGGTAGACTAGAAGTTCCTACAATTAATGGCAGAGAAGTTAAAATTAGATCTGTGTCACCATTAGCGCAAGCGCAAGCCAATCAGGATATTACTGCGGTGTCACGTTTTCTTGAGTTGGCAAACGGAGCGTTCGGTCCAGAAGCTATTAATGTATTAATTAACACAGAAGAAACCGCAGCATACTTGGCTAAGAAGTTTGGAATACCAGATAATTTAGTACGAGATGAGCAAGAAAGAGAACAAATTCTTGCATTAATGCAGCAAATGCAGCAAAGTCAGGCGCAAGCACCACAACCTATGGAGTAATGCTTGACTAAAAAAATCAATGTGGGTGTTGATGGGATACAGCGTCCACAAGAAAAAGATCAACAGATCAGTGAGAATATAGCCTCATTATTTGGCTCTGCGACAGGACAAGCAGTCTTGCAGTATCTAAGATCAATTACTATTGAAATGGTAAATGGCCCAAATGTAACTACGGAAGAACTGCGCCATATGGAAGGTCAACGATATTTAGTTGGTTTGATCGAAGCTCGTATGGCACATGCACATAAGGTGAAAGACAATGGAAGAAAATCAAGTAAGTGAAACTACAGAAGAAACGACTGAAGAAGTAAAAACTGTTGATAGTGTTACTTCGGAAACATCTGAACGACCAGAATGGTTGCCAGAAAAGTTTAATGATCCAGCTGATTTAGGCAAAGCATACAAAGCTTTGGAGTCAAAGTTGGGTGAAAAAGAAGACGATGTTCGTAATCGTTTGATGGAAGAACTTAACGAACAAGCATCTGAGGGTGTGCCAGCATCTGCTGGTGAGTATGAACTTCCTGATTTTATTGATGAAGAAGAAGCTCTTGAAAGTGATATGCTAAAGAACTGGGCAGATCATTGTCACGCTAATGGATATACCCATGAAGAATTCCAAAAGGGTATTGAAATGTATATGAATGGCATAGGGGAAGAGCCTGATATGGATGCAGAAGCTGCACGATTAGGTGACAACTCTGAAGCTAGAATAGAAGCTGCATCTCTCTTTGCTAATAAGTTTTTTCCAGAAGAGGCTTTGCCAGCAATAGAACGTATGTGTGAAAGTGCAGATGGTATTGTTGCTCTTGAGGCTATTATGGATGCAATAAAAGACCCAGCTGTAACAGAGCAAGGCAGTATTGCTTCAAACTTCAATGAGGTAGAACTTCAAGAAATGATGAAGGATGAGCGTTACTGGTCTCCAGCAAAACGCGATATGAACTTTGTCAAACAAGTAGACGAAGGTTTTAAGAAACTCTATGGATGAAGTAAAGATATTACAAAGTGGGTCGTATTATATGACCCCTTTTTATGAACATCATATACCTGAGATATATTCTATTTTACATCCAGAAACAGAAAGAGAGTTATCAAACCTTGGTTATTCTACTATTTTTGAAGCTTTATGCGATCTGCAAAGAGATTCTGAAGTCTATATTGTAAGAGACAAAGAGTGGAACATTATGATGGCAAGTGGTGTGTTTTTTTCTGAAGAACCACCACAACTCTTTGCATTATTTACAAAACACATAACGACAAACTTTAAGGGATTGGCACGAGGATCTAAGTTATTAATGTCATTCTTAGATCAGTCATATCCTGATTTATCTATGCAAATAGCAGAAGAATATGAGTCAATGTTGAACTGGGCAGTGTGGTTAGGCTTTGAACCTGTTGGCTTTAGTGATTGGAAAAATATGCGATATGTTGATTTTGTGCGTTGCAATCCGAGTCAAAATTGTGTTTCAGATAAATTATCAAGGCCTGTGATACACTGAGAAGCCCATTTGGATACCTTCGTTGAGGATGTAAAGCAGACACCCAAGATGCCGTAAACTTAACTTAGGAGACTTAAAATTGGCTAATACAATAGACCAAGCCTTTATTAAGCAGTTCGAAACCGATGTGCATCTTGCATACCAGCGCATGGGTTCTAAACTGCGTAATACCATTCGTTCAACGAATGTGACAGGCAATGTTGCTCGATTCCAAAAGATTGGAACAGGGACAGCATCAACTAAATCACGCAACGGTAATGTCACACCAATGGAACTTGCACACACCAATGTGGAAGTAACCATGTCTGACTTTTATGCTGCTGAGTACATCGACAAACTTGACGAGTTGAAAACAAACATCAACGAGCGTCAAGCTGTTGCCGAGAGTGCTGCTGCTGCATTGGGTCGTAAAACTGACGAGCTTATCACAACAGCTATGGATGCTGGTGCTAACTCTACTCAGTTGCATGACACATCATCTGCCGTTGAAAAAGCAGACCTATTGTCTACATTCGAGACATTTGGTTCAGCTGACATTCCAGAAGATGGACAGCGTTATATTGCTATGTCCCCAGCTGGTTTTGCTGATTTGTTCAACATTAATGAGTTTGCTTCAAGCGACTTTGTTGGGCCGCAAAACTTACCGTTTGCTGGTGGTATGACAATGAAAGAGTTCTTGGGCTTCAAGATCTTCTCAACGTCTGCTGTCGCTGGTGGTAAAAACTTCTGCTATCACATGAGAGCAGTAGGTATCGGTGTGAACTCAGATGTTCAGACTGAAGTAAACTATGTAGCAGAAAAAGTATCGCACCTAGCGACATCAATGATGTCAATGGGTTCAGTTGTTATTGATGACAACGGCGTATACGAATTGCTAGATAATAACTAGGAGGGTTAGAATATGGCTTATAGTGCAAGCGGACTAACTCGTATTGGTGGTGGTTCTGGTGTCAATCTATGGCATTACACAACTACTGATACTATCGCTACAGTTAATACTGCTGGTTATTTCAACGATGCAATCGGGATGATTCGTTCTCTTGATCCAATCGTTGCTGTTACATCAACAGGTGGCACACCAGTTATGTCTATAGTTTATGCTAAAGATGTATCTGCAACCGCTATTGACGTAACTGACGGACTAACAGTTACAGCGACTGACAGTGACTAATAGGTTGGGGCTTCGGCCCCACCTTTCTTTGAGGATTTAAAATGGCAGTTTCAAGCACACCAGCACAATCGGCAGTAGATGTATGTAGTCGCGCTCTTATTCTTGTGGGGGCTGAACCTATTACATCATTTGATGACGGTAACAATGAAGCATTAATTGCTTCGAACATGTATGAAGACGTTGCTCGAGCATCGCTTCTAAATACACGCTGGCGTTTTTCAACTAACCAAGCAGTTTTAAACAGACTATCAGATGCACCAACAGGTAGATTTGATGCAGCCTATCAACTGCCAAGCGGTTGGTTAATGACACATGTTGTAACTGTAAATGACACACCAATAGAATATCAAACCTATGGTGATAAATTATTTTGTAATGAAGCGGCTAGTTCAGAACTGGTATTAGATTTTACCTATCGAGCAAATGAACAAGGCTGGCCTTCATATTTCACTATAGCTGTTGAGTATGAACTAGCTTCTGTATTTGCTGTTAGTTTAGCAAGAGATCAGAGTCTTGCACAGCTTATGACGCAGCAAGCAGCTACATCTATGATGAGAGCAAGAAACCTAGACGCACAACAGCAAACAACAAGGAAACTTTCAACAAGTCGGTTTATTACTAATAGGCGAACATAATGCAGAAAGTACGAGTACCATTAACAAACTTTGCATTTGGTGAAGTAAGTCCTTCGTTATATTCAAGAACAGATTCTCCAGTTTATAATCAATCTGCACAAAGACTTAAAAACTTTTTTATTAGATCTGAAGGCGGTGTGATCAAAAGATCTGGTTTAAAATATGTTTATGAGTTTGACACAACAATAGATGAAACAAAAACACAGCAATGTAGATTGTTGCCTTTTATTTTTTCTGATGATGAAAGATACATTATTTCTTTGGAGAATGCCAAAGTAAGAGTGTTTCAGATTAGTGCTACCACTGGTGCTGTATCTCTTATTCAAACAATTACACAAGATATTAATAGTGCTGCACTTAAGTTTGATGATGATTTTTTACATGAATATACATATGCACAAGCTGGTGATGTTATGTTTATTGCTCATCAAACGTTTATGCCTCAACAGATTGTTCGAACAGGGTTAACTACATTCCAAGTTGAGTCTTTTCAGTTTGATCAAGAGTCATATAACAAACAGATCTCTCAACCATAGTATCCATTTCAAGGTGCTGGTGGAAATCTTGATGTAGATAAAACAAGTGGAACTGGAGCAACATTAACAACAAGTGCTGCATATTGGGATACTACATCACCATCAAAACATGTTGGCACTACTGTTCGGTACAATGGGCAAGAGATAGAGATTACTGGTGTCACTAGCTCAACCGTTGCAACAGGTGACATACTTGATGCTTTAACAATAAAGCTTAGTCCTGACTCTCTTCGAACAAACAATAACTCTAATATTGTAGAGGTTACACTTGTTAATCATGGTATGTCAGTTGGTGATTCAATAACATTTTCTAACTGTGATACTGTTGGTGGCATATCTATTAGTAATCTTAATGGTGCAAGAACCGTTGCTAGTATTATAAGCGATGATGTATTTACATTTACAGCTGGTGGTAGTGCTAATGACTCTGCATTAGGTGGGGGTACACCAAGCGTAACGACTCATGCACCAACAACAACTTGGGATGAGCAGTCATACTCTTCACTTCGAGGGTTTCCAGCTGCTGTTACATTCCATGAAAACAGACTGGTATTTGCTGGTACATTAGCACAACCAGATAGTATTTGGTTTAGTAAGATAGCTTCATATTATAACTTTGATGTTGGTGAAGCAAAAGATAATGAATCAATTCATCTCACTGCTGCTATTGGTGAAATACAACAGATACGACATATTGTTTCAAACAGGGATTTGCAGATTTTTGCTGCCTCTGCTGAGATGTTTGTACCAGCTTTTCAGAACCAACCAATCACTCCAACGAATGCACAGGTTCGAAGACAAACACCATTTGGTTCTGGTTTTGGTAGGCCACAATCAATCGATGGCGCAACTATCTTTATACAAAAGGGTGGGCAGATTGTTAGAGAATATTTGTTTAGTGACAGTGAAGCTGCTTACGTTGCTAACCCAATATCTACTATTTCTTCGCATCTTATTAAAACACCAATAGAACTTAATACTTTATATGGAGCTTTGTCTCGATCCGAGAGCTATGTGTTTGTTATTAACAATGATGGCACAATGGCTGTGTTTAATACAAACAGAACAGAACAACGTGCTGGTTGGGTAGAGTTTGTAACGAATGGTAAGTTTCACTCAACAGTGACAATCGATGATCGTGTGTTTGCGAATGTAGAATATGATCTTGGGGATGGCACAGATAAGATAATACTTTGTGAGTTTGACTCTACGTTTAACTTAGATATGGCAAAATCATATACTGGTTCTAGTGGTGTCTTTGATGTTTCTTCTGAATTTAACAATGGTGCTGTTCTTAGAGTAGTAAATGGTAATAACTACATTGGTGAGTTTACTGTAGCTAGTGGCAACATTGATGTGTCATCTGTTGATGCTACACTTACATCAGCTGAGATTGGGTATAACTTTGATGTTGAGTTAAAAACAAATCCAATAGATGCTCAAGTAACGAATGGCCCTATTACTGGCATACCAAGAGGCATTGGCACTGTGTATTTAGATTTGAATAACACATTGGCTGTTAAGGTAAATGACTCAGCATTGGTTATAAGAAATGTCACAGATGACTTGTCACAACAACTGTCACCTTTTACTGGCAAGAAAGAGTTTAGATTACTGGGATATAGCGCAGATCCCCAAATAACAATAACACAAGACGCACCATTGGACTTACAAGTTAATGGTTTAGTAGCGGAGTTAATATTCTAATGTCTGTATTTCAAGTTATAGGTTTAGGTCTAAAATTCATGGGCGGTATGCAAGCTGCTAAAGCACAAGAGCAAGCCTCAAGAGACAATGCTGAAGCAATGGTAACAGATCGCATTGTTGGTGAGGCACAAGCAGCACAGCAACAAGTTATGAGATATCAACAATACTTTGATGATCTTGCATATAATGAAGGTGCTTTACTAAAAAATAGAGACTTCGATCAAAGTGTTAAAGCATTTATGGATAATCAAAAAGAAGTGGCATTTGATGACCTGACTGTAATGGCAAGGCAAGCAGATATGGAAAGTAGAAAACAAACAGTCGCATCATTGCTTGAAATAGAACGCGGTAAGAATAGAGCAGCTGCTACTAGGATCAATACACTATCAAGTTTTGCTTCTGGTCTACATGATTTAAGTACAACTTTTACTTAGGATAAGATATGGCAAGAGTAATCCGAAGAACAGTAACCGAAACAAACAGACGTATTGGCGTTAATAACTTTGATGTTGAAGCTGATCGAGTAGGCCTTGCTTTAGCTGATGCTGGTGAAACTCTTAGAAGAAAAGCTTTTGAGATAGATGCAAAGAAAGCTGAAGTAACAGCTGAAGAAGCTGTTATGGCTATTGACTCATCACAGTTTATGAAGTTTGGCGAAGATGGAATGCCAGTCGCAATGAAGCCGCCAGAAGGTTATGGCAGTATTGCTAGAGAAGCTTTTCGAAGAGTAGCTGAAAAAAGATTTGCAGATACAATAGATCAAGACATTAGACTAGAGGCTCAAAAGTATAGGGTTCAACATAGCAGAAATCCAATAGCTTTTAAAAATGCTATGGATAGTTACCTTAAAGCACTTGGCACTAATGCTGATGGTAGATTCCAAGAACTAATAACTAATGTGGGGACTGCTATACAAGAAGGTCATTATTATGACTTACTTGATAAACAAAGAGAAAGAGCAAGAACAAATCA
>ERZ869936.1165-NODE-1165-length-20034-cov-4.995345_pt1 | contig 20034 bp, 35 predicted proteins | sample MGYA00520876_ERZ869936 | MGnify/ENA primary metagenome ERZ869936 (study PRJEB32218, sample SAMN09650985) | biofilter metagenome | isolation source: enrty point of leading RO module | place: Saudi Arabia: Thuwal, RO plant located on Red Sea | collected 2016-02-17 ...
CGCACGGGCCTCGGTGCGGCCGCCGCGCCCCTTCGACCGTCGCACCGGGACGTCATCGTCCCCGCTGGCGCTCGAGGACACGCGAGTGCCCTTGAGCCGTGCGACCTCGGTCTTGAGCTCGTCGACCTCGTCCAGGATCTCCTCGAAGAGTCCGACCATCGCAGTCGTGGCGTCATGCTCCGACCGCTTGACTTCCTTGGACTTCGGCTTCGGCTTGCCCGCGGGCTTGCCCTTGCCGTCGTCGGCGGGCCCGGGCTTCTCGTCCCGGGCCAGGGTGGTGTCGATGCTTCCCAGCACCGCCCGAAAGACCTCGAGCCGCTTTGGCGGCAGCTTGCCACCGGCGGCCTCGGCCTGCTTCGCCGCGAGGCTCGCCATGCTCGACGCAGTCCGGATCTTCTCGGCCGGGTCGGCGCCCTCGGCGGGCGCCTCTCCGGTGCAGCGCGACAACAGCATGCCGTCCTCGATCTCCTCCGGAGCGTACTTCTCGGCGCACTTCTTCAGCCAGCCGCCGAAGTCCATGATCGCGCGCTTCATCGCAGCGCGCGGGGTGTCCGTCTCCTTGCAGGCGCGGATCGTCGCCTGGAAGGCGTCCCAGCCCCGCCAGAGCTGGTTCGTCAGGTCGATCTCGGCGAGGTTGTCCAGGAACTTCGGCGACGCCATGCCACGCCCGACCTCGGCGTCGGCGCCGTCGTCGCTGGCGCCCTCGTCCGTCTCCGCGCCGTCGTCACCGGCGCTGGCCGTCGCGTCGTCCGTCTCTGCGGCGCCGTCGTCACCGTCGCCCTCGTCCGTCTCTGCGTCGTCGTCCGTCTCTGCGCCCTCGTCGTCGCTGGCGCCCTCGTCCGTCTCGGCGCCGTCGTCACCGGCGCTGGCCGTCGCGTCGTCGCTGGCCTCGCCGCCTTCGTCGCCGTCGTCGCTGGCCTCGCCGTCGTCGCTGGCCTCGCCGTCGTCGCTGGCGCCATCCGTCTCCGCGGCACCGGCCTCGGACGCGGCGTCGTCGGTATCGCCGTCGTCGCTGGTCTCCGCGCCGCTCGACTCGATGACGACCTTCCCGTCCTCGATCTGGATGGCGATGCGCTCACCATCCTCGGGCGCCGCGAACAGCTGCCCGTCGTCGTTGGTCTTCAGCGGCACGACGTCTTCCGACGGACCGACGAGAACCATCTCACCGGTGCGCCACGCGAGCGTGTACGTCGTCAGGTCGAGCGTGTCTTCGATGTCATCGCTCGTGGGGAGGCCGGAGGCCTTGCGCAGCTTCTCGAGCATCGGACGGCGTCGCTTCGGCATCGTCAGGTCCTCGCGGTCAGTGTTCGTCACGGAACATGCCCGATCATCATCCGGGATCGCAAGTCCGACCCGTTGGAGCTGGCCTGCCAGACGAGACACCTCGACGTCCTCGAGTTCATCCGCCTGGTCGACAACGGCCGCAACGGCGCTGCGGACGATGACCAGCTCCCCCTCTTCAACGTCCGCGATCAGAGCTCCTTCGTGTCGCGCCTCGTCGTACCAAGCGTGAGCCCGCCGAAGGCGATCACCGTCGTCACCCGCCCAGGCCTTGACCCTGTCCAGTGCCGCGCCGGCGTCCCATCCATCGCGCTCGACGATGCGGGCCGCTGGCAGCCGCTGGACCGCTCGGTCTAGCAGCTTCCAGCCCTGGCCCGTCGCCGGGTCCGACACGAGCGAGAGGAACTGCGGCCGGGCGTTGTAGAACTCGACCAGGACGACCTTCTTCGACTTCCCATCGGGGAAGTCGACGAGCACCGGAACCTTGCGCTGCTTCACGATGAACTGGATCGAGAAGCCGACGAGTTCGCCCTCTTCGATTCGTTCCCAGGTCTCCTCGTCGTGGATCTGGACGCCCACGACCCAGGCCCCTGTCGTCCAGGGTGCCCAGGCCTCGCCCGTTGGTCCGCCAGCGATGAAGCTCTCCGCGACCGTCGCTGCGATCGGGGTCCCGTCGTGCTCGATGTCGACGTCGGGCCGCTTCGCCGCGAAGACGTCGACGAGCTTGACGATCTCCTCGCGGACCATGAACCCACCGTCATAGTGGATCCGGCCGGCGAGGTCCTCGACCTTGACCCGGTCACCCTTGCGGAGACGGGGTGCCGGGATCATGACCTCGCCGTAGACGACCCGCCGGCCGTTCTTCTCGGCTCGCTTGATGATCCTGGCCGTGCCACGCACGACCGTCCTGTAGACGTCCGCCATGGCCCGAAGATGCGGATCGGCGCCCGAGCCGTCAAGCGCGAAGGCCCGCTCGCCATGGTGGCGAGCGGGCCTTCGGTGGTTGCAGCGGTTGGATTCGAACCAACGGCCTCCGGGTTATGAGCCCGGCGAGCTACCAGACCGCTCCACGCTGCATCCCGGCAACCGTAGCAAGGTCACTCCGGCAGCGCCAGAGTTATCGCGTCATCGCCGCCCGGACGTAGTCGACCCGGAGGTCCTCGACCGCGGTGCCGCTCGCGCGCTGGAGCTCGATGAACGGCTGGAGCAGGTCGGACGAGGTCAGCGCCGACAGGTCGATCGTGGTGCTGATCGTCCGCCATCCGTTCCCGTCGCCGACGTCGATGTAGAACTGGACGGCGCTCAGGGTCGAGAAGTCGATCCGGACTCGGCAGAGCTGGTCCTTCACGATGTCGAGGCCGGTGTCGACGTCGTCCGTGTCCGTCGAGCCGTCGTCGCCCTCGATCAGGAGGTCCATGTTCGCGCCGTCGACCCGCACCCACGCGTGCTCGGCGATGTCGTCGAGCGTCGCGTTGCGCGCGGAGGCGACCCCGACGACGAAGTCCGTCGCGGCGATGCCGGCGGCGCCGGCCGGGGACCAGATGAACCCGCACTCGAAGACGAGACCCGCCGTCGGGTCGAGCATCTCGTTGTCGTCCCAGTAGAGGGTCAGCGCCTGGGCCTCTGACTGCGAGTCCGTGGCGAGCTGGAACTGGCCGCCCTTCGCCACCACGTAGTCGATCGTCGGGGACCCGGCCGGCGACGAGTCTTCGGTGGCCCAGGGCGCAGGCAGGGTCGTTCCGGCGGGCCCGAGGAAGTCCTCGAGCAGCTCGAAGTCGTCGTCCAACTGGTGCAGGATGTCCCGGACCTCGTCGAGGTCGTCGCGGAGACGGTACCGGCCGCTCCCGACGCGGCTCTCGATCCGTCGTTCGACCGTGGACTTGCGGGTGCGAGGCATGGCTTGTCTCCTTGTGGGGTCGCCGTTCGGCCGTGCCTTGCGCGTAGCCGGACGGCGGAGGAAGTGCGAGATGGGGCCGGTGGGGTCCCGGTGCCCTTCCGCGGCCCTGTGAAGTCCTGGAGACAGAACCTCCCGGGCACAGTAGGCTGGAACCGACGCGCGTTCAAGGCGGCGGTTCCGGGGGCCGCCTCAGTCGCGGACGATCGCGGTGCGGCGGTGCTCGACGAACCAGACCGGACGGCCAGCGTCCTCGCCGAGGTTGTAGACGCGGAAGCCGTAGGTCTCGGCCAGGTAGCGGACGTCGAAGATCGGGGCTGCGACGACCGTGCCGATCCGGCTCTTGCCGGCGACCTCCATCCGGGTCCAACGGTCCAGCACGACCGTGTTGTTGCCGAGCCCGATGATCTCGGCCTTCATGCGGCGGGAGCGGCTGGCCTCGAAACGGGCGGGGGTGATGACCTCGGCCGGCTCGATGACGGTGACCTTCCGGGCGGCGCGGGCGATGTCATCGGCGAGAGAGTTGCTCATGGTGCCTCGTGGGTTTCGTGGCCCCCATCGGCCACACAGAGAAGATAGCGACGTTGACGCCATTGGTCAAGCCGTTTCGGATAAAAAATGTCCCGATGGCGCGGCAACCCACTAACCGCGCCATCGGGACGACCCACGGGGGAGGTTCCGCCCCCTGGTGTCAGGACTTGGGGTTGAGCCAGAGCAGCTTGACGCGCGCGCCCGTTTCGCGGTCCCAGCGTGCAACGAACCGGCCGGCCTTGTACATCCTGTTGAAGGCCTCCCGGATGGACTCGAAGCTGTAGACCCCTCCCGTTGCGCGCATCGCGCGCGCTGCCCGGGCCGTTACCTGGAAACCGCTAAGCCCTCCTTCGGCCTTGAGGACGGACGTGATCAGGTTCTCCGGCGCGGTGACGGGGCGCTTGCAGATGTCACAGATGTCGTCGGTGAAGCTGTCGGCGAAGACCGGTTCGCCGGCGTGCGGGCCAGCGCAGCTGACGCAGCGCACGTCGCCGAGGCGATTGGTCGTGGCGATCGGGAAGCTCATCCACTCTTCTCCTTCAGCTCAAAAGCCAGGGTCATGAACAGGTTGCGCATGTAGCGCTCGTCAGCGAAGCGGAGCTGGATCTTCGCCATGAGAGTGCAGACCTCGTCGAGGTCCTGGCCGTAGCACTTCACGCGGCTCGAGGCGGACCGGCCCAGCTCCGACGCGACGACGGCACGCGCCGCGAGCAGCATCACGGCCGACCCGCATGCAGGGTCGCAGACCTTGACGATGTCTCCGTTCTTCAGTGCCTCGAAGCCGCCCTCGCCTTGGATGGTGAGGCGGGCCAGCATCATCGCGATCGGCCAGGGCGTGAAGAACTGGCCCAGCGCGGACCTGCCCCAGTTGCTCGAGACCTCTTGGTAGACGATGCCCAGGACGTCCGCGAAACCTCCGGTGTCGAAGAAGTGCTCTCGCAGAGCCGCGAACCCCGGCGCCAGCGCGCGGGTCGCGTCAGGTCCGATCCGCTCGACGATCTCGAGGTACTCTTCCTCGGCGCCAAGCCGGTAACGGTCCAATGTCAGCCACCAGAGGCGCATCGCCTCCCGGAAGATGCCGGCGCCCCGGTTGGACGCTCGGTATGCGTCATCGACAGATTTCCTCACGGCGGCGATGACGCGTGGGTCGGCTGGTGCGACATCGATCGGCCACTTCGCCCAAGGGTCGTGCGGGACGGGCTCTGGGCCCGCCTCGAAGGAGAGTTGGAGTTGCTCGCTCATGCCGCGAGCATCCAGGCCGGCGGGCTGAAGACACCGTTGACGAGCTCCTTCAGGAGCTCCTTGGCCTCGATGACGTGGAGGTCCTCCCCGAGCGCCGTCCAGAGCCCGAAGTCGGACTCCTCGACGTCGCAGAGGCCGTCGGTGTGAGAGACCACGCGGCCGCGTCCTTTGCTGGGGGCGATGTAAGAGGACATGCGGCGGATGCCGTCGACGCAGTTCTCGTCGGTCGTCTCGTAGCGGCCAGAGATCACCCCGTCGATGCACTCGAAGGCGTGGAGAAGGCTGTAGAACCCGAGCCCGTTGTGGGTGACCGTGACAGTCTCAGGATGCCGTGGGTCGGTCGCGTAGTACGGCCAGTTCGCCGTCGGATGCCCGCAGTGACGGATCTCCCACCCTGTCGCATCGTGCCGCCACCAGGTGTCGCACTTGCGACCTGGTGGCGACAGGCGAGTCCATCCGTCCCGCTTCACTTCGAGACCTTGCGCTTCAGGAATGCGATGACGCGGGATGCCCTCTCTCGGTTCAGGCCGTTCACGGGGTTCTTCCCGATGACCTCCTTGATCGCCGTGCTCGAGTAGCGGTAGCCGGCGCGGCGCGCGAGCGCTTCGAGGTAGGACAGTTGCTTGTCCGTCGCGGGTGCGCTTGGGTGCTTCATGCCCAGGGCCCCTCGGAGCTCGCCGCCGGCAGATCGCCGCCGAAGGCGAAGACCTCGACCTCTTCGGACGTGCAGCCCCTGTCGTACTGCGAGCCTGCGAGCCAGCGCAGACCGGTCAGGCCATAGCCATCGCCGGTGCCGCAGATACGCGAGGACGGGTCTTTGATCAGCCCCGCGGCGTGGAGCAAAGCGAAGACCTTCGAGCAGGCGATGGCGACGCGACAGGCCTGGCGCGCGACCTCGACCCCGCCCTCGACGTACCGAGCACCGTGAACCGCCTTCCAGGCGGCCTCCGCGATCGCGCTCGTGGCGTTCGCCAGCGTGAGCAACCCCGGCAGGTCCTCGTAGTGACCGTGCCAGTACGCGCCACCGAGGACGTCGCCGGGCTTGTCGGCTGGAAGGGATCCGAAGCCGGCTCGGCGTCGGGCCACGTCCATCTCGTGAACGGCGGTGTGGAGCTCCGCCCAGTCGATCGTGACGGCGAACGTTTCCATGATCGCCGGCGCCTCGACGAAGCAGCCCTCGGCGTCGCCGGTCCCGTCGAAGGTCGAGCAAGGGTGGACCCGGCGGAAGTCGTTCGCGGAGTCGAAGAAGACCTCCCGCATGTTCAGGTCCTCGGGGCCGTGGTCGTGTTAGCGGGCCAGGATCCGACCGTCGACGAGGCTGAAGACCTCCCGCGGCAGGATCATCGTCGCGGGCCGCCCATCGTCCCGGCGCCGCGTCGTCGACTCGCGGTAGGTGCCTGAGTAGAGGGGCGCGACCTTGTATGCTCGGACGTTCGTGTACTTCATGACCTGGTCCTCGTGGGTTGGGGAGGCGGGGCCGTACGGCCCCGCCTCTGGTTGCTCAGATGTCCTGCTGCCACTCGATGTTCTTCATCCACATGGCGGCGAAGCTGCGCAGCTCGCGGTACCCGCGCGGGTCCCACGCGGTCGTGTTGCCCTCGCCGTCGAGCTCGACGACGCGGCGGTAGCCACCGAACGCCTGCTGAATCGTCAGCGGGTAGAAGTCGTCGCCGCGGCGAAGGAACGTCATGTCCGGATCGCTGACCAGGTCCCCGTTCTGCTCGAAGGAGTGAGCGACGGCGTACTGGTTGGGGCCGATGCGGTCGACGTGGACGGCCTGGAACGTCTCGTCGGTGTCGACCTTCTTGGCCCCAGGTCGGCGCAGAGCTTGAGCATCGTCTTCGCGGCCTTCTTCGTGATCGGCTTCATCTTGTCGGAACCTCCGTTCGTGGGTTGGTGCGTTCTCCGTCGAACGCAAACCAACAGTAACCGCGTCCGACTCCTCGGTCAAGCCGTTTCGGACATTTTTTGTCCGCTATGGTTTTTCCTAAAGGTTGCGCGCCTGTAAGACGCCCCGTGAACCTCGGCCGACACGTCGGCGAGCCCGCGGCCGCCGGTGCCGGAGCAGAGCAGGCACTTCGCGCACGTCGTCTTGCGGCCTCCCCGTGATGTCGCAGGGCATTCGATCTCGCCAGGTTCCAGAGGGGCCCCGACAGGCCGCACCCGAAAGGTCCGCCAGCCCCTCGCCTTGGCGTCTGCGCGGTCCTCCGGGGAGTCGCAGGAAGCCATCACGACACCGCGCCATCGTGGATCGCACGTCCGCCACAGGTGGGTGTAGCCGAACGTCCGGCGTCGTCCTCGTGGCCCCTCAGAGGCGTCCAGGAGCGGCGCGACGACCTCGAAGGCTACCGAGGCCGGGTCGCCCCAGGCGCCGAGCCTGACGGGCACGTTCCGGCGCCGCACGCGCTGGATGACGTCGGGCTCGGGCTCAGTCGACGAGTACAGCCACGACGATTGGACGCTCTGTCCGATGTTCACGTAGCACGTGCCCCAGTGTGACGGCCGGTGTGGGCAGTCGCCGCACACGGCCTGGTCGGCGCCACTGCGTCCAGCCTTACGAGGCTCCGTCGCGTGGGGGGCGAAGGTGACCTGGACGACGTCGCCCGTCTTCCGGTTCTGGCTCTTGGACTTCAGCGTGCCCACGATCACGCGGACGAGCTCGCCGGTGATCGTCGATGGCTCGACAGCCAACACGCCGGACGACCCGGCCGACCGCAACGGCCGGCCGGAGTGCATCCAGCAAAAGCGGGAGCCGGGCTCCGCTTTCAGGCGACAACGGCGACGTCCCCTGGTCTTGTTCGTCGCCTCGCACCTCACGACTTCGACCGCTTCTCGTCGACCTTCTTCCAGACGCAGAGCGCGTGCTCGAGCTTCGTGTAGCCCTCGTCGTCGTCGGCCTTGTAGAAGTTGGTCTCGTAGCCAATCGGCTTGCCGCAGATGCCGCAGTTGATCGCGGCCATGCGGCGGGTGTTCGCGCAGTCGCGGTGCTCGCAGCTCGGCTCGCAAGGTCCGAGCTCGGTACCGGGCGCAGGAAGGGCGGATGCCGCCATGGTGGAACCTCCGTTGAAGTGGGATGGATGCGCTCCGAAGGCGCGGGACGCCCCCGACGGGGGGTCAGGGGCGCGTCCGCGCTCGCGGAACTAGAAGCGCTCGCCGCCGAAGTCCTCGGCCGTGAACGCATCCTCAAGAGTTCGACGGCGTGGCGTTCCTGATCCCACACGGCGATCGTCTGCGGTTTGGTAACGGCGCCGTTTTCATCCTGATAGGCCTCGAGCTGGATCTTGAACTCGGCCTCGAGCTCGTGGCGGCGGTCCGGGTCAGTTGGCCCGGACGATGGCGGCGATCGTGTCGATGTCGGCGTCGCTGTAGACCTCCACGCCGACGCGGCTGTAGACGCTGGCGAGGACCAGGCGGGCCATGTTGGCGGCCGCCAGCGGCGAGTAGCCCAAGCGATCGGACATCCAGTCGCGGAGCGACTCGAACACGTCCTTGGGCTCCTGGCCGGCCGCGAGGGTGGCGGCTGCGGTGTCGACCATCGTGTCGAGAAGGGTGCTGGCGAACTCGGCGGTGGCGGCGGCGGTCTTGGCGTTCATGGTGGCCTCGTTGTGCGTCGTCATCATGGGTAGACCATAACGACTAACTTTCAACGCGTCAAGCCGTTTCGGATATTTTTTATCCGGTTGGTGCCTAAGGCTTTGTGAACAAACGCATTTGCTCGTTCCACTTCCGCACGTCATCGACCATGCCATGGCGGTCGAGACGCACCCGCCAGAGAGGCTCCCGGTTGTCTCCGAGGCCATGCACCATGACACACCCACGACGCCCGAAGGCGCGCGAGACCTGATGCTCGCGCGCCAGCGGGAGGTCGTGGGCGGCGGCCGCCTCGGAGGCCCGCTCGATCTTGTCCCGGACGTTCACAGGAACGAACCCGCCAGCGTCGCCAGGATGCGCGCGCCACGTCGCGACATCGCGACCCGGTGTGGCGACCGAGGCGCCGGGCGGCGCCGGTGCTCCTGGTGCATCCCCTCGAGGACGGAACGCCCGGCGTCGGTGAGGGCCCAGACGATGGTCCCGGTGTGATGGGTCTCCCTGACGATGAGCCCGGCGCGGAGCAGGGCGTTCGAGGTCGCCGTCGGGAAGGTGCCGAGGTTGGGGCCCGTCGAGTCCTCGAGCCGGGCGGCGCCGAGCCAGCGCAGAGCCACGGCCTGGGTCTTGGTCAGCTTCTTCATGGGGTCTGCTCCTTCAGCTTCTGCTCGTAGTCCTGCCCGAACTGCTCGACGATGCCGTCGAGCGTTCCGCGCTGGCGCTCCCATTCGGTGGTGATGCGGATGACCTTGGCGCCGGTGACCAGGTCGACCTTCGAGACGATCGCCGCGTGGCCGGCCTTCCGGCGTGCCCTGCTCGTCGAGTTGACGTAGACGCGGACCTTGTCACCGCCGGTCCAGACCTTCGCCTCCCAGCCCCAACACGAGCCGGTGTTCAGCTCGTCGTTGATCGCCTTGCACAGGGCTTCCGCTACTTCGAGTCGCGTCATCATGTGGAACCTCCGTTGGTAGAGATCGACACGGGCGGGCGTTGCTTGGGCAACGCGCGCCCGATCTGCTAGCAGAACGCTCGGGCGTGGTGTCGCCAGGAGATGTACTCCCGGGACTCGATGGCGCTTGCAACCTCCGCCCATTGGGGGTCGCTTCCGGGGAGGATGGCCGCGGTCGCGGGAGCATCATCCAGGTAGCGAACCACCGCGATCCCAGCGACGCCGGTGGGCGCCCACTTGACCCGGATGGACACGTTCGGCGTGCTTTCGTCCCACGGGTTGGGTTCGTGGGACCAGCCGAGGCGGTCGAGGGCGCGGAGCGTGGTGGTGGTGCCGCAGGCGGAAACAAGCGCGAGAAGGAACTCGAACATGGTGTCGACCTCTATTCAGTTGGGAAAGACAGCCGCCGTTGCGACCATGAGGACACCATAGGCACTGCATCGTAACGAGTCAAGCGTTTTCGGACATTTTTTATCCATGAGTCCTAACGGTACGTAATTGCTATATTCTTCGGAACGAGCGGGCCACGATGCGCGAGCGGCACCGACCATGGAGCGGCGGCACCATGATCCCCGACGCCGCCAGCGCCTCGGGCGGCATGTTCTGGACCTCCGACAGCTTCGGCCATGGCCAGGCCCGCTTGTGGTCTTCGGGGCTCGATGCACTCAGGACGTCGGCCGCGAAGCTCGACGCCTGTTCCATGGTGAAGACCTTGCCGTTCATCTCCCGGCAGATGGGCGACACCTTCTCGTCGCCCATCGAGACGAACTCGAACTCGGCGACGTCGGCGACAACGAACCCCTGAAGGTTGCCCATGGTGCGAGCCCGCACGTGGCCCGCCGCGGCCACGATGTCCCAGTAGGAGTCGGGCCGGTTGAACTGCGACAACCGCTGCTTCAGGAGTTCGGTCGTCTTCGCCCTGGGCTCCCCGCTGACGACGGTCTCGAGGACCGCGTCGGAAATCTTCCGCCCGAGATGCTGGTCCCAGACGTTGCCGACCCAGAACATGACGTCGCGCCGCAGCCACGCCGCGGCGCGCTTGTCGACGACGGTGAAGTCCTGACGCGATCCGATCGCGGCAGCTACCATCCGCTCGGCGTCGTCGACGGACCTGATCACCCGGTGATCAACTTCCGGAGATGTGATCACCGAGCGATCAACCTCGACCGATCGGGCGACGCGGTGTCCTCGGCCGTAGGCCTCGGCCATCGGTTGGGTCAGCTCGAGGACCTGGTCCTCGGTGAGCCACCCGCGCATCTGCTCGCGGATGCGGCTGAGCCTCACTCCGTAGTTCTTCGCCTCGATCGCGAGGAGCTCCGGCTCGATCTCCGACCACTTCGACGCCCACAGTCGCTGGACGATCCGGCGGAACCGACGCTCGAGATCATCCGTCTCGTCGCGGGCCCGCGCGCGGGAGACGTGGGCGAGGAAGGCCAGCGCCTCATGGCGCGAATCGTGGACGTGCGAAGCCATGTCGTCAGGCTACCACGCAGAGATCAGAAGGCGATCTGGCTCGCAGCGACGAGGTCCTGCCAGCCGATGCGGAACTCCTGAGCGCGCTCACGGCCGACGATGTCCTCGAGGGCGCGGCACTTGTACCGGAGGAAGCTCTGAGGCGGCCGGACTCCCATCATGAGGGGAACGGGCGAGGACATCTTGATCGGCGCGACGACAGGGATCGCCGTCGCCTTCGTGGCTCCGCTCAGGTATCGGTCGAAGGCCGCGCGCGACACCCCGGCGCCGGAGGCGATCTCGTCCCACAAGGCGTCGTGTCGGTGACCACGGTGGACTCGCCGGTAGACGGCGGCGCCGGCGACGAAGCCGCCGGTGATCTCCTGGACCGGGGCCGTCTCGTAGAGCATGACGATCTCACCTTCGAAGATGTGCCGACAGCCACGTCGGATCTCGTAGGTCTTGTCGCCCTGGTAGATGTTCGCCGCGTGCTCCGGATGGATGGACATGATGATCGGCTCGACGTCGCCCCAGGTCCTCACGACGTGACCTCCTGGGCGTCGAGGATGACGCGCCAGCCTGCCTCGATCAGGTAGTCCGCCGCCCAAACGCGATGACAGCGGCCGGCGGCCGCTGCCTTCCGGCCACACGAACAGCACAGGGTGTCGCCGTCCTGGACGAGCTGGAACGACCCGTCCAAGAGAACGGCCCGCAGCTGCCCCGGCAGGAGCAGGCGCCGATCGGCGTTGCGCTCGAACAGGCGCCGGCAGGTGTTCTCGTACTGCTCCGCGCTCCACCGGCGGGACCGGACGGCGTCGAGCCAGTCCGGCCGCGGCATCAGCGTCTGGACCCATCCGTCGCCGAGCTCGCCGTAGCGCGGACGCGGCTTCGCCATGATGCGGTAGGTGTTGCCGGGTCCGTGGTGACCCTCGGAGTTGCGACCGGCAAAGGCCGCGAGGTAGACGACCGGGGCTCCAAAGCTCATCCGAAGTTCAGCTCCTGCTGCCGGTCCCCTTCCGAGTCGAGTTCGACGGGGACCGGCTTGTAGAGGATGCACGCCAACGCCTGCGCCTCCTCGATGGTTCCAACCGGCAGGCATGCGACGCCGGCGATGTTCTCTTTGCTGTCGAGCCCCTGGATCCAGACGCAGGGTCCGAGGTCGTCGTCCTCGCCCACCATCCAGACCTTCGCCTTCGTGGAGACGATCACGGATTCGGCCCCGCGAGCTCGGTCAGCCTCGCGTGAGCCTGCTCGAGCACACGCGGCTGGACCTCGTCGAAGTTCTTCCTCGACGTGATCGCGAACCTGGGCATCTCCCCGAGCACGCGCGCGGGCGCGGTGTCGAAGTTCGAGCGGGTCACGCAGGTCACGGCGAGGCCAGCGATCCGGGTCGTGTGGAAGGCCCGACGCGCGATGGTGTAGCTCTGGCCGGCCCAGAAGCTCCGAGACCCCGTCTCGCGCACGCAGACGTCGCAGAGCTTCTCGACCACCGGCTCCCCAGCTGCGATCCGGCTCTCCTGCGCCTTGGCGTTCACGATGGCCCAGGCCTTCGAGAACGCCCATGCGCCAGCGGCCTCCAACGCGCCAGCGGCGAAGCGCTGGGCGCGATCGTAGCTGCCCGGAGGGGGGCGCGTCACCACCTCGTAGGAGATGTCGAGGATCTCGCCGGTGATGATGTCCGATCGCAGGTCGAAGCGGTGGTCGTGGACGTCGCGGAACGGCTCGTCCACGGCCGCCATCCGGAGGTCGGGGTGCCAGATGTGGACCCGGTGGTGGTAGTCGAACTCGGCCTGGAGCATGCCGAGGCCGTGATGGCGCCACTCGAACTTCTTCCAGTGGTCTAGGATCTTCTGGGCGCTCGCCCTGATGGTCATCATGTGTCACCTCTGAGACGCCGGCGGCCGGCCTTGACGAAGTCGGGGACGCGCTCGAGGAAGCCCTCGATCGTCTGGGCCTCGAACAGCGAATCGATGGTGTTCTCGGCACGGAGCCTGGCCACGATGAGCATCCCGCCGCTGACGACGTCCTCCATCGCCTGGAGGTAGCCGCCGGCGTAGTCATCGCCGGCCAGGTCCTTGCCGTCGGTCATGGCCTGTCGGCCTGGGCAGACAGCTCGTCGAGCATCGCGCGACGCTCGGCCTCGACCTTTGCTTGGTCGATCTCGAAGAACTCCGCGAGCAGATCACGGACCGGACGCATGACCGGACGTCCATGCCCGTCGGACAGCTCGATCCCGTGGTTCTCCGCGAGCCAGTCGATGAACTCCCCGCAAGCCTGGGACCTCTTCATGACGGCGGAGAGCTTCGCACTCTCCGGGTACCGCGCCAGCTGCGCGGCGCGTGCCGCCGCCTCGCGGCGGACCGCCGCCGGCACCGCCGGGGTCCGCGCGGTGATCTCGTCGCTGATGGTCTCGACGACCTCCGGCGGACAGACGCACTTCGGGTGGTGGGCGATGATCTCGCAGGCCTGGGGAAGGATCGGAAGGGCGCCCGTCGTCGACTCGAAGGCGAGCTCCGCGTTCTCGTAGTCCCGGCTCGGGATCACGATGGCCCAGCGCGTGGGCTCGAAGTCGATCTGGCGGAGCCCGACGACGGTGTGTTCGTCGGTGTCCGCGTAGACCTCGACGAGGGCCCACCAGACCTCCACGACCCGCAGATCGTTCAGGTCGGCCAGCGGCGGCGCCCCCTTCTTCCAGTGGACGTCGCCGGGATGCGGATCCGGCGGCGGTACGATGATCGGCTCGTTCATGGCTTCTCGACCTCCACGACGAGCGGCCGCTCGTCGGACAAGGGTTCCGGGGTGGGTGGTTCTACGAGCTCGAGAGTGCCCCGGGCACCCTCGGCGCTCACTGCCTCGAACTCGGCCTCCGCCAGTTCGAGCTCGACCATGCGTGCGATGCGGCGGCGACGACGGCGCGGCCGAGCGAACAGGCTCTCGCGCGCACGACGCATCGCGAGTCGCCAGAGCTTCGGCCCCCGACGCAGCGCGGCGCCGAAGCTGATGAGCGCCGCGGCGAGGCACGGGACGCTGGCCCTGACCCCGAACGGCATGACGAGCAAGCCGATGATGGCCAGGAGCAACGAGAACACGGTGAAGAACTGCGAGTTGACGAGCATCTTGTCGAGTTCCTTCCGGATCGCCATGTCGTCGAGGTCCTCGGGCGTCATCTTGTCGAGGGCCTTGCGCACGGCCGCGACGGTGCGAGCAGAGGGCGCAGAGCGACGAGGGCCGGTGTAGCGCGTGCTCACGGCGTCAGCTCCTCGAGCATCTCCTCGGGCGCGGCTTCGAGCCGCGCCAGCCTGTTCGTTGCCCAGTGGATCGACTCGTTGCCGGAAGGGCCAACACCCTTTCGTCCGTTCGCGGGCCAGGACCAGGTGCCGTCATCACGAGCCAAGAGCTTCGCGTCGTGCTCCTTGAGGTGCTCCCAGAAGGCAGCGAGATAGTGGGCGCCTGCGCGGGTCCCATCGGAGTACGTCCATCCGAATTGGAGCCCCGAATCGTGGTCAAAAACGAGCCATCGGCCGTCGCTCAGCTTCCAGATGTCGCCAACCTCCGGCGATCCCGCTGCACCACCGGGTATGGATAGAATCACGCTATGCCTCCTTCAGCGCCGTCTTCACAGGGGTAAGGGTGGTCGGCGCCCAGGCTGTGAATGTCTGGGCGCCGACCGCAACGAGAGAGGGTGTTCTCGGGGCCGACCCGGGGCTTCCTACACCGCCTCGGCTTCCGCCTCTCCCGCAGCTTTCTCGGTCAGGTCGTACAGGCTCTGGCGCAGGTCGGTCGGGGACTTGCCAACCGGCTCCACCGACTCCTCGACGTGGACCAGGTGCGACAGGTTGTTCCGCACCCAGCGCCCCCACTTCCGCTCCGGCTTCGCCCCCTTCGCCGCGGCACGCAGCTCGGGATCGTCGACGGCGATGGCGGCGGCGAGCTCGCGCGCCGTCATGATCTTGTGCCGGAGCATCCGGAGGATGTGGCCCCGTAGCCTCGTGTTGCGTTCCGTCGTCTTCACCGGGTGCGCCTCACCGTCACCTTCTCGAAGTCGAACTCCGCGCCGACGCAGCGCATGAGCCGATAGGGCTCGCCGGGACCCATGAGGTCCGCCTCGACGGCCTTCTCGACCCAGGCGTCCGCATCGTCGACCCAGGCGTCCGCATCGTCACGGCGCGGGAACCCCTCCTTCGGCTGTGCGATCCTCGGGTCGGGCTCCGTCGGCTTGGGCGCCACGAGACGCAGGACCAGGGTCGAGCCGGACTGCTCGACCGCGAATACGTAGATGTTTCCGGACTCCACGGGACCTCCTCAGTTGTCGATGGCGCCGCCGTAGAAGGCGCCGGGGATGATGCTGGCGATCTGCGCCGGCAACATGGACTTGTCGAAGCCCTTCTTGCGGGCGCTTCTGAGCATCGCCCGGGCCATCGCGACCATGACTTCGACGCCGCCGTGCGGGTCGGCGACGATGTGGATCGACTCGATCGGGAAGCGACACTGGAACGCCGGCGCCTTCGTCTTCCAGATCAGGTCGAAGGTGACCACGCGCTTGCGCGCGCACTCGTACGCGGCCTTGACGAGCTTCTCCGGGTTGATCTCCTCGTCGTGCTCGAGCACGACGACGGCCTCGAAGGACTCCTCCGGGGACTCGTCCATCTCCTCCGGCCACTCGAACCCGGGCGGGAGCTCGATTCCCTCGAGCGGGTCGACGACCTCGGCCTGCGGCGCGCGTCGGAAGATGATCTTCATCCGCACTCCCTCTCGATGTCGGTCCAGTAGGTGCGGGCCAGCGCCTTCATCCCGGCCGCGATCGCGTCGATGTTCGAGATCGTCCCGTCGCCATCCGAGATCGTCATGACCGGCTCCAGCATCCCGGCGTGATGGCGATCGAGGACCTCCAACGCCACGGAGCGCAGCTCGTTCGGCTCCTGGGTGTTTTGGTCCCAGACCGCGGTGTAGGGGACCCGGGTGACCATCGGGTGCTCGTGGAACGAGAGCGCCCGCTTCATCCCGGCGCCGTTCGGCGCGTTCACGATCAGCACCGGCGTCCCCGTCGCCAGGGCGGCGCCGAGCTCGGCGTACGTCCCGCACAGACCCGGCAGCTGGACGATCACGAGATCGGCCATGATCACACCGGCGATCTCGGCGATCGCGACCTCGCCGAGCAGGACCGCATGGTCGCCGCCGGCGGACACGTCGTCGTCGGTGAGGACCGGCCACCCCAGGGCGTCAACCTCGACGTGCTCCGTCCAGTCGAACGTGCATTCCCAGCCCAGCGCCTTGTGCATCTTCCGCACCGCGGCGTGGTTCTCGAGCCCCGACGCGATGTAGTAGCGCGGCGGACGGCCCTCGGCGTTCACGATTTCGGGCATGGTTCCTTCCAGGTGATGGGTACAGACACAGGGCGGATGACACATTGTCACACGCTTTCGGACATTTCAAGTCCTAATGCGGGTCGGTCTCGACCGGCCAGACGCCCTGCGCCACGTCGGGCCCGAACTGGAACCTGACCTTGTACGGGCCCGACGTGTCCGCCTTCTCGACGATCACGCGGAGCGGCCAGCCACGAGCCGCCATCTCGTAGGCCGGCGCCGAGACGTCCATCTGGTACTCGAGCCGGACACCCTTCAGCTTCTCGAGCAGCTGGCGCCCAACCCGCTCGACATGGGCGGCCGGCAGCGGGGTCGGCTCGTCGACGAGGACCTCGTCGATCGCCTTGTCGTACAGGTCGAGCAACAGCTTCGAGTGTCGGCGGCCCTTCGGTCCAACCCAGCGCCACTGCGCCATCTTCACGTCGGGCAAGACCTTCGGGACCCGAGGCCTCTCCGGCTCGACGGCAAGTCGGTACTCCACGTTCGGGTCGGCGTCGAGCTCGGTCGCGGCGAGCTTCCCGCCGATCGTCCCCTTCGCGACGCCGATGTCCTTCGCGATCTCCCGCATCATGAGCCAGTCGCCGCCGGCCATCTCGATCACCGCGCGGGCCTGGACCACGAGGTCGTCCATCTTCTTGTTCAGCGCCATCCGTTCCTCCATCGCGTCCGCTCCATCTTGACCGATTCGACCAGGGCCCCGCCGACGACCGCCGGCAGGAAGACCAGGACGAAAGCAACGGCGAAGACCTCGCCGGCGTCGCAGCGACGTCGTCTCACTGGTCCATCTCCTTCCAGCCGCCGAAACGCTTGTCGAAGTTGTAGAGGGTCGTCGCCTGGACCCGGTGATGCCACCGGTAATCCTCGGCGTCCCAGACGTACAGGACCCACCGTTGCCCGTTGAACTTGAACTCCTGGAGGATCGTCACGGTCCGCTTCCCATCAGGGTCGAACCGGGTCTCGTCGAGACGCTCCGACGGGAGGATCTCGAACTCGACGCGCTTGGCCTGCGGGTTCGTCTTCACCGCCAGCTTGTACTTCTTCGGCATGTGGGCTTCTCCTCAGTGTAGCGGCCGGACGTCGAAGGGCACGTGCCCCAGCGTGCAGAGGGCCGCGTTGACTCGACGGCAGGTGTCGCAAGAGCGGATGCGCCGGTTCTGGACCTCGAAGACGCAGGTCGGGTACGCACCGCAGCCCTCGCAGCGTCGGCGATGGCGCCACCGACGACGCTTCACCCAGTGCAGAATCCGCCCGATCACGACGCCTCGACCAGGATCCGGTTGCCGCTCTCCGAGATGCCGGTCTCGGCGTTGAAGCGATGGACCGTCTTCTCCTTCCCCTGGGCCGCGGTGTCGGAGACCTCGACGACCGTACGGTTGCCGGCGGTTCCGTACTCGTGACGGACGGCGACGACCGCCGCCTCGATCGGCGACCCGGCGCGCTCGCCGTCGATGTAGCGGTAGACGTGAACGCGGTCGCCAGCCACGAAGCGCTGGACCGTCGGCATGGCGAAGCGATCGCCCGGCGTCCATCCCGGCGGCTTCTCCTGGCAGAACCGCCACTCCTCGATCTTCCCCCACGTGCGCGCAAGGCGCCTCGCGGTCCACTCGTCGCGGGCCTCGATCAGTGCGACGACGGACGCCTCGGGTCCGGCGAGGGTATCGCGGATGCCCGTCTTCCAGTAGCCCAGCACGCCGCGCGGGCGGGCCGGGATCTCCCAGCTGTCGAGGGCCACCCAGAAAGAGGCCCAGAACCTCGGCATCTCCCCAGAACTCTTGGGAACGTCTGCGACGGCGACGACGCGGGTGTCGACGCGGGTGACGATGTTCGCCTCGGTGAGCGGTCCGCCCTCCCAGTGCGCCGCCACGTACTGGGCAGCGACGAGGCGGTGAGCTGGCACGACCGGAAGCCTCTCCCCGTCTTCGGTCTTCTCGCCGGGGGAGGACTGGACGAGGTCGCAGGCCTCGAGCAGGCGCGGGAGCGTCTCCTCAAGCAACACGTCCGACGCCGTGGGCTCGCCGCGCGACAGCCCCATGTGCTCGAAGTACAGGCTCGACAGCGCGTCCACGACGCGGCGCGCGTACGACAGGGTCATCGGAGGCAGCTCGCTCCGGAGCTCGCGCGAGAAGGCGCGCGCCGCGGCGAGCAAGGACCGGCAGACCCTGATCGTATCCTCGGGGTCGTCGACGCTGGTGTTGGCCTCGAGCCCGAGCTCCTGGTCCGGAGCGCTGTACTCGATCAGCCAGCCCGGGAAGTTGCTCCCCTTGTGCCGGATCCGCCAGTCGCCCTGACCACCCTCGCCGTCTGCGAAGATGCGAAGCTCGGCCTCGTACCACTCCCAGTCGGGGAAGGCCTGCGCCAACGCTTCGAGCTGGTCTTTGGTCCGCGCTTCCTGAGCCGCGGATCGGCTCCTCGGTGTGGAGGCCTGCGTCATGTCCTGTCTCCTCGGTGGGGGTCCTTGAGCAACACGTCGTTGCGCCACACAGACTCGGCCATCTCGTGGAGCAGGACCTTCTTGATCTGCTCCATCGCGAGCGCGGCGAAGACGTCCTCCTCGTCGGCCCGCGACTGGGCGACGGCGCGGGCGACGTCGATGTTGTCCTTGGCGACCAGCGTGATGATCTCGGGACGCCACGTCCCCGCGCAGTTCTGGGGGGAGATGGCGATGCCGCCCCCGAGGGGGATGGTCTCCAGGTCGGGGAACTCCCCCCGGGGGCGCTTCGAGTTCCGGTCAGCGACACGGAAGGTGAAGCGCACGACCACGAACCCAGGGAGCAACGGAGGCGCCGGGTCCGCTGAAAGACGTGACGACCACATGGCCAGGCCGCCGCGGAGGTCGATGGTGTCGACGTAGGCGCAGAAGCGTCTGGCGACGGCGATGCGCCAAGCCGGGTCCGTGTACTCCGGACCGATCTGGCGCGTCTGCTCGAGGGGGTCGACGAACCCGTCACGCTCGTCGCGTACAGCTCCGAGCGGGCCTTGTTCCATGTACTTGACCATCTCGACCTCCGGGCAGGGTGCTAGCTAGCACTCGCTAGCGCTGTCAACAATCTCCGTCGAGGCGGCGCACCGATGGGGTGGAGCCCCGACCCATGTGGAGCAGGTCGACACCGACTCCGCACGACGGCTTCAGCGCGCATGCCGCGCGCACCGCGTTCGCGACGAGGTCAAAGCTCCGCATGCCGGGCTTGATCTGGCTGACGGCCCAGCCGTACCCGAGGGCGACGTCGTCACCGCTGCCACGGGCGACCAACCGGCCGAGCTCGATCTCGTGGGGGAAGCCGTCGTCGTGGAAGGCCCACAGCCTGCCAGCGCGGGCGAGGACTCCGTGGATGTTGAAGCCCGGGGCCGAACCATCGCAGCTGTGGTTGACGCTCCACCCCGCATGCCGGAGGACACGCCACCACGCCCGCATGAAGACGCGGGGGTTGGCCTGGGACCAGACGTCGGACTCGATGCCGTCAAGGGCGAGCTCGATGGCCCAGGGCTCACCGGCGGCGCCGATGCCCCACTCCCCCTGCACGGCCAGCTCGCGCCCCCGGTAGGGCAGGTCGTGGTGGTTGGACGCCGCCAGGTCCGCGGCAACCCAGGTGTCCGTGCCGTTGGTGATCGCAGCGAGAACCGTCATCGTCGTCGTCTCCTTCGGTGTTTGGTCGGCGGCGACGCGCCCAGGATGGCGAGCCCGCCTGGCGCCCCCGCGCGGCCGCGCGGTCGGGCACCCGCAGAAGCGCGCGCGGCCG
>ERZ869936.1166-NODE-1166-length-20003-cov-5.105976_pt1 | contig 20003 bp, 11 predicted proteins | sample MGYA00520876_ERZ869936 | MGnify/ENA primary metagenome ERZ869936 (study PRJEB32218, sample SAMN09650985) | biofilter metagenome | isolation source: enrty point of leading RO module | place: Saudi Arabia: Thuwal, RO plant located on Red Sea | collected 2016-02-17 ...
GCTGGAGGGCGATCATGCGACCCAGCCGATCGAGCTCGCCGGCGAAGGGAAGGGGGCCCACGTCCCCGGCCCCCGTAAGGGCCACCCTCCGGGCCACCGGATGCGACAGCACCTCGCCGGCCATGTTGGCGAGGAGGGCGGCCAGGATGGCGAAGTTCCGCTCACAGAGATTCCGCAGGTCGTCGGTGTCGAGACGGAGAGCGACGATGTCGGTCTCCGCTCGGATCCCGGTGCTGACCGCCTCGGGCACCAGGACGTCGGGATACCCGAGGAGGCTCCACGGCTCCAGGACCTTGTCCTTCTCGGGTCCGCGCACCCGGACGTATCCGTCGAGGAGCATGAAGATGCCCGGCGGCGGCTCCCCGGGCGCCACCAGCCATCCACCGGCGTTGAGACCGACTTCCGACGCCTCGGCCGTGAGTAGACCGATCTGCGTGGGAGAGAGGGTTCGAAACGGTGGAAGCGTTCGGAGATGCACCAGCGGCCCCACGGCGTCGAAGCGACCGCTCATGAGGCCTCCTGGTCGAGAGCGTTGACCGAGCGGTGGATGACCCCGGCGTGGTCGTCGGAGAGAGGAATCGTCCCGGCGATGACGTCCCGCAGCGTGCGAACGCCCAACTCCGCCGCGTGAGCCGCCGCCAGAGAGCTGGCCGACTCGACCCCGCATCCGACCAGGGCGTCGAGGGTGGCGATGTACCGGTCGGCGTCGTTGGCGGCTCGCCACGACGCGTCGTGCTCACCGTGAAGGTCGTCCAGGAGGGTGGTGAGCGGCTCCCGCAGAGGGGGGATGACCATGTGCACCAGGAGCTCGCGACTCCCGGCTCGGGACCGGGGGAGGGGGCTGTGGAGCCCCCGATAGACGCGCTGGTACTCGTCGCTTCCGGACTGGGGGTTCAGGAGACGGAAGGCTCGTTCCAGCGCGTGGTCCTGTTTGTCGCGAAGGAGGGCAACCAGGACGTCGTGGATCTCCGTCTTCCGCTCCGGCAGCGCTTCGATGCCGGCTTCCAACGCATGCCTCCATTGCATGAACTGGAACGCGGTGGTGACGGCGTACAGCACGGCGTCCTGGATGAGCGCCTGGTCCAAAGGGTACGCCGGCTGCTCCCTCCGCCAGCGACCGAGGGCCCGGAGGACCTTGAAGCGGACGAGGCCGTCGGTCTCCGACTGCAGGTGACGCAGCAGGACCTGCGGGGCCTGATTGGAGCCCGAGAGGGCAAGCGCCGCGGGGACCTGGCTTCGGACGGCCAGGGGTAGCGTGTCCGATTCGAGCGCTTCCGACAGCCGCGTCACGGCAAGAGGGCCGAACCGCGTCAGCGCGATCCGGGCCGCCTCGCGAACACTGCGTCGGCCCAGGCCGTGGATGAGCGGGGTCACCAGCCCGGGTGCTCTGAGCTCACCCGCCGCCGCGGCCGCCCGACACGCCACCACCGCGTCCGGGTCCTCCAGTAGATCGAGGAGGAGGGGCTCCAGGGTGGCCGAGGGTCGCACCCTGAGTGCTTCGGCGATGGCCCGCCGGATTCGCGGCCCGCCGCTGAGCGCGGACGTCACGAGGGCTTCCTCGACGGTCCGATCCTTGTCCCATCCGCACGCGACGAAGGCAGCCCGCGCGGTGGCTACGACGGCTGGGTCGTCGTCGGCGAAGGAAGCCTCGAAGAGTGCCCGGTCGGGCGAAAGGACGGAGAGCGCTCGCAAGGCCGTCGCTCGCACGGTGGCGTCTCCGTGATGCAGAAGACGTGGGAGGAGGGGCAAGGTCTCCGGTCGCACCGAGGTGATGAAGAGCTCGGCGGCGCGGGCCACCACCGAAGGGGACGGATGGTAGAGGATGGATGGTGGGACGGAGGCTGCTTGCCCCTGGGCCTCCAGAAGGTCGAGGGCGGCGATGACGCGGGCGTCCTCGGGTGAACTCAACGTGGCGAGCAACGCGTCGATGGAGGCGACGTCGAGGGTCGGGAAGGCGCCCGCCCCGGTGTCGGTGGCCGGATGGAGCGTCTCCCGGAAGAGGTTGAGATAGTGCTCCCGAAGGCTCGTGGCGACGACGAGCCAACCCGTTGCGGTAAGACAGGCCAGCGCGGCGAACGCCGTTGTCGTTGCCGGTGTGGAGAGCATCATGAGGATGACGATGGACGCCAGCGCCTGCCCTCCACGCTGCCCCAGCACGTCGATGATGCCCTTCACCTGTCCCCTCAGCCGATCGGAGAGGGGAACGAAGAGAAGCTCGGCTCCGGTACGGTAGAGCGAGTGGCGCAGTCCGCCGTCGGAGGTTTTCAGAACCACCGCCGCCGTGAGTCCTCCCACCACCGCGAAGCCCAGCGACGAGACGAGGAGCACGGCCGGAGCGAAGATCACCGCCGTCATCAGCCCGAAGTGGCCGAGGAGCCATCCGACGACGATGAGCTGCACGGCCAGCGAGAGGACGTTGATGGCCAGGTAGGTGCTGGCGAAGAACGCGCCCAGGTCGTCTGCCGGAACGAGCTCGTCGGCGACGCTCTTGAAGACGAAATCGACGAGGGTGAAGGTGACCGTGGCCAGGAGAACCATCGTCGCCACGCGGAGCAGGTACGGTCGGGTGCGGATGGCTCGCACCACCTCCCCGAAATCGCTCCAGTGGGTGCGGGGCCGTCCGTGGGTCTCCTGCACGTCCAGCAGACTCGGCGCCGTCGAAGCGCCGAGGAAGGCGAAGGCCGCCCCCAGCACGAGATGGCGGGGTTCCACCAGCGCCGTGGCGCCTCGGGCCAGCGCGGAACCGACGATGGCGCCCGCCACGCTCCCCGACGCGATGATGGGGAAGACGCGCTTGGCCTGGGTCACGGTGAAGCGGGCGGCCAGCACGGTCCAGAACCTCACCACCACGAGGGAGACGATGACGCCGGACCAGACGTACAGGGTGTACAGCGCCCAGGTCGTATCCCCGATGAAGAGCCAGAACCCGGCGGTGATGAGGCCGGCCGCCACCAACCAGCGACTCAACTCGTTCCTGGCCGAGAGCCTCCGGACCACCGTGGGCTCCCGATGGCCAACCGCCACGGCAACGACGGCAATGGCCAGGTAGACCCAGGGAAGGCGCCGGGCCGACAGGCTGGCGAGGAAGAGGGCGTCCCTGGCGGTCTCGAGGAGGGCGTGCCCCACCATGAAGGCGAAGAGCGTGAGGAACGCTCCGACGACGTCCCTCCGTTCGTCGGGACGCACGCGCCCGACGAGTGCGAAGACCCGAAGCGTGACGCGGTTGAAACGGCGGAGGACCGGCGTGGTCTCCGGAACCGAAGCTGGCAAGAAACGCTACCTGTGAAAGGCTGGTGCTTCCGGGCGGAACGCGGACTCCCGCCGGCACGAAGATGCCACTACTGTTGTCACCGCGGCCACTCCTTCGGTGGTCCAAGGGGAAGATGGATTGATTTCGCTTCGTTGCCTCCGGATCGCGGCCCTCGCGTCGGTCCTTCTCGCGTCCGTGCCGCGACCGGGGTCGTCCCAAGCCTTTCCCCCGCCGCCTTCGCCCGCCCTGGCCGACTCGGTGCGCGCCGCGGTCGACGCCATGAAAGGTGCCGAGCGGGGCCCCTACGAGCGCATCCGCTGGTTCTGCAACGACGGGACGATTCAGCCTCCCACCGCCGGAGCGTGTAGCGAGCGCGGCGGCGGCGTCCAACACGCCGAGCCCAACGCCCGTGCGGTGTGGCTGGCGGAGCGGGGCTATCACGTCGGTACGATCCTGCGGGCCCTGGACTACGACGGCTTCGCGGATGAGGCCAACGCGGGGTACCGCCTCCGCGAGATCGTTCTGGAACGCTTCCTGGTGGACGTGGACGACGGGTGGGTGATGCGACGAGCCCGGTACTACCGGGGCGCCCGCCAGATCGAAGACGAGGAGCAGGCGGGGAGGGCGCTGCTGGAGCGTCGTTTCTCCGACGGCGTGTGGGTGCGCCGCAACTACCTGCTGGCAACGCGGCTCGCGGCCAGCGTACCGCACCGTGCCCTGGGCGACGGCCAGACCATGGACCGCATCCGGGCGGTTTCGACCCAGATCGCGGTGGCGGACGCTGCCTTCCAACCCGTCAGGGTGAAGATTCACTCCATGCCGTCCCAGGCCGATGTGGTGACGGTGGAGCGCTACCTCGCGCGTGGAGGTCACTCGCCGCAGGTCCAGGCCGATCTTACCACGCTGCGTGACGACCTGCGGGCCCAGTACGACCCGCAGCGTGCGTTGGCCTCCCTTGCCGCGTACCAGCGCCGGGTGGGTTCCGGCGACGTGGCCGACGGGATCGCCACCCTCCGGTCGGTACTGGACGGCGGGGATGTCGAGGCGGCGTTCGACGCCATCGTCGGGTTGGCCCCGACGGTTCGGGCTCGTGCGGAGAACGCGTCCGACGGCTCCATGGCGGTGGACCTCGTCGACTTGGGCCTGAGCCTTCAGGAGCGTGCGTACGTGTTGGCGGACCGTTTGGAGACCGAGTCTCCTCCGTCGTCCCGTGCGGAGGCCGTGGATCGCCTCGGACAGTACGTGACCCTCGCCTACGCCGCCGGCTACCTATCGGGTCGGGAGCACAGGGCCCTCCAGGAAGCTCGGGCCGACCTCTCATCGCGTCGCACCACCTCCGCCGCGGAGTACAAGGCCGGCCTTGCCTACCTGGCCCGTAGCCTGGACTGGGCGAGGGGTACGGTGCGGGGGACCTTCGCCCCGGTCCTCGACCGATACGTTGCCATCGACCCGGCGGCGCTGACCTTCTACGATGCCGCCCTCCGCGGAAGCGTCGTTCTGCCGCTGAGCCGGGTCCTCGACGACCTGCAGAAGGACGCCGATCACGCTCTGGGAGCGACACACTCCCTCTTCGGCACGACCCAGGCCTCGGGACTCCGCGGGCTGAATCCGGGCGTCGCCGTGGGTCCGCTGGACGTTCTCGAGCCCGGTCACCACGAGGACGTCCAGTCGGGCACCATCTATCTCCTGCCCGAGACCCCGCCCGAACTCAAGCCGGTGGCGGGCGTCCTGACCTTCGACGAAGGCAACCTCCTCTCGCACGTTCAACTGCTCGCTCGGAATCTGGGAATTCCGAACGCGGCCGTGTCTCCGGACCACGAAGCCCGTCTGCAGAGGGCCCGCGGTGAAGAGGTGTTCTACGCGGTGACGCCCATGGGTCGCGTCATCGTCAAGTCACCCGACGCGCTGGACGAGGCCGAGCGCCTTCTCGTGGCCGGGGAAGACGAAGCTCCGGCCCAGCGTCACCGCCTCGACACGTCGCGGCTACGGTTGGACGCGCGGGAGCCGATTCCACTGGCGCGCCTCCGGTCCACCGACTCGGGTGTGCTCGTGGGTCCCAAGGCCGCGAATCTGGGGCAGCTCGCCGCCGACTTCCCCGGCCGAGTGTCCGCGGCGGTGGCTCTTCCCTTCGGCATGTTCGTGGAGCACGCCAGCCGGCCGTACGGCGGATCGCGGGGCACCGTCCTGGAAGAGCTCCGAACGGCGGCCGGTCGGGCGGCCTCCATGCGTCTCCAAGGGCGATCGGAGGAGGACATCGACGCCATGATGATGGAGAGGCTGGCGTGGGCACGGCTGGCCATCGAGCGCCTCCCGTGGCTGCCGGAGCAGCGGCGACGGGTGGAAGAGGCGGTTTCGGCCATGCTCGACGGTGACGTGTCCCGAGGCGTCTTCATTCGCAGCGACACCAACGTCGAGGACCTTCCCCAGTTCTCGGGGGCGGGGCTGAACCTCACGGTCCCCCACCAGACCACCATGGATCAGATCCTCGTGTCCATCAAGCGGGTCTGGACGTCGCCGTTCAGCGAACGAGCGTACCTGTGGCGGAGTCAGGTCCTCGAGGAGCAGGGAGGCGTCTATCCTTCGGTGCTCATCCAGGAGACGGTCCCCTCCGAGAAGTCGGGCGTCCTCATCACCGCCGGCCTCGAGGCCGGGGGCCCCGACGACCTGACCGTCGTGGCCGCGGAAGGCGTGGGCGGAGCCGTGGAGGGCGAGGACGCCGAGACCATCCTCCTGACGCCCGACGGGCGGATCCGACTTCTCTCCCAGACCAAGAATGCCCGGCGCCGCCAGATCGTCCCCGGCGGGACCCGCTGGACCGCGGCCACCCGTCCCGACACCCTCCTCCTCCCCGCCGAGGTCGCCCAGCTTCGGGGTGTGGTCAGGGAGTGGGAGGCCAAGATGGCGGGCGGCGCCGACGCGGCGACCACGTGGGACATCGAGTTCGGCTTCCTGGACGGTCGTCTGTGGCTCTTCCAGATCCGGCCCTTCATCCGCTTCCGGAACAGCGAGACGTACCGGGCTCTGGAAGCGCTCGATGCCGTGGCGCTGGGCAACGCCGACCGTCCGGTGGCGCTGCAGGCGCCGCTGGAGGGCTCGTGAGCCGGCCGTTCGTGGGCTCGCGCTCGCGCGTGCTCTTCCTGGGCGCGTTCTGCCTCCTGGCGATCCTGGGCCTCACGACGCCCACCCCCTATCCCCTGGACGGGTACGAGCACACGGGCATCCGCCGGCTGCGGGCGTATCAGATGATCCTGGCCGGTGAGATGCCCGGAAACATCCCCATCCGGCCGGGCGCGCGGCTGTCCAGGGACCAGATTCGTCTCCGGATGACAGGGCCTGGAGCGGACTTCGACCTGCCCGTGGACGCGACGGTGGACTCGGCCCTGCAGGCGGGCATCGAGCGCATCGTCGGCCGCCGCCACGCCTCGTACCGGGTGGCGATCCTCGACATCACCGATCCAGCGTCGCCCCGGTATGCGGCGGTTCGGGCCGACCAGGGATACATCCCCGGGAGCGTCGGCAAGCTCCTGGTGATGTCCGGCCTGTTCCATCAGCTGCGGACCGTGTATCCCCGGAACATCCGCGCCCGGGAAGAGCTCCTGCGAACGACCCAGGTGGTCGCCGGCGACTTCGCCATGCCCAACTCCCACGAGGTCCCGGTGGTCGCGCCGGACTGGTCGAGGGTGTCCCACCGCTCCATCCGGCCCGACGACGTCTTCTCCCTCTGGGAGTGGGTGGACCACATGGTGTCCCCGAGCTCCAACGCCGCGGGCTCCGTGGTGTGGCGCGAAGCCATGCTCCTGCAGGAGTTCGGCCGCTCGTATCCGCCCACCGCCGAGCAGGCTCGCGAGTTCTTCCGCACCACGCCGCGGAACGAGCTCACCGAGCGCGCCATCCGGATCATCGAAGACCCGCTCGTCGAGGCGGGCATCGATCCGGAGCTCCTTCGCATCCGGACCATGTTCACCCGGGGCGCATCGTCGGTGGTGCCCGGACGAGGCAGTCATTCTACGCCGCGCGCGCTGGTCCGCTGGATGCTACGCATGGAGCAGGGACGCCTCGTCGATCGGTGGAGCAGCGAGGAGATGAAGCGCCTCATGTACTACACCCGACGGCGCTACCGATACGCCTTCTCGCCCGAACTGAACGATGCCGCCGTGTACTTCAAGTCGGGCTCGCTGTACCGGTGTCAGGCCGAGGAGGGGTACACGTGCGGGCAGTACCTGGGGAACGTGGAGAACCTCATGCACTCGGTGGCCATCGTCGAATCCCCCGCGGGTGTGGAACAGCCCCGTGTATATCTGATTTCGATGATGTCGAACGTTCTGAAGGTGAACTCGGCGGGTGAGCACAGCGAGATCGCCACGCAGATCGAGCGGCTCATCGCCTCCCACCATTCCGAGACCCCCTGACGTGTACTTGAACCGCGTCGTAGCACCCGCCGTAGCCGCACCCTCCCTCCTGTGCATCCTGCTCACCGTCGGCCTGGCGTGCCCGGAGCACGCGGATGCGCAGACGCGGGAAGCGACTGCGGCAGCCACGACCTCCGTCGTTCTCCCCGACAAGGATCCCGTGCTCCAGCGCGGACTCGACCAGGTACTCGCCGAGTCCCGCTACCGGGCCCTCAGGGACGAACGCCGCCTCTCGGTGGCCCTGGTGGATATCACCGATCCGAGTCGGCTCGTGTACGCCGGTGTCGAGGACGACCGGATGCGCTACGCCGCGAGCCTTCCGAAGATCGCCATCCTCGCCGGTGTCTTCGACCAGATCGAGCGGGGCAACCTGGAGTACACGCCGGAGCTCCGGGGCAAGATGGAGCGGATGATCCGCAACTCGGACAACGCCATCTCCAGTGAGCTCATTCGCCTCGTGGGCTTCCAGAACATCGCGAGAACGCTACAGGACCCACGGCACCAGCTGTACGACCGACGTAGGGGAGGGGGGCTCTGGGTAGGCCGAGGCTTCGGCGGGCTCGGAGTGTGGCGCCGCGATCCCATCGCGAACACCTCCCACGGAGCCACTGCACGTCAGGTGGCCCGATTCTTCGTGATGGTCGAGCGAGGCGAGCTCGTGAGCCCGTGGGCGTCGGAGGAGATGAAGGAGATCCTTTCCGACCCGGCCATCCATCACAAGTTCGTCCTCGGACTCGAACAGGCGCGCCCCCGGTCCGTCATCTACCGGAAGTCCGGCACCTGGCAGAACTACCATGCCGACGCTGCCATCGTCGAGCGCGACGGTCGGACGTACATCGCCGTCGTGCTCCTCGAGTCCCCCACGCGGTCGTCGGGCGGCGTTCTGGCGTCGCTCATCGTCCGAATGGACCAACTGATCTTCCGGGCGCCTGCGGGAACGTAGGCAAGCGAACGGCCTCGGCGGCTTGCCTGAGGCCACTGCGGCGGGCACTCTGGAACCGGTGGAGGTCCGGCGGACTTCCATGAGGTGTGAGGGGTGGCCGGGCCCGAGGACTCAGCCGTGATCCGGAGGACGCATCGTCAGACGACTCCTGACTGCTGCGCTCGTGTGCTCCACGGCATGCAGTCCCGCGACCACGGCGCCCAGCAACGACGATGCGCCCGGCGACTGGGAGACCTTCGACGTGGCGTCCATGCAGTCCGAGCGCCGCGGTCGCGGTGTGCAGTTCATCACGGTCCTCGACGACCGACTCTTCCGCATGGGGCTGCTCCACCTGCCCCGAGGGATGGAGACCGGCCTCACGGTCCATCGCCTCAACACCGTCTACCGCGTGGTGGAGGGGTCGGCTCGGGTGGTCGGCGACACTCTGGATGTTCAGGTCGAAGCAGGCGACGCCGTCTTCGTCCGGGGTGACGTGGAGCACGTCATCCGCGACGTGACGGAGGACTTGGACCTGCTGGTGATCCACCGCATCGCCCAACTCAGCCCCGCCGATCCCCCGCTCCTGGCCTTTTCCGGTGACGAGATGGTGGAGGGGGCCGACGAGGAGGAGTCGGTCTTCAACCCTCTCCTCTCGTCGACGACCCTGGGGATGGGGATGTACCTGGTCCCCAAAGGCATCGCGGCCGATCAGCTCATGATCCACCCGACGGCGGAGATCAAGGTCGTGGGACTGGGCACCAGCCGATTCGATATCGGTTCCGGCGGCCTGCGGGTGGACCCCGGCTCCATCGCGTTCATCCCGTCGGGGGTGCAGCACCAGTTCCGGCGGGTAGCCGATCCACTGGAAGTCCTGGTGGTCTGGGAGCGTTGAGTCGCTGATTCCGCGGGGGCGCGCAGGCGCCTAGGGCCTCGGCTCTCCCACCTGGAGAAGGTCGGGCCGGAGCGTCGACATGTCTTCCTGGTCGGCGTCCCTGGACGCTTCGATGGGGGCAATGAGGGTCGGGCTGCTCGCCTGCAGTGACCGTTCCAGAATCGTTCCTACGGCCAGGCACGCCAGCGTAGCGAGCACGACGCCCGCCGAGAGCACGGCGATGCGGGTGGCTTCTGGCTTCTTCATGATCTTCGCTCCGGGGGGTGACGAGGTCATCGGGTGACTCGTCGCAATGTGCCTGGTTGGGAGTATCGGCTCTGTACGTCGTTCTACTTAGAAGACGAACGAACCGCGACGTAGGTAACGGAAAGTGACGACAAGGGGAAGCTTCTTTCGAAGATAGGGCCGAGCCCTGTCGTATATGGGAAAAATTTTCGAACGTAGTCGCTATGAACTGGTCCCAGATCGGCATTCTCTATCGACGCGAGCTCCGTTCCGCCCTGCGGGAACGAACCATCGTGGTGAACGGGATTCTCATCCCGATCTTCATGTACCCCATCATGCTCTGGGCCATGTTCACGGGGCTTACCTTCGTGCAGGGCATCAACGAGGGGTTCGTGAGCCGGGTGGCCGTGCAGAGCCCTCCTCCGCCCGCCCACGCCGCCGTCCTCGATTCCCTGCGTGCCCGGGACGACGTGGAGGTGTCCGGCGCCGAGGGTGAGGACGGAGACTGGCTGCAACTGCTGGCCGACGGCGAGCTCGACGCCGTCGTGTCGTTCCGGTCGCTTCCGGGAGACGCGTTGCCCGACAACTTCTCCGTCGACGTCCACTACGACCGTGCCGAGGAGCGGAGCCGACGTGCGGAGTCACGCATCCGCCGGATCGTGTCGGACTATCGTACCGCGTGGGTGACCTCCGAAGCCGAATCCCGGTCGTTGACGGAGGCCGACCGGACAGTCTTTGCGGTCACGGGCGAGAACGTCAGCACCTCCGAGGACATCGGGCAGCTGCTCCTGGGGCAGATGCTCTCGTTCTTCCTCGTCATCATGGTGGCCCTGGGTTGTTTCGTGCCCAGCATCGACACCACCGCCGGGGAGCGGGAGCGGTCGACGTGGGAGACCCTCATGACCGTCTCGGCCTCCCGGACCAGCATCGTCACCGCCAAATACCTCTACGTCGCGAGCCTGGGCATCGTGGCCGGCCTGCTCAACGTGGCGGCGATGATGGTGTCCATGGGCGCGGTGGTGAGGCCCCTTCTGGCGGGTACCGACGACGCCATCACGTTCACGATTCCGTGGTTGGCGGCCCCGGTGATGCTCGCCGGGGCCATCGCTTTGGCCCTGTTCTTCTCGGCCGCGATGATGATCCTGGCGGCCTTCGCCCGGAGCTTCAAGGACGGACAGGCAATGATCACGCCGGTCTACTGGCTGGTCTTCATCCCCATCCTCCTGGGTGACCAGACCGACGTGAATCTGAGTCTGGGCTCGGCCCTCATCCCCATCGGTAACGTCACCATGATGATCCGTGACGCCATTGGAGGCGTCTTCCTCTGGGAGTGGATCGCGGTGACCCTCCTCTTCACCCTCAGCCTCGTGGCCGTCCTCCTCCTTCTCGCCCGGCAGATCTTGAAGTTCGAGGATTTCCTGCTCGGGGCGTTCGACGGCTCGTTCTGGCGCTTCGCAAAGGAGAAGCTGTTCGCATGACCGACCAACCCCGACCCACGGTCAGCGTCTCCGATCTGAGGAAGACCTTCTACGACGAGTCGAGAGGGGAGGTGCACGCCGTCGACGGCCTCACCTTCGAATGCTTCCCCGGTGAGGTCTTCGGGCTTCTGGGAGCCAACGGCGCAGGGAAGACGACGACGCTGCGCATGCTCTCGACGGTGCTCAAGCCCACCGGCGGGAGCGCCTCCGTCATGGGCCACGACATCGCCACCGAGCCCGAGGCCGTTCGGAAGTCGTTGGGCTTCTACTCGGCCTCCACGGCGCTCTACCCGCGCCTGACGGCTCGGGAGACCATCGATTTCTTCACCCGCATCAACGGCTTTCCGAGGGAGGCCGTGGACGCCCGGGTTGCCGAGCTCGTCGAGCGCTTCGGCATCTCCGAGTACGAGAACGGTCGGGTGGACAAGCTCTCCAGCGGCATGAAGCAGAAGGTCTCCATCGCCCGCACCATCGCCCACGACCCGCCCGTCCTCATCTTCGACGAGCCGACGGTGGGACTCGACGTGATGAACGCCCTGGAGATGGTGAAGGTCGTCCGCGAGCTCAAGGCGGAAGGCAAAACCATCCTCTACTCGAGCCACATCATGAGCGAGGTGGAGAAGCTCTGCGACCGCATCGGGATCGTCCATCGGGGCCGCCTCCTGGCGTTGGGGAGTCTCGATGATCTTCGCGGTGCCACGGGTGAGCACTACCTGGAGGACGTGTTCCTCCACTACGTGAAAGAAGCCGAGGGCATCGCCGGTGAAGCCGAGATCGGGCCCATGGGCGAGCTCGAGGAGGGCGTGGTCACGGGGCGGGGTACGCAGGCCGGGGAGGCCGGAGGAGCGCCCCACCCATGACGGGAACGCTCCTCCGCAACGAGCTGCGGATGGTGCTTCGGGATACGCGCACGGTGCTTATCGCCGTGGTCGCGCCCCTGGTACTCTTCCCCCTCATGATCTTCGCGTTGAACTGGGTGGAGGAGCGCGAGACCCAGCGCCTGGAGACGCAGACGTACGCCTTCGCGGTGGTGGGGGAGCGCGCCGACTTCGTCGAAGGTGTCATCCTGGAGGCCCTGACCCTCGAGGCGACACGGCCCGCATCCGTCGTCGACGGAGTCGGTGCACCCGCCGACAACGGCGAACCCGGCGCCGGACCGACCATCTCCGCAGCCAACTTCGAACGCATGGATGCCGCCGACGTCGACGCGGCTCTCCAGGCGGGAGACCTCCACCTTCTGGTGGTCGGCCGGGACGCAGAGCCCGCCGATTCGTTGGCCTCCGGCGTGCCGGTCATCGAGTTGCGCTACCGGGCCAACAGCGACTTCAGCCGGAGCGCCCGGGCTCGGATGGAGGAGCGACTCCTGGCGGTACGCGCGGAGATGCGTGACTCCGTGTTTCGGGCCGCCGGCTTCCCCGTCGACCTCGACCAGGTCGCCGTGCTGGAGTCGGAGAACGTCGCGAGCGCGGCGAAGGAGGCGGGCTCCCTCCTCGGTGGAGCTCTCGTCCCGTTCCTCATCCTGCTCATGCTCTCGGGTGGCTCCATCGTCGCGGCGGACTCCATCAGCGGCGAGAAGGAGAGAGGGACCCTCGAAACCCTCCTCACCACGGCCAGCTCGCGTCAGGACATCGTCCATGCGAAGCTCGGCGCCATCATGGCGGTGGGATTGGCCGTGGGCATGGTCAACATCGCCAACATCGGCGTCTACATCGGGCTCGGTGTCATCGATCTGCCCGAGAATTTCCAGGTGGCCATCGGCCTCGATACCCTCCTGATCCTGCTGATGCTGGTGGTGCCGCTCATCGTCATGGTCGCGGCCTCCCTTCTGCTCCTGAGCGGCATCGCGAAGAGCTACCAGGAATACCAGATCTACTTCCTGCCCCTCTTCCTGGTATTCCTGCTGCCCAGCTTCGCGGCCTTCCTGCCGGGCGTGGAGCTTCGCAGCGTCATCGCCTTGGTGCCCATCAGTGGACTAGCCGTGGCGACACGGGCCCTCCTCATGGGTGATTGGCACTTCGTCTGGGGTGCCTTGGCGTTCGCTTCCACGGCGGCCGCCGGGTGGGTGCTACTCCGGCGGACCGAGGCGACGCTCTCCAACGAGCGGCTCATTACGAGTGCCGGCGCCGACGAGGCCGAATTCCGGGGTGGAGCCGCGCTCTTCCCCAGGGAGGTGCTTCGCTGGTTCGTAGGGTTCTGGGTGCTGTTCTTCGTGGTGAACCTCTGGTTCGGTGAGGATCTGGGTGTCCGTGGTCAGGTGGTGGTCAACCTGGGGGTGATCTTCCTGGGCGGGTCCATTCTCCTCCTCCGCAGGTACGAGCTGGACGCGAAGGAAACCCTGAAACTCCACCGTCCGCACTGGCGCAACTGGGTCGCCGTTTTGGTTGGCGCGCCGAGTGTCCTCGTCCTCGGGATCGGGCTGTTCGAGGTGGTGAACCGCTACGTCTTTCCCGTGCCCGAGTCGATGCTGGAGTCGTTCGGGCAGAGTCTCGTCGCGGACATTCCGCTGTGGCAGATGGTCTTCTTCATCGCGGTCATGCCCGGGGTGCTCGAGGAGATCGCCTTCCGCGGCGTGCTCTTCTCGGGCTTGAGGAAGCGCTTCTCGAGCACATGGGCACCGGTGGTGCTGAGCGCTCTGGTGTTCTCCGTCTTCCGCGTGAGCCTGTTCCGCTTCGCCCCGACATTCTTCATCGGTGTGGTTCTGGCCGTCGTCGTTCTCAGAACGGGGTCGATCTTCCCCGCGATGCTCTGGCACTTCCTGAACAACTTCCTCGCCGTCGTACCGCAGGAGGCGGGCTGGATCGTCATCGATCAGTCGGAGGGGCTCCCCGTCGCCTGGTACCTGATGGCGCTGGCGGGCGGTGTGGGCAGGTTCGTGCTCATGCAGCGACGTCCGGGTCGGCGTCCATGAAAACGGGGTGCATGCGCCCGGTCCGCGCCATGTTCACCCTGAGTTCGCCGCTGCTGCGCATGAAGAGCGTCGTCAGGCGTCCGTTGATGGCGCCCAGCGCGAGGTCGTGACGCTGAAGAGCGGGTGCGTCGAAGTCCCGCTCCACCCAGCACGTGGGGTGAAAATGCTGGACGAGCCATCCCTCGTCGGCACCGCGTTGCACCGCGACGTCCCAGTCCTCCTCTGTGACACCGGTCCCCACCACCACGCCTCTGCCGCGCGTGTCGAGACCCTTCTTGAGGACGTACCGACTGCGGTTCCGCCGGACCTCTTCCTGCACGTCGGGTGCGACGAGGCGGAGGTTGCGGGACCAGGGTACGTGCTTTTGTAGCTCTTCGTAGTCGTCCGCGTCGAAGAGGTAGCTGAAGTCGGGGTCGGAGATGATGGCGAGGCACAGCTTGTCGTCACCGACCCAACGACCGCGCTGTCCGTTTTGAACGAAGAGCGCTCGGTCCCGCACGGCGTGAACGAAGCAGTCCAGGTCCTTTCTGTGCTTCTGGAACGGCTGCATTCCCAGTTTCTGATACGCGTGCGTCACGGGGCGCCCCTCGACGGTGGGATGGGGGCCGCGGGCAGGGTCGTAGCAGATCTGGCGGGGGTCGACCTCGGTGCACTCGATGCCTTCCCAGGCCACGTGCTTGGCGAAATCCCCCAGCTCCAGTCGATTGCCCCCTTCTTCCCTGAGCAGCGCGATGTAGTCGGGACGTGCTTCCGTGTCCTCGGCGATGACGTCGAGAAACCACTTGGCCATGAATCCCTTCTCTTCGTGCTCCAGTGCGGGCGGCATCCGATACCCACGCTCCTCCATGAACTCCCGCCATGCCCGGTTGCAGATGCCCGAGAAGACGAAGCCGCCGGGACAGTTGGCATTGGTTTCCAGGATCCAGAAGCCACCGTCCGGGTCCAGCATGAGGTCGAGGCGGCAGATGTGGACCTTGGCGTTACGGGGATCCAGGTCGGCCTTGAGATCAGCGGCGAGGTCCGGCGGTGTGGAGAGGGCCCGACGCACCGCTTCGTCCTCGTACGAAGCGTCCACGATGGCCTGGATGGCCCGGTGGTACATGGCCGTGACGTCGCGGAAGCGACGGGAGTACTCGGCCTTCACCATCTGGGCGGGGCCGAGGAGGAAGGGCTTGCCTTCCGCGAACTGAAAGCGGTCCTGGGCCTTGGTGCGGAGGGCCTCGCCGTCGGGCGTCCGACCTTCCTCCATGAGCGCCTGGTGGAAGTCCAGATCGAGTCCGGGCCATCGGGGACGTACGACGTCTTCGAGCGGTGCGGTCACGGTGATCCCTCCGGCAGTCGACGCGTTGCCCGTCCTCCCCGCTCCCAGGGCAGGGGACAATACGGTCGCGAAGGTCGACGTCGCCAGTTTACGCGCATGCCATCCCTCCACCGTTGCGTCGACCGAAGGGTGAGACCCGCTGCCGCGCACCCCGGTCGCCGCCCACGCCATGGCTGGCGCGAAGCCGGGTCGGACCCACACCTTCGCGTTCGGCGCCGCCGGAACCTCCGGATCACCTAACGAGGAGCTCGATGCCTTCCGAGTCGTCGAGGGTTCGCTTCACAACGGGAGACCTCACCGGGGGCGTCGCGTCGGCGGTCGTGTCGATCCCGGGCAACGTAGCTGCCGGCGTCATCGCCTTCGCGCCCCTCGGGCCGGAGTATGCCGGCCAGGGCATTCTGGCGGGCATGCTGAGCTCCATCGTCGCCGGGTTGTTGGCCTCCCTCACCGGGAGCGCACCCGGCATGATCGCCGGTCCGAAGGCGACGACGTCCATGGTCTTCGCCGCCATGCTCACCTCCCTGGTCGCTACCGGCCACTTCGATCTGGCCACCCCCGACGGCGAGCGTCTGTTGTTTTCGCTGGCCTTCGGCGCGGTGCTCCTCAGCGGCAGCGTCCAGACGCTTCTGGGTGCCTTCCGCGTGGGGGGGCTGGTCAAGTTCATGCCGTACCCGGTGGTCGCCGGCATCCGCAACACCACCGCCATTCTGCTGATCAGCCGTCAGATCTGGCCGTCCATGGGAGTGGACCGCCAAGCGTGGTCTGCGTTTCTCGCCGACCTTGGCCAGATCCAGCCGGCAACGCTGACGGTGACGGCGTTCACGGCCCTCTTCGTCTGGAAGGGTGGTCGCCTCATTCGAGTACCAGCGGTGCCCACCGCCGCCCTCATTGCCGGGAGTGGCCTCTACTACGTCATCGCGGCTCTGGCCCCGGAGGCGCGCCTGGGCCCGGTGCTCGGCGCGCTTCCCCCGGTCGTTCCCAGCCCCGACTACGTGGGCAGCATCGTTCCGGCCCTGGTGGCCAGCGTGGACCTGGGCGTCGTGGCAGCCCTGCTGTCGGGCGCTCTCGCCATCGCCGTCCTCGATTCCATCTCCGCTCTCATCACCCTGGTCAGCTACCAGAGCATCGCCGACCGGCGCTTCGACGCGAACCATCAGCTGGTGGGGCAGGGCATCGGCTCCATGGCGTCCGCCTTCTTCGGCGGACTCACGACGAGTGGCATCCTCGCCAGGGCGGTGGTCAATCACCGTGCCGGGGGTCGCTCCAGGATGTCCGGTGCCGTGAACGCCGTCGCGGTCCTGGTGCTGATGCTCCTCCTCACCCGACCCCTGGCCCTCCTGCCCAAGGCGGCCATCGCCGGCCTCATCATGGTCATCGCCTCGGCCCTCTTCGATCGTTGGAGCTTCGGGCAACTCAAGGAGAGCATCCGGCCCGACGCCACCGATCGTCGGGACAACGTGGTTGCGACCGTGCAGATGCTCTTCGTGGTGGTGGTGGGCATCGTGTGGAGCCTGGTGGCCGCGGTCGGGGCCGGAGTCGTCTTGTCGGTGGTGGTGTTCGTGGTCCAGATGAGCCGCTCACCCATCCGGCGGATTCGCACCGGTGCCACCGTCCGGTCGGCGAAGAGCAGAGACTCGGAGACGACGCGCATCCTCGAAGAGAAGGGTCACCGGATCGCGGTGCTCGAACTCGAGGGCACCATCTTCTTCGGTTCGTCCGATGCCCTCGCCTCCCGGGCCGAGGAGTTGGCGGAAGCGGGGGCGGACTTCGTGATCTTCGACCTGCGCCGGGTTCGCGACGTGGACGCCACGGGGTTCAAGGTGCTCGGACAGACCTTCAGCCGCCTGCGCAGTCGGGGAACCACCTTGGGCTTCAGCTTCGTGATGCCCGACCGGCTGAGGCCGGAGATCGCCGAGGATCTTCTCCTCAACGGGGTGCCCGAGGCGCGGATGTTCGAGAGCACCGACCGGGCACTGGAATACTTCGAGGACGGCCTGCTCATGAAGTTGGGGGCCGACGAGTTCGACGAAGAGGGCTGGACCCTGGACATGTTCGCCGCGGACTGGGGTCTCGAACCCTCCGAGTCGCACGTCCTCGAGTCCTACGTCGAGGAGCGGTGGTTCGACGGGGGGGACTTCCTGTTCAACGTCGGTGATACGGATCGTTCGCTCTTCCTCCTCCGGCGGGGCACGGCGGATATCACGGTCCCGATTCCGGGCGAGGCACGCCACCGGAGGCTCGGGACGGTGGCCAAGGGTACGGTCATCGGCGAGATCGCCCTCATCGACGGACTTCCGCGATCGGCCGGGGTGCGAGCCACCGACCCGGTGGACATATACAAACTGACCTACGAGGCGCTCATGCGCCTCGATAGGGACACTACCACCATAGACATCAAGATACAGGAGTGCAACAAAGCCGTTCTGGGCACGCGGCTTCGACGTGCGAACGCGCTCATCGCGGAGCTCGACTCCTGACGTAGTCCACACCGAGGGTCGGGCCGGGGGCCCGCCGTGCCCTCCGAGGGCGTCGCGACTCCGCCTACGGCTGGATGGCGTATCCGACCTTGAGGAAGAGCGTGCGGCTCCGTGTGGTGAGGTCGAATGCGTCCGAGCCTTCCTGGCCGTCCGTGTAGCCCAGGAAGAAGGCAGTCTGGGGCGTCACCTTGTACGAGAGGAGGAACTGGGTGAACAACTGCTCCGACCGGGGGTCCACGGGGTCCGCGTACTGGGCTGCCACGCGGTCGATGATCCGGTATTGGACGATGGCCCGGACGAACGTCCGCACATTGAAGTGGTAGAGCGTGCGAATCTGGGCGAGGTTGGCCGTGAAGACGGCGTTGCCCTCGTGCCGGAGTCGCTGGTGGGTGAGCGCGAGGGTCGTGGCCAATCGGCTTCCCAGGTAGAAGCTCGTGTTCGGTGTGAGGACCAGTCCGAAGGACCTGCGGTTGTTTCGGAAATCGACGAAGTCGCCGGTGCGCACGACCGATCCGAAGGTGAAGGAGCCAGAGGGGCGGACCTCGACATTGCCCTCCAGGCGGTTGAGGTCGTGAGTGACGCCCCGGAAGAGGAGCTTTCTGCGCGTGGGAGAGACTACGACCGTCGATTGGCTCGGGCCCTGATAGCGCAACTCGGCACCGTAGCGCTGGTCGGTGAGTGTCCCCTCCTGGTCCTCGGTTCGCTGGTAGAGTGCCGTCGTCTCGATCCGGGTGAACCACCCGTCTGCGGATCCGGTGAAGACGCGACCGACGGAGCCATCGAAGACCCGCGTGTCGACTCGGGGGACGAAGCCGGCGTCCGCCCTGAAGTCGCTGCCGAGCTCCTGGTAGCTCACCGACGCAACCCAGTCCCGGCTGAAATGATCGACGGCCCCGAAGAAGGCCCAGTCGCCGAAGGTCGTCGTCGCCTGACCGAAGTCGCTGGCGATTTGATCCGGATAGTCCGTGGTGGACCGAAGGACCTGCACTCGCACGGAGTTGGACGGAGTGAGCCGATGGAAGGCGTCGGCACCGAATACCTGGTTCTGATACCCCGTGCCGAAGCGTCCCGCGTAGAGCACACCCACATTCGACGCCGGACCGACGTCCCGCCGGAAACGGGCTACGGCGTTGTAGGCCTCCTGTGCCAGCGATCCAGCCGCTGATCCTTGGTTGGACGGGAAGAGGAGGTTGGTGGAGGCGTCGCGGGCGGCGAAGAAGCCAACCGCGTTGGATCCTTCCTTTCCGGTCAGCTTCACGCCGGCGTCAGGGTCGACGACGGAGCGCGTAAAGACCGCTTGAAGAGGGGTGAGGAAGAAATCCGCGCCCTCCAGGAAGAAGGGTCTCGTCTCGGGGAAGAAGAGGGCGAAGCGTCGATTCTCCGCGAGCTGGGCGACGTCGGCCTCCACCTGCGAGAAGTCTGGATTGACGGTGGCGTTGAGGCTGAGCGCCGTCGTCACACCCCAGCGCACGTCCAGACCCACGTCCGGATCGATGTCCGCGAAATCCGTCCGAGGGTCGGCGACGAGTTCACCCCCCGGGAAGGGATCGCGTCTCTCGGACCGACTCGCCGTCAGCGTCGGGACGATCTCCACGGCGCCCCCGGGCTCGATCCCCACGAAGCCCGTGATCTTGTTGGCGTGACAGAGCAGGCAGGTGGTGTTTCGGTCCAGTGGAGCCGAACGCATACGTCGACGCACGCTTCGCGGGTACGAGCGATCGATGATGAGTCCCCAGGTCTGCACACCCGTGGTCCGTGGAAACCTCAGGGAGCTGAACGGGATCCCCACTTCTACGACGTACCCGTCGTCCGTCCGGACCACCTCCGAGTTCCATACGGCGTTCCACGAGAAGTCCTCGATTCCCTCTGCTCGGCTGAGAATCGCGTCCATCTGCACGCCCAGGGAGTTGACGCGGAATTCGAAACCGCGGCGCTCGTCGTTGAAGGGGTCCAGCAGAAAGACGATATGATCGTCTTGAATCGTTCTGGCGCGGTCGTCCCGCTCGGCGAGGTGGGCGCGGATCTCGTCGGGAGCCGGATCCATCGCGACACAGCCGAAATAGAGGGTCACGGTGTCGTAGAGCATGCGACACTCGGTGCCGACCGTGGCGGGCAGGTTGT
>ERZ869936.1167-NODE-1167-length-20001-cov-5.957285_pt1 | contig 20001 bp, 12 predicted proteins | sample MGYA00520876_ERZ869936 | MGnify/ENA primary metagenome ERZ869936 (study PRJEB32218, sample SAMN09650985) | biofilter metagenome | isolation source: enrty point of leading RO module | place: Saudi Arabia: Thuwal, RO plant located on Red Sea | collected 2016-02-17 ...
GCCCCCGCGACCGCCACCGCGGCGCTGCTCGCCTTTTTCCTCCTGGCACCCGACCTCGGGGCGGCGAGCTTTTCCGACGCCCGCCAGGCGCTCAGGGAAGAACGCTTCGCCGATGCCGCGGCGGCCTTCGGTTCGCTGGCCCGCCAGCATGCCGATACCGAGAAGGGCTTCCGCGAACCCAACGCCGAGGGCACCGCCGCCTATCGCAATCGTGATTACCCGACGGCCCGCCAGGCATTCAGCGAAGCGCTGCGTTCGAAAAGCAGCGAGGTCGTGCGGGCCGCCCATCACGGCCTTGGCAACACCCTCTTCCAGGTCGGCTGGCAACGGCTGTCCGGCGGCCCGTCCTATCCCGAGATCCCCGAGGAAAAGGATGAAGCCACCGCGGAGGACGATCAGGAGGCCGAGGCCTTCGACCGCTTGTCGGACGCGCTGCTGAACATGCCCGAGGACGAGGAACTTGATGAGCTGACGCTCGGGCCCTTCGAAAAGATGGCCAAGGAGCGCCTCGCCGAGTGGATGGCCGAGGAAAGCGCGGAGGACGATGAAAGCCGGGGCTCGCAGCGATTCAACGCGCTCTTGAGCGACTGGATCGACGCGGTGCGCCACTTCGACGGGGCGGGCGATTTCGAGGACTCGAAGCACAACCGCGAGCTGGCGATCGAGCACCTGAGGAAGCTGCGCGAGATCTTCGAGCAACTCGAGGAGAACGCCCAGCAGATCCAGGCCATCCCGCAGCCCGGTCCCGGCGAGCAGGGCGAAGGACAGCCCCAACCCGGCGAAGGCGGCGGCGAACCGCAGGATGGCGAGGGACAACAGAACCAGAGCGAGCAGCAGGACTCCGGAGAGGAACAGGAAGGCGACGGCGGCGAACAGGAACAGGACGAAGGTCAGGGGGACGAAGGTGACGAACAGGAAGCCTCCGGAGAGACCGAGGATGGAGATGAAACCGGGGCCAAACCCGGAGAAACCGAGGAGGAGGCCGCCCGCCGGATCCTTCGCGAAAACGCCGACCTGCAGCGGGGTGCCCTCTCGCCCGGTCGCATCGAATACCGCAGACCCGAAAAAGACTGGTGATGAAGCATCATTCCCGAATCAACCCGATCGCCCTGGCCCTGCTCGGCCTCTGGCTCATGCTGCCCGCGGCCTTCGCCCGGGTGGACGTGCAGGTTTCCTCGCAGTTTCTGGTGAAGGGCGAGCAGGTGCTGGTCGAATACGTCATCCCCGGCAGCCTCGATCCCGGCGCCCGGTTGAGCGTGCCCGATGTCGAAGGCCTGAGCATCCGCCCGATCAGCAACGGTCCCGAGCCGCGTCGCAGCTTCGGCAGGCGCGGCGAGTACGTGTTCCGCTACACGATCACCAGCTACGAGGCGGGCACCTATCGGGTTCCGCCGGCCACGCTCGAAGCCGGCGGAGTGGTGGAAACCACCGAGGCCTTCAAGCTGCGCGTTTTCGACGAAACGGAACTCAAGTGGTCGACGGCGGACCTCGGCGGCCTGTCCATGCGCTACGCCGCGAAGTTTCACTCGATGGAGGAGCGGCCTTTCGTGAAACAGGTCGTCCCGACCGAACTCAAGCTCTACATTCCCGCCGACCAGTCGGTCGAGGATTGGGGCATCCCCGAGTTCGAACGCGATGGCGTCGCCGCGTGGCGCTTCGAGCCGAAGCCCTCGATCGGCCGCGCCAACCTGCTCGGACGCCGCTACTACGCGGTCAGCTACCCCAGCACCCTATCGCCCACCCGCGAAGGACCCGTCCTTCTCGGTCCCGCCACGCTGCGCCTGATCACGGTGCAACGCTCGGTGCGCGATTTCGGCAGCGCCTTCTACGCCCCGGCCAACCTTTCCATCCCCGCGCTCGAACTCGACGCCCGCCCGCTTCCACCCGGCGCGCCGGAGGGCTTCTCCGATGCCGTCGGCAAATTCGAACTCAGCGTGAGCGCCGCCGAAACCGAGGTCCGCGAGGGCGACCCCATCAGCGTGAACGTGATCGTCAGCGGCACCGGCAACCTCGACACGCTCGACTGCCCCGAGCCGATCAGCACCGAAGGCTGGAAGCTCTACCCGCCGAGCAGCGTCGACCTTAGCGAGCGGCGGGCGATTTCCGGCGCGGCATCGTTCCGCCAGTTCATGCGCCCGCTCGCTCCGCAGCCGCAGATTCCGCCCTTCCGGCTCGTTTACTTCGACCCCGAGGAGGAAAGCTATCGCCGGCTGCTCAGCGAGCCGATCGCGCTCGACATCCTGCCATCGACCAATCCGGCCGGCGGCATCGCGGCGGTCCCGCCGGCCATGCCGGTGCCGATCGAGGAAATGACCGACATCCTCGGTGTCGTCGATGCCGGTCGCCGGCTCCTGCCGCCGCCCGATTCCTTCTCGCCCGCCCGCTGGTGGCAGCTCGTCCCCGCGGCCGCCGCGCTGTTGCTGCTCGGCCTCGCCTTCCGGCTCCACGTCGCGCCCCGCCTGCGCCGCGATCCGGAGGAACTCGCCCGCCGCCGGGCCTTTCGCAAGCTCGAGCGCGCGCCCGGCGATCAGAGCGGCTTCTACCGCGCCGCCGGACACTTCATCGAGCGCTGGCTCGGCGATCGCGATGACGACCTGGTTCGGGACGTGCTCGCCAAGCGCGACCAAACCTGCTTCACCAACGAGGTGGCTTCGGAGAAACTCAACCGCTCGGAACGTCAGCGCATCCTACGCGGACTGCGGCGTCTCGCCCTTCCGCTCATCGCCGTCGGAGCCTTGCTGTTCCCTTCCGCCGTCCGGGCGGCGGAGCAGGAAGCCGCCGATCCGATGGCCTCCTACGAGGAGGGCCGCTACGCCGAAGCCGCGGAAGGCTGGCTGGCCAGCGGCGACTACGACCGCCTCCCCGCCGACACGCTCTACAACATCGGCAACGCCGCCTACCGCCTCGGGGTGCCGGGCGAGGCCGCCCTCTACTGGCGGCGGGCGCTGGTCCGCGACGCCACCCACGCCGAGGCGCGCCAGAACCTCCGCTTCTTCGAGCGCAAGTTCGGCTCGATCACCATCGAGCGCCCCGAATACCAGTACGCGCTGGCGAAGCTGCCGCTCGGACTCTGGAAGAACCTGATGTGGGCGGGCGCGTGGCTCTTCGCCCTCGGCGTCCTGGTGTTTCCCGCCACCCGTCCGACCGCGCGACTCCGCATCGCCGCCATCGCCGGCCTGGTCACCGCACCGCTCGTCGCCGGGGCAGGATTCTGCGGCTGGTACTACTATCCGGACGACGCCCGCTTCGCGCCGTTCGAGGAACAGGCCGTCGTGGTCGCCGACCGCGCCTCGATCCGCACCGATGCGGCACGCAACGCGCCGCTCGTCATCGAAGCCCCGGCCGGTTCACTCTGCCGGCTGTTGAAACGCTCGGGCGACTGGGCATACATTTCCTTCACCAACGACACCCGCGGCTGGGTCTCGGCCGAGACCATCGAGCCCGTCATTCCCGACACCCAGCCCGAGGCGCCTCGCATTCCCGATCAAACCGATGAAGGCCGCAGCGCATGAAGGCATGAAGGACCGCCGATTATGAAATCGGCACGCCCCACTCGCCCCGCCTTTCCCCTCCCCTGATAGAAAGCCTCCCCCTCCGCCCCGCCTCCACTTTCCACTTCCCGCACCTCACCCGCTCCGCCTTCCCAACACCACCCATCAACCCATCAACCGCCACCATGAAACGACACATCGCCATCGCACTCGCCCTTCTCGCTCCCTTCGCCATCGCGGCGGACGAGGAGAAGACCGAGGAATCCAAGCCCGCCGAAGTGAAGGACATCCGGATCAAGATGGAGACCACCAAGGGCACCATCGAGGCTACCATGTTCGCCTCGAAGGCACCGGTCACGGTCGCCAACTTCCTCAACCTCGCCAAGCGCGGCTACTACGACGGCATCACCTTTCACCGGGTGATCGCCGACTTCATGATCCAGGGCGGCGATCCGACCGCCACCGGCACGGGGGGGCCGGGCTACAAGTTCGCCGACGAGTTCCACCCCACCCTGAAACATGACAAGCCGGGGGTGTTCTCGATGGCCAATGCGGGGCCGGGAACCAACGGCTCGCAGTTCTTCATCACCCACGTCCCCACTCCCCACCTCGACGGAAAACACTCCGTCTTCGGCCAGGTGACCAAGGGCCAGGACGTGGTCAATGCGATCGAGAAGGGCGACAAGATCAAGAAGATCGAAATCCTCGACCCCACCGCCGACCTCTTCAAGGCGCAGGCCGAGCACATCGACAACTGGAACGAGATCCTCGACTCCAGGGCCGGCTGACCGTGGCCGGGGTTTCCGGCCCCGGAGCCATTCCGCAAAAAAGGCAGGGCTGACGCCCTGCCTTTCTTCGTGGTTGGAAACGGGGGCCGGCTCAGCTTCCCGCCTTGAACTTGCAGGTGCCGTAGATTGCATCGTCGCCCAGTTCCTCCTCGATGCGGAGGAGCTGGTTGTATTTCGCGATCCGGTCCGAGCGGCTCATCGAGCCGGTCTTGATCTGGCCGCAGTTGGTGGCGACGGCGAGGTCGGCGATGGTATTGTCCTCGGTCTCGCCGGAACGGTGGCTCATCACCGCGGTGTAGCGGTTCTCCTTGGCCAGTTCGACGGCGTCGAAGGTCTCGGTCAGCGAGCCGATCTGGTTGACCTTCACCAGGATCGCATTGGCCACTCCGAGGTCGATGCCCTTCTGCAGGAAATCAACGTTGGTGACGAACAGGTCGTCGCCGACGAGTTGGACCTTGTCGCCGATCTTGTCGGTGAGCGCCTTCCAGCCGTCCCAGTCGTTCTCGTCGCAGCCGTCCTCGATCGAGTCGATCGGGTACTTCGCGCAGAGCTCGGCGAGGTAGGCGGCCTGCTCCTCGGAGCCGCGCTTGGACCCGCCGTCGCCTTCGAACTTGGCGTAGTCGTAGACGCCGTCGGAGAAGAACTCGGACGAGGCGCAGTCGAGCGCGAACTTGATGTCGTCGCCGACCTTGTAGCCGGCGGCCTCGACCGCCTTGCAGATCGTGTCGAGCGCGTCCTCGGTGCCGTCGAAGGTCGGGGCGAAGCCGCCCTCGTCGCCCACCGCGGTGCTGAGTCCGCGGTCGTGCAGGACCTTCTTGAGCGAGTGGAAGACCTCGGCACCCATGCGGAGGCCCTCGCGGAAGGTCGGCGCGCCGACCGGGCGGATCATGAACTCCTGGAACGCGATCGGCGCGTCGGAGTGGGAGCCGCCGTTGATGATGTTCATCATCGGCACCGGCAGCACCTTGGCGTTCGGCCCGCCGAGGTACTTGTAAAGCGGCAGGCCGCAGGCTTCGGCGGCGGCCTTGGCCACGGCCATCGAGACGCCGAGGATGGCATTGGCGCCGATCTCACCCTTGTTGCGGGTGCCGTCGATCGCGATCATCGCGGCGTCGATCGAGGCCTGATCGGTGGCGGACATGCCGCACAGGGCGGGAGCGAGCTTGCCGTTCACGTTCTCGACGGCCTTCAGCACGCCCTTTCCGAGGTAGCGGCTCTTGTCGCCGTCGCGAAGTTCGTGGGCTTCGTGTTCGCCGGTCGAGGCACCGCTCGGCACGGCGGCGCGGCCGATCACGCCGCACTCGAGATGGACATCGACCTCGACGGTCGGGTTGCCGCGGGAATCGATGATCTCGCGGCCGCGGACTTCAACAATGGTGGTGTGTTCCATGGTGTTTATCAGGGATTGAAGGGAGTGATGGACTCGACCGTCCATTGTTCGAGCTGGTCGGTGTCGTGATTCCGGATCTCTACCTGCTCTCCGGGCTTCGCCCCGAACAGGGCGGCTCCGGTTTCCGAAAGATAGGAGACGATGTGCTTGTCGGGATCGGAATCCCAGGCACCGAGCACCGTGTAGGTGCCTTCCCGGCCGTCGGAACTCCTGAGCGTCACGATCGTGCCGATGTTGACGACCGAGCTGTCGGCCCCCTTGAAGTCGGTGCCGCGGGCCAGGTCGACCTCCTTCTGCAGCTCGCCCTTGCGGCGCATCAGGACCTTCTGCATGTCCTTGGCGGACTTGTATTCGAAGTTCTCGCGAAGGTCGCCGTAGGAACGGGCGATCGCGATGTCCTTGGTGTTCTGAGGGATCCGGTTGCGGATGAGGTCGTCCAGCTCGGCCTTCTTCCGCTCGAGGCTTTCCCACGAAACCACCAGGGCCTCCTGCCGCTTCTTCGACTCGCCGCTGACCAGTTCGCCGGTTTCGGGACGGGCCTTGATGACGCGGGCCATGAGCGACTTGCGGTCGAGGTCGCTGAAAACCGGGCATTCCAACAGTCGGCGACCGAAATTGCGCGCCTCGGTGACGCTCATTCCCTCGACGATGTCCGCGAGGAGCCCCTTGTCATCGCTGAGCAGGCTCTGCAGGCGCGTCGTGGTCCTCGGTCCGTCGGCCAGGTGGTCGGTTTCGAGGCGGTTGAGCACGGCGGCTCCGACCTCGGGTCCGAAAATGCCCTTGCCGAGGCCCTTGCGTTCGCGGGAGAGCCAGATAAGGGCATCGGTCCCGAGCATCCGCTGCGCGAGCTGCGCCCGGAAGTATTCCTCGAGTTCGGCAAGCCGGCCCTTTTCCTCGATGAGCCTCGCGACCTCGGCGACGCCGCGGGTGCCGACGTGATCGAGCAGTCCGAGGATCACCTCGACCCAGCGCTCGGCGAAGGCCTCGGGAAAGATGTCGAAGAGCGACCGCTGGCGGGCGGCCGGAAGCTGCGAGACGACTCCGTGCAGGCGGGCCTCCTCGGCGAAGAGCAGATTGGCCAGACGAGGAGCCTCATCGGGGAGGTCGAGACCCTTGATCGACCCGACCAGTTCGTCGCGGAGAACCAGCAGTTCGATCGCCTCGGCCAACTGGAGCCGGGTCCCCTTGAGCGCCGCTTCGTGGATCTGATCCACCACCGCCTTGAGCGGCTCCGGCTCCTTCCGGAAGAGTCCGGAGTCCGAAACGATCGCCTCCAGCGCCTTGGCCATGGATTTCAGATCGCGGGCCTGCTCGAAATCCTCCAACAGCGCCTCGGCCGGGCTGAGGTCGCCTGATCTGAGCGTGAGGGCCTCCGTCCGGCGGCTCGGCACGATCACCCGTTTGCTGTCGCGCAGCGCCCGCTTGGCGCTCTCCCACCACTTCTTGAACTTCGCCTCGGGAATGATCCCGCCGGAGACCTGCTTCTCCATCGCGTCCACCGTCATCGAGCCGCCATGGCTCTCGAGCATGTAGACCACCAGGGCGACCGGATCATCGGCCGCGAGTTCCTTCAGGTGTTCGATCTCCTCGACCTTCTTCGCCCGGAAATCGTCGGCCTCGAGCGGCGTCGTCTTCTGCAGGGCGAACTGGAGATCCATCTCCTGGCCGCTCTTGTTTTCAAAATCGATCGTCAGCTTCTTCGAGGGAAAATCCCAGTCGATCACCTTGCCGGCACCCCAGGCATTGTGCAGCAGAAATTTCCCCGGGGCGAGCTGATCGAGCCTCTCGGCGACGGCCGCCTTGATTTTCCCGGCTTCGACCAGTTTTTCCAAATCGGGATGCATCGGCGCGAAGTTGCGAATCCCTCCCGGAAAACGCAAGGCCCATCCCGTGCATTTCGCCGCATCAACCGCCGGACTGTCCGACCGATGGCGGCTTTACCACCCTCGGCCTCGGCCGGCGGAGGTTCGAAGCGTCGGCCTCCGAGCGATGGATCGTCCTCAACAGCGCGCCCACCGTGCAGCGCCAGTCCTCCGGCACGGCGAACCTGCCGTCCTGCCGGATCGGACCATCGAAGATCAACTCTCCCTCCTCGTCCTCGATCCGCACGATCGCCACATCCTCCTCGTAACGCAGGCGGGCGATGCTGCCGTCCTGACGCGTGATCTCGGCGGTGCGGTCGCCCGGATAGACGACCTGCCGCGGCATGCCCGGCACGCCGCTCGGAAAGATCGGGATCTCCGCGGGGTTCAGCCCGGTGAGCGGACGCGCCGCGGGCATCCGCCCGATGGTCACTGCGAGCTCCTGCGACTTCCCGCCCCTCACGATGCCCAATGAAACCTCGTCGCCGGGGGCCTTCATCCGGATCAGGGTGCCGAACTGGGCCTCGTTGATCAGCAACTGGTCCTCGAACTTCCAGAGAATGTCGAACTTGCGCAGCCCTGCTCCGGCCGCCGGCCCGTCCTCCTCGATCCGCGTCACGACGAAACCCACGCCCTCGGGCACTTCCGACAGGTGCGCCCGCATCGCCTCGTTGAGCTGGGCGACCTCGAGCCCGATCCAGGGCTCGGAGTCCTGCTTCTTCTCGCGCAGATCCGACAGACCGGGAATCACCGCCTTTTCGGCCTCCGGTTCTCCGGCCGCACCAGCCGCGGAAAGCGACCAGGCGAGCAGGATCAGCATGGACCACCTCATCATCGCTCGAAATCAGAAGGTTGATACGGGCACCAGGACCAACTCGTCGCTGGGCCGGACGACCCGCACCTCGTGACCCGTCTCGGCGTCGAGAAACCGCTCCTCGCTCACCACGGAAAGATGCCAGGCCTGCATCAGTTGCCCGTCCACTTCGCTCCGCAGGCGCTCGTCTGGTTCGGCGGCGACCACTCCGATGCTCTCCGAAAGCAACTCCAGATCATCGCCGGGAGGCGTGGTGCCCGCTACCTGCCGGGACGCCGGATCCGCAGGCCACCAAACGATCGATGCCATCATCGCCGCCGCCGCGGCGGCACCCCACCACCAGACTCGGCGTGGACCGACCGGACCGGACTCCTCCTCGCCGGCCAGCTCATCGAGCAGCGCCTCGATCTCCCGGCCTCCCTTCTCGCTGAATCCGCGAGGGATCAACCGCTCGGCCAGCGCGCGTTCGATTTCCTCAGGCGTTCGCATCGCGCACCTCCTTCACTCCGCGCATCGCATGCGCCAGTTGTTCCAAGGCGTATCGATATCTCGACGCCGCCGTGTTGGGCGAAATCGCCAGACTTTCCGAAATCTCGGCAAAGGTCAGGCCACCCCAGATCTTCATCGTCACCACCTCGCGCAGCTTGGCGCTCAGGTTCTCCACCGCCCGGCGCAGGATCAGCGCCTCCTCATCGTCCTCGAGGGCGGGATCCAGCCACACGTCCTGGAAATCGTTCAGGTAGACGATCGATTCCTCACGGCGACGGCGGCGCTTGTCGGACCGATGCCGGTTCAGCCCGCAGAAGCGGATCGTCGAGAACACCAGCGGAAGGTCCGGCGGGGAGCCGTCCTTCTCCTTCTGCACCCCCCAGAGCCGGATGACCGCCTCCTGGACCAGGTCTTCGGCATCGGCCTGAGCCGGTGCCCAGCCGCGGGCGTAAGCGAGCAGGCGGTGACCGTGATCACCGAGCCAACGCTTCCACTCCGCGGATTTTGCCCTGTCCATTCATACCAACAATGCCGTCCCCCTCCCCATTTGTCTGCGAAAAATTCAGCCTCCGGCAAGGTCCGCGCCGCACGGGAAGCCGGCATCTTGTACGGGGCTCATCACCTGTCATCCGAAATTGACTCCCCGTCCGTTTTTCGGCTGCGCGGTCGGAATCAGGTGTTCCCTTGCGCCGTCCATCGAAAACATGGCGGAGCCGGACACTCCGCGATCAACAGCAATTCCACACGAAAATGAAGAACACACTGAAATGCATTGCCGCCGCCCTCGCCGCCACCGCGCTGATCGCGCCGGCCCAGGCGGAGGAGAAGAAGGACATCGTCGATACCGCGGTCGCGGCCGGATCGTTCGAAACGCTCGCCAAGGCCCTCACCGCCGGCGGGTTGGTCGACGCCCTCAAGGGCGACGGACCGTTCACCGTCTTCGCCCCGACCGACGAGGCCTTCTCGAAGCTTCCCGAAGGGACCCTCGAGTCGCTTCTGAAGCCGGAGAACAAGGAGAAGCTCGTGGCCATCCTCAAGTACCACGTCGTCAGCGGCAAGGTGATGTCGAAGACGGCCGTGACCCTCGATGAAGCCGAGACGCTCAACGGCGACACGGTGGCCATCGAGAAGAAGGATGACGGCCTCTACGTCGGCGGTGCCAAGGTCGTGAAGCCCGATGTCGAGGCGACGAACGGCCTGATCCACGTCGTCGATGCGGTGATCCTGCCGCCGTCGAACTGAGGCACGACCACGATCCAATCCCAAGCCCCGTCGGCCATTCCGGCCGCGGGGCTTGTCGCATTCCGGCATCCGTTGATTCCGTGCGGGCCCGCACTGGCCAGTTGGCCGCATTCCTGCTCCATTGGCCGCCCGCATGAGCCGCGAACACCAACGCCTCGCCGAATCCGTCATGGCCGACTCGCCATGGCGCCAGTGGGGGCCGTACCTGAGCGAGCGCCAGTGGGGCACGGTGCGCGAGGACTACTCGGCGAGCGGTTTCAGTTGGGGGGCCTTTCCCCACGACCACGCCCGGATGCGCGCCTACCGTTGGGGCGAGGACGGACTCCAGGGATGGTGCGACCACGAATGCCTCCTGTGTTTCGCACCCGCCCTCTGGAACGGCCGCGACCCGATTCTCAAGGAACGGCTCTTCGGCCTCGGGGGCCACGAGGGGAACCACGGCGAGGACGTCAAGGAATGCTACTACTACCTCGATTCCACGCCGACCCATTCCTACACCAAGGCGCTCTACAAGTATCCCCAGTGCGAGTTCCCCTACGCCGAGCTCCAGCACGAGGCGCTGCGGCGCTCGCGAAAGGAGCCGGAACTCGAACTCGCGGACCTCGGAACCTTCGACGAAGGCCGCTACTTCGACGTCCTGCAGGAAGTCGCCAAGCGCACGCCGACCGACATCCTGTGGAAGCTCACGATCACCAACCACGGACCCGAAGCCGCGGAGCTCCATCTCCTGCCGCAGCTCTGGTTCCGCAACGTCTGGTCGTGGAAGGGCACCCGCGATGAACCCGCCGCCAGGCCGACCCTGCAGTTCAAGGACGGCTCGGTTCTGGTCCACCATCCGAAGCTCGGCCGCTACCGGTTCCACGCCGAATCGCCCGACGCCCGGGTGACGCGCTGGCTTTTCACGGAAAACGAAACCAACCACCCGGCGGTCCACGGCATCGACCCGCTCGGAAAGCACACCAAGGACGCCTTCCACCGCTACCTGGTCGATGGCGAAAGACAGGCGCTTTCCCCCCGGCGCATCGGCACCAAGGCGGCGGCACACCTCAGGTTCCGCATCCCCGCCGGGGAATCGGTCACGGTCCGCTGCCGGCTCCACCCGGTGAAGGACCCGGTTGCGGGATTCGACCTCTATGACGAAACCTTCGCCGAGCGCATCGCCGAGGCCGACGAGTTCTACAACCTCACCATCCCCGCGGGTGTCGATGAGGAAGAGCGCCGGATCTCCCGCCAGGGCTACGCCGGACTCCTCTGGACCAAGCAGTTCTACTACTACGCCATCGACGAGTGGCTGAAGGGCGACACCAACGCGCCCCCGCCGCCGAAGGAGCGCCTCCGGGGCCGCAACCACGACTGGCACCACTTCCACGCCCGCGACATCCTCTCGATGCCCGACAAGTGGGAGTACCCCTGGTTCGCCGCGTGGGACACCGCCTTCCACATGATCCCCTTCGCGAAGATCGACCCGTCCTTCGCGAAGCATCAGCTCCTGCTGCTACTACGGGAGTGGTACATGCACCCGAACGGACAGCTCCCCGCCTACGAGTGGAACTTCTCCGACGTGAACCCCCCGGTCCACGCCTGGGCCGTGTGGCGCGTCTACAAGATCGCCGACCCCAAGGGCCACCGCGACCTCATCTTCCTCGAACGCTGCTTCCAGAAGCTGCTTCTCAACTTCACCTGGTGGGTCAACCGCAAGGACGCCGACGGCAACCACGTCTTCGGCGGCGGCTTCCTCGGGCTCGACAACATCGGCGTCTTCGACCGTTCCCACGCGCTGCCCGACGGCTCGCGGCTCTATCAGGCCGACGGCACCGCATGGATGGGCGGCTACTGCCTGACCATGCTCACCATGGCCCTCGAACTGGCCGAGCACAACCGGGCCTACGAGGACATCGCCTCGAAGTTCTTCGAGCACTTCGTCAGCATCACCGACGCCATCAACGCGCTCGACGAGCGGGGCCTGTGGGACGAGGACGACGGCTTCTACTACGACCAGTTGATCTTCAACGACGGCAGCGAGCCGACTCCGCTCAGGACCCGCTCGCTGGTCGGACTGCTGCCGCTGTGCGCCGTCACCGTGCTCAAGCAGAAGCACTTCGACATGCTCCCGGACTTCAAGCACCGGGTCGACCGCTTCCTCTCGAAACGCCCCGAGCTGGTGCGCTTCATCAGCGTCCGCCGCCGCGAGGGCGCGAAGAACCCGGGCCGCTGCCTGCTTGCGATTCCCACCGAGGAGCGCTTCCGCAAATGCCTCGAACGCCTGGTCGATCCCGGCGAGTTCCTGTCCGACTTCGGCGTCCGCTCGCTTTCCAAGGCCCACGAGAAGAAGCCCTTCGTCTTCGAATGCGGGGGACGCCGCAACGAGGTCCGCTACACGCCAGGCGAGTCGGATACCGACATGTTCGGCGGCAACTCGAACTGGCGCGGTCCGATCTGGTTCCCGATGAACTACCTCATCATCGAGGCGCTCCAACGCTATCACTACTACTACGGCGACGACTTCACCATCGAGTATCCGAAGGGCTCGGGTCGGCAGGCGAACCTGCACGAGATCGCCGCCGACCTCTCCGAACGGTTGATGAACCTCTTCAAACCCGGCGAAAGCGGTCAGCGCCCCTGTTTCGGCGAGGCGACCCGCTACGCGGAGGATCCGCACTGGCGCGACCTCCTGCTCTTCCACGAGTACTTCCACGCGGAAACCGGCGAGGGCCTCGGCGCCTCCCACCAGACCGGCTGGACCTCGCTCGTCGTCCGCCTGATCCGTGAACGGCGGAGGAAACCGTAGGAGGTCGGTTGTTTCAATCCGGCCACGGCCTGCAGGACTCGCCCTCGCAGGCGACCACCTCCCCCGGCCCCTCCGATCCCGTCCAAACCGCCCGCGGCAGGAAAGCGGTCCGCGCCTTCTCCGCAAGGTCTCCCGGCAGCTCGCCCCGCACGTCCATCTTCACCACCCCGCGCAGCCATCGGTCGTAAACGCCTAGCAATACCGGGCAGGCGAAGCCCTGTTTGTCCATTCTCCGGGCCCCGGCCCGCAACACCGCCTCGGCCCGCTTGGCGAAACGCTCGTCTCCGGTCAGCGCGGACAGATCCAGCAGGTTGTCCGCCGCCACGTGGCTCGCCGCGGGCTCCGCCCCATCGTAGTCCTCGAGTATGGTCATCAAATCCTTCCCACCGAGTTCGGCCTTCATCACGTAGCCGCCCCTCTCCCCGTCCCAGAACCGGTCATCCATCTCCTGCTGCAATGCCAGCGCCCACGAAAGCCATTCATTCTCCAGCGCGCTCAGCTCGATGAGTCCCCGGATCACGCACGCATGGTCGATCGCGAAACCCGCCGCTCCACCGGCCTCGCCGCGCCACGATCTCCGCAATCCCCCTTCCTCCGACCACAGCTCCCGCTTCAGAAAAGCCGCCGCACCGACCGCAATCTTCCGCAGGTCATCCCGATCCAAGACGCGGCCTCCCCGCGCCAGTGCCGCGATCATCAGGCCATTCCACGCCGCAATGATCTTGTCGTCCCGGTGCGGCAGGGGGCGTGTCGCCCGCCGCTCCATCAGGATCGACCGGGAGCACTCCAACGAGGCACGCACCGCCTCGACATCCATCTCGAATCGTTCCGCCAGGCTCACGTCGGAAGCCGCCCGGTAAAGCGTGTTCCTGCCCGCAAGCTCGCCGTGCGGGTCGCTCTCGGCCCGCGCGTTGCCATCCTCCTCCACGCCATCAGCCACGCAGCAAAGCGCGGCTTCCTTCGGCTCCAGCAGTGCGTGGATCTCCGCCGATCGCCAGGTCCAGTAGGCACCCTCGATCTTCGGTCCCTCTCCCTCCTCCGAGTCCGCATCCTCCGCCGCGTGAAGCGCCCCACCCCCATCCCTCAGGTCCCGAACCACATACTCGAAAATGCCCTCCGCCACCTCACGCCACTCGTCGTTGCCGGTCGCCTGCCAAGCCTCCAGGTACAGCAGTGCGAGCTGCGCCTGATCGTAGAGCATCTTCTCGTAATGCGGCACATGCCAGTAGCGGTCCACCGAATAGCGGTGGAAGCCGCCACCGAGTTGATCGCGCATCCCGCCCGCCGCCATCAGCTTCACTGTGCGCTCGACCATTTGCAGGCACGCTCCCCCTTCCTCGCTCCGCGACCCGAACCGGTCCGCAAGCTGCAGCAGCAGCCGCGGCACCACAGGTCGCGGGAACTTCGGCGCCCCGCCCCATCCGCCCCAATCCGGGTCGAACATCGCCTCGCAGCGGTCGATGAAATCGCCGAACACCTTCTCTCCCGGCAAACCCTGAACCACGGCATCCGCCGTACTTTCCCGCCTCAGGTGGCTCATCACCTTCGCCGCACTTTCCTCCATCTTCGCCCGGTCCTCCCGCCACAGCCGCGCCAACTCCAGGCACACCCGCGTGAACCCCGGGCGCCCGCCACGATCCGTCGGCGGAAAGTAGGTTCCGCCGACCACCGCCTCGCCCTCGGGCGTCAGCCACACGCTCATCGGCCAGCCACCCTGCCCTGTGGTCGCCTGCACGAAGGCCATGTAGGTCGCGTCGATGTCCGGGCGTTCCTCGCGGTCCACCTTCACACAGACGAAGTGCTCGTTCATCACTGCGGCCACTGCCTCGTTCTCGAAGCTCTCGCGCTCCATCACGTGGCACCAGTGGCAGGTCGAGTAGCCGACCGACAGGAACACCAGCACGTCCCGCCGCCGCGCCTCCTCGAAGGCCGCGTCCGACCACGGCACCCAGTCGACGGGGTTGTCCTTGTGCTGCAAGAGGTAGGGGGATGTTTCGTTCGCCAGCGCGTTCGCCATGACGCGACCCTGCACTCCCCCGGCCGGCCTGTCGCCCGGAAATCAATCCTTCTCCGCGGTCACGCGTGCCGCGAACTGAAGCAGCAGCGGGAATCCGGGCACGGTCATGTCGTGACCGTAGCCGCCGAACTCGTGAAGGGTCACGTCCTCGTGCCCCGCGACCTTCATCATCCGCCAGAAGTAGGCGTTCTCCTCGTAGCGACCGAGCATCTCCAATTCACGGTCACCCGTCATCAGCAGCATCGGCGGCGCCGCCTTGCGGACGTGGAAAAGCGGCGCGAACTCGTCGATCACCGGGCGTTCCCCGGGCAATCCCCGCTCCTTGCGGATCGTGAAGTGCGTGATCGTGTGGCCGCTGAACGGAGCCACCCCGGCGAGCCGGTCGGCATCGACCCCGTGTGCCTCCAGCAGGCGCTTGTCGAGCCCGACCATGCTCGCGAGGTAGCCGCCGGCCGAGTGGCCGCTGACGACGATCTTCTCCGGCGACCCGCCGTGCCGCCCGATGTTCTCGACGACCCAGGCCACCGCCGCCGCCCCGTCCTCGAGGCAGACCCGGGCCTTCACCTTCGGGTGCAGGCGGTAGTTGGGCGCCACGATCACCGCCTCGCCGCCGCGCAACGGACCGGGCACCTCCTTTTCTCCTTCCACCAGGCCTCCTCCATGGAACCAGATGATCACGGGAAGCTGCCGGGCGGCGTCCGGTGCGAAGACATCCAGCCGGCATCGTTCGGCGGCGTAGGAACCGGGAGGCTCTCCGTCGCGATACGGCAGGTCACGCATCCACCGCCCCGGGCCGGGCTCGGCCGCGGTGAGCGGCGCGACCAGGACAACGAGGACCAGCAGCACTTTCATGGCTGCACCGTAGCACGAAGCGACACGAACTGTCGCGGCAGGTCTCCGGCACCCTGGTCGAACTCGAGGACGACCGGAACGTGACCATCGACCGCCACTCCCTCGGACCTGGAGAAGCCACTTCCCTCGACCACCAGGCCCAGTCCTTCGAGCGTCGTCCCGGCCAGCACCTCAACCAGGACATCCATCGGGGGCGACTCGGGACGTGCATACTCGACCGTCAGTTTCGGCGAAGTCGAGGTCACCACCGGAAACAGGCTTCCCGCCGTGACTTCCCGGGAAACCTCGGCCACCAGGGGATTCAGGCCGAGATAGTATTCCCAGACGTTGGCGATGCCATCCTCGTCCGGGTCCGCCTCGTCCCCCCACAACGCGGACTCCTTCAGCGGGTCGGCCAGGTCGCCGGGATCGAAATGGATCCCACGCCACTGCGCGATGCCCCCGGCCGGTTCGCCGACCCTGAGCTCGAAGGCGTTGAGATAGCCGAAGCCCCCCTCGAGCACGGTCATGTCGATGAAGATGTCACCGAAGACATTCGGGCGAATGGCCGACACCACCGCGACCGTGTCGTCGTTGCCATCATACGAGCCGTCGCTTCCAATGTCGGTCCCGGAGGTCTGCAACACCACCGTCTCCGCATTGTCGCCGCTCACCGCGAACTCCACCCGCCGGGTTTCGGTGGTCGATCGGGAACCAAAGAAGCGCAGTTCATATTCCAACCCCGGATCCAGTCCCTGGAGGGCCAGCCCACCCGGAACGTCGTCGCTGCTTCCCCCGGCGACACCGTCGGCCGTCGAGAAGAAGTAGTCCTGCGTCGCCGTCTCGACCGCCAGATCACCCAGCAGCAGCGGGTCGGGGCCGTCCGGGGCATCGAGTCCCCCGTTGACCTTGCCGTTGCTGGCAAAGCCCCCGGTCACCGTCAGCCGCACGCCGGTCGCCGCCCCGCTCGTGTCCACCAGCCCCGCCAGGCGCTCGCCCGCGTTCACCGCCGCACCGCCGATCGCGTCCGGCCAGCTGTTCCAGTGCCGCCCGGAACCGTCGGGATTCGACGTCCGGTCCCCGTCCTCGGCATTGTCCGGGCCGAGATCGAAAAGCAGGCGGTCGCCATCCCCGGGCGCCGAGGGATTCACCGCCGTGCTGCGGTTCGGAGCGATCACGGCCTCCAGCGCCGGCCTGACGATCTTCCGCCACTCCTCGTAGCCGGCCCGGTTGAGGTGCAGCGCATCGACATAGTAGCTTTCCAGTTCGGCGGGCGTGAGGTTCTCGAAGAAGGCCGGAAGGTCGACGTAGTGCAGCTGGGAGTCGGCCGCACAGAGCGCCTGGATCTGGCTGTTCGTGCTCAACCGCTCGGCGATGGTCGGGTCGTTGCCCAGGTTCCGCGTGATGCCCAGATAGAGGATCTCGATCGCCGGAAGCTCCGTTTTCACCTCGCTGACGAAGGTCTGGAAGTCGGCCACGACCTCGGCGGCGGGCTCCCCGGTGTTGAGGTCGTTGGTTCCCTCCCAGACGACGATCGCCGACGGCTGATAGGGCAGGACGATGCGGTCGAGGACCGAGTTCAACTCCTCGAACTGGGAGCCGCCGAAGCCGCGCTGGATGATCCGATAGTCCGCGAAGTGCTCATGCAGGTCCTCCCAGCGGCGGATGCTCGAACTGCCGACGAAAAGCACCGCACCCGGAGCGGGAGGGTCCACCAGGTCCTGCCGGACCCATCGCGTGACCGCATCGGACTCGTCGATCAACTCGACCGACATCACCCCGAGGTAACCGAATCCTCCGGCCTGGGCGGTGACGTCGATGAGGATCTCGCCGTTCGAGTCCGGCCTGACCCGGTTGAGTTCGACGATCGTGTCGTTGTTGCCGTTGTAGCCGCCGTCGCCGATACCGATGCCCGACGTGTCGAGATCCACGAAGGCGGCGCCCGCTTCCCCGGTTGCCGTGTAGCGGGTCGTCCGTGCATTGGTCGTCTCCCGCGTTCCGAAGAAGCGCAGGTCATAGACCCTGGCCGGATCGAGATCCTTCAGCTTGAAGGAAATCGTGCCGCCGCTGGCGAAGAAGTAATCCTGGGTCGCGGTCGCCACCGCGAAGTCACCGAGCAGACCCGCATCGGGAGCCAGCAAGCCCCCGTGATTGATCCCGTTGGTGCTGAAATTGGTCGTGAACTGGAGGTCGATGCCACTCGCCGTCCCGGAGGAGTCGAGGAGATCCGCGGCCGTTGGCCCGGTGATGTTGTTCCAGTTGTTGCCGGAACCATCGGGGCTCGATGTGGCGTTTCCGTTGACGCCGTCGTTCGGCCCGAAGTCGAGCAGGATCGGCACGGCGGAAAGGGAGCCTACTAGGAGTATCGAAAGGACCGGACCGCACAGACGGCCCGCGGAGACGGATGGTAACTTCATGGGTTTGGGTTGAAGCCAAGCTCGCCTCCAACCGCCGCCTCGCCCAGACGGAGTTGGGATTTACGTAAATCCAGGGGATGACTCCGACTCGACTTCATGGCATCCGGAGCCGGTAGAAACGCGTCGGGTGTCCGGCGGAACCCGTGTCCGTGAAGCTTGCCGATCCGCCCGAAAGCTCCAGCACGGAGTGCGTGATCCACGGACCTGCGCCAAGATCATCCACCACCTCGACGCGCACGGCGAAGTCGGCCGACCCGGAGATCGTCAGGACGAAGTTCCCGCCAACAAAGCCCGTCGAGACCACCTTCGGGTTCCAGACCACGGTCGGCCAGCCGTTCCAGGGGTCGGTCCAGCCGACGGCTTCCGGGGTGCGATAGACTAGCGCCTGGGTGTTGCCCTGCAGGATCGATGGCCCCGCCGCCGGCGGCCCTCCCGGAAAATAGAGACCCTTCAGGTTCCCGCCGAAGGCGAAGGCGAAGGATCCGATCGTGGTCACGCTGGACGGCACGGTGACGTGCTCGAGACCCGCACAGGCTTGGAACGCCCCCTGCCCGATCGTCTCGACGCCCTCCTCGAGGGTCAGCGAGGCGAGTGCCGTGCAGCCGTAGAATGCAAAGTCGCCGATGCTTGCGACACCCCCAGGGACGGCCACCGCCACAAGCGCCACACATTCCTGGAAGGCCGCATTGCCGATCGCGGAAAGACCGGCGCCGAGGGTGACACTCGACAGGCTCGAACATCCCCAGAAGGCATTCGAGCCGAGCGTGGTGACCGAATCCGGAATCACCACCGCAGTCAGGTCGACGCATCCCTGAAAGGCGGCGAAGCCGATGGTGGTCACGCCTTCGCCAAGGTCGAGACTCTGCAACCCGGAGGCATTGCGGAAGGCATGGTCCCCGATCAGCGACACGCTGTCCGGGATCACCAGGTCGGTCAGGCCGGAGCAGCCGAAGAAGGCGTAGTTGCCGATCGTTTCCAGCCCCTCCGGCAGACTGAGACTGGTGATGGCCGCATCCCCGTTGAAGGCGTTCGAGGCGATCGCCACGACCGGCTTGCCGTCGATCCCGGCGGGAACGGTCACAGGCCCACCGGCACCGAGGTAGTCGTCGATGGTGATCGTGTCACCGGGGTTGAGCGAATAGCTGAAAGGGGGGCCGATCGTGCCATTCCAGAGGTAGGCATCCGTCGGAATCGCTCCCGACGGCAGGTCGATGGCGAGGGTCCCGTCAAGCACCTCGGTCGGAACCACCGGCCCTCCCTCCACCCGGACCGTGACGCTTCCCGCGATGCCGTCCGGCACCTCGATGACCACCGCGCGGCCGCCTTCGGAATGGATCCAGAACTCCCCTCCGCCGCCGCCATCATCCTCCACGACGAAGCGAACCGCCTCGGTTCCGCCCGGCTCGATGAGATGCCCCGCGACCATGCCCGGCGTCTCGGCAACGAATCCGTGGGGCGCAAGCGTCCGGCCCGTTTCCGGAAGCGGGTCCGCCCCGAGGTTCGCGATCAGGTCGACGCCGCCGTAGCTCGCCGCGATCCGGCCGGAATCCGCGGCACCCCACTGGTGATCGAAGGCACCGACTCCCCCGCCGATGTAGCGCGCCGCCACCGACTTCTGCACGCGGTCGATCCAGCCGAGCCACTGCCTGAAGCCGTTCTCATCGAGCTTCGATTCATCGAAGAAGTAGGTCATCCCATACCCGAGCCCGAGCGCCCACGCGACGGTCTCGTCGGTGGCGGTCGAGGCCCCGAGGTTGTTGTAGGTGAAGCCGAGCTTGTCGTGCGCGAGATGCTGCGCGAGCGGGTAGATCTCCGAGGTCGCCGGATCATAGCGGGAGATGAGAAAGCGTCGAGAGAACGGGGCACCCGGAG
>ERZ869936.1168-NODE-1168-length-19998-cov-19.184726_pt1 | contig 19998 bp, 15 predicted proteins | sample MGYA00520876_ERZ869936 | MGnify/ENA primary metagenome ERZ869936 (study PRJEB32218, sample SAMN09650985) | biofilter metagenome | isolation source: enrty point of leading RO module | place: Saudi Arabia: Thuwal, RO plant located on Red Sea | collected 2016-02-17...
GTGGCGCGACTTGGTGCAGCGTCGACGTATTGGGGCGGGCTGGTTTTTTCGACGCTGCGGGGGGTTTCGTGTGGCGCGACTTGGTGCAGCGTCGACCCAAAGAGGGCGGAATCAGGACGATTGGTTTTTGGATGGGAGGTCCGGGGTAATAGGCATTCCGATGTCGAAGTGGAGCTCCGAATTGAAAGGCGCCCTGACTGGGGGCGCGGTCGCTGCGATTGGCCTGTTCGGCGGTGTGATCCTGGTGGGGCGTGTCGGCGATTTCGAAGCTCTGCGTCTCATCGAGGGGACTCTGCCCACCGCCAGATTCCTGGCGTCGGCCACTCTTGGAGCCGGAATCACGGTCCTCGCCTTGATGCTGACTCTGATCGGGATAACCAACACCAGCGAACTGACCTTCTCAGACATCCACTACCGGCGGATCAGGATCATCAACGTCCTCACCATCGTGGTGATCGTGGTCAGCGTCGTCGTCCTCATCGCCATGGCCATACCGATCGGTGAGGTCGACGAAGTCAGGAACTTCTACGCAACGCTCTACTACGTGCTTGCTGCCCTCATCTCGCTACTCGGTGGCCTGATCGTGGCCATGACCCTCATGATCGGCGGGACGGTTCGCGGTTTGGCGGATGCGGCCCACCCGCAGGGCAACTCCCAACTGATAGCGGACGAAGAGGAGCGAGAGACGGCCGACGCTCAGGGCTGAGCGATGTCGGTCCTCATGTGCATCCCCGGCCACGAGATCATCTCCGTGGCGCGATAGGCGATCTCCCGCGCCGCCTCGACGGACCTGCCCTGGCCAACCACACTGAGGACTCGGCCCCCCGCGACACGCAGCTTCTGACCGTCTCTGTCGGTGGCTCCGTGGAAGACGAGGACGTTGTCGGGTATGTCCCGCAGGCCCAGGATCGTTGCTCCGGTCTCGGGTTCGGTCGGGTAGCCCTTCGCCGCGAGCACGACGTTGACAGCTGCCAGGTCGGACCATTTCGGCTCGGCACCCTCGAGGACTTCCACGAAATCGATGTCCAGCCGCGGGAGTATCGCCTGTGTCTCGGGATCGCCGAGACGCACGTTGAACTCGAGCACCTTGGGACCGTCTTCGGTGAGGACCAGCCCGGCATATAGGAACCCCGTGAACGGATTTCCGTCTTCCTCCATTTGCCGCAGAGTCGGAGTGATCACATCGGACATGGTCTGTTGAACCAGCCCTGCCGGGAGGTCCATCACCGGCGAGTATGCGCCCATCCCTCCCGTGTTGGGCCCACGGTCATGATCGAGAAGCCGCTTGTAGTCCCGAGCCGGCTCCATCGGCACCGCCCCCTCAGCGGTACAGACCGTGAAGATACTGATCTCGGGCCCTTCGAGATATTCCTCGATCAATACCCTCGAGCCGGCATTTCCGAAAGTCCCTTCGAAGCATTGGTCCACCCAGGCCTTGGCGTCCTCTCGGGAGTCGGTGACCAGGACTCCTTTTCCGGCGGCGAGCCCGTCGGCCTTCACCACATAAGGCCCATGACCCTGGTCGAGATGGCGGTGCGCCTCCTCGGGGTCGGTGAAAGAATGGCTGTCGGCGGTCGGCACCCCTGCCCTGGCCATCACGTCTTTGGCGAAAGACTTGGAAGACTCCAGTCGGGCCGCTGCCCGGGTCGGCCCGAACACAGGCACTCCGAGCCCCTCGAGCGCGTCTGCCACACCGCCGGCGAGGGGTGCTTCGGGCCCGACCACGACCAGATCTACACCGTGGACCCGCGCCATGGCCGATATTGCGCCTATGTCCGTGACCGATATGCCCTCCACGACAGGCCCCAGCTCGGCCAGACCGGGATTGCCGGGCAGTGAGATGAGCTCCTTCACTCTTGGTGAGACGGCGAGCTTCCAGCCGAGGGCGTGCTCTCTCGCCCCACCACCTACGAGCAGGACTTTCACGTGACCTCCACTAATTGGCTGCGCTCGGGGCCAACTGAGATCCACCCAATCGGCACCTCGACCCTCTCTTCGATGTAGCGAACGTAGCGCTGAGCCTCTTTGGGCAGATCCGAGAAAGTGCGCACGGCGGTGATGTCCGTCTCCCAACCGGGGAGCTCTTCGTATTGCGGCTCGCAGTTGTAGAGGACGGACTGCTGAACAGGGAATTCGTCGTGGATCTCTCCTGCCGATTGGTACGCGTTGGCCACTTTGATCGTCTCGAATGCGGAGAGGATGTCCAGCTTCGTGATGAAGAGCTTTGTGAAGCTGTTGACGCGGTTCGAGTAGCGGAGCGCGACGAGGTCTAGCCACCCACAGCGCCTCCGTCTCCCGGTCACGGTCCCGTACTCGCCGCCCAGCTCGATCATCCTGTCGCCGACCTCATCGTGGAGCTCGGTGGGGAATGGGCCGGTCCCGACTCGGCTTATGTAGGCCTTGGCCACACCGATGATCTCGTCGAGCGACTTCGGACCGATCCCCGACCCCACGGCTGCGCCGCCTGCGGTCGGGTTGGATGAAGTGACAAACGGATAGGTGCCGTGGTCGATGTCGAGCAGAGTGCCCTGGGCACCTTCGAGCAGGACTTGCTTCCCCTCGCGAAGGCCGTTGAAGAGAAGCAGGGAAGTGTCGGCGACGTGCGGCTCGAGGCGGTCGGCGTACTCGCTGTACTCGTCGATGATCTCATCGGGGTCCATGGGCAGCGTGTTGTAAACACGCGGGAGCAGCTTGTTCTTGTCTTCGAGGGCGGCTTCGACCTTCTTCCTGAAGATCTTGGGGTCGAACAGGTCCTGGACCCGGATTCCGACCCTGGCGTACTTGTCTGTGTATGTGGGCCCGATCCCCTTCTTTGTCGTCCCGATTCGGTTCTTGCCCAGGTACCGCTCGATGGCCGCATCGAGCTTGCGGTGATACGGCATGATCAGGTGAGCATTGGACGAGAGCTTGACCCGGGACGGATCGAGGCCTCTGGACATGGTCATATCCATCTCGTCAAGCAAAACCTTGGGGTCGATCACCGTCCCCGACGCGATCACCGGGGTGCAGTCGGGATAGAGGATCCCGGACGGGATCAGCGACAGGGCTAGCTTCTCATCACCGACGACGATCGTATGTCCGGCGTTGTTTCCGCCTTGATATCGGACGACGAAGTCGGCTGACTCGGCGAAGTAGTCGACGACACGGCCCTTGCCTTCATCCCCCCACTGGGCACCTAGAACAACTGTCGCCGGCATCTCGTGACGAGACGCTACTCGAACGGCCTCCCAGAGCCACACCACTCGAGTCCGGCCTGGAGAGAAACCGGGCCTTGCCTATGAAGCGACCAGTTCAAGGAGTCTTTCACGGGGGAGCCCGGTGGCGACCGGGGGCGGGAGGTCAGCTGCCGCCTCCAGGATGCTGGTGCGGATAGCGTCGTCGCCGAACGCCTCGGAGTCGGTCATGAAGAGCCCGGACACTTCGAGGAGGCGGCGGAAGACCCCGCCATCAGCCCCGGACGCGGCGTACAAACCTCTCTCGAACGGACTCGGAGGCTCTGGATCCGCCCCTGCGATGATGGCCTCCATCTCAGCCACCCTTGCTCGGTCGCGTTGCAGCGTTGCGCGGTGCCAGGGATCCATCTGCTCGCTGTTGGCCCGGTGGCATGCATCGATCAGCGATCCTGGGTCATCGGCGTTGGCCATCGCCGCGTCGACACTCAGTGAAGCTTGAAGTAGCCCTAGGGAGATGCCCCTCCCCAGCGACGGGTTGGTGCACGCCCAGGCGTCACCGATCGGTATCACACCTGTCGCGACCGGCCCATCTTCGTCGACGAACGACCTTTGCCGGTCCACGACACCGGCCATCACGTCGATGTCGCCGTCAGGCTCACCACTTACCCAGCTCTCGAACCCTCTGTGGGCGGCAACGACTCTGCGGTGGACCGCAGGGTCGCGGAGAGCCCGAAGCGGTCGGTCACTGGAGCTGGTGTACACGGTCACCGACCAGGTTCCGTTGTCCGCGGGTATCACGAGCAGAGAGATCGACCCCTTCGGGTGCAGCCCTGGCGAGAAGTCCTCCGGCAACCCGTTGTCACGTCGGTAGAACTGGGTGTAGTAGGCGAACCTGGAGTCTTCCGTCTCCTCGACGGGCCGACGGGCTCCCATCTCCTCGAGGAAATCTGGCATCCGGGACCTTCGCCCCATCGCATCGACGACGAGGTCGGTAGTCAGCACGTCACCGTCCGTTGTGCGCACCCCTGCCACGTGTGCAATGCCGTCCCCGGCAGCTGGACCCGCTACGAGTGAGTCGATGCCCACGCCCCGCCGGATCTCCAGATTCGATTCGGCCTCAGCCGCTCGGGCAATGGCCGCCTCGATCACCGGTCGTCGGGCATTGACGATCTCGTGTCGCATGTCGTCATCGGTGGTCTCCCAATCGGAGATCCCCGGCGGAGGATGCATCGCCGGATTGACGGTGTATGCGCCTTCCGAGCGGAGAGTGGAGACTGCACCGGGCAATCTCCGATCGAGTGTCGATCGGCCGAGGGGCAGCAGCAGATGGGCCTGGCGGAACTGCGCCACTCCGGGCCGCTTCCAGTTGTTCCATGCCTCTTCGACGTCCGTGGGCGCCGGCTGGGGGTCGCGATCGAAGCTCACGGTCTCGGCACCGGCGCGTGCAAACATGGCAGCCGCTGCGAGCCCTATCGGCCCAGCACCGATCACCACAACTCTCATACCCGAGCCCATCGAGAGCACCGTACCCAATTGGCCTGGTCGCTGACGAGCTGCCGTGAGTAGCGTGGCCGAATGGAGATGTTCTCGTCTCAACGCAAAGTCAGGAGTGGAGATCTGACTCTTGTCGTCGCGGAGCACGGCGTCAGCGACGGCACACCTGTGCTCATGCTGCATGGCTGGCCAGACACTGCGGAGTTGTGGAGAAACCAGGTCGGCCCACTGACAGACGCAGGATTTCGTGTTCTCGCCCCGGACCTGAGAGGGCGGGGTAGGTCCGAGTCGCCCGGTGACATAGCCGGATACCGCGTCACCCGGTCCGTCGGTGATGTGGTGGCCATTCTCGACGACGCCGGGATCGATCGAGCGCACGTCGTGGCCCACGATTGGGGAGCGGCTGTGGGTTGGGCCTCGGCGATATCTGCTCCGGATCGGGTGAGGAGCCTGGTGGCGGTATCGGTCGGTCATCCCGTCTCATTCGGAGGTCTGCGCCTCGAGCAGATGATGAGGTCGTGGTACATGCTCTTGTTCCAATTCAAAGACGTGGCCGAAGAGCTGTTGTCGAGAGACCATTGGTCGATGTTCCGCCGATTCGTGGGAAACCACCCCGAGACAGACAATTGGATCGCAGAGCTCTCGCGTCCCGGTGCGCTGACGTCGTCGCTCAACTGGTACCGAGCCAACGCCCACCCGGACCGGTTTCTCCGACCCCCACCGGAGCTGCCGCCCGTCCGAGTGCCGGTGATGGGGGTTTGGAGTACCGGCGACTTCGCCTTGACCGAGAGACAGATGAGGGACTCCTCGGCCTTTGTCACCGACGAGTGGAGATACGAGCGGATCGAGGACGCTTCCCACTGGGTACCCCTCGATGCAGCCCCGCTTTTCAACGATCTGCTCCTGGAGTGGCTCGCAGCCCACTAGCAACGACAGGGTTTCTGAGCCGGAACGAGCGGGTTTACACTGGATCGCTCCCAATTTCGAGGGGGCGTGTGGCCCGTCCTTTGATAGATCCAGGCTTTGAGCACGACGCCTGCGGCGTCGGCTTCATCGCCGCGCTCGACAGGGTTCCCACGTATCGGATGACCAGGCTCGCAGTCGAGTGCTTGCAGTCGCTGGACCATCGCGGCGCCAAGGCCGCCGACGGCACCGGAGATGGGGCAGGCCTGCTCACCCAGATCCCACACCGCCTGATTCAGCGTGAGCTCGCCGATCATGGTCTGCAGATCAGCCCGGACCGGCTTGGGGTCGTGATGTGCTTCTTGCCCCCGATGGAGGCGGGCGATTCACGATCGATAGTCAACGACGCTCTCGAGGCCGAGGGTCTCAGGGTGATGTTCTGGAGATCGGTGCCCATAGACCCGTCGGTCCTGGGTGAGCACGCTCGTGAGGTGCTGCCCCTCATCGAGCAAGCTGTGGTGGCGGGCGATGTGGCCGGCGAGGAGCTCGAGCGCAAGCTCTACCTGGCTCGGAAGGCCATCGAGCGCGCTGCCGGGCCCGAGCTCTCGATTCCGTCGGCTTCGAGTCGGACCGTCGTCTACAAGGGCCTCTTCACGGCAGGACGTGTGTCCGACTTCTACTGGGATTTGCGTGATCCCGACTTCGAGACCTCATTCGCCATATTTCACCAGCGTTACTCGACGAACACCTTCCCCTCCTGGGACAACGCTCAGCCTTTTCGGGCTCTCGCCCACAACGGGGAGATCAACACCATCCAGTCGAACCGCTCATGGATGAAGGCGAGGGAGAAGGGGGCCACACCGGCGACGTGGGGCAAGCGCTTTCCTGATCTCTTCCCGTTCCTCCAACCCGACATCTCCGACTCCGGAAGCCTCGATAATGCATATGAGCTCTTGATGCAGTCCGGCCGCTCCCTTGCCCACGTCAAGGAGATGCTCATCCCGTCGGCGTGGGAGAATGTCGCCGACCTTCCGCCCGAGCTGGCCTCCTTCTACGAGTATCACGCCTTCCTCACCGAGCCTTGGGACGGGCCGGCAGCAATCTCCGTCACCGATGGGGTCTCGTTGCTCGCCGGGATGGACCGCAATGGTCTCCGTCCCGCGAGGTGGACCGTCACACCTGATGTGGTTCTGGTCGCCTCCGAGGCCGGGGTCTGCCCCGAGGAGGAGGCTCGTGCGCTCGAAACCGGCCAGCTCGGTCCCGGGGACTTCATCCTCTTCGACGGCAAAACCGGTGAAGTTCGTCACAGCGATGTGGTGAAGAGTGAGCTCGCCTCTCTCTATCCGTACGGCGATTGGGTCAACACCGAGGCTCTCCACATCGAAGCTCCGTTCGACGCCGAGGCCGACCATCGCTTCGATGCCCCGGCTCTCAACCGTGTCTTCGGATACACGGCCGAGGAGGTGCGTCTGATCCTCGCACCGATGGCCGAGGGCTCCGACCCGGTGGGCTCGATGGGAGACGACACGGGCCTTGCAGTGCTGGCCGAGCGTCCGCGGAGGCTCACGCGGTTCTTCCATCAGATGTTCGCCCAGGTGACGAACCCGCCAATGGATCCGATTCGGGAGCACCTCGTGATGTCGCTCCGGATTCAGCTCGGTCGCCGCGGCCCACTTCTCGAAGATGAGCCCTCCCAAGCGCACTTGATCGAGCTCTCCAGCCCGGTCCTGTCCGATGCCGAGCTCGAGTCGATCGTCCGCTCCGGCGATCCCCGATTCTTCTCGCATTGGATACCCGTCACGTGGCCGGCGGCCGAGGGTCGCGATGGCATGGAGAAGAGGCTGGACGCTGTCTGCGCCGAGGCGGCTCAGGCGGTGAAGCTCGGAGCGACGATCATCGTCCTCTCCGACCGGGAGACGAGTGCAGAGGAGGCCCCGATCCCCATCCTTCTCGCAGTGGGAGCGGTTCATCAGCATCTCATCGACGAAGGAGTGCGTGGCGACGTCTCGATCGTGGTCGTCTCGGGTGAGCCAAGAGATGCCCACGACGTGGCATGCCTCATCGGCTTCGGTGCTTCGGCGGTCAATCCGTATTTGGCGATCGACCGGGTGATCGGCCTCGTCGCCGACGGCCAGGTCGACATCGACCCCGTAACGGCGCAGGAGAACTATCGGGCTGCCCTCGAATCGGGGATATTGAAGATCATGTCCAAGATGGGCATCTGCACTCTGTCGGCCTACCGCGGATCGGAGCTCTTCGAAGCAATCGGTCTCGCCGAGAAGGTCTGTCGCCGGGCCTTCCGGAACGCTCCCCGTCGTCTCAGGGGGCTGGGAATGGCCGAGATCGCCGATCTCGCTCTTGCCAGGCACGCCAGCTACGTCGATGGCGAGCCGGAGTCCGGCGGGTTCTACAAGCATCGACGTGGTGAGGATCTCCACATCACAGGTCCCAAGGTCGTTTTGGACCTGCAGAAGTCGGTTCGCTCGGGCGAGACGGATGCCTGGGGCAGGTACCTGGAGACAATCAACGATCGGCCTCCGGCGGTTGTTCGCGACCTCCTGACATTCGTGCAGCGGGAGCCGGTCCCGATCGAAGAAGTCGAGCCAGCCGAGCACATAATGAGGCGGTTCACGACTGCCGCCATGTCGCTGGGCGCCCTGTCTCAAGAGGCTCACGAGGCACTCGCAATCGCGATGAACATGATCGGAGCGCGATCCAATTCTGGTGAGGGCGGGGAGGATCCAAATCGCTATGGCACCAAGCGCAACTCGGCGATCAAACAGGTGGCCTCGGGTCGTTTCGGTGTCACACCCGGGTATCTGAGCTCGGCGGAGGAGCTGCAGATCAAGATGGCCCAGGGATCCAAGCCCGGCGAAGGCGGCCAGCTGCCCGGACACAAGGTGACGCCCCAAATAGCCCGTCTCCGCCACACCGAGCCCGGAGTGACGCTGATCTCACCGCCGCCGCATCATGACATCTACTCCATCGAGGATCTCGCACAGCTGATCTACGACCTCAAGGCGTTCAAGCCCGGGGCCCGGGTGTCGGTCAAGCTCGTGAGCGAGCCGGGCGTCGGCACCATCGCCGTTGGAGTGGCCAAGGCCGACGCCGACGTCATCACGATCTCAGGTTCCGAAGGTGGGACGGGGGCGTCACCGCTCGTGTCGGTCAAACATGCCGGCTCCCCTTGGGAGTTGGGCATCGCTGAGGCGCATCAGGTCCTGGTGGCCAACGACCAGAGATCGAGCGTGGTGTTGGAGACCGACGGTGGCCTTCGGACCGGACGGGACGTCGTGGTGGCGGCCCTTCTCGGCGCTGAGCGTTTCGGGTTCGGCACCCTGCCCCTGCTCGCCATGGGCTGCAAGATGGTCCGCCAATGCCATCTCAACACATGCCCGGTTGGCATCGCGACACAGGACCTCGATCTTCGTGCCAAGTTCGCGGGCTCGGCGGACCAGGTAGTCATCCTCTTCCAGCACCTCGCCGAGGAGGTTCGGCATCATCTGGCGGCCCTGGGCGCCCGCTCGATCGAGGAGGTCGTCGGAAGGGCCAATCTGCTGCGCCCGGCGGATCAGTCACACCCGCTTTCTGCCGACCTCGCCGGGATCCTCGTGGAATCGACCGGTAGAAAGACTCACGAGGGATACAAGACCATTCCCCTCTCCAGTCTCAGTCTGCGACTCGTCGCCGATGCCAGCAATGCAATCGCAGACGGGTCGAAGGTCGAGCTCCACTATCCCGTCCGGAATGTCGATCGGTCGATTGGCAGCCGGTTGGCAGGAGCGATTGCAGCAAGGCATGGCGACGACGGTCTCCCCGACGGGACGATCGATGTGAGGCTGTCCGGCACGGCCGGGCAAAGCCTCGGCGCCTGGCTGACACCCGGCGTGACCCTTCGCTTGTTCGGGACGGCGAACGACTACGTCGGCAAGGGCATGGGTGGGGGTCTGATCACCGTTTCTCCGAAGCGCCGTGGCGGAGTCCCCCAAGCCGCCGGAAATGCCGTTCTCTACGGGGCGACCGGCGGGAGCGTCTTCATCGCCGGGAAGGTCGGTCAGCGGTTCGCCGTCCGCAACTCGGGCGCACGGGTCGTGGTCGAAGGCTGCTCAGACCACGGCTGTGAGTACATGACGGGAGGGACTGCCATCGTGCTCGGCGAGGTCGGACGGAACTTCGCAGCCGGCATGACCGGTGGCGAGGCGTTCATCTGGGACCCGGACTTGAGATTCAAGGGGAAGCTGTCGGACACAGCGCCGCGGGCGCGACGGCCCAACGACGTCGAGTTGGAGCGGATTCGATCGGCGATCGAGGATCATGCCCGTCTCACCAGCAGCCCCATCGCCGAGCAGATACTCAGTGAAGGCCTGGAGGACTTCTGGGTTGTCGCCCCGGGCTCAGCTCCAAAACGGGAGACAGACCTCGCAGTTGTCGAAGTCCTGCCCTCCCGTCAGGCTTGATCTTCGCTGTCGCCCGACTGTGAGCCACCGGCCAGGCGGTCTAGCTGCTGAATGCCGGAGCCAACACCCCAGGCGATTGCCTTCACCGGAGCCGTGCCCACCTGCAGCAGACCGAGACCCACAGCCTTGGGCAGCTCGCTGAGTCGCGGAGCCCCCACGAAGCCGCGCCTGGAGAAGTAGAGCCAGAGCGAGATGGCGAAGATCGCCATGCCGCCGATCATCGCCCAGAAGCCCCAGTCGTAGACACTGAGTGGGATGTCAACGAAGTTCATGCCCCAGATACCGGCGATGAGCCCCAGCGGGAGGAGGATCGCGGAGAAGACGGTGAGGACACGGACGATCTCGTTGGTCTGGTCGGCGACGGCACCGCGGTAGGTCTCGGAGACCGACTGCAGCAGCGAACGCGCCGAGTCGAGCACGTCGACTAGCCGGGAATCGTGATCGAAGGCGCGATGGAATGCTGCCTGACCGATCGGCCCTATCGCCGGATGCACCAGGATGGACAGGTCGTCCATGATGTCTCTCTGCCTGCTGATCACCCGGCGCAAGGTGATCACGTCTCGCCGCAGCACGTGCACCTCGGTGAGGGTTCGCGGATCGGCGGCAAAGGCCAGGTCCTCGAGCCCGTCTATGCGCAACTCCAGCTGCTCGATGAGTGGGAGAACCTGTCGGCTGACGAGAGCGGCGACCATGGCCGCCACCTCGACGATCGAGACCTGTCCGATGGGACCGGTGTCCGTTGTCTCCCATTGCCGATCGATTGCGGGAATGGGGTCATCATGGATCGTCACCAGCGTTCTCGCCCCCAGGACCATTCGATATCGATCCGATGAGATGCGGCCGATGTCGTCGCTGTCGAAGGTAGGGAGAGTGATGAACAGGAGATCGTCCTGTTCGATGATCCCCGGGGGAGTCTCGGTCAGCGGGACGGGCCACGGCATCTCGAGGCGGGCCAGGATCTCTTCGGCGCTCTCGCCGTCTTCCTCGCCGATGTCGATCCAGGCGAGGTCCCCGGGGCCGATCGAATCGAGCTGGCCGCTAGGGATCGGGTTGAACTCGTTGGCTCCCGGAGGCCGGGTCAGGATCCTGATCACCATTGTGATTATGCCGAGGTGGTCTTGAACGACCGTGGAATTCGCCGACCCCCTCCCTCCCATGCGCCAATCTCGCGGCGCACAAGGCGGAGCCTCGAAACACAGCGTTCATATTTCGGCAATGGATGCGAAACGGCCCTCCGATACAAATCTGCGTGTTCACTCCCAAACAGAGCAAGGAGGAGAAAGTGAGCAAGACGGCTGCCGACGTCTTAAGCATCGTTGCCGACGGCGACTACGAGTTCATCGACCTGAGGTTCTGCGACCTCCCGGGCCAGGTGCAGCACTTCACCGTCCCAACCCATCAACTCACCGAAGACTCCTTCGAGGAGGGCTTCGGGTTCGACGGCTCCTCGATTCGAGGGTTCCAGCAGATCCAGGAGTCCGACATGATCCTGGTACCGGATCCGGACACGGCCGTCGACGACCAGTTCCGCACCCGAAAGACCCTCATCCTCTACTGCTTCGTCCACGACCCGCTCACCAAGTCGCCGTACGACCGCGACCCTCGCTACGTGGCGAAGAAGGCCGAGGACTATCTGGCGAGCACAGGTCTGGCCGACACGTCCTACTGGGGCCCCGAGGCCGAGTTCTACATCTTCGACGACGTTCGCTACGGCCAGAACCAGCACTCCGGGTTCTATTACGTGGACTCGGTCGAAGGCGCGTGGAACTCCGGCGTGGCCGAGGAGGGCGGCAACAAGGGCTACAAGCCCAGGTACAAGGAGGGATACTTCCCGGTACCGCCGACGGACCACTACCAGGACCTTCGATCCGACATGACGGCCAATCTCGAAGCGGCCGGCATCGAGATCGAGGTGCAGCACCACGAGGTTGGCACCGCCGGTCAGGCCGAGATCGACATGCGATTCGACACTCTCCTGAGAACGGCAGACAACGTCACCCTCTACAAGTACATCGTGAAGAACACCGCCTGGGCCGCAGGCAAGTCTGTGACCTTCATGCCCAAGCCGGTCTTCGAGGACAACGGCTCCGGCATGCACACGCACCAGTCACTTTGGAAGGATGGCGATCCGCTCTTCTTCGATGAGAGTGGCTACGCAGGGCTGTCCGACATGGCCAGGTGGTACATCGGCGGGCTTCTCGCGCACGCACCGGCGGTGCTGGCGTTCGCCGCGCCAACCACCAACTCCTATCACCGTCTGGTGCCCGGCTATGAGGCCCCGGTCAACCTGGTCTACTCGAGCCGGAATCGCTCGGCAGCGGTCAGGATCCCGCAGTACTCACAGTCGCCGGCAGCGAAGCGTCTCGAGTTCCGCTGCCCCGACCCGACGGCCAACCCATATCTGGCCTTTGCTGCGATGCTCCTGGCCGGGTTGGATGGCATCCAGAACCAAATCGAGCCACACGATCCGGTCGACAAGGACATCTACGACCTGCCCCCGGCCGAGTTGGAGGGCCTGCCCAGTGTCCCGGGGTCTCTCACCGAGGCGCTCGAAGCCTTGCGCGATGATCACGAGTTCCTCCTCCAGGGTGGCGTCTTCACAGAAGGTCTTGTCGAAGCCTGGATCGATTACAAGATCGAGCACGAAGTCGATCCGGTCCGTCTCCGTCCGCACCCTTACGAGTTCCACCTCTACTACGACATGTAGACGAACTCGACGTTGAGCTGCGTGAGGGTGTGTCGGCAGGCACACCCTTGCGCCGTGCCCGTCCTTTCTCCTTTGTGGTCCCATCGAAATGGGACCAATGGCCCTACGGGCTCCAATTCCTGAGTAGTTGACTCAGGAATTGATGAATATCACGTTTCAACGTCGGACCGACCTCGGGCTCTCGGCGCTTCGCGAGCTGCATAGCGAGGACGGCCACCTGCAAGGGGCGGTCCTGGCCGATCGCATCGAGACCACGACCAGCTTCCTCCCACAGATCATGTCCCCACTCGTCAAGGCAGGTTGGGTGACGTCGAATCGGGGCCCTGGCGGCGGATACCGCCTCACCGAGGCGGCCTACAGCATCACTCTCTACGACCTGATCCAGACCTTGGAGGGACCCGCCGAAAGCGGAAGATGTGTCTTCCGCGATGAGGCCTGCCCCGGCGCAGTGGCGTGCCCGGTCCACACCGTTTGGCTCGAGGCACGCGAATCGATGATCGAAGGCTTTCAGAACATCCCGGCAATCCTCGCAGAAGGAGAAGGAAGATGACACAGACAACAGAGGCGCGGCCGGAGACCGGTTCCGGCCCGGAGCGCAAAGTTCCGTCTCACCCTCACTACACCCTCGGCACCCTGGTGACCGTCGGCGTTCTGGGGACACTCGTGGCGGTGGGCCTGGCCATCGGTGCCCTGATGATCACGGCGAGCCGTAACTCGGTTGACGATGGCATCGTGTCCGAGCAGGTCGACGAGTATCTGACTCAGGTCGGGGTCGAAGGCACTGCAGGCACCGGCGACGTGTTGCCCGCGATGGTTCCCAAAGCGGAGATGTCGCTTGCGCCTGCCGAAGAGGTGAACGTCGCGACTGCGCCAGCGATGCCCCCGGCGGCCACGCGTGCCACACCGGCAATCGTCGAGGTCGAATTCGAGGTCGTCGAAGGCATGAGCACGATCGACCCCGCCAACGGCGTGGAAACCGAGACCTGGGGCTACCGGGTCGTAGGTGGCGAGGACTCGGTCGTCATCGGGACACCGGGTCCTGTGATCAGGGCTCGGGTAGGCGATGTCCTCCGTTTCACGATCACCAACCCGGAGTCGAACACACACCCCCACAACGTCGACTTCCACGCAGTGACCGGCCAGGGTGGCGGCGCCGAAGCCACGACAGTTGCCCCCGGCGAGACGGCAACCATCGAGGCGAGACTGCTCTATCCCGGGTTCTTCATGTACCACTGCGCATACGGTGACGTCCCCTCCCACATCTCCCACGGCATGTACGGAGGAATCCTCGTCGATCCGGCCACCCCACTGCCTGAGGTCGATCATGAGTGGTACATCGTCCAGTCGGAATACTTCACGGCAGAGCCCGCTTCGGGTGTCGCAGAGTTCGATCGGGAGCGAGTGACCGATGAGAATCCGTCCTACGTGGTCTTCAACGGGGCCGTTGGGGCGCTCGCCGGCGACAACGCACTGCAGATGAACGTAGGAGAGCGAGCACGGATCTACTTCGTGAACGCGGGTCTCAATCTCGACTCCAACTTCCACCCGATCGGGTCGCACTGGGATGTTGTCTACCCGGAGGCCGCTCTGCTCGGAGCTCCGCTGCGTGGCTCTCAAACCACGCTGGTGCCGGCTGGTGGCGGCACAGTGGTCGAGCTCATCGGGCAGGTGCCTTCGACGATCATCCTCGTCGATCACGCCCTGGCGAGAGCGTTCGACAAGGGTGCCGTCGGGTTGATCGTGGTCTCCGGCGAAGAGCAGCCCGAGATCTACGAGGTGATTGGTGGCGACTCGGACGAGCCGACGGCGACTACCGCAGCCCCTGCGGAAGGTGAGGCCGTCACGATTCTCCCCGGGTCGGGCGACGCCCAGCCGCTGGACGCACCGGACGAGTTCGCAGCCTCCGAGACGCCGGCCGACTACTCGGTCAATGTCCTGACGGTCAAGGTGGGAACCACCGTCACATGGACCAACGGCGACTCGATGCTCCACACCGTCACAGACGTGAACGGTGCATTCGACTCAGGGTTCCTAGAAGAGGGAGACTCGTGGTCCTACACCTTCACCGAGCCTGGTGAGTATGAGTACTACTGCCTGCCCCACCCCTGGATGCGGGCCAAGGTGATCGTCGAGTCCTGATAGCCATTGCCCTGAGCGCAAGGAAGGCCCCGGGATTCCCGGGGCCTTCGTCTGTCAGAAGACTTCGGGGCACCATGGTTGCGGGCTCCAGCCGAAGGCAAGGTCCGCTGCCTCCAGGGACTTCTCGTCCCCGGAGAGCCGGCCGACTCTCGCCATCCTTCTCAGCCCGGGTTGGCCGAGGTAAATCGAGCCGAGATCCTCGATGTCGAGGATGATGTCGCCGTCCTTGTCGGTTGAACGGCACTGCGCCCCCTCGGGAGAAGCCTCCAACTCGTAGCTTCCTCCGGAGAGACCCATCGGATCATGAACCTCGATAACACCATGAAACTCGGATTGGTATGAGCGGGCCTCGAGGGCCTCTGGGATATCGATGAGCCGAACCCATAGTCCGTCAGTGACCTTCAGCTGCGCTCGCCTCGGCCCGGCGAGCAGGTCGAAGATCGGATCCTCGCTGGGCCGCAACCGGGCGGTGACCTCGACCACGAGGTCATGATTGAGCAAGTACCACCACAGGCCCGCCCATGCCTCCGGTGACGATGCGAACAGCTCCCAGACAACCATCTCGCTGGCGGGGTGGCTGTCACCGGGCACCCCCTTGGTCCGGTACCGGGCGTAACCCTGGATCCCGCCATCTCGGTCATCCACGACGGCCCAACGGGCCGCCGTGTACCCGGACCGGCGCGATGGGAGATCGCTGAAAGTCCTGTGCTCCCACCACGGTTCCGATCTCTTGAACATCCCCGGCTGGCCGGTTCGAAAGCGATCGTGAAACGTGGGTACCTTCTCCTTGGCCTCCTCAGGGTCGATCATGCGAACGGGTAGAGGCTCCGGCGCGTGGCGGCTCAGGGTCGGGGCCTGGCGCTTGATCGTGATGTCGGCAGACTTCGTTGCCCGGCCATAGCCGTAGCGGCCGTAGATCTCCGACTCCGATGCCCAGAGCGCCGCAAATGACTCACCTCGATCCCGCACCTCGGCGAGATGTGTCGTCATCAACTCTGTGAGAAGGCCACGTCTCCGATGCGTCGGTGCCACGGCCACGACGGTGGTCCCTCCACAAGGGAGAACCGCGCCGGGAACGGTCATCTCCAAGCTGAACGCACCGAGGGTGGACACCACTGTGCCCTGGTCGAAATGGGCGAAGGCCCTTTCGAACTCGATGAGGGGGCGGAACGTGTCTTCGTCTGGGTTGTAGTCGAAGCCGAAGGTGCGGTCGAGGTTCCTGGCGAATCCGTCGTAGCTCGCCTCGTCGACCTGGCGTAGCTCAGGTCGCGGTGCCATTAGCCGTCCGTGGGGACGCCCGCGGCGATCTTGGTGTTCTCGACCTCGGTGCTGAAGTCGTCGGCGGCTTGGGTGTATGCGACGACGGCTGCTTGCCTCAGCTCACCTTCGTCGTCGGACCGCAACCCGGCGAGGGCGTCGCTGGCGGCTCCGGCTGCAGTGTCGATCGCGCTGGTCAGCGCCTGGTGGTTGGTTTCGAACCCCGCGGGAACCGTCATTGCCGCCACCTGGTCCGCCAGGGCCTCGGTGTCGACCTCGATGGTCTCCATCTGTGCTTCTGCGTCGGAGTACTCGATCTCGCGCGGGTCGGCGTCAAAGCCTTCGTTCACCGTCACCATCTCGGTCCGGAGCAGCTGGAGCGCGCTATTGATCTGATCGAGCTCGTCCAAATATGCCTGGACTTCGGGATCGACGGTGCCGCCGTTCCCTGGACCGGATGTCGTTGTGGTGCCGTCACCAGGAGTCGAAGTGGTCGTTGTTCCTGTGGCGAGGGTGGTGTCGGGGGAGGCCTCGGGGAGCTCCCGCACGAAGAAATAGGTGAACGCGATCATCCCCAGAACGACGAGGGGAAGTATCCAACGGCCCGGTTTCGGGTCTGGGTTGACTGCCATGACTCCGAAACGATAGCTACATGCCGTCCGTTCCCGGTGTCACCGATGAGTTGTCGGGCCGGGCACGACCCCCTTGAACCCATACCGGCCAGTCCATACGTTCGGGCTCATGGATGACCAGAGGGAAGAGGTCTACGAGCGAATCCCATGGGAAACGCTCGAGGAGAAGGGCCGGGACCGTCAGTGGCTCGTGCTCGGCGTAGCCGGAGCTGTCGTCGCCGGGGCACTCGCCTATTCGTTCGTGACGAGCAGGCCTGTCGGCCCGCAGCCGTTGGCGGCGGTGGCGACGACGGTTGATTCATCGCTTCTGTCACCCGCTCCCGCGCCACCGATAGTCCCCTCAACTGTGTCGCCCGCCCCGACAAACGTGTCCGAGGCCGACCTCTACGCCGTCGAGCCCGAGCGACTAGTGGAGGCTGCTGTCGCACATGCCCGCTGGTTCGTCAGGGAGTTCCTTGCCGTGGATGGATCATCCGATGGACAGGGTGTGTTGCGGGCCCTCCTCCCAGCGGATGTCCCGCTCCCGGTCGTCCCCGAGGGTGTCCTGGTCTTTGTTGAGTGGGTCGACTCGATCGGGGTCGAGGAGATTGACCTCGCAACGTTCCGGGTGTCGATCGTTGCCCGCTACATGGTCTCGGCCGACGGCGGCGAATATCAACGCATGGACCCCGAGCTGTTCGTTGTGGACATCGGCATGGCCGATGGAACGCCGCGGGCGCTGTCCGCGCCGGAGATCCTGCCCCTCCAACTGGGGGCGGCCAATGCCATGCCACTCGGCGAGGTTCCACAGGGGGTCGCTGACTCGATCGAGGTGTCACACGCGGGAAGTCAGATCGTGGGCGGGCGCCAGCTGACCGATGGGAGCTGGAGCGTGGTTGTGCTCGTCTCCGGGCCCGCCGGGATCACACGACCCGTTTCGACGGTCGTGGTTCCGTGACAGCGATTTCAGCCAGGGAAGTGGCTCTCTAGGATCTGCGTGGCCTCGGGGGTGATCGCATCCCAGGAGCCCGATGAAGATTTGGTGATGGTTACGAAGTCGGCAGTCATGAAGACACTCAGGACGTCCTCGAGCGCCAGCAACTCCGTGGCGAGCTCATTGTCTGTCTCGTTGCCGGCCGAGAAGGTCGCAGGTCCTCCCACGGGCTCTCCGACCTGGAATTTCATCGCATTCGGGTTGGGCGTGGGTGCTGCGCTGACTGCCATCGGGACCTGAGCGTACTTGATGCGAGCAGTGATCGGAGTGGACGTGGGCGGCACATTCACGGATGTCGTCTTCTTCGACGGCGAATCGGTCACCTCCTGGAAGACGCCAACTACCGACCCGCAGTCTCAAGGGGTCACGACCGGCATCGAGCACTTCTCCCCGCCCGAGAGCTTCACATTCCTCCACGGGACCACCATCGCCACGAACACACTGCTCGAAGAGAGCGGAGCACGGGTCCTTCTCATCGGCTCGCCAGGATTCGAAGACATGATCGAGATCGGGCGTCAGGCCAGAACCTCGCTCTACGACCTCACGTCCGACCGGCCCCGAGCTCTCGCCGAGAGGGAGATGCGACTTGGCCACAAAACGGTTGCCGACACGGTTGAGGCGATAGAACGACTCGGACCGGAATCCATCGCAATCGTGCTGCTGGGCTCATACCGGGACGCGACCCCCGAAGAGGAGGTCGCAGCAGCGATACGAGGCGCCTTTCCCGAGCTCCCGGTGAGTGTCGGCTCGGAGGTCTCACCGGCCTTTCGGGAGTACGAGCGGACCGCGACAACCGTCATCGACGCTTATCTAGCGCCACGAGTGTCGGGCTACCTCGAGGCCCTGAACGATGAAGTCGCCTCGTTCGGTTCGTTCGTGATGAGCTCTTCGGGAGGCCTGATGCCATTCCCGGCAGCGAGCCGGTCGGTGGGCCAGTTGACCCTGTCAGGACCGGCCGCGGGAGTGGTGGCGAGCGACCAGATGCGGCGATCGCTCGATCTCGAGTCCGTGATCACACTGGACATGGGCGGCACTTCAACCGATGTGGCGAGGATAGGGCCCGACGGGGTTGCCCTCTCCTCATCCCAGAAGTTGGGCGGGCGCGTCAACCGGGTGCCTTCGATGCCTATCCACACAGTGGGAGCCGGTGGAGGCTCGATCGCCTGGGTGGACCCGGGTGGCGCACTCCGGGTCGGCCCGGCATCCGCCGGCGCTCATCCGGGTCCGGTGTCTTATGGGCGTGGTGGCACCGAGCCGACCGTGACCGATGCCAACGTCTTTCTCGGCCTCATACCTGATCTAGGCACGGTTTCTGACGCTCTCCGCCTCGACCGCAGACTTGCTGGTGAGGCTCTGGAGGGCCTGGGACGAAGGATCGGTCTGACCGCTACCGAGACGGCCCTGGGGATCATCCGTGTTGTCGACGCCCACATGGACCGCGCAATCAGGCGTGTCTCGGTCGAAGACGGGTTCGATCCCAGGGAGTCGAGTCTCCTCGCATTCGGCGGCGCCGGCGGTCTCCACGCGTCCCGTTTGGCTCGCGCTCTCGACATGGAGTCGGTTCTCATTCCACCGCACACGGGTGCGTTCTCGGCGCTCGGGCTGCTCCTGGCGCGTCCCCGTGTCGAGACTCTGAGGACAGTGCTCACACCGAGTTTCTCTGAGGTGGTAGCCGAGGCCGCGGCGGAGGTGGCCGGGGAGGCGGAGTCCCTCTACATCGAGCGAAACGGCACGCAACCAGAGAACGTGGAGGTGCTGGTGGATGCACGATATGAGTTCCAGTCCCATGAGCTGTCGGTCCCGTATCGATCTGGACAGGTTGGCGACGACTTCAACGCTGAGCATCGATCTCGATTCGGCTTCGAGATGGAAGATGCCACTGTCGAGGTGGTCAATGTCCGCGGTGTTGCCACCGGCGCCGCACCCATTGGCTGGGACTCAATCACAGCACCGGCCGGTGATGACGCCTCACCCACAAAGGCGATGATGGTGATGGATGGAGACCCGATGGAGGGAAACGTCTGGGCGAGGGCATCGCTGAGCCCCGGAACCCGGCTGTCGGGCCCCGGGGCAGTCGTAGATGGCACATCCACCGTCCTCCTTCTCGAAGGAGACGTGGCGGAGGTCAGAGATGATGGGACGTTGGTGATCCGGCGATGACCGATCTGACGGAGGCCTGCGAGTTCGTCTCCTCCCGCCTGGCCGAGGTCGCCGATCCGAAGAAGGCGCCGCAGATGCAGGCGTACATGAAGACCGAGATGCC
>ERZ869936.1169-NODE-1169-length-19992-cov-4.707880_pt1 | contig 19992 bp, 14 predicted proteins | sample MGYA00520876_ERZ869936 | MGnify/ENA primary metagenome ERZ869936 (study PRJEB32218, sample SAMN09650985) | biofilter metagenome | isolation source: enrty point of leading RO module | place: Saudi Arabia: Thuwal, RO plant located on Red Sea | collected 2016-02-17 ...
GGCGCCCGGCGGCTGCCGGGCCGATCCCCGATCGGCCGCTGGGTCCGCGCCGTGCTGCCGCGATCGGCCGCCGGCGACGGCCGGGTGGCTGCGCGCCATCCCAGGCCGGTGGGACGGTAGCCCGCCACGCTGCGGCTCTCGAGCGAGCGGCGCAGCGCGTCGGCCGATGGCCAGCGATTCTCGGGATCCTTCTCGAGGCAGCGCGCCACGGCCAGCGAGAGGTCCTCGGGGATGTCCGGGTGCCGCTCGTGGAGCAGCGGCGCCGGCTCGGTGATGTGCTTCATCAGGATCCCGGCCACCGTCGGCGCCGAGAACGGCAGCTCCCCCGAGAGCATCTGGTAGGACACCACGCCGAGCGAGTAGATGTCGCTGCGGCCGTCGATCTCCTTCTCCCCGGCGGCCTGCTCGGGGGACATGAACGACGGGGTGCCGATCGCCATGCCCGCGCTGGTGAGCGTGTTGCCGCTGGTCGAGGAGAGCGCCTTGGCGATCCCGAAGTCGGTGACGATCACCCGGCCGCGGGTGCCCTCGAGCAGGATGTTGTCGGGCTTGATGTCGCGGTGGATCACCGAGACGCCGTGGGCGGCGGAGAGTGCGTCGGCGGTCTCCTTCATGATCCGGCGCGCTTCCTCGGCGGGGATGCGGCCGCGGCGGCGGATCCGTGCCGCGAGCGACTCCCCCTCGATCAGTCCCATCACGAAGAAGACGACGCCCTGGCCCTCGCCGACGTCGTGGATCGGCACGATGTGCGGGTGCGCCAGCCGCGCGGCGGTCTGCGCCTCGCGTGTGAAGCGCTCGCGAATCTCGCGCTGGAAGGCGAGCTCGGGCGGCAGCACCTTCACCGCGACCCGGCGCTGCAGGCGCTCGTCGCGAGCCCGGTAGACGACACCCATGCCGCCGCGACCGATTTCGCCCTCGATCGTGTATGAGTCACCCAGCGCGTCCTTGAGGAGCGTCGGCAAGGGTGACTGGGCGGCCTCGGTCATCGTCGTCCCGTGTGAGAGGGCGGGGGAGCGTCAACCCCCGAATCTGCATTGAGTTGCCGCCGCGAGCAACGTGCCGCGGAGGGCCTGCCGCCGCGACAGGAAACGCCGTTGCAGGGGTGAACCGGGTGCCCCGTTGGCCGACCGGCCAGCCAGCGCGGCAGGAATCCGGCACCGGTTCGTGGCACGGCCGATGCCACCCTCGTCTCCCCTGATGCGGGTGGCACGCGGCCACCCCGGCTCGGCCCAGTGCCGAAAGGAGCACGTGACGTGAGCGAGCGACTGACCCTCCCGGTTCTCCCCCTCCGGGACGTGGTGCTGTTTCCCGGGGTGACCACCCCGATCGGCGCGGGACGGCCGATGACCCTCAAGGCGATCGAGGCCGCGCTGGCGACGCCGGACAAGCTGGTGTTCGCCCTGGCGCAGCGGGAGAACCTCGAGCAGGTCGCCTCGGAGGGGCTCTACCGGGTGGGCACCATCGCCCGGATCGGCCAGGTCCAGCGCGGGATGAGCGGGGTCCAGTTGCTCCTCCACGGCGAGCGCCGCGGCATGGCGCTGCAGGTGGTCGAGGAGGGCGGTCACCTCGTGGCCACGCTGCGCGAGATGGAGGACCTGCCCGCCCTCGACAGCAACGATCCCAACTTCGAGGCGCTGCACCGCGAGCTGCGCACCCGCGCGGCCGAACTGGGGCAGAAGTCCGGCCTGCCGGAGGACGTGGTCCAGCAAGTGCTCAACGGCATCGACGACCCGGGCCGCTTCGCCGACCTGGTGGCCGGGTACCTCGACCTCTCCACCGCGCAGCGGCAGGAGCTGCTCGAGACGCTGGCGATCGACGAGCGGCTCCGCCGCGTGCTGGTGCACGTGCAGCGGCAGATCGCCGTGCTCGACGCCCAGGAGGACATCAAGAGCCAGGTCCAGGAGGAGCTCGGCGAGCGGCAGCGCGAGGTGTACCTGCGCGAGCAGCTCAAGACGATCCGCCGCGAGCTCGGCGAGGAGGATGACACCGCCGACGACGAGCTCTCCGAGCGCCTCGCGGCGCTCGACCTGCCCGAGGAGGCGCGCAAGGAGGTCGACCGCGAGCTGGGCCGGCTGCGTCGCATCGGGCGCGAGTCGATGGAGTCGCAGGTGATCCGCACCTTCCTCGAGCACGTCGCCGAGCTGCCGTGGGGCGAGCGCGACGATGAGCACATCGACATCCCCGCCGCCGCCACGATCCTCGACGAGGATCACTACGCGCTGGGCGAGGTGAAGGATCGCGTGCTGGAGTTCCTGGCGGTCCGCAAGCTGCGCGTGGAGCGCGCGGAAGCCGGTGACGGGGCAAGGGGAGATAGTGAAGGGTCAAGGGTGAAGGGTGAAGGGGACGATGGATCATCGCGCCCTGCCTCGGAGGTCACCTCCGGATCGGCATCGCCTTCCCCTTCACCCATCACCCATCACCCTTCACCTGATGCGGAGGGTGCTCCGGCCGCCGTGCCGACGATCGACACCGACGAGGCGCGGCGCCGCTCGCCGATCCTGCTGTTCGTGGGTCCGCCGGGCGTCGGCAAGACCTCGGTGGCCAAGAGCATCGCGCGGGCGATGGGGCGCAAGTACGTCCGGGTCTCGCTGGGTGGGGCCCGCGATGAAGCCGACATCCGCGGTCATCGCCGCACCTACGTCGGCGCGATGCCGGGTCGCATCATCCAGGGGCTCAAGCAGGCCGGCACCCGCAACCCGGTGTTCCTGCTCGATGAGGTCGACAAGCTCGGCGTGTCGTTCCAGGGCGATCCCGCCTCGGCGCTGCTCGAGGTGCTCGACCCCGCGCAGAACGATTCGTTCACCGACCACTACCTCGGCATCCCGTTCGACCTGTCGGAGGTGATGTTCATCGCCACCGCCAACTTCATCCAGAACATCCCCGGGCCGCTGCTCGACCGGATGGAGGTGGTGGAATTCGCGGGATACATCGAGGCCGAGAAGGTGGCGATCGCCGAGCGGTACCTGGTGCCGCGGCAGGTCGAGCAGAACGGGCTCGCGAGCGACGAGATCACGTTCACCGGCCCGGCGCTGCTGGAGCTGGTGCAGCGCTACACCCGCGAGGCGGGGGTGCGCCAGCTCGAGCGCGAGATCGGCCGCGTCGCCCGGAAGGTGGCGCGCAAGATCGCCGGCCGGGAGCTGGAGCGGGCGGACGTCACGCCCGCGATGGTGCGCGAGCTGCTCGGCCGGCCCAAGCTCCACCCGGAGGAGAAGGGGAAGATCGACCAGGTCGGCACCGCGACCGGGATGTACTACACCCCGCAGGGCGGCGACATCATGTTCGTCGAGGCCTCGACCATGCGCGGCAAGGGCGACCTGGTGCTCACCGGGCAGCTCGGCGACGTGATGAAGGAGTCGGCGCGCGCGGCGTGGACCTATGCCCGCGCGCACGCCGCGGCGCTGCACATCGCCGACGACCGGTTCGACCAGGATGTCCACATCCACGTCCCCGCGGGCGCGATCCCCAAGGACGGCCCGAGCGCCGGCATCACCATGGCCACCGCGCTGATCTCGGCGCTGTCGGGGCGCGAGGTGCGCCACGACATCGCGATGACCGGCGAGGTGACCCTGCGCGGGCGGGTGCTGCCGATCGGCGGCGTGAAGGAGAAGCTGCTCGGCGCGCTGCGCGCGGGGATCCGCCAGGTGATCATCCCCAAGCTCAACGAGCCGGACCTCGACGACCTCCCCGAGGAGGCGCGCAAGCGCCTCGACGTGCACACGGTGGAGGAGCTGGGCGAGGTGCTCGCGCTGGCGCTCAAGGACGTGCGCTACAGCGAGGGGAAGCTGCTGTTCGGCGACGAGAACCCGGCGAACGTGGTGCCGCTGAGTACGAGTTTCCGGCACTGAGCGGCGACATCGCGAAGGGCGAGGGGCGAGGAGCGGTGGTTGGCCGCCCCTCGCCCCTCGCGCTTCGCCCCTCGCGATGTCGCGGCGTCAGCCCATTTCCACCCGATCCCGCCCGCCGCTCTTGGCGCGGTAGAGCGCCAGGTCGGCGGCGGAGGCGACCTCGGTGGCGGTGCGTCCCGAGCCGGGGTAGGCGGCGACACCGATGCTGCAGCGCATCGTGATCTCCTCGCCGCTCGAGAGCCGCATCGGGGACTCGGCGAGGGTGGCGCGCATCTTCTCGGCGATCACCCGCCCGTTGGCTGGCGGGCACCGGCGCAGGATCACCCCGAACTCCTCGCCGCCGTAGCGCCCGATCAGGTCCGAGTTGCGGACGCCGCGGCGGAACACCCGGGCGACGTGCATCAGCACCTGGTCGCCGATGAGGTGGCCGTGGGTGTCGTTGATCCGCTTGAAGTGGTCGAGGTCGAGCATCAGGAAGCAGAGCGGCTCGCCGTGGCGGCTGGAGTAGGCGATGGCGTGCTCCAGCTCGGCCATCAGCGTCGCGTGGTTGAGCACGCCGGTGAGGCCGTCGCGGTGGACCAGCTCGCGGATCCGGCGGCCGCGCTCGGTGCGCGTGAGCACCACCTGCAGCAGGTGGCTTCGCTCCACCGGCTTGATCAGGAAGTCATCGCCGCCGGCGCGCAGCCCCTCCATCTCGTCGGCCACTGTCTGCCGCGCGGTCAGGAACACGATCGGCACCAGCGCGAGGCGCGGCTCCTGCCGCATCATCCGCGCGAGCGCGTAGCCATCGACGTCGGGGAGGTCCACGGCGAGGAGCACCAGCTCCGGGGTCTCGTTGACCAGGGTGTCGCGCGCCACCTGGGCGCTGCCGCAGGTGCTCACCCGCGCATTGATGTGCCCGAGCCAGGTCGCGAACAGCTGCGACTGGTTCGGGTCGTCCTCGACCACCACCACGTTGGCGGGCGGCGCGCCGATCTGCACCAGCGCGCGCGCGTACTGGGTGAGCCCGCGCGGCAGCGTGGACGGCCCGAACACCGCGTCGACTCCCGCCGCAGCGGTGCGCAGCCGGTCGAAGCGGTCGGTCGGGTCGGCGATCACCACCGCGCGCGGCCGGTCCGGCGTGGCCGCCGCCCAGTATCGCGCCAGCATCAGCGGGTCGTCACCGACGTCGGTGCCCACCACCACCAGGTCGGGGCGCTCGGTCGGCGGCACGCTCCACGGGTCGAGGTCGGCCTCCTGGCTGGTGACGATGAACCCCACCTCGGCGAGCAGCCGCTCCAGCTCGCTGCGGAGCGGGCCCCGCCCCATGAGCAGCGTGCTGCGCCAGCCGAACGCCGGCGCGGAGGTGGTCGGCGCCGGCGGCACGCTCGCCTCGACCGGGGCCTCATCCAGCGTGGCCTTGAGGTCGGCGATCGCGGACTCGAAGAGGTCGGCATCCTGCGGGGTCGGTGCCGGCGGGGTGAGGATCCGCTGCTCCATCGCCCGGGCGATCTCGGTGACCCGCGGGAAGCCGTAGGAGCCGCCCGAGCCGGCCAGCCGGTGGAACCGGACCCGGAGCGACTCGAGCGCGTCGCCTTCGCCGGCGCGGAAGGCCGCGAGGTCCTTGCGCAGTTCCGCCAGGCGCGCCGGGGCCTCGCGTAGGTATTCGCGCTGCAGTGCGAGCAGCGCCTCGTCGAGCTGCTGGTCGTCGCTCACGATTCCCCTCCCAGCGAGGAAAGCGTGCGCCGTGCCGCCGCCACGAAAGCCGGCCCGCTGCCGAAGTGCCCGTTGAATCGCTCGCCGCTGCGCGCGCCGATCACGGCCGCCCGATCGTCGACCAGCAGGATCACCGGCTCGCCCGGCCACTCGGGCGCCGTGACGCGCGTCACCGGGATGCCGCCGAGCGGCACCTCGCCCGTGGTGAACACCGCGATGTCGGCGCCGGCCGATTGCGCGCGGCGAAGGTGCGGTGCCAGCGCCAGGCAGCCGTCCGGCGGCGCGAACATCCGCACCGAACTGGTGGCGCGCGCGATCTCGTGGCCCATCAGCTGCACCGCGCCGCGTGCCGAGGCGAGCTCGACCAGGGTGGGCGTGTCGGGGACGCTCAGCGTGTCGAGTGCCAGCGCCAGACGATCGAGTGCCTCGCCCTGGCGGTCGGCAAGCCGGGCCAGCAGCGTGCTGGGACTCTCCGGCCGGAACCGTCGCGGCCGGCCGTCCTCCATCCGCGCGGCGCCCTTGGTGACCAGTCCCTCGAGCGCCGCGTAGACGTTGGCGCGTGCGAGCCCGGCCGCGCGCGCGATGGTGTAGCCGGTGCCCGGTCCCTCGGTCAGCAGGACCTCGTAGATCACGGCCTCGGTCGGGGTGAAGCCGAACGGGACAAGGTCGAGGCGGCCGGCCATGTCACGCGTACTCGAGCGTCCACCCCAGCCGCCGCGCGATCAGCGCGAGGCGGAAGGTGACGTCGGCCTGCCGATGCGCGAGCTCGCCGTCGTCGAGCGCCAGCGGCCAGTAGTGGTGCGTGATCGGGGACGCCGCCTTGGGCTGCGAGCGCAGGTTCTTGGGGTGCCAGATGCCGTCGGCATCGAGGTCCGCCAGGAGGTGCTGCAGCGCCTTGACCGCCACCGGCGACGCCGCCAGCTGGCCCAGGCTCGCCAGCAGCTCGATGAAGTGCAGCGCGAGCGGAACGTCCTTCGGCACGCCCTTGCTGTCGGTCTCGATCGGGTTGCCAAGGAGCAGGTGCGCCGGGCGCATGGTCGTCTTGCCGACCGTGATCATGAACGACTTGGTCGGGGCCTTCTGCGTCAGGTACTGGCCCAGGCGCTCCACGAACCCCGCGCGCTCGCGCTGCAGGGTGGGCATCGCGGCCAGCATCGCCACCGACCACCAGCTCGGCGGCGACGCCTCGGGGTTGAGCTGCCACGCGCTGCGGCCCCGGCGGATCAGCGGATCCTCCGCGGGGTCCGTTCGCAGGAACGTGGATCCCTGCGAGATGATCTTGTGCGCCGCGCCGCGGAGCCGCGGATCGTCCTCGTACCCGGCCTCGGCCAGGGCCGCCGCGACCCCCTCACGAATCAGGCCCCGGTACCACTCTGCCGTCTCGGGGTCGTCCACGGTGGAGTCGAAGAACTCGCCGTAGAGCACCGGATCGTCGTCGCGCGAGAGGGTCCGGAAGATCAGCCGGTTGGCGAGCCGGAACGGCCGGGTGGTGGTCGGGACGCCGAGCTGGAGGAGGCGACGATACTGAGCCACTGCACCCGGCTCGTCGGTGTGGTCCCGGGCCGAGGTCTGGAAGGCGAGGAAGTTCGAGCCCCAGAGCCCGTTCTCCTGCTGCCGGGTCGTGACCGCGGAGACTGCCTCGCTGAGGACCGTCGCCGCGACGGCCTCCGTAAGTGTGGCGGGGTCGACCGACCCCTCGGGGGCCAGCTCACTGAGGGTCCGGGCGCGGATGGCGGGTCCCCCGTGCTCGACAAGCCAGGTCAGGGGGACGCGATGGGAAGTCGGGAGGTCCAGGGCGCGGCTCCTCGCTGTCGCGGGGTCGGTGGGGTGCCACACTGGTCGGGCCGCAATCTAGCCGGAAGTGCTGGCAGGGTACAGCCTTGCGCGCCGGAGGGTTGCGCGGCCTACTACGAATTGCGACAGCGCGAGGGGCGAGGGGCGAGGGGCGGATGGCACGGCGAGATTGTGCGCCCTGAAGCGAGGTGTATCACCTGCAACGACTAACAGCGCCCCTCGCCCCTCGCCCCTCGCGCTGTCGCCCTCCTCGGCTACCGCCGGCCGCACACCTCACTTCACCGGCTGTCGATGCAGGTGCAACACGTACTGCGCCACCTGCTCGACCTGGGCATCGCTCAACCTGGCGCCACCGAGCGGTGGCATGATCTGGCCGCTGGCCGACTTCTCTTCGTCGACACCGGCCTTGATGACCGCGATCACCCCGGCCAGGGTCCCGTCGTGGTGGAGCCACTTCTCCTTGGTCGCGTCGAGTCTGGTGGCCGCCCCGAGGATCCCCTCGCCCTTCATGCCGTGGCAGTTGAAGCAGAGGCCGCGTCCCTCGAAGAGCGACTTGCCCGCCGCCACCTTGGCGCTGTCGAGCGCGGCGGGTGCGGCCTGCGCCGCGAGCGGTGCCGCGCCGAGCACGACGAGGGCGGGGAGCAGCGTGGTGAGCTTCATGGCGATCGTCCTCACTGGTACTGCACGTAGAGCGGCACCGGCCGCATCGCGACCACGTCGGCCGGGGTCAGCATCGGCTTGTCGTTCTTGTAGAACAGCTTGATCCCCGCGAACTGCACCGGCCGCTCCTCCACGATGGTGCGGTAGATGGTCCGCTTCAATTCGGGCGGTCCGAAGCCGTCCATGTGGATGACCACCTGGACCCGCGGATCGCTGCGGATGGTGGCGTGTTCCGTCACCATCGACACCGTGAACCGGTGCACCACGAGCAGCTTGGGCGGCAGCCGACGCTGGTCGACGAGCGCGCCAAGCCGGGCGACCACCGCGTTGATTGTGGCGGCGTCGATGGTGCCGATGCGCCGGCCCGGCACCTGGCCGGCCGGCATGGTGAACTCCGGGTCGATCGCGAGGTGCACCTCGGGGCGCTGCAGCCACGGCACCAGTCGCTCCACCTCCGCGAGCACCGGGCTCCGGCCCGGCTGGATGTCGAGGAACAGCAGCCATCCCCGGCTCGCTGCCCAGTCGGCCACTCGGCGAATCAGCGCATCGCCATGCCGCAGCCGGTACATCCCGTCGTTCCCCGAGTCGGCCTGTGCCACGGTGACGATGAGGTGCAGGGCCGGGCGCACGGCGTGCGCACTGTCGGCAGCCGTCCATGCCGCGGCCACGCTGTCGAGCCGGGCCATCATCGGTTCCGGGTCGAGCTCGCCGAGGATGCCCATCCTCCGCGAAAGCGGGTTCCCGTAGAAGGCCACGATACGCGAGCGGGGGAGCAGGGCATCGACGCGCGCGGGGGTGGGCCGGGTGGCCAGCGGTGGCCGCACGGTGTCGACGAGCGGCCGGTGCAGTCCGAGCCGAGGGAGGAACGCCGACTGGGCGCCCAGCGGGGAGGCGAGGGTGACGGCGAGGGCCGCCAGCAGCCTGGGCGCCATGTGCATCCCGGCAAGATAGCGTGTACGATTGAGGCCCCAATGCGCATCGCCATCTCGACCGGCGGCGGCGACGCCCCGGGCCTCAATGCCGTCATCCGCGCCGTCGTGCTCACCGCCCATGATCGCGGCTGGAGCTGCGTCGGCATCCGCCGCGGGTTCCACGGTCTGTACGACGGATCGGGCCTCGTGCCGCTCGGTCCCGAGGAGGTCCGCGGCATCACCCATGTCGGCGGCACGATCCTCGGCACCACCAACCGTGGCGATCCCTTCCGCTGGCCCGAGACGCAGCCCGACGGCACGGTGATCGAGCGTGACCGGTCCGACGAGCTGATCGCTGCGTTCCACCGGGAACGGATCGACGCCGTCGTCAGGATCGGTGGGGACGTCTCGCTGGGGAGCGCGGTACGACTGGCCGAAAAGGGACTCAAGCTGGGCGGGGTGCCCAAGCCGGTCGACAACGACGTCCACGGCACCGAGACAACCTTTGGCTTCGACACCGCGGTGTCGACCGCCACCGATGCGCTCGACAAGCTGCACTCCACCGCCGAATCGCACGACCGGGTGATGGTGGTGGAGCTGATGGGCCGCGAGGCGGGATGGATCGCGCTGCACAGCGGCATCTCGGCCACCGCCGACGTGATCCTGATTCCCGAGATCCCGTTCGACATCGAGAAGGTCTGCGAGAAGATCCGCGAGCGGGAACGGAGCGGACGCCACTTCGCGATCGTCGTGGTCGCCGAGGGCGCGCGACCGGCGGGCGGCAAGATGGTGCTCCTCGAGCGGCGGGTCGCGGGTGCCAGCGAGCGCCTCGGCGGGATCGGGCAGCAGGTGGCCGACGGCATCGCACAGCGCACCGGCAAGGAGACCCGCACCTTGGTGCTCGGCCACCTGCAGCGCGGCGGCAGCCCCACCACCTTCGACCGGTTGCTGGCGCTGCGCTTCGGGTCGGCCGCCGTGCGCGCCATTGCCGAGGGCGAGTTCGGGGTGATGGTGGCGTACCACCCGCCCAGCGTGGAGCGAGTGCCGCTCAGCCAGGTGGTGGGCCGGATGAAGCAGGTGCCGCTCGACAGCGGGATCATCCTGACGGCGAGGCACCTGGGGATTTCGTTCGGGGATTGAGGATGGAGGATGGAGGATGGAGGATGGAGGATGGAGGATCGAAGGGTTTCCGCCACCCTCCATCCTCCGTCATCCGCCCAGCCAATTCCCGATCATCCGCCGGCCCTGCTCGGTGAGGATCGACTCCGGGTGAAACTGCACCCCCTCCACCGGCCACTGGCGGTGCCGGAGGCCCATCACCTCGCCGTCCTCGGCGCGCGCGGTGACCACCAGCGTCTCCGGCACCGAATCCTCCTCCACCGCCAGCGAGTGGTACCGCGTCGCCTCGAGCGGATTCGGGAGGCCGCGGTAGATCCCGTCATCGTCATGGGTGATGCGCGACGTGCTGCCGTGGCGCGGATGCCCGGCGCGCGAGACCGTCGCGCCGAACGCCTCGGCGATCACCTGGTGGCCGAGGCAGACACCGAGGATCGGGACCCGCGCGCCGAGTTCGCGCACCACGCTGAGCCCCAGCGCGCACTCGGCAGGGGTGCCGGGTCCGGGCGAAAGGACGATCCGCTCCGGCTCGAGGGCGACCACCTCGCCGAGGGTGAGCGCGTCGTCGCGCCTGACCACGGGCTCGCGACCCTCGACGGCGAGATACGCCGCCAGCGTGTACACGAACGAGTCGTCGTGGTCGAGGAGGAGGATCATGCGACCGCTCCGAGTCCCTCGAGCAGGGCGCGCGCCTTGTCGAGCGTCTCGCGGTACTCCGCGTCCGGGTCGGAGAGTGCCGTCACGCCGCCACCCGCGGGGACCACCGCCACGCCGTGCGTGATCGTCACGGTGCGAATGGCGACGTTGAGTTCCATCCCGCCGTCACTTCCGATCCAGCCGATGGCGCCGCAGTAGAGGCCGCGCCGCTCCGGCTCCAGCTCGGCGAGGATCGCCATCGCGCGCAGCTTGGGCGCGCCGGTGATCGATCCGCCGGGGAAGGTGGCCGCGAGCAGGTCCAGCGCGTCGCGATCCGGTGCGAGCTCCGCCGTGACGACCGAGACGAGGTGGTGCACCGCCGCGAAGGACTCCAGCCGGCAGAGCGCCGGCACCGACACCGTTCCCGGCTTTGCCACGCGATTGAGGTCGTTCCGCAGCAGGTCGACGATCATGACGTTCTCGGCCCGGTCCTTCTCGCTTGCCACCAGCTCGGCGGCGAGCGCCGCGTCGCGCGCCGGATCGCCATCGCGCGGACGCGTTCCCTTGATCGGTCGCGTCTCGACGCGGCGAGTCTGCTGGTCGAGTCGCAGGAAGAGCTCGGGTGACATGCTGAGCGCCGTGACCGCGCCGCGTGCCAGGTACGCGGCGTGCGATCCCGGTGCCCGCTCGCGCAGCGCGCGGTACGCGGCAACCGGGTCGCCGGAGAACGGAACCGCGAACTGCTGCGAGAGATTGGCCTGGAAGATGTCCCCGGCGAGGATGCGGGCGATCACCGCGGAGACGGCCGCGCGGTAGCCGTCGGGCGAGAAGGTGGAGCCGCCGAGGATCGTGATTGGAGATTGGAGATTCGAGAAGGCGCTCGAGTCTCCAGTCTCCAATCGCGATCCTCCCTGCAGTGAACGGCGCAGGTGCTCGCAGGCCGTCCTGTTCTCGCCCGCCAGCCACGCCTTGCCGCGCAGGTGGTCCCACGTCACCACGGCGTCGTGGCGCGCGAGCGAATATTCCGGGACGGCCAGGCGGTTGCCGCGGGCCACCGGCTGCCGGTCGAAGGCCCGACCGAGCTCGTAGCCGAGCCAGCCGATCCACCCTCCGGCGAACGGCGGCTCGTCGTCGCCGCGGCGTCGCGGCGTGAACGAGTCCCGGATCCGGTCACGCGCCGCGGGCCAGCTCTCGGCGTCGCCCTCGAGCAGCTCGAGGGGCTCCACGGCGAGGTAGCTCCAGCGACCGAGGCCGCCATGATCGGCGGCCCCGTCGAGGAGCACGGGGCTCGGCAGGTGCGCCACGCGCTCGAGGGCATCGAGCGGGGCCGGGGCATCGGGGAAGGGGAGCAGGGTCGGAGTGGCCGTGCTCCCTCGGGTATCGCTCAGGTCTTGAGCCAGCCGTCGGGCTGTCCCTCGAGGCCCGGAAATCCGCCGGCCGGCTGCCAGGTGACCAGCTGCTCGATCTGCCGGGCGAGCTGCAGGTCCTTGTCGGTGATGCCGCCAGCGGAATGCGTCTGCAGGCGCACCACCACGCTGGGCCAGTGCACCTCGAGATCCGGATGGTGGTTGGCAGCTTCGGCCAGGAACGCGATGGCATTGACCACCAGCATCGTGGTGCGCCAGCCGTCGGTGCGGTACTCGCGCTTGAGCCAGTCGCCCTCGACCTGCCACTCCTCCAGGCCGTGCAGTCGCTCGGCGAGCGCGTCGCCCGCGTACACCGGTTCGTTGGTCTTCATCGCCATCCTCCCGCCCGGATGCTACTCCGGCTGGTACCGATAGGTTGCTGACTGGCCGAACGACTCCTCGACCTCGAGCTCGAGCCAGGTGATCTGGGCCCCCTCGGCCGCGAGGTCGCGCGCGACGCTCGTGCCCACCCACTCCGCGATCATCTCCGCCGTGGTGTTGCTGAGCGGCAGCATGGCGCAGTCGCGCACTGGGAAGCGGTAGGTCGGTTGCCCGAAATAGTCGACGAACACCGAGCCCTCGCGCTCGGCGTAGGCGAGCTTGGGATTCTCCGTCGGCAGCAGCACCCGGTGATCCATCACCTCGACGTACTTGCGCACGATCCGCTTGAGGATCGCGAAGTCGACCACGAAGAACGACTCGGGGTCGATCGGCCCCTCCACCGTCACGCCGAGGCGGTAGTTGTGCCCATGGAGCGCCTCGCAGGTGTGGCCCTTGAACGTGATGAAGTGGGCGGCGGCGAAGACCAGGTAGTCCTTGCTCACCGTGACGCGGAAGGTGCCCACGAATGCGGCTCCGGGAGGGTGGTGAGACGCGTGCACGACGGGGGAACAACTTACACTGGCGTCCCGCGACGGTGGACAGGTGTCCAAGATCTTGGACGATGCGTGCCGGTGACCTTCCGGGCAAGTCCTTGTGCTGCTTGGAGTTCGCGCGTGGCACGGGGCTGGCACCCCTGCTCCCGTGAGCAGCGATACCAGCTTCACCGGAGGACACTCATGCGCATCACCACGTTGGCTCTCGCGCCGCTCCTGCTTGCGGCGAGCGTTGCCCCGGCCGCCGCCCAGGTCTCGGCGACCATCCACATCGGCCCGATCCGGATCGGCGGTGGCGCCGACCACTACCGTCACGGCTACCCCCCGCGCCTGGTGGTGGTGGACTATCCCTACCGCAACTACGGGCACTGGAAGAAGACCGCGGTGCACTGGCGGCCGATCACGGTCTACTACCTCGACGGCTACTACTACGATCGGCCGTGGCGCAGTGCGCGACCGGTGGTGATCTATCGCTATCGCGATCACTACTTCTTCGGTCCGCGCGACAACGACTGGTACCGGTACCGCAGCAGCTACGAGCAGCGCGAGTGGCGGGTGTGGCGCGACCAGCGCGGCGGCTGGCGCGACGACTGGCGCGATGACCGGCGCGATCGCTACGAGGATCGCCGCGACCGCTACGACGACCGCCGCGACCGCTACGAGGATCGCTACGATCGTCGGGATGACCGTCGCGACGACCGGTTCGACCGCCGCGATGACCGCCGCGGCCGCAGCAACCAACGCGTGGAGCGCCGGGACGTGCGCCCCAGCGTCGTGGCACCCCGCACCAACCCGGGCCGCGGCCAGGGGCGGCAGGAGAATCGCTCGCGCCGGCGGAACGGCAACTGAACCAAGTGAAGGGTGATGGGTGATGGGTGAAGGGGAAGGCGGCTCCACGGCGGAGGCGCCTTCCCCTTCACCCATCACCCTTCACCCATCACGCTTCACCACGGTTGGCGCTATCGTAGGAGATCCCCTCTCCCGCGAGGCCCGCGTTGTCCGTCTGCACACGCTTCCCGTTCGTGGTGTCGATCCTCTGCCTGGTCGCGCCGCTCTCCGCCCAGCGTTCCGATCCGGAGCATCGCGAGGCGATGCGGGCTGGGTTCGGTGCCGCGGTGGCGGTGAGCGGCGACGAGGTGTTCGTCGGCGAGCCGAGCAACCGGTTCCGCAGTGGCGTGGTGTACGTGTACCGCGAGAGGGGACGCGCGACGGGGAACGCGGGGGGAGGCTGGCGGGAGGTGGCGCAGCTGGTGGCATCGGACTCCGCCACCGGCGACCGGTTCGGTCGGGCGATCGCGGTGGATGGTGATCACCTGCTGGTCGGTGCCGATCCCGATCGCGGCCGGTCGACCGGTGCGGTGCATGCCTTCGCACGTGACGCAAGCGGACGCTGGCGGGCGGCGGGGGTGCTGCTGCCGGCCGATGGCGCCGCCGGCGACGGCTTCGGTGCCACGATCGTGCTCGCGGGCGACTTGGCGGTGATCGGTGCGCCGGGACACGCCGACGGTCGCGGGGCGGCCTACCGATTCACGTTCCGCGACGGCACCTGGGAGCCCGCCGGCATGCTGGTGCCAAGCGACACGAGTGGGCTGCAGGGGTACGGCGGGGCGCTCGCGCTGGCCGGCGAATGGCTGCTGGTCGGTGCGCCGGGGAGCGATGGCGGTTCAGGTGCCGTGGTGCCGTTTCGCCGTGCCGACGGCGCCTGGGTGGCGGGAGATCGCCTGGTGCGCGATGGTCCAGCCGACACCACCGCGGCGTTCGGAGGTGCGATCGCGCTCGATGGCCGCGACCTGTTCATCGGCGCCCCGGGGGTCGAGCGCGGCAGTGGCAGCGTGAGCCGCTTCGCGCTCGACACGGTGCGACAGCAATGGCGGCCGCGCGGTGCCGTGGCGCCGTTCGATGGCGCGCGCGGCGGCGGCTTCGGGGGCAGCCTTGCGCTCACCGCTGCCGCGCTCTGGGTGGGCGCGCCGGGCGCAGCAGACGGTGGGCAGGTGCATGTCTATTCCCGCTCAGGCGACCGGCTGACCGGAGTGACCGCGCTCCGCGCTCCGGATGAGGTCACCGATCGCGCCTTCGGCGGCGCGCTCGCGGTGCACGGCGACCGCGCGGCGGTGGGGATCAGCGGGGCAGCGATCGGCGCCGGCCGTGCGGTGGTGCTGTCGCGATCGGCTACCGGCTGGGTGGCGAGCCCGCCGCTGGCATCGCCGCCGGAGTCGCTCGCGTCGGTGCTCGGTCCCGAGGTGCGCTGCACCGACAGCACCGCTGCCGGCTGGGACTGCCGCAACGTCGACCTGGTGTCGTTCCTGCCGGTGAGCGCCATCGGTGGCGTGCGCGGGATGCGGCTCAACGACCTGTGGGGGTGGACCGACTCGACCACGGGCCGGGAGTATGTGATCATCGGCCGCAGCGACGGCACCTCGTTCGTGGACATGACCGATCCGGCCAACCCGCGCTACCTCGGCGACCTGCCGATGACCCCCGGGTCGCGCGCCGCCGTGTGGCGCGACATGAAGGTCTACCGCGACCACGCCTACATCGTGGCCGACGGGGCCGGGCAGCATGGCGTGCAGGTGTTCGACCTCGACCGGCTGCGGCGCATCACCACGCCGCAGGTGTTCGAACCGGACTTCGTGTACACCAGCATCGCCAGCGCGCACAACATCGTGATCAACGAGGCGACCGGCTTCGCCTACGTGGTCGGCGCCAGCGCCGGCGGGACGATGTGCGGCGGCGGACTTCACATGCTCGACCTCAAGCCCGACCGCAAGCGGCCCACGTTCGTCGGCTGCTTCAGTGACGGCGTCACCGGCCGCCGCGGCACGGGGTACTCGCACGACGCACAGTGCGTGGTCTATCGCGGCCCGGACCGCGACTACCAGGGCCGCGAGATCTGCATCGGGTCGAACGAGACCGCGCTCTCGCTCGCCGACGTGACCGACAAGGCCAACCCGCGCTCGATCGCCACGGTGAGCTATCCCAATGTGGCGTATGCCCACCAGGGGTGGCTGTCGGACGACCAGCAGTGGTTCTTCTCCAACGACGAGATCGACGAGGCCAACGGCAGTGAGCCGCATACCCGCACGCTGGTGTGGGATCTGGCCGACCTCGACGATCCGGTGCTGGCGGCCGAGTATCGCGCGACCACCACCGAGACCGACCACAACCTCTACGTGCACGGCCGCTACATGTACCAGTCGAACACCGGGGCGGGACTGCGGGTGATCGACGTGATCGATCCGAGGAACCCGGTGGAGGTGGGCTTCTTCGACACCGATCGCGAGGGGACCGGCGGCGGGACGTGGAGCAACTATCCGTACTTCGCGTCGGGGGTGATCCCGGTCACCGGCGGGTTTGCGGGGATCTTCTTCGTGCGGCCGCGGCCGGAGGTGGTGCCCTGACCGGAACGGGTGACGGGGGACGGGGGACGGGTCGTTGGTGAAGGGCAAGACGGTGAAGGGGAGGGCGCCTCCGCTGCGGAGGCACCCTCCCCCTCGCCCCTCGCCCTTCGCTTGTCGCGCCTCAGTGGATGATGTGCTCCCCGGTGATTTCCTGCTCCGGCACCTCGCCGGTGTAGCGGAGCGAGATGTTCCAGAGCCGGGCGCCGATGGTGGCATCGTGCGAGACCAGCGACGAGGACGTGGGCTTCTCCTGCTTGAAGTACTTGCCGGTCACGCCCTCGACATCGTCGGACATCGCCAGCCAGAGCGGCGTCCTGGCGCCCTCCTCCACCGGGATCGCCACCCGCTTGGCAATCGGGATCAGCCAGCGCGAGTACCAGCGGTCGAGCGCGGTCTCGATGATGCCGGTGTCGACCAGTCCCGGGTGGCAGGCGTTGACGGTCACGCCGGTGCCTTCCAGCCGGTGCGCCAAGTCGTAGCTGAACATCACGTTGGCCAGCTTGGAGCGGGCGTAGGCCTGGTAGGCCGAGTACGACTGGCGGCTCTCCCAGTCCTCGATGTTGCTGGCGCGCTGGTGCGCCTCGCTCGACACGTTGACCACCCGCGACGGCGCGCTCGCCTCGAGCAGGCCGAGCAGCTCGCGGGTGAGGATGAACGGGGCGAGGTGGTTGACCGCGAAGGTCCCCTCGTGGTTGTCGTGGGTGAGCTGCCGATACGTGTTGTACGTCGCGGCGTTGTTCACCAGCACGTCGAGCCGGTCGGTGGCGGCCTTCACCTCGGCGGCGAGGCGGCGGACCTGCGCCTGGTCCATGAAGTCGGCGTGGAAGCCCTGCACCAGGTCGCTGCCGCTCGCGGCGCGCACCTCGGCGACAGTGCGCTCGGCCTTCTCCGGGGTGCGGGCGTGGACCAGCACGCGCTCTCCGGCGCGGGCGAGGCCGATCGCGATCTCGCGACCGATTCCCCGGTTGGCCCCGGTCACCAGGCAGGTCTTTCCGTGCATCGGTGCTGCTCTCCGGCGGGTGAGGGTGGTGAGGCCGGAATATAGGGGCGCGGCGGCCCCGCCCGGGGGCCGAGTACCTTGCAGGCGTGAAGCTCACCCGCGACCACCTCCTTCCCCCCGATGTCGAGGCCTACCGGAGCGCCCGCCACCCCCGCGGCCGGGTGATCGTGATCGCCCCGACCCGCGCGGCGTGCGAGACGATCGAGCTGGCGCTCCACACCCGGATCGAGACGCTGCTGCAACGCGAGCACGGCGAGGAGCTGCGGCGCTGGGCGGCGGAAGGGAAGGCGTTCGGAATCGTCGCGGGCACCGGCACCGGCAAGACGCTCGGCATCCGGCTCATCGCCGAGGCGATCCTCGAGGAGCCGCTCGAGGTGGGCGTGGTCAACCGCGAGCGCGAGGCGACCCCCGACACGCCGCGCTGGAACGTGGTGATCGTCACCACCGGGATCGCCCGGCGCTGGCTCACCGACCAGCTGATCACCGGGCGCGACACGATCATCGTCGACGAAATCCACCAGACCTCCGCCGAGCTCGAGCTCTGCCTCGCCCTCGGCAAGCGCGAGCGCTGCCGGTTCATCTGGCTCTCGGCCACCGTCGACCCCACGGTCTATCGCGACTACCTCGGCAGCGACGAGGTGCTGGTCACGTCGGCATTCGATCCGAAGAAGCGCGCCCGGGTGGAGGTCGAGGCGCTCAAGCCCGAGCAGTTCCTCGACGACCGCCGGGTGCGGCGGTTCATCGCCGAGAAGCGCGGCGTGGCGGTCTTCCTCCCCACGCGCGCCGAAGTGGAGCAGCTCGGCGAGGGGGTGGGCGAGCGCTTCCCGCGGCTCGAGGCGGCGTTCTACCACGGCGGCGAGCCGATCCGCGTGGTGCGGCCGTTCCTCGAGGGCGAGGTGAGGAAGCCCTGGCTGCTGGCGATGACCGCGGCGGGGCAGTCGGCGCTCAACGTCCCCGGGCTCGACACCGTGGTGATCTACGACGCGCGCTACGGCAACGTGGTGGATCGCGGCCGCAACGTGCTGCACCGGCTGCACCTCGGTGCCAACGAGATCCTGCAGATGGCGGGGCGAGTGCACGGCCGGGTTGACGGGGGCCAGGTGTACATCCTCTCCGACCGCGAGCTCGACTTCGCCACGTTGCGACCGGGGCCACCGGAGTTCCAGCTGGCCGGCGATGCCGAGCGGGTGGCGCTCACCTGCGCCGGGATCGGCGTCGACGCGCGCGACCTGGAGCTGCCGGTGCCGCTCGACCGCGAGGCGTACGTCAAGGCGGTGGCGCGGCTCACCGCCCGCGGCGTGATCGAGGACGGGCGGCTCACGAAGTACGGCCGCCAGATCGAGGCGCTGCCGGTGGAGCGGCCGTGGGCCGAGCTGCTGCTGCACGCCGACCTCGAGCTGCTGCCGCTGGTGGCGGGCGCCAGCGGGATCGACTCGCTGCACCGGATGACGCGCGACGAGCGCGACCTGCACGGTGCGCTGGTGGCGGGGAGCGATCACCTCACCGCGTACAACCTCCTGGCGGAGGCGGTGAATCAGTGCGGCCGGCTGGGCGAGGTGCACGGGCTGGTGCGCCACGTGTTCGAGGAGGAGGAGCTGGCGCGCTGGGCCGAGCGGCGCGGGGTGCTGATGAAGTCGATCGAGGACGGCGCGCTGGGGATGGCCTCGGTGTTCCGGGCGCTCGACGTCGAGCTGCCCAGCACGCTGCCGCACGCGGACAAGCGGCGGCGCGCCGAATTTGTTGACCTGGTGGCGAGGATCCAGCCGTTCGACTTCGTGCTCGATGACGAGACGGTGGAGGGCGAGAGTGCCCGGGTCTCGCGCACCTCGGTCGCCGGGAGCTGGGGCGGGGTGGCGGGCACGCTGCGGTACTTCGCCGACCGGTTCGGGGTGCCCCGCGCGTCGATCGAGGGAACCACCGTTCCCTATGACCTGATCCGCCGCTACGCCGTGCAGGGCCCTCCCCAGCTGGTGAGCGCGGGCAGCCGCCGGCACCAGGGGTTCGCGCTGTCGCGGCGGCTGTCGTACTTCGGGTTCGACCTCGAGACATCGCTCGAGCGGATCGAGGGGACGGTGCCCGAGGCGCACCGTGACGAGGCCCGCCGGTTGCTGGTTGACGCCCTGCTCGGTGGCGAAGTGGAGCATCCGATGCGGGGCCAGCTGGTGCGCGCGATCCGCGTGTTGCGCGAATACTGGCGCCGGAGCGGCGGGGCGCTGGCGGCGGCGAGTGACGACGCGATCCGTGTGCTGCTGCTGGCGCAGCTCGGCGACGTGACGTCGTGGGAAGAGTTCCGGCAGGTGCCGCTGGTGCTCGACGTCGACGCGCTGGTGCCGCAGGCCGAACGCGAGCACCTCGACGCGCTGCCGGTGAGCGTGCACCTGCTCGGCGACACGGTGCCGCTCGACTATCGCGTCACGCCGGGCGGGCCCATGGTGCGGATGATCCTCCGTCCCGGCCAGGTCCGGCGGTTGCGGGAGGAGATGCTGCCGACGTTCGACCGGCCGCTGCTGCTGGCGGTGCGGCGCGGCGACCAGCTGCTCGAGGCGCCCACGGTGGCGCGCCTGCGCGAGCTGCTCGATGCGTTCGCCGACCGGGAGCCCCGGCGCCGCGGTCGGCGCGACGAGGATCGGGGCGGCCGCGGGCCGCGCGGTGGCGG